>Ga0182745_1001459_pt1 | contig 22641 bp, 28 predicted proteins | sample eDN3rd30CKraftBY_FD_128523 | JGI IMG/M metagenome (GOLD analysis project Ga0182745, IMG submission 128523) | Enriched backyard soil microbial communities from Emeryville, California, USA - eDNA 3rd pass 30_C Kraft BY (version 2) (version 2) | ecosystem: Environmental > Terrestrial > Soil >...
ATGTCCCAGCTCCGGACGATGCGGGCCTCCGGCGCCGCATCCGCCGCACAAGCTCCGGTGATGCAGACCATTCGCGATCTGATCGCACAGCGCCGGGAACTGGAACAGCAGATCAATCAGATTGCGGGGGTGCGTTCAGGGCTGGAAGCGAAGGAGCTGGCCACCGAACAGCGGATCACGGCGGAGAAACAAAAGCAGGAGCATCTGGACCGCATCAACGCGAACAAAGCGGCTCAGGATGCAATTACGGCTCCCAAACGCAACCGGGCCGGATGGAACGACAATGGCGGTGTAAACTGGGGGAACACGCAGGGTCTCAGCACGGCGACAATGTACAAGTACGCCAAGAGTGTCAAAAACGTGCAGTTTGACTCTGATGGTGCCTCCATTGCTTCGGCTCGGTTTGCACGCAGTCTGGGGGGTGTTGGAGGCGGAGCCGGTAAAGCCCAGATGGCTTTGCAGCAGATGATTTTTGCCGTCGACGACGCAACCACGTCGTACGGTATCGGTGGACTGGCGGGCGCCGTGAGAGGCGCGGCAAACAATGTGACGATGGCGGCATCTGTCATTGGGGGACCGTGGGCTCTCGCGGCAGCGGTCGCCGCAACTGCCACAGCACAACTCTATCTCACCTTCAACAAAACGGCAGACTCTGCGGACAAATTCACGGATGCTCTGGATCGTCAAACAGATTCGATCAAAAGGATGATCGACTTCCGAAGAGAGCTGGCAGAGCTTGAGTTTCAAGGTGACTCCAAACAATCTGGAAAAGCGCTCGAGAATCGACATCATGACAGCGAGATTCTGAGTCGTCAGAAAAAACTCGTGTCTCAAGAAATCGACGAATGGGCCAGCAAGATCAACGACCATAGGGATCGAACATGGGCGGAGTTTACTGACGCATGGACCTTGGACTGGGTGGCCCAACTGTGGGGAGGTCGAGGGGTATTTGAAAGTACCCGAGACTCCACTTTCCTGCAGAAACAGAAGAAGGAAGCGAAGGGAAGGCTTACTGGGAAAGATAGTCTGCAGGAACGTTATCAAAGGCTGGACCGGGAACACACTCAGGTCACATCCGAAATATCGGATCTGGAAAAGACTCACAATAATAAAGTGAAAAACGAGGATCGGATAAAGTGGCAAAAGGCCCAATTGGAACAGCAGGAAAAGCAACGGAAAAAATTAGTCGATCAGATTCGCTACCAGAAGGAACTGAACGACCTCGTGCGGTCCAATCGCATGGAACTGATGAAGATTGCGGATCCTCGATCGTTCCAGAAGCTGGAAGTGATGCAGGAGGATGTCGAGAACCGGAAGCGTCTGAAGTTTCTGAGACAGTTCGATTCCATCACTGATGCCGATATGTCGCGTCAAAACAGCCTGATTTCCGTCGCGACACTCAAGAAGCTCCATGATCTCGACCAGTCCGACCCGCTCAAACGGATGGGTCGGGATATTGAGGGGGAGATGAATGACAAACAAGGTCAACGCCGCCGGATTCTTGATCAGGCACAAGAGCGTCTGTTCGAATTGCAACAGCAGGCAACGCTGAATCCCGGTCAGGCGAAACAGATTCAACAGTTACGCGGAGGAGCCGTGCGCAGCATGGCCAAGCAGATGCTAGCCCTTGATTCCACGCGCCAGAACCAGCCGAACACCGCCACCGAAGCCAACACCACGGAAGGAATGCGGGCCGTCATCGCCGCCACCTCCCGTGATAATAATTCCCCCATGCAAAAGATCTGGCAGGGAATCATGAATGGCAACCAGCTCTCGGAGGATCAGAAACGTCTCTGGGAAGACTTCATGAAAGAGACCAAGAAAGGCCCCGTCCTCGTCGTAAAACGTGTGAATTGATCCCCCTCCCCCCTCTCCCCTGAATCCTGACCTCTGACCCCTTCCCCTTCCTATGGTCGCATCCGTCAAACGTTTCGCCTACGTCCGTTCCGCCGAGTTCACTGAAGATGAAAACGGCGTGCGGGAGTATCGTGATTATTACATTGCGGAAACCACGGAACGGGTCGGTTCCATTGCCGCCATTCGCCGTCGTCGACCCGATCTGCAGCGATGGCAGCCGCATCCGGAAGACCGTGACGCGCTGGTCCGCCGGTTCGCACTCCAGCAACGGAAACACTCCCTGTTATGGGACATCACCGTCGATTATTCCACGGCTGCCGGAGAAGAGGAAGATAACCCGCTCGACGTCGCGGCCCGCATCGAAATGGGAGAGACAACACAGGCCAATCCGGTGGCTCGTGACACGAATGGCCGGTGGTTGGTGAACACCGCCGGAAAGCCGCTGGAGGGAGTGACCGAAGATTTCTCCTTCGTGACGCTGAACGTGACGAAAAACATCGGACCATGGCCCGCCTGGCTGCTGCAATACCGGCAAGCCGTGAATTCCGACGCGATTCGTATCAAAGGGCTGACTTGTGCCCCCAGAACGCTGAAGGTCGGCTCTCTGACGATCGGAGCAGAGCAACTGTTCGGTGATGATCTGGTCTACGCCGAACTGCGAATGAACCTGATTTACAACGAGGACACCTGGGACCGCTGGTTTCTCAATCGGGGACTGGAAGAGGTGGCGTTCACGATAAAACCCAACCTGAAAAACAAGGGAAGAAAAACGGTGGAATACTTTCATCAGGGCTGTGTTGACAGGATGTTTCAACCAGTCTCGGAACCGGTCTTTCTCGACGAAGACGGTTGCCAGCATCGTGTCGACGCCGAGGGAAAACGGGTTTCCCTGAAACAACGTGTTGACGCCGCACTGCGAGGAGAGTCGATCGAAATGAACATTAAAGTCAAACACCCCCTCGATCCCGAAGACATCATTTTCCTGCGCAAGCAACTGCGAAAACCGATGCCGTTCAGCGTCCTTCCTCTCCGCTGACCCCTGAATCCTGACCCCTCCCCCGTGACTCACCTGCAATTTCCCTCGTGACCGACCATAACGGAGCCATCATGTCTGAACCCATCCTCATCAACGAATGGCGCGGCGACGCCGAGGGAACCATGCACACAGCCACTATTACGATCCTGCTGGCCGTTGTCGGCGGGAATTATGCGGTCCGGGTCAATGAACAGGACTCCTATTCCTACCGGGCCGTGAACGGTGACAGTATCCAGACCATTGCTTCGCAGCTCGGCACACTTCTCGCCTCCAGCAATTGGGGGACGACAGTGTCCGGTAACGCCATCACACTCACGGGCACGACTCCCGGCGTGCCGATGTTCCGATCGATCCAACTCGGTTCGGTCGGGGCCTCGGTGGTCACCGAGGTTCAGGCGGGGCGGGCCGGAATTGATCAGCAGAATGACGTCATCATTCCGGCGACGACGACAGGCGGAACCTTCCGACTCTCCTACAATGGAGGTGCCGGAACCAAAACCACTGCCGTTCTGCCGTACAATGCCAGTGCCGGAACCGTGAAGTCCGCCATCGAAGCGGCAGACCCGACCGTGAATGTTGACGTGACCCTGATCACATCCTCTCCACGGACGTGGCGCATCAAATGGGGTGGCTCCCTCTCCGGCACACCGGTCACCCTGACGGCGGACGGGACGGCCGTCACTGGCAACGCGAGTGTAACGACAACAATAGTTGAGAGTCTGGGAGGACAGACACCAGCAATCTGGGTGATTTATCTGAATTGGCCAGCAGGGTCGGTGAGGATCAACGGGCAATACCACGACGTGGCATTCTCCGCGGAGCTGACAGACCGCGCTTGGTGGGATGCGAGACTGTCGGCGCCAGTCAGTCATTTTTACGCAAATGGGAATTATATTGTTTTGTGCCTGTTTTCAAACGATCAAATCGACGCACTGTCGATCGGGGGACATTATCGACTCCAGAATTACCTTTCACCGAATAACGACTGCTGGCAGTTCGTGCGTCTTTCGGTGGGAACGGTCTTTACTTTCAACGGTGATTCCACTCCACCATTCATTACGTCGCAACTGGACAATCTGCAAAATGTTCTGGCCAATTTGCCCGGAATTGGACGAGACGAACAGGACCGCCCCAATGTCGAAGTGGTTTACTTGCCTCGTCCGACCGGTCTCCCGACTCGCACATGCATGGTCCGGTTTGTGCGCGACCTGTCCAGTAGTCCGCAACCGCTGCTGACGGTCAATTCCGGCGATGCTCCGGTGATGATCACCCCCGGAGCCCCGCGCCTGAACCACGTCGAACATGTTGAAGTGTCTGCGTCTGGCGGAACACTCCGCCTGGGGGCATCCCGGCACCTCGGGACGTCTACCGAAGGCATGGACGCCAACAATCTGCAGACAGTCCTGCTGGAACCGCTTTATGGGGCCGGAAACGTCGCCATGACCGGTACCGGGACTTCTGAAGACCCTTACATTGTGACGTTTCAAGGCGATCTGGCGGGTAAAGACATACCGCAGATGATTGTCCTCCGGGAAGGGGTCCCCATGCCTGTGCAGACATTGCAGAACGGTTCTTCGGATCCGGGGACGGTCTCGCTCACTGCTGTCAACCCGGGGGTTGACCTGAATGCACTCTTGACGGAGATCAAAAGTCGAATCGATAACGATGAAATTCCAGACGGGACAACCTCGTATCCCTCAGGGGCACGGCAGATTCTCTCTGATGGATGTGATTCTCTGATCAGTCAAGGGGGGATCGGCATCGCCTCTGGAGCTTATACCGCGACTCTGAGTGCAGGAGGCGCTTCAATCCAGATCTTCGCCCATCCGGACGAAAAGTACATCACTCTCAGCGCTATTGAGGGTGATGACGAATGGCACATGCATTTGTATTTCGATGCTGTTTCGGGAACGTTCAGTGAATCGCCACGAATTGTTGAGCTTTCGTCTCCAAATCCGTCGTTCACTGGAATTTGGGACAAAGGTAACACCGCATTCGCCGCTTTCACTCCGTTCGTCAGCACTATCGTGCTGGAAAACCACAACGGCAATGCCACACAGACACTCACTATCACAGCCGATTACGGCACCCATACGCTCAGCGACGGGGAAACAGTTTCGTCCCCATTGGCGTGGAATGCCAATGCTGCAACTGTGCAAACCGCACTGGAAGGAATTTACGGAGCTGGGAACGTTGCGGTTACGGGAGAGGGATCGGAAGAAACTCCTTTCGAGATCGAATTCATCGGCGATCTGGCCGGTGAAGCCGTCGAGCCAATCATTGTGAACGTGTCGAATCTGCTCAATAACACCGTCAATGAGGTTCAGTCCCTCGACGTCTCGCCGGGAGGCGGACTTGTCGACTACTACAGCGGAATCGAGTGGACAGGAAACCTGCCGTGGAATGCCAGTGCCGCCACAGTCGAGACGGCACTGGAAAACGTGACCCTGATCGGAGTCGATAATGTCTCCGTGATTGGATCCGGGACGCCCCTCTCTCCTTATCGCATTGAACTTCTGGGACTCTGGGCAGGCACCAACATTCTGCGACTGCACACAGACCACACGGGACTGACGGGCGGGACCGTGATCAGCGTGCCGATTCAGACGTTGTCCGTCGCGGGGAGAAACGCGATTCAGAAAGTGATTATCGACCAGTTCGCCGTCGACGGAACGTTTCGCCTGGCTCTGCAGGGAATTCTTTCGATCCCGATCCCGTATAACGCCACGGAAGCTGAATGGACCACGGCATTATCAGCGCGACTTGGGAGCGGCAATGTCGTCGCCACAGGGACACCGGCGGAAATGCGGGTGGAGTTCACCGGCACGTACCGCTATCGACCGCTCCCCCTGATGGATATTCTGCAGGACGAACTCGTGTTGTCAGCCGGGGGAGCCATGACGCTGGCCACCTCCGGCCCGTACGGCCCGAACCACTGGACCGCGCCGGAGAACTGGACACTCCGGCACGCGCTGACATCCGGGGAGATTGGAGTCATTGGCTCCGGCCGCTCCGAAATCCTGTATGGACTGACGCAGAACTCCCGTTGTTACCTGAATGATCTTCCCCCACTGACTGCAGGTTGCACGTTCGCAGCGGGTGACACCATCACGCTCAGCGGAACGCAGCTCGTTACAGGTCAGGCGATTCGTTTCCGGTCGGGAACGTTTCCGGAAGGGGTCATCGACGAAACCCCCGTCGACATCGATACGGAGACCGACTACTACGTCGTGGACACCGGTCCGACAGTGCAGAATCCCCCGTCGCAAACGTTCAAACTCAGTACCACAGTCGCTGGTGATCCCATTGTCTTTGACGGAGCGGGGACCGGGACTGTTGTTTATCAGTCCGGCGACAGCATTCGCACACTGGGGACCGATTTTCTGCTGGGGCAGACGGTCTGTTTGCGGGGCTTGTCGTTCCCTCCGGCAATGCTGGAGGACGAACCACTTGTATTGGATGACGACACCCCGTTTTACATTGTGGATGTGCAGGCTGTTGCATACACCAATCAGGGGCCGCCGGGTCAGTTCATCAAGATCAGCACGGAACCGGACGGGCAACCGATCATCTTCGGCGACCGTGGGTCTGACGGTGCGGTGTATCATTGCGGTGTGCGTGCCGTGGCGTTGCAGTTCTATGCAAGATTCTCCGGCGCCGTCGGCTGGCCACGTCGCGACACAAACGGATCATGGGTCGAGAATGCCCGTCACTTGTCGATCGATCTGGAAACGTCGACCGACGGCCGCCCCAATCTGGAAATCGGGATCGGACAGGGTGAAGGTGCCCGACGCCTGATCATCAACACCGGCATTGCGTCGCTGGATGCACGGATCATCCAGTCGCAGAACGGCACTGATCCAGCTGTGCAGATTCTGAATCGCAACATCGACGCATCACAAATCCTGCTGATTAACGGACAGGTCGGTCTTGGAGTCGAGCCGACGGAACAGGTCGCCGTCCAGCGGATCGTCGGTTTCGGCGGGCAGCTCGTCATGGGGAACGTCGACTTCAAACGCCGGGAAATCTACAACACCCAGGTGCTTGACGTGAACGGACAGGCTACCGGTGACGTCGTTGAAATGCGGATGAGGTGAGACGATGGCGGAACAGCAGATTCATGGTATTGATACCGCCGACTGGGCCGACTTTCAGCAGCTCATGCGCGACTATCGTGGCGGTCGGCTCGGTCCCGGGCCGGAGCCACAGACGTCGCGAGCCACTCCCCGCCCCGTCCCGCCGACAGTCGTTTGCCTGATGGGGAACCTCGACGCCGGAAACGAAGTGGACGCCATTCGCATGGTGTACCGCGACGACGTCGACGGGGTTGATATTCAGGTTCTCGGTGCTTTGTCCGGCCTGAACGGACAGTTTCAAATCACTTTCGAAGGACACCAGACAGAACCGATTCCCTACCATGCTACTGCACAGGAACTGGGGCAGGCACTCTATGACGTGATTGGTGATGTTCTGATCGACGTGACGCTTGGAAACGATCTCAACGCCGGTTACGTTCCGATTCGCTGGCGTCTGGCACTGCGGCCGAAACCGTTTGAGCCGGGAATTCCTCAGCAGTGGAATCTCTCTGTGCAACAGAATTTCTTAGTCACTCGCAATCGCTGGCACGGAACCGGCGAGGTGATTCCGGTACACTCAGCCATTCCGGTCGGACATCCCACTCCCCTTCGTTGCGGCGCGCAGGGAGCCTGCCTGCACTTCCCCGGCGCCGGTTACGGCGTGGTGTCCATGGAAGCCCGCAAGTACACCCAGATGTATTTCCCAACGGTGCAATAATGTGGATTGGAAACCCTCCAGAAAGTACGGCGCAACCAGTGCGCAGCGGACTCCGTTCCACTGGACAGGCTGACGCAGACGTGATCATTCTGCCACCGGCGTGGCGAGTTGATGTTGTTCCGCATCCGACCAGAAACGAATACTCGGAATGGGTCTCCCCTTCGTTTCAGCCCATGATTCCGGCCGTGGAATCCAGTCCCAACGGAGCAATCCAGAGGATCCATTGGACGCTGGCACAAGAACCGCCGTCCCCCGATCTTTTTCCGTCTCGATACTTTAATGTGCCAACAGACGGACGCTTCGAATTGTCTCTGGGAGGCCGATCGGTGGGAGCGTTGAACTATGACGCGAGCAACGACGAGATTGACAGGTACGTTGAAGCCGTTGCACTCTCAGCGGGGATCACTTCCGTACGATGCCAGTCGTGGAGAGATGATCATGCGGGTATTTTCATCCGCATGGAGAATTCCAACGACCCATCTTTTCGGTTCCCTCGATTTGAGCTGGTATCCGGTGTCACAGGTGGTGGCATCCTGTACCCGGAGGAAGTGGGGGGATTTGTGATGTTTCGCAGGCTGAACTACTGGGAAACCCCTATGATGTTTCAGCCTGAAGATCACGTTGAACCACCGTTCCCCTATGAAGACTACATTGACACACCCGCATATGATTCGCTCATTGAATGGCACCGATCCCCGTTTGTCCGCAATGACTTTAGCAATGAGAAAATCTGGTACAGATCGGAAAGGCGAGCAGGACTTCGGTTCGTCGACTGGGGAACCGCATTTCTCCCCCAATACTGGCAGTTGGGATACCAGCTTGTCACGCGACACAATCCGAGCTTTGGGACAAATGTTTACTCGTCAGGCTGGATTCTCATGCTGCATACAGAGCGTCAGCATCACGGCGGAGACCACGCTTCTGGAGTCGGCTGGCCAATCCCCGACGACGAAGCGAAAAAATTGATAGCCAACCATCCCGTGCGGTGCGGGCCGATGACATATTTTCAATCTGCCGCTGAGCAGCTCGGGCAATCACCAATTGACGACAGCCGCAATGCGGAGCTTCCAAGGTACATCTGGATCACCCCTGATTGGGGATGATGTCACTTCTCTGATCCTGTTCAGCGTGACACGAAGATCCTCAAAGTCCCTCGCACTCTGAACCTGCGAAGGTCTTATCGTCGACAGAATCCCGGCAAGCTCATGAACACCCGAGCAATAACCTCGCCATCAATGGCAAGTTCAAGAGACTTCTCATGAGGAAACTTCTGGATTTCGCGGGGGGAGAATACCCATCCCCGAATTATCGAAGAATCGCCACAAGAAAGAAAGTGTACCCAACATAGTGCCCCCTCCCGGGCTGGGGCTTCGGGGGCGGTGGGGGTTGGAAGGAACCTATGCCCCCGGGCTTATGTTTGCTGTTTCCTATCTAGTGTCGTGTTTGATGTTGACATCGTAGTATCGCCGGTGATATCATTCATCCTGTTGAAGCGAACCCATTAACACGAAAGGAACAGCAATGCAGTTTCGAACATTGATCCCAACCACATTCAACGATGGCACTCCGATCGCGGCTGATTACGTCAGCAACAAGGCGCGTGAGTTTGCTATCTTGTTTGGTGGTTCAACTGTTGAAGGAACGATGCAGGGAACATGGATTGACACCACCGACGGTCAGATTTATCTGGATGAAGTGGTTGCCATCTCCGTTGTTTGCGAGAACGATCAGATCGAAGAGGCACGACAAGCCGTGATTCAGATCGGTCGCGACCTGAAACAGAAAGCGATGTTCTTCGAAGTCCGTTACTACGACGGCGTTCAGATCATCCCGATTGAATAACAAAGATGTTTGGTCGCCGGGTTACCGGCCCGGCGACCTTCTTTATTAAGGAGAGTGATTCATGACATCCGCACAAAAAGCATTGCAGTTTGCACGTAAAAGGTCAGGCTCGGCCGTGAACTGGGTTGAACTTCACAACGCTGTGTTCGGGATCGGCGGCAAGTTGTCGGAACTGTTCACAGACAAAGTCAGCCGTGTGCAGTTTGCCGGAACGGAAGAGTATCAGCAGATCTGTGAACTGATCGAATCTCTTCGCAAGCGGGGAGATAAGATCCCGGCAATCACAGAGGCCGCAGAAAAAGCCAGCGGAACATTCGTTGTGCGACTTCCAAAGTCGATTCACGCTGCATGTGTGATGGAAGCAGAACAGGAAGGGGTCAGCCTCAATCAGCTCTGCGTTGCAAAACTGTCCTCCAGCCTGCAGAGTACACTGTCTCATTGAACCAACGGAGCGATGAACCTTTCGTGCGAAATGGTTCGCTTCAACAATCGCTCCTGAGGAGTCCGCCGGAGAAATCCGGCGGGCTTTTTCTCACCTGAAACCCAAACAATGGGAAATTACGATGAATCAAATTACTTCACGGATCGTTAACGGCGAAACCGAGCTAAAAATGTTGAGTGAAGAAATCATTGGTCTCAGAATTTACAATAAAATCGAAAGTGATGTCCCCCAATCCTATAGATCTGACTCGCAGGTTTCGTCACTCATCGACAAGGTAAACCGTCACAGTACGGCGGATGCTCCTGCCAAACAGAGTGTTGAGAATGACGACGACTCGGATGACCAGTGAAGACGGCACTGAGAATTGCTCACTCCAGACTCAACGTTCTCACCATCCCCTTCCGTCTCCGCTCCATGCGTTTCCTGCAGCTCGCCGTTGCGTGACGGGCCCTGGGATCGGAAATCAGTCGACCACACAGACAGACGCAATCCCGATCCGTGATCCCGCTGCGGAGCGTGACCGCACGTGCCAGCGTCGTTGACACCAGCCACGGCACTCCGTTCCCAACCACTCGTGCCCTCGCAGAGGGAGTCAGGCTGCGAAGCGGCAGGGCCGGAGCTGACTGTCTGGCCAACCGGCGGGAATGCCGGTCATGCTTTGACGCCATACGAGTCAGCACAGCAGGCGTGACTGGCCTTGTGTCCTGTGTGCGAACAGGGCGAATAATGTGACCTGACTTCGAGCCGAATTGAATGTGCCGCAAACGTCTCTGTTTGCCGCCGCATTCGGCGTCTGTGATGTCCAACCGCTGAACGTGATAACCGGGAACAACCACGTCAGGGACGTTCCGAACGTTTTCCATCACGAACCATTCCGGCTGTGCTTCCGTGACGATCCGGAGATAGTGCTTAACGAGGCGGTCCCCCTCTTCCTGATTCCGGTTCCGGTTCGCGTCCGAATAATTCTGACATGGTGGCCCGCCGATCACACCCGTGACTGTGCCAGGCGTGACCCCGCAGCGGGACTCATCGATGACGAACTGTGACTCCTCGAGCAGCATTCAAAACAACTCCAGCTGAACCAGATTGCGAAACGGCTTCCGTTTCGGATCATTCTGTTGAGTGCCGCATGTCCGGCATTCGAGAAAAGGGAACACAACCCGCACGCCGCGACGTGACCGAATCCGTTCCCGCTGTGTGTGCGTCAGTACGCGGCCACAACAGGAACAGAAGCAACGACGAATCCGATATGGCATTTCAGACCCCGCACATTCCTTCACAGTCCATTGAGGAGAACGACATTCGTTTCTGCGGATCTGGCGGCGACGGGTCAAATTGAATGAGTTCCAGCGGCTGGCAAGAGCGGTGAAGATACTGGGTCGAATCCAGTCCCCTATTGCAGGCGCTCGTTTTGTCCCGGATTGCGTGGTCGATCTCGACGGCCCTCAACCAGCCAGCGGGATCGTTGGTTTTGAGTTCCGACCATTCCGCGTCGGATTTGTAAGGGCAAAAGACACAGGCAGATCGCGGGACTTTCACGTCTGGCAACCGTTTCTCAAGATAGTTCTGGCAGTCCAAGCGTGTCGCGAAATCTTCAAAAAGTGGAAACTCAGGATTCCAGTTTTTCGGCATGGCAAAAAAACGTCGTTTCACATTTGCCACGCGACGGGGTTCGTCGAAAGACAAGCCCATCACCTGCGTGATTTGAATGTCTTTCACGAAAAGTTTTTTGATTCACTACGAATGGCCTCCCTGTTTTCTCGGGCACTCTTCACAGACAACAGGCAGGAAGCCCAGCCAGTGGCCGGGATGCCTGCCCCGTGATTCAATCCCTTCCCGGAACGCTCCCGGCAGTCCGGTACACCAATGATCCTGAATCGTTCCAAGGATCCCGGAACGGAGTGTGATCAGAAGCTGATTGCAGTCTCCGCAGTATTCAATGTCCGGCTTTTTTCTGGGCATCGCCTCAAACCCCTCCCGTTCTGGAAACCTGCGCGGTGACTCGTGAATTCAGCCCACCCGATCCCGTTCCCCGCAACGCCGCATTGAGCAATGCACACCACGCAACCCAGGCACTCCAGATCGTCACATGTCCGGACTTTCCTTTGATCTCTGCAAAGATCGTGTTTCGCAACAACATCCCTGACGGCTCCGTGATGGTTCCCAGAGACTTCATCCACCGTTCCCACTCCTCAACGGTGAGGGTCACATAGGCCAACTCATCAGGAGGCGTCTTCGATTTCTTGCCCCGCTTCCCTCTGGGTGGCTTGAGACGTGACGGCCCGGGGGAAGCGGCCTGCTGTTCTTCGGACGCTTCGATGGCATCGCACAGACGCCGGACTTCGACGTAATCCACATCGGGAGCAAAAAACAGATCACTGGCAATCATGACTCTCCCCAGAAATCGAAGACACGTTGATTGATCGCTCCGGCGAATTTTCTTCTCACATCACCGATTCGCGTCCCGCAAGTCCGGCACTCCAGAATCGGGACAACAAACCGGCCGGTTTTCCGTGAGACGATCTTTTCCCGCTCGGTGTGAGATCGGTATTCACCACATTTCCCGCAGTCGCAGAATCGCAGGCGGAACTTTCCCATAGATCACCCGAACAACGTCTTCTGAACCCGCTTTGCCGGTGTCTGTGAAACCACGGTAACAGCCGTTTCCACCTGCTTTCGTGTCACTTCACCCGCAAAGGATTCCATCTGTTGAACAGTCTTCGAGACGGCAACCAGCGGTGAAACTCCACGGATCGATTCCGAGAACGAACCGAACGAAAACATCTGTTTCGTGTCGGGCTCGAAGATGGTTCGAAGCCGTCCATGCAGCAGGAACCGGCGGCCCTGAAACGTCGCTTCCGCGCTCTGATCCTTTTCTTTGCCGATGACAAAACCGGCAGACTGACACCGTTTGAAGAACGGCATTTCTGGAATGAACCATGGTCCATACTGCCAGAGTTCCCAGGCACATCCCGATTGCTGCCAAAAGCCGGAAACCAGATCAACATAGAACAGCCGTTCCTCGCCGGTGTAGCGTCCGCCGATTTCGGTCATCGTCCACAGCTCCCGCTCTATCGACGCAAACGACTTCACCGCAACCCGGAAGTTTTTCAGCAACAGAAATTCCCGCCGTTCGTCCGGAGTCATGGAATCCGTTGTTTCAAAGAGGTTGCTCATTTCCGATGGTCCACAAGAACATTGATCATTTGAAAATCGTGTTCCACCGCGCAGGGAACACAGAAGAATTTGACTGGCATCCCGTACGGCTCTCCGATCTTCAGCGCGTCACGAAGTGTTCGTGAGTCGTAATGCACGGTCTGATTACAGTGCCGACACCGACCGGCCCGGATCTCTTCCATTTTCGCTCTGTTCTCGTGCCCAGCGATTTCTGCGACCAGCATCACGGCATCGTCTGGCCACTTCTTTTTGATTGTCTCAACCATGTTGCTTTCTCCTTTCGTTCTCCTGAATCAGGAGTGGTTCGAACTCTTTGAACGGCAAATTTCCGTAGTCGTTCAGCACGCTGAGAAGGGCGGCTTCACTTCGAAACAACTCCACGGCCTTTTCTCCATCTTCTTTCAGCCGGTACCGCAGTTCGTCACCTCCCCGGACCGGCTGGTATCGTTCCAGCCATCCGGCCCCACAGAGAAGACTGAAGTGATACCGCTCCAGAGGCGTCTGTTCGCTCCATCTGACGAACAGGTAGGGCGTCGTGTTGGCAACCCAGAGCAGGGTGCTGCGCAGGAGTCGATAGTCGAGTGTTAAAAGCGGCTTGGCTGTAGTCGTCATGATTTCTCCTCAATGGTTTCCTCTTGCCTTGAAAGCTGAAACAGCAAGGCTCCCCGAACCGATTTCGTGAGTCCGTTCTTGCGGTACATGCGCGTCACGAAGCTGTTGCAGGATGCAACCAGCTCTTCGATTTCGTGTGATTCCATTTCATCCAGAACCGGCCCGAAGACCTCTTCCAGATTCACCCCGGCCGGTTTCGCTTCGCTGTCGGTGACCGGTTCCCGTGAAACCGGATTACGCAGGGACTGCTGTGCTTTCTTTTCGCGGTACTCTTTGCAGGGCTCGACCCGGATCGGCGCCCCTGGGCTCGCGTTGACCAGATGCCCATACAGCACACGCGGCCCCCATGCGGCGACGCCGTCGATGGTGGTTTTGCGAAACTCTTCGCAGAGAGCGATCACCTGATCCGGAGACCAGCCGCCGTCCATCGCGGATTGAAGCGCCGGACGGACCGCTCCCACTCCACACCGGGACAAGATCGCCCTGGCGAGCTGCCACCCCTCCGCCGAAGAAGAAGAATTTATTTCTCCTTCTCCTTCATATAGGTTGCTACCCCCCCTGCCACCCCCCTCTGGAACATTGGGTTTTTCGCGATCAGGGGGTGGCAAGTTGCGACCCCTCACCGGCAGAGTTGCGACCCCCGGGGTAGCAGGTTGCGACCCCCGGGGTGGCAGGTTGCGACCCCTCCCTGCGCCCCCTTTATCTGAACATTTGTGGGGATCGCAACCTGCGGAATGCGAGAAGATCAGGGGCCACTGGATGGCAAAGTTGTGAGCCATGTTCTGGCTTCGCTCGACGATGAGATAGGGAGTCTGCCGGGCATCCTCCCACGCGCGTTTCGCCGTGTCCTCAGATCGTTTCATCATTGCGGCAATGTCGGCTTTTGCGGCATCGACCAACAGGACGCCGAAGTCGTCCTGAATGCCACGTTCAAGTGCGAGACGGTCAAGAGCTTTCAACAGCAACGTGACGCGATCCGAAAGCCCGAGACGCTCGATCATGCGATCTCGTTGAGCTTGCTTGAAGTTGATTTCCAGTTGTGTTTGTTCGCTCATGACGCTGTTCCTTCAGCTTCGTTCTGGCGGTCAAGAGCCGGCGGATTCAACCGCCGCGAATTCCGTTGCCTTGATTCGTTTCAGGCAGTCCGGAACTTCCACTCCCAGTTCGGGAAGATGGTGTTCTCGATACACCTGGGCGGCTCGATCGGCCTGAATCGCAATCCGCGTTTCGGCTCCCCCTTTCTGCTTTTGCAATTGAATCCAGACGTCAATACCGTTGACACGAATCAGGATGCAGTCTTTCGGCTTGATGCTCATGAACAACATCGAATCCCCTTTCCTTAGGTTCAATTCCCGGCTTAATGCCTCGGACAGTTATGATTTCTTGCGGGCTTTGGCTTTGGACGTCGTATATGAAACCTCGACACACCGGCTCATGTCGAAAAGGTTCCCGCAGCGCTGGCAGTTCATTTCCCCTTCGTCGTATTCGAAGGAGTCCGAATACACATCCCCGCACCATGGGCAGACAATGCTTCCGGTGAAGTCTGTTCGCCCCTTGAACGTCCTGATCAGCTCGCGATTGCGAGCGTATTCACAGGGCTGGCACCGCACGCCGTCAACATAAGAGCACAGGCTTTCGGTTATGCCGCAGCCGTCACACTTCATGCAGGCGATGCAGCGTTTCCAGTGTGTTCCATCCAGTGGCTTGTTGCAGATTTCGCAGTTTGTTCTCATTGATTTGCCTCCGAAGTAGCCGGTTCACTTCTGGGTGAACCGGAAATGGGCATAGACGGCTTCGCCGATCTGCACGGAGAGTTCGGCGATGGATTCCGGGGTTGCTGGTTTCTTTTGTTGTTTGAGCATCTGCAATGACAAGTCCATGGCTCTGGCAACGAAGAACATGCGGTGAGAGATCACATCATCAGATGAACTCCGGATTGTCTTAACAACAGCCTGTTCCTTCTCAGGATGGTCAACCGGCTTCGGAATCAATTCCAGAACTGTCTTCCGGACAGATTCCAGGGTCACTCCGCTGTTTCCGAGAACGGCAGCCGCAACGCTTTCCTCTTCCCTGACGAGTCCCAACAGGAGTGCTTCCGTTCCAACGTAATGACAGCCGAACTCTCTGGCCTCTTCGCGGGAATATTCAATTGCTTTTTTCGCCCGGGGAGTGAGAGGGAGCCGTCCCATCGTGATCATGTCCGGACCGGGATGAACGGCTTTCTCAACCTCTTTACGCAAGTCCGACAGGTTAAGGCCGAGGTTTTTCAGGACATTGGCGGCAACGCCGCATCCTTCCCGGATCAATCCTAAAAGAACATGTTCCGTCCCAATGTATTCATGATTGAAACGCTGGGCTTCTGCGTTCGCGTGCCCCATCACTTTGCGGGATCGTTCTGTAAATGCTTCATACATATTGAGCCACCAAATCCATTTCTAAAGGTCAACCTGGTTGACGTACTCGTCCTGTCTGCGTATCAAACATCAGCCCATGCAGTGGGCAGGTGATGCAGCCGTTCCTGACGGGAACGCAAGACAAATCCACGCCCCGATGGGGGCAGACGGGACGCTTCAGATTGAGACTCTTTTCGGCGTAATGATTTGTCAGTTCTTTGTGCCATCCCGCCCGGCCGGGAAACGGATTGACTGGCATTTCGCGGCGACATTTCCGGACCCGGTATCCGATGAACCGGGCCTCAAATTCTTCCTCGTAGCGTGTTTCGGAGTGTGTATGAATGGGCATGCTGAAAACGTCATGCACACCACTTCGATGAATTCCGGTCATCGCCCAATCTGGTGCAAACTTTGCATGCATATGCCAGTGCTGTTCCGGAAAGCGGATGATTTCAGCGTCGTCGTGCTTCGGCCCTATCACAACATAAATGCCGACGCGATGTTTCCACATGGCTTCGACGCAGGGAACGCGATAGAATTTCCCCGGAATATAGAGTGCGGATTCCAGACCCATTGTGATTCCCTTCAGTTGTCAATCTACACACCACGGGCCTTGCGCTGGATCAGCTTTGCCCATTCCTTGAACTTCATCTTTCCACAGGCAACAGGTAGCGGCTTCTGTTGCACTTCCCGTTTCGATGCTCCGACCTCAATGGCAAGATTCGGAAATCCATGTTGGACCATCACGTAAAACCGACGACGTCGCATCTGGTAATAAGCCAGACGAATGGCAATTCGGAACGACTCTGATTTCTCTCTTCCATTTGCCCGCCGAACATACGGCATGAACTTCTTCCCTTTCATGGCTCAACCTCCGCAGCTGCATTGCGTGCTTCCATCAGAGCCTTAATGTCCGGCCTCCACTCCAGCGTCTCGGAATCCGGATCGGAACAGTTATCAAGCAGCGTCTGCGTGTTCATTAGCACCCGCGTATAGCAGGCAGACACTTTCGGAAATCGCTTCTCAATGAACTTCGACAATCCTTCCGGATCGTTCCCGACGATGACGTCTTCATGATCTTGGTTGGTGTAATATCCAGTGTGCAGAACCGACTCCAGATCCTGCAGGAAGTCGTGGACGGCATGAATCTCTTCCGAACTGGTTCGGGCCATTTTCACTTCGATCACCTTTTCCATGGTTCATTCACTCCGTAATCCGGGTTTCATCAAAGTTCCACAGCTTCTGTCTCCCGCCGATCATGACGGGATGTTTCAGCTTTGTGATTTTCTCCAGCAGCCAGCAGTACGGGCCTTCCGTGTGCTTGTGCTTGGCGAGCTTGGCAATCGTTTCGGCGGGGAACTCGCCAACCCCTTCCCCTTTCTGGTACGCGGCCCGAATGGTGTTGATGTGCAGGCATCCAACCAGAACGCAGACTGCAAGCACCTTGCCGGTCGGATAGCGTTCCAGCTCTTGAGGTGAGAGGTACTGAGTGCCAAGTCCGGCATGGATCGCCAGCGGTCCGGTGTAGCCCGGATGCCACGTGCGGTTCTCGACAATCTTTTCACCGTCTGCAATGAGCGATGCGTAAGGCTGTGAAATTGTGATCGCTTTCAATGTCGAGTCCTTTCATGATGGAAGAAATGCGTCCGAGAGAGCCGAGAGACGATCTTTCAAATCCTGCGTCAGCGTCATCATCGTTTCGATGTTCACTCGACCTGAATTGTCGGGAACGGGGCAATCGTCGAGTTTCTCGATCTGTTCCTCTGCGCGAGCGATGAGGGAATAGGCATGATCGATCGTCAGTCGAATTTTGCTATTGCGTCGTGTGTTCATTTCAAGAGTCTTTCAGTTAGCATCCGATCAGTGCCCGGTCGAAAGCCGGTTCGCACTCTTTCAGTTTTGCCAGTGCAGGACGGGCTTCGTCCAAAGCCGCTTCCCAACGTTTTCGCATCTCACCGCCGATCGCGGCCGGAGTCGTTCCACCCTGGCTGATGTTCCACGCCATGTTTGACAGTAGCCGACCGGCGAGAATCAGCTCTTCAATCCGTTCTGCGTCTTCTCTCGTAAGACTCATTCCATTGGTCCTTTCGTGTTGAATTCTGCCTCCCGGCAACAGGCCGGGAGGCACCGCCCCCATCAAGGTTCCGAGGCGGGTTGAGTGTTCGGTTTGTTCATGTCACGTGTGATCGTCAGGACCGTTTCAATGCGGCGAACTGGCCCGGCGCGAGGAGGGCCGTGCCAGCGCTTGCGGGTGGTGACGGCAACCGCAAGAGGTGAAGAAAAGGGGAGCGGCCGGACGGGCCTGACCGACCGCTCCGGATGCCGACAGTGCGGGCCAACGCTGCCGGTCATCGTTCACGTTGTAAGAAATGGGGGTGGTCTGGCGGGCCTTCCAGCCACCCCCTAGCGTCAGCAGTACGGGCCTGAACTGCTGACGTGTTGAAAAAACAGGAGCGGTCAAGCGGGCCGACTCGCCGCTCCTGCAGCTCCCCGGATTGAAGCGTCCGAAGACCCGGGGAACATGAATTAGATTCCGACCATTTGGAAGCAATCCGGCACGGGTGCCGAACAGATCAGTTCGCGAATCTGATCCGTTGGGAGATCGTAATTCTGTGCTGAGACTCCCGGCATGTAATGTCCGAGAATCCAGCTCCCCAGCCCGGAGTGCATCGCGTTGTAGCGGGTGAGAACCCGTTCCCGAAAATGTTTCAGCGTGATGGGATCGTCGATGGAGGCATTCGGGCAGATTTCGCTGTTCCACGTCGCCCGGAATCCCCGCTTCCATTTCTGCGTTTTCTGCAGGAAGCAACCGGGCGTGTTGAATCCGGGAAAGACCCGTTCCGAGTGCCCTTTGATCGATTTCAGGTGAGCGATTGCAATCTCTGTGAGCGGCAGTCCCTGCAGCTTGCTCGTCTTCTGTGCGGTGAACTGCAGGAGTTTGTCCGAGAACTTCACATGCTCCCAGCGCAGGTTGTGAAGAAAGTCGATCGTTCTGGCGCCATAGGTCCAGAAAAGAACCAGAGCGACCCGCCACAGGCGCGGCGTCGGGAACTGTTGTCGTCGCGGATAGGTGGCGAACCGACAGGCAGACCAGAGCCGTTTCAGTTCGTCCTCGGTGACGATCTGCCGCTGCAGCTTGGGAGATTCCTTGATCAACCGGGAGCGAATCCGTTTCCCTTTGCGACGTTTGAGCAGAACCGGCACATGGGCGCACAAACCTTCTTCGGACGCGGCCGAGAACATTGACCTCAGTTCCCGCCATGTCTTGTTGACGGTGGGAGGTCTGCATCCGGCGGCGGTCATTCCCGACATTAATAAATTCAACAGATCGTTGCCGTTCACTGGATCGCCGCAGAAATGCAGCGGTGGATTGTTGGTATGGCGTACCCAGTGATTGAGGGCAATGCGATCTTCCTTGAGCGAGCGGGGAGACAGGTCGTCTTTGAGATCGGGAAGCAGAACGGTTTCGTAGTAAACCGGCAGTGTGATTTCGTCGGGATTTTCGAGTTTCCCGGAGCGTTCGAGGAGAGACGGAAACCGAATGATTTTCGGTTCGTAAAAAGTGGCGCTGGCTTGAATCATCTCGCTGTTGGACCCTCTTGCAGTCTGAGTTGAACCGCGTTGGAATCTCTCCGTGATGTGCTAACATGCGTCGATCCGTCCGCACTACGTTGAGGGTAGTGCGCAATTCGACCGCAGGTCGTAGCGGGATGATTCAAGAGCAAGAGAAGAAACGCTTCCCGGCGTGAGTCGAACCACGCCGGGAAGCAATATCTATACGCTGTCAGGAACGGTCAGTTCCGTCCGCGCATAAAAAATCTCGCCTTGGATCACTCGTCAGACCTAACCCCGTTTGCCAGGGGTGGGCGGTAACAATTTCGGGTTCCGCCCCAGACGAGGACCATTGCGAGAATGAGCAATGTTTCGAGAGGGTGTCAGAGACGTCTGACTTGCGGACAAACAAAATAGGTGCCGCGAAATTAGCGTCTTTACAGATTCTGTCAATCCAACTTCAGAAAATTTTTATCTTAAGTTCAGGCCAACCAACAGGAGAAACGGGCAGATGTCGAAATGGTACGTAGATATTCTTGGTGACGAAAAAGGGCCTTACAGCTTTGCGCAACTGCAGGGTTTGGCTGTCAAGAAAACAATCACTCCGGATACGAATGTGCGAGAAGAGAGCGGACATTGGCAGATGGCCGGAGCGGTAGAAAACCTCTTCCGAAAACAGCGTACACCAACACAAGAAGAAGAGAAGCCACTGAAAAGAATCAAGGCTCCCCCTGTTCGTCTCCCAGAGAAGGGAGAAGCGGAGGAACAAGCGGAAATGTTCTATTACACCGATCAGGTTGCCGCAATCACTCAAGGAATGATGGTAATGATCGGCATCGGTTGTGCCATCATTGCATCACTGATCTTGGCCAGCGGTCCCGATAACGCACCGGCGGTTCTGGTTCCCGCCGGAGTCGCGGCATCGAGTGCATGGATGTTCGCCGTGGCCGGAGCGGTCCGCGCCGCCGTCCACATCGCCCGGCGGTCATAGCCTCGGTGAAGACTAGAAATCACTTCCTCTTAATGGACTGGATTGGTTCTCCGATCCAAGCTTCCATTCCGTCAACCTTTACAAGCACAGACAATTCTGGGTCAACGTACTTTTTGAGGTTTAAAGGCTCCATCACATACACCGTTCGCGGACCAGAGAGGCTCTGGTATGTCGTGATTTCAGAGACAATGCAGATTCCGGAAATCCCCATCTTTTCGTCGTCAACAACCTTACTGACATCCCATCCGCGAAACATCATGTGTCTTATTGGAGTTCCATATTGGAGATGGATACGTCCTAAAAATTCTGTAGGACTGATAACCTGATCAACAGCAACTTCACTTAGGACAATACCAATAGAACCAACCTCAAGATCTCCTCCGAACATATGCCCGACACAGCAGACCTTTCCATCTTTGATTTTCTGTTTGAATTTGGCGGTGTTCTTCCCTAAGGACTTTGGAAGCCATTTTTCATCAAGCTTGTTTTCCTCCAAATGTATGCGTACCCATTCTTTCAGTTGGGCATCCTTCAGGATTTCGCGTTTTCTGCTTTCGCTATCATCTTGGCTCAATGCCATAGAACCACAGAAAAGAAGTGCAGTAAAGGCAAAGAATCCCAATCGCGTCAGCATCGGCCCAGCTCCCATTTGACGATGGTGTTGATCATGCACAACAAAAAAAGACCGACATGCCATGCATGTCAGTCTTCTTGATTTGAAAGTCCGCGAACAGGCCGGTTGACCTAAACGTGTTTAGCAACGTTCCGGGGCCTCGCGGCTGACCGCAACCGGTAATTTCGATCACTTGTTTCCGAAAACAAATAACTCTCAATGCAAATGAAACGAGCGGGTTGACCTAAATTCTCACGCCGCGAGAGTTTTCGGGGCCTTACGGATACCCGCAACCAACTCGTTTCATCTGCATTGAGTCATGTCTCAAAAGTGACCGAAAAAACCGGTTGACCTAAACGTGTTTGTCAGCGTTCCGGGGCCTTGCGACTACCCGCAACCGGTAATTTCGATCACTTGTTTCCAAGGTCCAGATACGCCAAAACAGAGCTACGGACATGGTATCCGCCGCTCTATTTGTGATTCTGGGCATCTTTCCCAGTCTGGGAAAGAAAAAAGGCTCCCCGAGTAGGGCTCGAACCTACGACCTACGGATTAACAGTCCGCCGCTCTACCGATTGAGCTATCGGGGAAAATTGTGTGGCAACAGAGTAGCGGCTTGATTTTACCACTGCAAGTGAGAATCGTCGAATTATCTTTATCAGGGTGTCGTCGCCAAATGGGAGTTGTGGTCAGATGTACATAACGAGTGTGTTCCAGAAGAGGTGCCGGTTTTTGTTCAAGGTTTGAGCCCGCAGGGCGGTCACATTCGTGAGGTAGCATCTGTTTTCCCTGTTCCGGGTGTTCTGTGCTGCGGGTGTCTCGTAGTGGGTTTTATGCCTGGTGCCAGCGGGAGTTGAGTGTCACAACTCAACGTCGAGCGGAATTGACCGGGCGGATCAAAGAGATTCATCAGGCCAGTCGTCAAACATATGATTCTCCTCGTGTTCATGCAGAGCTGAGCGATCAAGAGATGGCCTGCAATCGTAAAACGGTGGAGAAATAGATGCAGGAAGCGGGGATTGTGGCGAAATCCCATCGCAAGTTTCGCGTCACGACGACCGATTCCATCATGATCACCCGATTGCTCCCAACCTTGTGAACCGGGAATTTCAGGCTCCCGGCAAGAACCAGACCTGGATGACCGAGATCACCTATGTGCCAACGGAGGAAGGCTGGCTCTGCCTGGCTGCTGTGGAGGATTTATTCACTCAGTACTTCCAAGTTTGATCTGAATAGGAGAGAAGTGGGTGGTGGATAGTGGGTAGGAAATGGCATGAATTTCCAGCCTTTTTCTGATCCCTGGCCCCTGAATCCTGACCCCTTGCTTCTATG
>Ga0182745_1001462_pt1 | contig 22618 bp, 22 predicted proteins | sample eDN3rd30CKraftBY_FD_128523 | JGI IMG/M metagenome (GOLD analysis project Ga0182745, IMG submission 128523) | Enriched backyard soil microbial communities from Emeryville, California, USA - eDNA 3rd pass 30_C Kraft BY (version 2) (version 2) | ecosystem: Environmental > Terrestrial > Soil >...
CGATGAAGTCGTTGAACGTGTTCTTGCGCTTGGTGGTCTTGCCCGCGAGATACCAGGCGCGCCCCATGTCGTCGCCGCCGCGGACATGCGCGATTCCATAGATCATCCCGCGATCGACGAGGCTGAGCCGCGTCGTCGAAAAGCCCGGCGCGACCCGGTAGCCGTAGGATCCATAGGCATAGAGATGCATCGGCGCGCTGCCGTCGCGCTTCGTTCCCTTGCGGTAGACGAGCGAGGCGGGAATCATCGTCTTGCCGTCGCGGCTCGGAAGATTGACCCATTCGGTTATATATTGCGACGCATCATAACCTGATGGGATTTCCTGCACCTTGAGCGTCTCGAGCGTCCCCGCCGCCACGTCATAGTCGTAGACGGTGTCGGGGGTGATCATCGATTCATAGTCGAGCCGGAGCTTGTCCTGATGATATTCGGGATTGTCGCCAAGCCCCGCCACATAGGTTGCTTCGGGGAACCGGATCCGGCCGGGGGTCAGCGGCGCGTCGTAGCGGCGGACATCGACCTGGTCGAGCCCGTCCTCGCGCGTTTCGAGCACGAAATAGTCGCGGAAGATCGCGAGATCGGTGATATAGCTGTGATCCGACCCGGGGATCAGCGTCGTCCATTCGCCCGGCGCCGCGAGGCTCGCGGTCGCGACGCGGAAATTCGGATGGTCGTCGTTGGTCAGGATGTAGAGCGTGCCCTCGCGCTCGTCGACGCTATACTCGCGGCCCTTCCGGCGCGCCGACACGAGCTGCATCTTCGCCTCGGGGTTGTCCGCGGGAAGCAGATAGACCTCGCTCGTCTCATTGTCACCGGTCGCGATGACGATGTAATTGTCGGCCGCGGTCTTGCCGATCCCGACGCCGAAGCCGATGTCGGGCTCCTTGTAGAGCAATTTATCCTCGGCGACCGGGGTACCCAGCCGGTGCAGCCGGACATTGTCGGTGCGCCAATTCTCGTTGGCGAGGCCGTAGAGGATCGCGTCGTTGCCCGCGGTCCAGACGAGCGACGACAGCGTGCCGGGGATGACGTCGGGAAGCGCCGCGCCGGTCGTCAGATCCTGGAAGTGCACCTCAAAGCGTTCGGAGCCATTGTCGTCGACCGCATAGGCCATCAGCCGCCCGTCGGGGCTGATCGAGACGTCGGACAGGCGGAAATACTCCGTGCCCTCGGCCATCGCGACCTCGTCGAGGATCAGCGCCGGCTCGCCCGCGCCCGACGCGGGCTTGCGGTACCATTTCTTATATTCGGCGCCTTCCTCAAATTCGACCCAATAGAGCCAGTCGCCGTCCTTCTGCGGCACGCTCGCATCGGCCTCCTTGATGCGGCCCTTCATTTCCTGAAACAGCGTTTCGACCAGCTTCGCATGCGGCTTCATCGCCGCGTCGAAATAGGCGCTTTCTCGCCTGACATAGTCGAGGATGTCGGCGTCATCGACCTCCGGATAGCCGGGATCGCGCAGCCAGTGCCACGGATCCGACAGCGTCCGGCCGTGCAGCGTCACCTGGTGCGGGCGCTGGTCGGCGACGGGGGCAGGGGGCAGGGCGGGGGCTTGTTCGGTCAAATCGGCGTCTTTCTCTTGCTTTTCTTGGGCCAAAAGCGGGGGCGATGCGACAAGCGGGGTGGCAATTGCCGCCAGAAACATCCAAATGAGGCGCATGGAAAACTCCCGCGGCGCCGCCCCCGGTGGGCAGGATCGCCCGCGATGTAGGAACAAGGAACGCCGCATGTCTACCCCCCGGCCCAGCATCAGCCCCGCCGATCGCCTCACCTGCCTGCGTGCCGAATTGAAGGCGCGCGGCCTCGACGGGTTCGTCGTGCCGATCAGCGACGAGCATATGAGCGAATATGTCGGCGATTATGCGCAGCGCATGGCGTGGCTCACCGGCTTCGGCGGCTCGGCGGGGACCGCGGCGGTGCTGCCCCAAAAGGCGGCGGTGTTCGTCGATGGCCGCTATACGGTGCAGGTCCGCGCCCAGGTCGATGGCAGCCTCTACGATTATGTCGGGGTGCCGCAGTCGAGCGTCGCCGAATGGCTCGGCGCCAACGTCAGCGCCGGGCAGAAGATCGGCTACGATCCCTGGCTGCACGGCATCGACTGGGCGCGCGGGCTCGAAAAGGCGCTCGCCGCCAAGGGCGCCGAACTGGTCGCGGTGGCCAGCAATCCGATCGACGCGGTGTGGGACGGCCAGCCGGCGCCGAGCGATGCGCCGGTCACCGTGTACGACACGGCGCTCGCGGGCCAGGCGGCCGCCGACAAGCGCGCCGTCGTCGCCGACTGGCTGAAGGCGAGGGGGCTCGACACGACGGTGATGACCGCGCTCGATTCGATCGCCTGGACCTTCAACATCCGCGGGTCGGACGTCACGCACACGCCGGTCGGGCTCGCCTTCGCGTTGCTGAATGCCGATGCGACCGCCGACCTGTTCATCGCGCCCGAGAAGGTCACCGACGCGGTGCGCGCGCATCTGGGCAACAGCGTCCGGATCCACGATCGCGACGCGTTCGAGGCGGCGCTCGCCGGCCTTTCGGGCAAGAAGGTCGCGGTCGATCCCGACCGCGCGGTCGCGGCGATCTTCACCGCGCTCGAAGCCGCCGGGGCGAAGATCGAGCGCCACCGCGACCCGGCGGTGCTACCCAAGGCGATCAAGAATGCCACCGAGCTCGATGGCACCCGCGCCGCGCATGTCCGCGACGGCGTCGCCGTCGCGCGCTTCCTCAAATGGATGGCGGAGGTCGCGCCGCAGGGCGGCCTCGACGAACTCGGCGCCGCGGCGAAGCTGCGCACCTTCCGCGATCAGAGCGGCGCGCTCGTCGACCTCTCGTTCGATACCATCTCGGCCGCCGGCCCCAACGGCGCGCTGCCGCATTACAAGGTCGACGAAACCACCAACCGCGCCATCGAGGCGGGCACGCTCTATCTCGTCGATTCGGGCGGGCAATATGCCGACGGCACGACCGACATCACGCGCACCATCGCGATCGGCACGCCGAGCGCCGAGATGCGCCGCCGCTTCACGCAGGTGCTGAAGGGCCATATCGCCCTCGCCACCGCGCGTTTCCCCAGGGGCACGCGGGGCAGCCAGCTCGACATTCTCGCGCGGCAATATCTGTGGGCCGACGGGGTCGATTACGCGCATGGCACCGGTCATGGCGTCGGCGCCTATCTGGCGGTCCACGAAGGGCCGCAGCGCATCGCCAAGCCGTCGGGCGGGCAGGCGGGGACCGAGGAACCCCTGCACGCGGGGATGATCCTGTCGAACGAGCCCGGCTATTACAAGGCGGGCGCCTTCGGCATCCGGATCGAGAATCTCGTCGTCGTCGTCCCGCAAGCCATCGCCGACGCCGAGGAGGAGATGCTGGGGTTCGAGACGATCACCTTCGCGCCGATCGCGCGCGATCTCGTCGATACCGCGCTGCTTTCGCCCGCCGAGGCCGACTGGCTCGACACCTATCACGCCGCGGTGCTCGAAAAGCTCGCGCCGGGGATGAGCGGCGCGGATCGCGAATGGCTCGAAGCGGCGTGCGCGCCGCTCGACCGTGCTCCCGCCGCGCTTGCCGCCTGACGGGCCGGGGCCGATGAGCCATCGCAGCGAGGTGCCGCTGGCCGATTTCCGCGTGCAGGAGCGCGTGCGCGTGCGCTACAACGAGATCGACGGCCAGAATATCGTCTTCAACGGCCATTATCTGGTCTACGCCGACATCGGGGTCACCGAATATTTCCGCGCGCTCGGCGAAGGACAGCCGGGTGCCTATTTTCACCAATATGGTACAGATATTCGCGAAACGCATTGCGAGATCGATTATCACGCGCCCGCGCGGCTCGACGAGCTGATCACGATCGCGGCGCGAATCAGCCGCTTCGAACGGACGAGCTTCACGCTTCATTGCGGGATTTTCCGCGATTCGGAGCGGCTTACCGATATCGAGATCAGCTATGCGCACATCGACAGTGATGGCGGACAGCCGACGCCGCTACCGGGCAGCTTCATCGCCGAAGTGCGGCGATTCGAAACGCGAACCCCCACGCAGGACTGATTCGGCCAACCGAATCGACCCTCTCTACCAAAAAGGTCGAAAAAAAGGGCCGCCCAAGGGCGGCCCGTAAAAGTTTTGGGAGAGGATGCCTAAAAGGCAAGTGTGATATTGCACTGCACAATGAATTTCGCAACTGCGAAATGGGCATCCGTGATTGCATTTTTTGCAATTCATGATCGGACGAAGCCGCGCCGGCGCAATCGTCACACCCCTCGCAAAATGGCGCGACATCGCCTAAATTGACGCCATGGGAATGTTCAACAATTGGGATGTTACCGGAGGCGTCTCCGACTTCTGGGACTATATCCGCGAACCGCGCCCGCACCGCTGGACGAGCTGGGGGGTCGCGATCGCCTTTGCGATCCTGCTTTTCTGGGGCTTCGGCAAATATCTGATCCCTTATGAAAAGCCCCAGCCGCAGATCATCTATTTCGAGAATTGGACGGCGAATCGCAGCGAGGCCGATGTCCGAGCCGACTGGATCGCGCGCGCGAAGGAGACGACGCGCGAGAATGCCAAGCGCCGCGCCGAGTTTCAGAAGCTCGCCGACATGATGGGGGTCGACTATGATTCGACCGAGGCCGACAAGGTGACGCGCGAGACGCTCGGCAAGGAGGCCGATACGCTCACCAAGGACACGAAGCCCGCGCCGCCCAGGCGGTCGACGCTCGCCGAGCGCGCGGCACGCGGCCCCGCGCCGGCGCCGCAATAACAGCCCTGATGCCGCACCCGCCCGCCGCCGCCGACTGGATGGCCGCTGCCGTCGCGCTCGCGGAGCGGGGGCGCGGGCGGACGGCGCCCAACCCCAATGTCGGCTGCCTGCTGGTTCGCGGCGGGCGCGTTGTCGGCCGCGGCTGGACCCAGCCGGGCGGCCGGCCGCACGCCGAGGCGATGGCGCTCGCGGCCGCGGGAGAGGCCGCGCGCGGCGCGACCGCCTATGTCACGCTCGAACCCTGCGCGCATGACAGTCCGCGCGGTCCCTGCTGCTCTGATTCGCTGATCGAGGCCGGCGTCGCGCGAGTCGTCGTCGCGCTGCAGGACCCCGATCCGCGCACCGACGGGCGCGGCATCGCGCGGCTGCGCGAAGCGGGCATCACGGTCGAGACCGGGTTGCTTGCTGACGCGGCGTGCGACGCGATGGCGCCCTGGTGGACGCGGCGGACGCGGGGGCGCCCCTTCGTCACCCTCAAGCTCGCGACCTCGCTCGACGGCCGCATCGCGCTCGCCGACGGGTCGAGCCGCTGGATCACCGGCGACCGCGCCCGCGCGCATGCGCACCTCGAACGCGCGCGGCACGAGGCGATCCTCGTCGGGCGCGGCACGCTGGAGGCCGATGCGCCCCGCCTCGACGTGCGGCTGCCGGGCCTCGAAGACCGTGGACCGCGGCGCTTCCTCCTGACGCGTGGCGACGCGCCCGAAGGCTGGACCGTGGCGGCATCGCCCGAATCGGTCGAAAGCGTCGATTCGCTGCTCGTCGAGGGCGGCGCGGGGGCGGCGGCGGCCTTTCTCGCCGCCGACCGCGTCGACCGGCTGCTCCTCTATCGCGCGCCGATCCTGGTCGGCGGCGGCCGCGCCGCGATCGGCGATATCGGTCTTGCCGATCTTTCCGACGCCCACGGCCGCTGGCGGCTCGCCGACAGCCGCCTGCTTGGCAGCGACCGGCTCGACGTCTACGAGCGGACCCGAAGGGAATAAGCATCCATGTTCACCGGCATCATCAGCGACATCGGCACCATCCGCGTGCGCGAGGATCGGGGCGACATGCGCCTCGTCATCGGCACCGCCTTCGACAGCGACACGATCGACCTCGGCGCGTCGATCGCCTGTTCGGGTGCCTGCCTGACCGTCGTCGACAAGGGCCGCGATGGCGAGGGCGACTGGTTCGCGGTCGATGTCAGCGCCGAAACCGTCACCCGCACCGCGCCCGGCATGTGGGACGCGGGGCGCCGCCTCAACCTCGAACGCGCGCTCAAGGTCGGCGACGAGCTTGGGGGGCATATCGTCACCGGCCACGTCGACGGCGTCGGCACGGTGGTCTCGTCGACCGCGGTCGGCGACAGCTGGACGCTCGTCATCGCCGCGCCCGCGGCGCTTGCGGCGAGCATCGCGCCCAAGGGATCGATCGCGGTCGACGGCGTGTCGCTGACGGTGAACACGGTCGAGGACCAGGCCGACGGCGCCGCCCATTTCGCGCTCAACATCATTCCGCACACGCGCGCGATGACCACCCTCGACGAGGCCGCGACCTGGCGGCCGGTCAATCTCGAGATCGACGTGCTCGCGCGCTATCTGGCGCGAATGCAGGCGCGCGGCGCATAGAAGGTCGGCCCTGCTAAGGCAGGGGCGACGCTTATCCTTCCACCCACCCCACCGCCAGTTCGGGGTCCGCCGCGACCATCGATCGCCGCATCGCGAGGCGGCCGATGCGCAGAAGCTCGGCCTTGCGGCGCGCGGGGGCGAGGTGGCAGCTTGCCGCCTCGCGCACCACCGCGGCGCCATAGCGGTCGGCGACGATCAGGCCCGAGGTTTCGGGACGATAATCGGGGGTTTCGAGAATCGCGGGGTCGAGCCCCGCCGCGAGCGCCCAGTAGAAACGGTCGCACCAGTCGCAATAGTCGGGCCATTTGCTGTCGCCGTGCAGGTCGGCGCGGCTGACCTTGATCTCGACGATGGTGATGTTGCCCCTGGCGTCGATCGCGGTGAGGTCGGTGCGCCGCCCGTTGGGCAACGGCACCTCGGGAATCGCGACGAGCCCCGCCTGCGCGAACAGCCGGCAGACGCCGCGCGCGACGTCGGCGGCGGTCAGCAGGTCACTCGCCATGAATCAGAACCTCAGAACGGAACGTCGTCGTCCAGATCGTCGTCGAAGGGCGGACGGCTGCCGCCACCCGAGCCACCGCCGCCCTGGTTCCAGCCGCCGCCCGAGCTTCCGCCCGAACCGCCGCCCTGATCCCAGCCGCCGCTCGATCCGCCGCCCTGGTTCCAGCTGTCGCCGCCACCGCGCGACCCGCCGCCGCCGGGCGCGCCGTCGAGCATGGTCAGCGTGCCGCCCATGCCCGCGATCACCACTTCGGTCGTGTAGCGGTCGTTGCCGTCGCGATCCTGCCATTTGCGGGTGCGCAAGCTGCCTTCGATATAGACCTTGCTGCCTTTTTTCAGATAGCGCTCGACGACCCCGACCAGCCCTTCGCCGTTGATCACGACATTGTGCCATTCGGTGCGCTCCTTGCGCTCGCCGGTCATCCGGTCCTTCCAGTTTTCGGAGGTCGCGATGCGGATATTGGCGATCTTGCCGCCGTTCTGGAACGACTTGATTTCGGGATCGGCGCCCAGATTGCCGATGAGAATAACCTTGTTGACGCTGCCAGCCATCGCCGCTCCGCTCCGCTCGAGTGTTGGAGGATCAGCCGAGTCCGAAGGCGACGGCCGTCCAGTAAGTGATACCAGCAGCGGCATAGGCGAGCAGGAACAAATAGCCAACCATGAACATTGGCCATTTCCACCCGTTGGTCTCGCGCCGGGTGATCGCGATGGTCGAAATGCACTGCGGCGCGAAGACGAACCAGGCGAGGAAGGCGAGGGCGGTGGCGATGCTCCAGCGGCCCTGGAGGCGCTCGCTCAAGGACTGGGCGACCGCATCCTCGTCGTCGCCGGCGTCGATCGCATTCGCGGTGGCGAGCGCCGACACCGCGACCTCGCGTGCCGCCATCGCCGGGATCAGCGCGAGCGCGATGTCGTGGTTGAAGCCGATCGGCCGCACGACGGTCTCCAGTCCGCTGGCGATGCGGCCGGCGACGCTGTAATCGACCTGGCGCAGCTCGCTGTCCGCGGGCGCCTTGGGGAAGCTCAGCAGCAGCCAGAGCACCACCGTCGTCATCGCGATGATCGTGCCGGCGCGGCGCAGGAAGATCCACGCGCGCTGCCACAGGCTGATCGCGATGTCGCGCAGTCGCGGCCATTGATAGCGCGGCATCTCCATCATGAAGCCCGCGGCATTGCCCTTGGTCACCGAGCGGCGCAGCACGAAGGCGACGACCAGCGCGCCGACGATGCCCGCGACATAGAGTCCGAAAAGGACGAGCCCCTGCAGGCCGACCGGCGATCCGCCGACCGCGCGCGCGGGAATGAAGGCGCCGATGATCAGCGTATAGACGGGCAATCGCGCCGAACAGGTCATCAGCGGCGCGATCAGGATGGTCGTCAGCCGGTCCTTGGCATCGGGAATCGCGCGCGTCGCCATGATGCCCGGCACCGCGCAGGCGAAGCTCGACAGGAGCGGAATGAAGCCGCGCCCCGACAGGCCGACCTTCGCCATCAGCCCGTCCATCAGAAAGGCGGCGCGGGTCATGTAGCCCGACGCCTCGAGCAGGAGGATGAAGAGGAAGAGGATCAATATCTGCGGCAGGAAGACGACGACCGCGCCGACGCCCGCGAGCAGCCCCTCGACGATCAGGCCGCGCAGGAAGCCGTCGGGCAGCGCGCTCGCCGCCGCCTCCTGCAGCGCGGCGATGCCGCCCTCGATCCAGCCGATCGGCGCCTCCGACCAGGCATAGACCGCCTGGAACATCACGAACATCAGCGCGAGCAGGATCAGGAAGCCGGCGACGGGGTGGAGCACGACCGCATCGACGCGCTGGGTCCAGCGGCGCACCGGCGTTTCGGAAATCGTCCCCGCGCGCGCGATCGCGCGGGCGCGCTGATGCAGCGCGACGTCGGTCGGCGGCGGCGCCGGGATCGCGTCGGCCTGCGTCTGGTGCGACAGGATCGCGCCGTCCACCGCGGCGAGCAGCTCGGCGAGCCCGCGCTTGCGCACCGCGACGGTCGGGACGACCGGCACGCCCAGCTCCTGCGACAGCCGCTCGGGATCGAGCGCCAGCCCGTCGCGTTCCGCAAGGTCGAGCATGTTGAGCGCGACGACGGTCGGCAGGCCGAGCGCGATCAGTTCGAGCGCGAAGCAGAGATGATTGTCGAGATTGGCGGCATCGACGACGACGACGAGCGCATCGGGGCGCCGCTCACCTGCCTGCCGCCCGAGCACGACGTCGCGCGTCACCGCCTCGTCGGGGCTCGCGGGGGTCAGGCTGTAGCTGCCGGGCAGGTCGATCAGCGCCAGCGGCCGCCCGTCGGCGAAGCTCGCGTGCCCCGCTTTCCGTTCGACGGTGACGCCCGGATAGTTGGCGATCTTTTGCCGCGCGCCGGTCAGCGCGTTGAACAGGCTCGATTTGCCGGCGTTGGGGTTGCCGGCGAGCGCGATGGTGGGGACGGCGCCGGTCATGCTGCTGCCGCGGGCTCGACCTCGATCGCGGCAGCCTGACGGCCGCGGATGATCACCTGCATGCGCCCGATGCCGAGCGCGAGCGGTTCGCGCGAGAAGAGGCTGCCGCGATGGAGCGGCTTGACCTCGACCCCCTCCATCAGCCCGAATTCGCGCAGCCGTCGCCCCTCGTCGTGTGAGAGGATATCCCAATCGATACGGGCGATGCGTACGGCGGTGCCGAGCGGGGCGGAATCGAGCTTCGCGGTCATTTGCGAGCGATTATCAATAACAGCTGACGAGCGCCAGTCCTTTATCGCCCCGGATAGCGGAGCCGGCCGACGAAGCGCGCGAGGCTCGGGCGTTCGATGCGGCGCGCGGCGCGGCGGTGCTTCCAGCCCTCGAAGCGCATCACCGCGTCGATCCGGCGCGCGAGGAAGGCGCGCGTGTCGGCGAAGTCCTCGCTCTCGTCACCCAGGAACACCGCCATCGTCGAGGCGTAGACGGCGCCGAGGATCGCGCGCTTGCTGTAATGATTATAGTCGGTCGCCGTGTCGCCCGCGAGCCGCCACATGGCGTCGGCGGCGCGCCAGCCGAGCCTGGCGGCATGCGGCGCATGGGTCGGCAGCGCGAGCAGCGCCAGCGCGCGGCGCAGCGATTCGCGGCGGTTCGCGAGGCTGTCGAGCCGCGTCTCGACGAGCGTCGTGATCCGCTCGCGGATCTTGAGCGTCGCGAGTCGCTCGGCGGGCCATTTTGCCGCCATGTCGGCATCGATGCCGGCGAACCAGGCGTCGACCATGTCGCACCCGCCGCCGGGAAAGGCGAGGCGCGCGACGTCGGGATCGACCCCGACGCGCCGCGCCGCATCGGCGAGCGCGGCGTCGCCGAAGCCGTCGAAGGCGGCGTTTTCGGCGATCAGCGGCGCGAGCGCGGCGCGAATCTCGTCGAGCGTCGGGTCGGCGGGCAGGATCGAGGCCATGCGAATCAGATAGGCGCCGCGCGGCGGTTCGGCAACCGGATCAGCACCAGCGCCGCGCCGACCATCAGCCCGCCGATCACGTCGATCGCGGTCAGCCGCTCGCCGAACATCAGCCAGCCGGCGAGCGCCGCGATCGCGGGCTGGACGAGCAGGGTCAGCCCGATGACGAGCGGCGAGAAGCGTGGCAGCGCCCAGATCAGCAGCCCCTGGCCGACGACCTGGCTCGACAGCGCGAGCACGATCAGCGGGGTCCAGTTCTGCGGCACGACGGTCTCGCCGAGCGCGAGCGCCGAGCCGAGCAGGATCGGCAGCGTCGCCGCCGAGGCGAGGCCGAGCGTCGTCCACGCCGCCAACTCGCCGCGCACCCGCTGCATCAGGATGACGTAGAAGGTATAGAAAACCCCCGCGAGCAGGCTCAAGAGATCGCCGGCGAGATAGGCGGGGGCGAGTTCGTAGCTCTGCCCCATCAGCAGCGCCGAGCCCGCGAAAGCGAGCAGCACCGCGAAGGCTTGCCACCCGCGCGGCAGGGTGCGGGCGAGGAAGATGCCCCACATGACGAGCAGCAGGCTGGCGCAATTGCCGAACAGGGTCGCGTTGGCGACCTTGGTCCGCAAGATGCCGAGGTGCCACGCGGCGAGGTCGAGCGCGAAGAAGATGCCGGCCGCCATCGCGATGCCGACCGCGGCGCGCGGCGGCATCCGCCCGCCGGTCTCGCGCCACGCGAGCAGCGCCAGGAAGGGCAGGGCGATCGCCATCCGCCAGAAGCCCGAGGCGACCGGGCCGGTGTCGGCGAGCCGCACGAGAAGCGCGCCCACCGACAGCACGATATTGCCGCCGAGCAGCGCGGCGAAGGCCCAGCGGCCGCGATTCGTCGCTGCTTCCATGCCGCCCGTGCCGTCGTTCTTCGCTGTCATATAGATTTTCTTTTGCTACCCACTGTTGTCTTGGGCGCCGCGCGTCCATAGCTCGTGTGGCCCATAGCGGCGGTCCACCCAGGCGTCGCGGGAAATGTTATGCGGAGGACTTCATGACCATATCGCTTCTCGATCCGATCACGCTGGGCGCCATCGAAGCGCCGAACCGCATTATCATGGCGCCGCTCACGCGCGGGCGCGCCGGGCCGGGCTTCGTGCCGAACGAGCTGGCGCGCGACTATTACCGCCAGCGCGCCTCGGCGGGGCTGATCATCTCCGAAGCGACGGGCATCTCGCAGGAAGGGCTCGGCTGGCCCTCGGCGCCGGGCCTGTGGACCGACGCGCAGGTCGAAGGCTGGAAGCCGGTGACCGACGCGGTGCACGAGGCGGGCGGGCGCATCGTCGCGCAGCTCTGGCACATGGGCCGGCTCGTCCATTCGGTGTTCAACGACGGCAAGCCGCCCGTCTCGGCATCGGCGACGCAGGGCGAGGGCCGCGCGCATACGCCGGTCGGGCGCCGCGACCTCGAAGTGGCGCGTCCGCTCGAGCTCAACGAGATTCCACGCCTGATCGCCGATTATGTCCTTGCCGCCGAAAATGCGAAGCGCGCCGGTTTCGACGGCGTCCAGCTCCACGCCGCCAACGGCTATCTGATCGACCAGTTCCTGCGCGATAACAGCAATTTGCGCGACGACGACTATGGCGGCCCGGTTGAAAACCGCATCCGCCTGCTGCGCGAGGTGACCGAGGCGCTGGTCGGCGTGTGGGGCGGGGATCGCGTCGCGGTGCGCCTGTCGCCCAACGGCAATTCGCAGGGCGTCGATGACAGCGCGCCCGAAAAACTGTTTCCGGTCGCCGCGGCGGCGCTCGACGCGCTCGGCATCGCTTTCCTCGAACTGCGCGAACCCGGTCCCGACGGCACGTTCGGGAAAACGGATGTGCCGAAGCAGTCGCCCGCGATCCGCGCCGCCTTCAAGGGGCCGTTGATCCTCAACAGCGATTATGGCGTGGCGCAGGCGGAGGCCGATCTGGCGGGCGGCGTCGCCGATGCGATCAGCTTCGGCCGGCCCTTCATCGGCAATCCCGATCTGGTCGAGCGCATCCGCGCCGGCGCCGAGTGGTCGGCAGACAATCCGCAGACCTGGTATTCGCCGGGCCCCGAAGGCTACACCGACTATCCGGCGCTGGTCGCGGCATAGTGATCCCGTCGCCCCTGCTTGGGCAGGGGCGACGACAGGGGACTAATCGCGCGCCGCGATCGCCTTGTCGATGATCCGCGCTCCGGCCGGCCCGACTATCTGCCCGCCGAAGCGAACGAGCAGGAAGCCGCCGACGAACAGCAGCGGCAGCGCGACGAAGGCGGCGACGATCGCCGCGATCACCAGCCCGAAGAACAGCGCCAGAAAGCCGCCGGTCAGCTCGGCCTGGCCGCTGGGGCCGAGCGTGATCGTGCGCGGTCCCTTGGCGTCCCACCATTTGCCGGTCGTGAAGGTCTTGCGGTTCCCCGCCGGCGGTTGGGGCTGCGGCCGCCGGGCGATACGCGCCGGCGCTGCGGCGGGAACGCTGCGGCTCTGGTCCGCCACCCGCTGTTTGCGATTCATCGCCGCGACCGCGGCCGCCATGGCAGGGTTGGCGGGTCGTACCGGTGCCTCGATCACCAGCTCGACGACCTCGGGGGCCAGGTCTGCGGCCGCTTCCTCGGGCGAGCGCCGCGCCGCAGGACGGGCGGATTGGTTTCCCACGCGCCGGTCATGCTCGGCCATGCGCTCGGCAGCGCTTGGCGGGCTGCGGCCGGTCTCGCGATCGATGACCACCAGCCGCCCGCCGCGTTCGACGACGGAATAGCGGCCGGGGGGTGGTCGATCAGCCAATGCCGAATTGTTCCTTCAGGGCCAGCATCGCGAGCGCGGCCTTCGCCGCCTCGCCGCCCTTGTCCTTGCGCGTCTTGTCGGCGCGCGCAAGCGCTTGCTCTTCATTCTCGACCGTGAGGATGCCGTTGCCGATCGCCAGCCCGTCGAGGGTCAGCGCCATGATCCCGCGCGCGCTTTCGTTCGAGACGACCTCGAAATGATAGGTCTCGCCGCGGATCACCACCCCGAGCGCGACATAGGCGTCGTAGCGCCCGCTGTCGGCGCCGAGCGAGATCGCCGCGGGAACCTCGAGCGCGCCGGGCACCGTCACCGTCTCGTGGCTGTGTCCCTCGGCCTCGAGCGCGCTGCGCACGCCGTCGAGCAGCATGTCGTTCAAATGGGCGTAGAAGCGCGCTTCGACGATCAGGACATGCGCCATTACGCGGCCTCCCCCGGGATCGAGCGTTCGCCGATCACCGAAAGGCCATAGCCTTCGAGGCCGACGAGATTGTTGTGCGACGGCGTGAGCAATTCCATCGCATGCACGCCGAGGTCGGCGAGAATCTGGGCGCCGATGCCATAGGTGCGAAGGTCCATGCCTTCGGCGGGCGGCGCTTCCTCGGCCTCGGCCGAACCCGGCAGCGGGCGCATCAGCAGCACGATCACGCCCGATCCGGCGGTTCCGATCGCTTCCATCGAGCGCTGCAGGCGGCGCTTCTTGGGTCCCGGCCGCCCCATGATGTCGTCGAACAGCGACACCTTGTGCATGCGGACCAGCGTCGTCCCGTCGGGGTCGACCTGCCCCTTCTGCAGCACCAGATTGACGCTGCCGTCGGTCTTGTTGCGATAGGATTTCAAACGCCAGTCGCCGCCATAGTCCGATTCGAACGGTTCGTCGGACACGCATTCGACGAGCCGGTCGGTGCGGCTGCGATAGGCGATCAGGTCGGCGATCGTGCCGATCTTCAGCCCATGGCGCCGCGCGAAGGGGATGAGGTCGTCGAGCCGCGCCATCGACCCGTCGTCGTTCATCACCTCGCAGATCACGCCCGAGGGATTGAGCCCCGCGAGGCGGCTGATGTCGACCGCGGCCTCGGTATGGCCGGCGCGGACGAGGACGCCGCCGTCGCGCGCGATCAGCGGAAAGACGTGGCCCGGCGTGACGATGTCGTCGCGGCCCTTCGCGGCGTCGATCGCGACCGAGACGGTGCGCGCGCGGTCGGCGGCCGAGATGCCGGTATCGATGCCCTCGCGCGCCTCGATCGAGGTGGTGAAGGCGGTGCCGTGGCGCGAGCGGTTGTTGCGCGTCATCAGTTCGAGCCCGAGCTGCTCGACGCGTTCGCGCGTCAGCGTCAGGCAGATCAGCCCGCGGCCGTGGGTCGCCATGAAGTTGATCGCGTCGGGGGTCGCCATCTGCGCCGGAATGATCAGGTCGCCCTCATTCTCGCGGTCCTCGTCGTCGACGAGGATGAACATACGGCCGTTGCGCGCCTCGGCGATGATTTCCTCAGGGCTGGCCATCGGCGACAGGTCGCTGCCGTGCGCGAGCCAGTTCTCGAGCTTGCGCAGCGTGTCGGCGGTGGGGTTCCAGCCCTCCGAATCGAGGTCGCGAAGGCTGTTGGCGTGGAGGCCTGCGGCGCGTGCCAGACCCGAACGGGACATGGTGCCGTCGTCGACGATGCCGCGGATGCGGTCGATGAGCTGCGTAGACATGCAGCTCCAATTTCACATCATAATGTGATTGTCAATTCAGGAATCACATTGCGAGATCAATTGGGGCCGAACACCGCGCCCGAATCGCGCGGGGCCGCGTCGGCCTTGGCGTCGAGCAGTTCGAGCATCTGTCCGCTGCGGTCGTCGCGTTTCGCATAGTCGCGCGCCGACATGCCCGCGATATGATCGGCCTTGTCGGGGCTGGCGCCGCGCCGCACGAGCAGGCGCACCATCGACGCGTTGCGCGCCTGCACCGCCAGGATCAGCGCGGTTTCGCCGCGCCGGTTGGTCTGGTCGATCGGCGCCTTGCGGTCGAGCAGCTCGTTGGCGCCCTCGGGAAAGCCGATCAGCGCCGCGTGCATCAGCGGGGTCGTCCCCTGGCGGTCGGCGATCGAGGGGTCGGCGCCCTTGCCGAGCAGGAATTTCAGCCAGGTGAGGTCGCGGCGCTTGACGACGATCGCCAGCGCGGTCTCGCCATTGTCGGGGCTGCGCGTGTTGACGATCCGCGCGTCATTGTCGCTCAGCAGCTTGGTCACCTTGTCGCCGTCGCGGCTCTCGACCGCCTGCAGGAAGTTGTAGGTGTCGCTGAACTGCGCCGCCGCGGGCGCCGCGACGAAGGCGCCGGCGACGCCGGCGAGCAGGAACAGCGAAGCGAAAGCGGATTTCGCGCGACGAGTCATAAGAGCGACCTCGGGTCATAGAGCGTCGCGGCGTGCGACGACAAAGGTTGATTTTCGGCGCCTACCCCCGCAAGGCTGGACCGATGATGAATATCGCAATTATGGGCCAAAAGCTGCTTCGCGCAAGCCTGCTCCTCGCTTTCGGCGCCGCGCTCGCGGGTTGCGACGGCGCCGCGCCCGCGCCCGCCGCGCGCCCGCCGCTCGAAGGCGCGCGGATCGGCGGACCCTTCACTCTCACCGACCAGAACGGCCGCATCGTCCGCGACAGCGATTTCGCGGGCCAATATCGCCTCCTCTACTTCGGCTACAGCTTCTGCCCCGACATCTGTCCGGTCGACCTGCAAAAGCTGATGCGCGGGCTCGCCCAGTTCGAGAAGGTGGCACCGGCACTCGGCGCGAAGGTGCAGCCGCTGTTCGTCACCATCGACCCCGCGCGCGATACGCCGGAGGCGCTGGGGGCCTTCGTCAGCCGCTACCATCCGCGCCTGCTCGGCCTGACCGGCACGCCCGAACAGATCGCGCAGGTCGCGAAGGAATATGTCGTCGTTTACAACAAGGTCGAGGGGTCGGCGCCCGACCGCTATCTGATGGCACACACCCAGATCGCCTTTCTGATGGGCCCCGACGGCAAGCCGCTGGCGATGCTGCCGGTCGACGATCCGACGACCGACGCCGACGAGGGCGCGCCCGACAAGGTCGCCGCCGAGCTGGCGAAATGGGTGAAGTAGGCACCGCGCCCCCCTTCTGGGAAGCGCCGCTCGCCAGCCTCGACGCCGGGCAGTGGGAGGCGCTGTGCGACGGCTGCGGCAAATGCTGTCTGCACAAGCTGGAGGATGAGGACACGGGCCGCATCTATCCGACCAACGTCGCGTGCCGCCTGCTCGATCTTTCGACCGCGCGCTGCGGCGATTACAGGCATCGCCGCCGCCATGTTCCCGATTGCCTGACGCTGACCAAGCGCAAGGTCGCCGATATCGAATGGCTGCCGCAAAGCTGCGCCTATCGGTTGCGCGCCGAGGGGCGACCGCTGCCCGAGTGGCACTATCTGGTCTGCGGCGACCGGGACGCGGTGCACCGCGCGGGCGAGTCGATCGTCGGCTGGACGGTGGGCGAGGATGTCGCGGGACCGCTCGAAAACCATCTGGTGGAACGTGTCGTCTGACGCGCGCTTCGCGGCCGATGGCCCGTACATCCGGATCGGCGACGAGGCGTGGCCGGTACGCCTCGTTCCCCATGCGCGCGCGCGCCGCTACCGCCTCGTCTTCGACGCCGCGCGCGCCGAGCTGCGGCTGACGCTGCCGCGCCGCGCGAGCAGCGCCAAGGCGCTCCAGTGGGCAGGCGAACAGCAGGACTGGATCGCGGCGCAGGTCGGCAAGGCGGTGGCGCCGGTGATCGTCGGGCCCGGCGCGCGCGTGCCGCTGTTCGGGGCCGAGCGGCGCATCGACTGGGACCCGGCGCGCCCGCGCGCGCTATGCGCGACCGACGACGCGCTGGCCCTCGGCGGCCCGGTCGAGACCGTCGGCCGCCGCGTCGAGCGCTGGCTGAAAGCCGAGGCGCTCGCGCTGATGGAGCGCGAAAGCCGCGAGATCGCGGCGGCGGCCGGGCTGCGCGTCGGGCGCGTCGGCATCGGCGATCCGCGCAGCCGCTGGGGCAGCTGCACCCACGGCGGCGACCTGCGCTACAGCTGGCGGCTGATCATGGCGCCGGACCATGTTCGCCGCGCGACCGTCGCGCACGAGGTCGCGCATCTGCGCCACATGGATCATGGTCCGGCCTTCCACGCGCTGGTCGAGACGCTCCACGATGGCGATGTCGCGGCGGCGCGGACGTGGCTGCGGCGCGAAGGCCGCGGGCTGCATCGCTTCCGCTTTACGGCTTAGAGTGTTTTCAAGTCAGGTGGAATCACCTGACGACTCGGAAAACACGGTAAACAAGAATCCAGAGTGCCGGTTTTGATTCAATCAAAACCGAACGCACTCTAGTTCCCCTCGGCCGCCGAATCGCGCTGCGGCGTCCGGGCGGGCGGAATGCGGATCACCGGCGGCGCGGGTCTGGCGGGGGTGGCCTGGCTACCCTTGGGCGCCGCGCCGCCGTCGGACGGCGAGCGCCGCCCGGTCTGCTCCTCGATCCATTGCTGGTTGAGCACCGGGCCCTCGTCGGCGGGCGGCGGCGGCGCGACGTCGCCGCCTTCGGGCGGCGGTGCCGCGCCGGGCAGCTCGATCGGCATGCCGTTCTCGTCGACCAGTCCGCCATCCTCGGGCGCGCCGAACATCGCGTCGTCATCCTCCTCGAGCTGCCATTCGGGCAGCTTCACCTCGGTATCGAACGCCTCGACCGGGCGGCGCGCGACCGCGACGCGCATATAATCGGCGAAGGCCTTTGCAGGCGCACGGCCGCCCTGCAGGCCGCCGACCGGCTTCGCATCGTCGCGGCCCATCCAAACGCCGGTCGTCAGCCCGCTCGAAAAGCCGAGGAACCAGCCGTCCTTGTTGCTCGACGTCGTCCCCGTCTTGCCCGCGACCGGGCGGCCGATCTGCGCCGCGCGTCCGGTGCCGGTGTTGACGGCGGTCTGGAGCAGGTCGGTGATGCCCGCCGCGACCCAGCTGTCGACGAGCTGCTGCCCGCCCTCGGGCTTGCGCTGATAGAGCAGGCGGCCGTCGGCGGTCGTCACCTTGGTGATGCCATAGGGCTGCACCGACACGCCCTTGCGCGCGACCGCGGCGAAGGCGGCGGTCATGTCGATCACGCGCACCTCGGCACTGCCGAGCACCATCGAGGGATGGGTGTTGATCGGCGTCGTGATTCCGAAGCGGCGCGCCATGTTGGCGACCGAGGAAAAGCCGATCTCGCTCCCCAGCTTCGCGGCGATCGTATTGACCGAATAGGCGAAGGCGGTGCGCAGGCTCATCGGCCCGGCGAAGCGGCCCGACGAGTTGCGTGGGCTCCAGCCGCCGATCGTCACCGGCTCGTCGACCACCTCGTCGTCGACCTTATAGCCCGCCTCGAGCGCCGCCATATAGACGAACAGCTTCCACGCCGACCCCGGCTGGCGCACCGCCTGCGTCGCGCGGTTGTAGTTCGACGCGACATAGTCGGTGCCGCCGACCATCGCGCGCACCGCGCCGTCGCGGTCGAGCGAGACCAGCGCGCCCTGCACCCCGCGCGGCGCATTGGCCTGCACCGCCGCGGTCGCCGCGCGCTGCATGCCGAGGTCGATGGTCGTATAGACGTCGATCGGCTCATTGCCCTCGTCGATCAGCATGTCGAGCTGCGGCAATGCCCAGTCGGTGAAATAGCGCGCGCTGTTCTGCCCCGTTTCCTGCGCCAGCTCGACGTCGGCGGGCTTGGCCGCGTCGGCCTGCGCCTGGGTGATCACCCCGGCGTCGACCATCACCTTCAGCACGACCCCGGCGCGGCCGAGCGCGGCCTGCGCGTCGGCGGTCGGCGAATAGCGCGACGGCGCCTTGACCAGCCCCGCGATCACCGCGGCTTCCGACAGCGACATGTCGGTCGCGCTATGCCCGAAGAAGCGCCGCGACGCGGCGTCGATGCCATAGCTGCCGCCGCCGAAATAGACCTTGTTCAGATAGAGTTCGAGAATCTCGTCCTTCGAGAATTTCCATTCGAGCGCCATCGCGAGCACCATCTCGCGCAGCTTGCGCGACCAGGTGTAGCTGTTCGACAGAAAGACGTTGCGCGCGAGCTGCTGGGTGATCGTCGAGGCGCCCTGCATCCGCCGTCCGCTGCCGTAATGCTCGACCGCGAACACCCCGGCGCGCGCGAGGCCGACCGGGTCGACGCCGGGATGATAGCGGAAACGCCGGTCCTCGACCGCGACCATCGCGTCCTGCATCACCTGCGGCGTCTCGCGCAGCGTCAGCCAGCGGCCGTAATTGGGGCCGAGCGAAAAGAAGATGGTGCCGTCGGCGGCGTGGATGCGCACCGTCTGCCCGGCGGGCGATTTCTTGAGCTCCTCGAAGCTCGGAATGCGCTGCGCCGCGATGCCCACCGCGACCGCGATCGCGACCAGCGCGACGATCGCGAGGCCCACGCCCCAGCGGAGGATCCGGCGCACCCAGACGCGAAGACGCGAGGGCTCGGCGCTTCCGGAGCCGCGGCTCTTCTGGCCTCCCGATGACGATTTACCCGACGATGCCTGCTGTCTTTCGCGGCGCAAAGCCTCTGTTCCTTCCCTCGCCGCACCCCTGTCGGCGCGGCCCGTTGACGTCGGCCCCCCGGCGGCGTTCAGCCTTCGCCGGCTTCCGCCTCTTCCTGCCCACGGTCCGCGAAGTCAAGCGCCGCGCTGTTGATGCAATAGCGCAGCCCGGCCGGCCCAGGCCCGTCGGGAAAGACGTGACCCAGATGGCCTTCGCATGCGGCGCAGCGCACTTCGGTGCGCATCATGCCGTGGCTGGTGTCGGTCAATTCGGTCACCGCGGCTTCGCCCGCGGGGGCGGTGCAGCTCGGCCAGCCCGACCCGCTGTCATATTTGGTGCGGCTATCGAACAGCGGCGCGCCGCAGCCGGCGCAGCGATAGATGCCGTCGCCCTTATGGTCGGTATATTTGCCGGTGAAGGCGCGTTCGGTGCCGCCTTCGCGCAGCACATGGCGCGCCATCGGGTCGAGGTCGCGGTCGGCTTTGGGATCGGTCATGGCGTGAACTCCTCTGCGCGCGCCCGATGTCGGCGCGCCGGTCTGCCCGTCATATCGGCCCGCCACCGCCGCGCCGCAAGGGCGGCATGGCCCGGCCGTCGATGCGGCGGGGCCGCTTTACGGCGGATTAACCATGATATGCCAGAAGGGCAGGCGTGAAGATGCGCCCGATCCCTGCCCTGCTGCTTGCCCTCGCCGCGCCGTCCGCGGCATCGGCGCAATGCCTGCTGTGCGCGAAGGATGCCTCTTCGCCCGCCGCGTCCGGCCGCACGGCCGCCATCGAAACCCCGCTCCACGTCGATATCGAAACCCAGCTCGACATGGGCCGCGTCGCGGTCGGCGCGACGGGCGGCACCGTCGCGCTCGACCCCATGTCGGGCGCGCGGCGCCTCAGCGGCGATCTCGTCGATCTCGGCGGTTTCGCGGTCAGCGGCGTGGTGACGGTGCGCGGCGCGCCGGGTGCCGAACTGCGCATCGTCCTGCCCGCGGCGGTCGAGCTTGCGGGAACCGGCGGCCGCACCGCGACGGTCACCGGTCTCGTCACCGATCTTCCGCCCGCGCCGCGCCTCGGTCCCGACGGACGGCTTCGTTTCCGCTTCGGCGGCCGCCTGCAGCTCGCGGCGCTCGACGACGGCGACTATCGCGGGCGGATTCCGGTGACGGTCGAATATCAGTGACGCGCGGCGTGCGCGCTAGATCCTGACCCTAGCCCCGCAGCACCGCTCCCAGCTTCGCCGCCGCCGCGACCACCTTGTCGGCGACCGCTTTCAGCTCGGCGTCGGTGAAGCTCTTCTCCTGCGGTTGCAGCTCGACCTCGATCGCGAGGCTCAGCTGCCCCTCAGGGACGCCCTGTCCCGCGAAGCGGTCGAACAGGCGCGCGTCGACGATGCTCGCCTTGTCGGCGCCGCGGATCGCGCGGACGAGGTCGGCGGCGGCGAGCGCTTCGGGCGCGAGGAAGGCGAAGTCGCGGCGCACCGATTGCAGCGCCGGCGGGGTGAAGGCCGCGCGTGCCGGACCGCTCGCGCGCTTCGCGGGGATCGCATCGAGGAAGATCTGCACCGCCATCACCGGGCCGTCGACGTCGAAATGGCGCGTCAGCGCGGGGTGGAGCGCGCCGAATTCGGCGAGCACCGCCTTGGGACCGAGGCGCAGCGTCGCCGCCTGGCCGGGATGCCAGATCGCGCCCTCGGCGACCGCCTCCATCACCTGCAGCCGATCGGCGGGCGCGCCGGCGGCATCGAGCAGCGCCAGCGCGGCGGTCTTGGCGTCGAAGGCGTCGAAGGGCGCGGCCTTGCCCGTCCGCCAGCCGCGCGCGCTCTTGTCGCCCGCCATCAGCACGGCGAGCGTCGGCCGCTCGGCATCGGCGAGATAGCGGCGGCCGACCTCGAACAGGCGGATGCTCTCTGCCCCGCGATTCTGGTTGCGCGCCGCCGCCGAAAGCAGGCCGGGCAGCAGCGAGGGGCGCATCACCTTCAGATCCTCGCTGATCGGATTGGCGAGGGTCCAGGCGCCGCCGCCGAAGGGCGCGGCCTCGCGCTCCGAAACGAAGCTCCACGTCACCGCCTCGTGGAAACCCGCGGCCGCGGCGGCGCGGCGCAGGCGCCGTTCGAGCATCTGGTCGGGGGTCGCTGTCGGTTTCGCGACGCCATCGGTGCGCGGCAGCGGGGTCGACGGGATCGCGTCGAAACCGTGGATGCGCGCGACCTCCTCGACGATGTCGGGCGCGGCGTCCATGTCGCGGCGCCAGCTCGGCACGGTGACCTGCCACAGCGCCCCGAGCTCCATCACGGTGAAGCCGAGCGCTTCGAGAATCGCGCGCTGCCGATCCTGCGGAATCGCGACGCCGCCCAGCGTTTCGGCGAGCGCGGGGTCGTAATCGATGTGCCGCGCCGCGACCGGCGGCGTGCCCGCGCGCGTCACCGCCGAGGGGGTGCCGCCGCACAGGCTGAGGATATGGCCGGTGACGATCGCGGTCGCATCGTCGAGGAAGGCGGGGTCGACCCCGCGCTCGAAGCGGCCACGCGCGTCGCTGGTCAGGCCGAGTGCCTGTCCGGTCAGCGCGATGCGCTCGGGGGTGAAATAGGCGATCTCGATCAGCACGTCGGTCGTCGTCTCGCTGCACCCCGAATGCTCGCCGCCCATGATCCCGGCGATGTCGTGGACGCCGACATCGTCGGCGATCACCGTCATCGTGTCGGTCAGGCTATAGTCCTTGCCGTTCAGCGCGGTGACCGTCTCGCCCGCCTTGGCGCGGCGCGCGACGAGCGCGCCCGACAGCTGCGCGCGGTCGTAGATATGGCTCGGACGGCCGAGGTCGAACATCACATAGTTGCTGATATCGACGAGCGCCGAGATCGAGCGCTGGCCGATCGCCTCGAGCCGCCGCCGCATCCATTCGGGCGCGGTGCCGTTGACGACGCCGCTGATCGTGCGGCCGTAGAAGGCGGGGCAGCCTTCGGGGTCGTCGGTGCGGATTTCGGTGGCGGGCGCGTCTTCGCCCTCGATCGTCGGGACGACGAGCGGCTTCAGCGTGCCGA
>Ga0182745_1001465_pt1 | contig 22608 bp, 22 predicted proteins | sample eDN3rd30CKraftBY_FD_128523 | JGI IMG/M metagenome (GOLD analysis project Ga0182745, IMG submission 128523) | Enriched backyard soil microbial communities from Emeryville, California, USA - eDNA 3rd pass 30_C Kraft BY (version 2) (version 2) | ecosystem: Environmental > Terrestrial > Soil >...
CGCAGCCGATCCGGGATCGCTGGAGGAGTAAAGCGCTGTCATCCCGGACGGCGCAGCCGAGCCGGGATCCATAACCGCCGACGCCGCAGAACCATGCGCGACGCGGATCGTCCCGTCCTGAGACGACGCGGTCCCGTCTGCGCAAGGATGGCAGCGTTGAGGTGCAAGCGCGTCGACCCGAAACCGATCCCGGATCGGCGCCGCCGTCCGGAATGAAATGAGGACCTGCCTTATGGCCGCACCGCCCTCACCTCGCCCTTCAGCTCACGCAGCACCTCGGCATTCGGGCAGTATTCGCCAAAACGAGCTGCGGCGTTGCCTGCGTCGAGATCCTCGCGGCAGCGCACGGCAGCGGTGCAGCTGGAGCAGGTGAGGCTCATGTCGCGCATCAGGGCTGCATGGATCTTCCGGATCTCGTCGGTGTCGAGGGATAGGGCTCCCATGAGGCGTGGGAGCTCGGCGGCGGCGTCGGTGCCTCGGGCGACGAGGGCGGACAGCATTTCCGGCGGAACGCCGATGTCCCGGGCCAGCGCCTCGCGCTGCTCCTGACCCAAGGCCTCCAGTTCCCAGGCCTGAGCCCAGCGCCTCTGCCAATGCCTGACGGTATCTCCCAGATTCATGGTCGCCTCCCTGGTTTCCGCCCATTTTAGCGGCGCGGAGGAAGACGGCTTTGATCCAGCGCAAAGTCATGCGGCTTTCAGCTCGAAATTGATACTTAATTACATTGACGCTATAATGCCGCGACAGGTTTTGGAGTTTGCGGGATCGGACATGAAGCGGAAGCTGAGGACTATGGCAGGCGCCGGAAACGACACCGTCGAGGTCAGGGCATCGGAAATGGCCCGCGCGACCCTCGACGGCGGCGACGGGGATGACGTTCTGCAACTCGTCGGCGAAGGCAGCTTTTACTTCACGCCCGTGGCCGGCGAAGCCACCGAAGCCGAAGCAGCGGCGAGCTTCGTCAATTTCGAGACCATCCTCGGATCGAACGCTTTCGACCGCATTTTCCTTTCCGGCGACCAGCTCGCCGGGTTGGACTTGATCGACGGCGGAGAGGAAGCGCCGAACTACCTGTTCCTGACCGGCAGCACCATCGACATCAGCAACGTAACCATCGCTAATTTCAACGAGATCCTGCTCTATTCAGATAATGCCGTCATCGTCGCCGACGACCTCGACGTCGCCCGCCTGCTTACGGCGAAGACGACGAAGAACGACACCCTCAGGCTGACCGGCATCGGCGTGTCGGACGCGGACCTGCGCTTGTTCCACCAGCAGGGGTTCGACCGCGTCGAGTACGGGAACGGCCAGGTCAGCATCGACGGGGCGCCGACGATTTCCGGCATCCCGACCGGACAGCGCGAGATCCGCAGCGGGCAGCCTGTCGCGCTCGATCCGAACGGGGCGATCTCCATCACCGACGATTTCGGCTCGGTGAGTGAGATCCGGCTCGAAAACGCAGGCTCCACGAGCTTCGGCACCTTCGAACTCGTGAACACGGCCCGGGTCACGGTATCGGGAGAGCATATCTCACCCATCGCGGTCGACGGCGTGACGATCGGGCAGGCCCGGCCCACCGGAAACGGCGGGATGGCGATGAGCTTCCTTTCCGGCGCGACGACGCCCGACATCCTCAAAGCCATTCTCCAGGCCGTCGTCTACAAACCCGCCGGCACCACATCCGTGGGCCGCATCGAACATGTCACGCTCACGGTCACCGACGACGGCGGGCGGGCGGCGAGCGCGTCCATCGGCTTCCACCGGCTCCCCGATCCCGACGGCGTGGGCTCGGGGAACGACGTGCTGATCGGCAGCTCGGGCCGTGATACGCTTCAGGGTGGCGATGGGGACGACCGGCTCTACGGCAAGGGCGGCAAGGACTTGCTCGTCGGCGGCGCCGGCAACGATATCTTCGTCTTCGACACCAAGCTGAACAAGAAGACGAACGTCGACACGATCTCCGACTTCACCCTCAAGCAGGACCGCATCTGGCTCGACAACAAGGTGTTCACGAAGCTCGGCAAGGGCACGGAGAGCAAGCCCGGCAAGCTCAGCAAGGCCTTCTTCGCCTCGGACAAGGCCAAGGACAAGAACGACACCATCATCTACAACAAGAAGAAGGGCATTCTCTCCTACGATTCCGATGGTTCGGGATCCAAGGCGGCGGTGGAATTCGCGCAGGTGAAGAAGGGGCTCGCCCTCACCTACAAGGACTTCTTCATCGTCTGAGGCCCCCTCCCCGTTGCAGCCCGCGGGGCCTTCCGCCATATGCTCCCCGGCGAGCAATCAGGCGGGAGGCCATAAGAATGGAGCCGGCGGCAAGCAGGGTGATCTGCATCGGCGGGGCGGCCGTCGACCGCAAATACCGAGCCATGTCGGACCTCCGGCCGATGACGTCCAACCCGGTCGCGTCGGAACGCTCGTTCGGCGGCGTCGCCCGCAACGTGGCGGAAAACATGGTTCGCCTCGGAGCGAAGGTGTCCCTTGCCTCGATCCTCGGCGACGACGAGAACGGCCGGTCGATGCTCGACGACTTAAAGCGCCTCGGCATCGATACCCGACATATGGCCGTCTCCGAGACCCACGCCACTGCCGAATATGTGGCAGTGCTGCAGCCCGACGGCGAAATGGCCATCGGGCTTGCCGACATGGCGATCTTCGACGATTTCGCTCCCGCCCTGCTGGAGCCGATGAAGCCGGACCTCGGATCGGGTTGGATCTTCGCCGACTGCAACCTGCCGGCCGAGACCCTGCATCATCTCGTCGATCATTGCCGCCGACATTCCCTGACGCTTGCCGTCGACGCGGTCTCGACGCCGAAGGCGATGCGCCTCGCACGGGATCTCAGCGGCATCGGCCTGCTGTTCCTCAACCTGGACGAAGCCCGCGCCCTTCTCGACGATCCCGATGCATCGCCTGAAGCCGCCGCACCGGCGCTGATCGAACGCGGCGTCGAGCGGATCGTTCTGACGCTGGGAAGCAAGGGACTCGTCGCGGCGGATGGTGCCGGAAGCCGGCGGATCGGCTCCCTGAGCGCTGAGATCGTCGACGCCACCGGCGCGGGTGATGCGCTGATCGCCGCCACCCTCGTCGGCCTGCTCGATGGCCACGATCTGTACGAGGCAGCCCGCCTCGGCACCGCTGCGGCGGCCCTGACGGTAGAGAGCGGCGCGAGCGTACGTCCCGATCTCTCCCACGCCTTGCTGGAGACGACATTGTCGCTTAGAGCGGCGGTCGGATAAGAGCCTTCGATTTTGCTTTCAATTCAGAATTTTGAACGGAATTCCTCATGAAACACGACATGGCCCGAGGCTTCCTCGATATAGCGCCCGAAGTGCAATCGGTCCTGAACGGCGGCGGTGCGGTCGTCGCGCTCGAATCCACCATCATCACCCACGGCATGCCGCACCCGCAGAATGTTGCGACGGCGCGCGAGGTCGAAGCGGTCGTGCGTGACAACGGTGCCGTTCCGGCGACCATCGCGATCATCGAAGGCCGTATCAAGATCGGGCTCTCGGATGCGGAACTCGACTGGCTCGGCACCGCGACGAACGTGATGAAGCTCAGTCGCGCCGACCTGCCCTACGCGGTCGCCGCAAAGCGCCACGGCGCAACGACCGTCGCGGCGACCATGATCTGCGCCCGTCTCGCCGGCATCCGCGTGTTCGCGACGGGCGGAATCGGCGGCGTGCATCAGGGTGTCGAGGCGACGATGGACATTTCCGCCGATCTCGACGAACTCGCCCGCACGCCGGTCGCGGTCATCTGCGCCGGCGCGAAGGCGATCCTCGACCTGCCGCGGACATTGGAATATCTCGAGACCAGCGGCGTTCCGGTGATCGGCTACCGAACCGATCGCTTCCCCGCCTTCTGGAGCCGCACGAGCGATCTCGCCGTTCCATTGCGCCTCGACAGCCCGGACGAGATCGCCGGCCTGATCCGCACCAAGGAAGCGCTCGGGCTCGACGGCGGCGTCCTCGTCGCCAATCCGGTGCCGAATGCCGATGAGATTCCGGCCGAGGACATGAAGACATTCATCGACAAGGCTGTGGCGGAAGCGAAAGCGCGCGGAATTGTGGGCAAGGCCGTGACGCCGTTCCTCCTGTCCCATCTGTTCGAGATGACCGACGGGCGGAGCCTCGCCACCAACATCGCATTGGTGAAGAACAACGCTGCGCTTGCCGCGCAGCTCGCAGGGTCGCTGGGCTCTCGCGCGGCGTGAAGCCTATTCCTTCCCGCTCCACGCTGCCATCGCTTCGAAGACGATGGCGTGGCGCTGGGCGAGCGCTTCGATATCGGGCGAATAGCCTCCGCCGATGACGGCGACGAGCGGGATCCGGCGGCTGCGCGCCTGTTCGATCACGTAAGCGTCCCGGCAGCGCAGGCCGTCGTCGGACAAAGCCAGCCGCCCGAGCTTGTCGTCGCGATGCGGATCGACGCCCGCATTGAAGAAGACGAGATCCGGTTCGATGGCATCGAGAAGACGCGGCAGATGCGCCCGGAGAACGTCGAGATAGGCATCGTCCTCCATCTGATCCGGCAATCCGATATCGAGATCGCTCGGGATTTTACGCACGGGATAGTTCTTCTCCGCATGCATGGAGAAGGTGAAGAGATCCGGCTCGTCGCGCAGGCAATCCGCCGTGCCGTCGCCCTGATGCACGTCGAGGTCGACGATGAGCGCGTGGCCGATCGCGCCCTCAGCCCGCAGCGCCTTCGCCGCGATGGCGACATCGTTGAAGACGCAGAAGCCGGCGCCGGTCTCGCGCTGCCCGTGATGGCTGCCGCCGGCGGTGCTGCCGGCAAGCCCATGCTGAAGCGCCAGGCGCGCGGCGAGCAGTGTTCCCGCTGCGGAAGCCCGGGCGCGGCGCACCACGCTGGCGCTCATCGGCAGACCGATGCGCAGCTCGGTTTCCCTGGGAACGGTGCAAGCGAGAACCTGATCGACATAGGTCCGATGGTGAGCCAGCGCGATCACGTCGGCCGAGGCTTCCTCCGGCGTGACGAAGCCGTTCGGAGCAAGGCCTTTGTCCGCGACGAGCTGCGCCAGCTGTCCATATTTCCGCATCGGGAAGCGATGGCCGTCGGGAAGTTCGGCCTGATAGGCGGGATGAGAAACGATCGGCACCTGCTTCATGCGCTCAACCTTTTCGGATGAGACCGTCCCTACTCGCCGGCGCGGATCGCCTTCTCGGCAAGCAGGACGGTGGATTCCAGCGAACGTGCCCCACAGATGAATCCGCTCGGATGACAGAAAACACCATCCCCTATCCCGGCCGCCCGGGAGAATTCCTCTTCCTGCAGGCCGCGCCAGGATTCGGGCAGGGACAGTCTCTGGCCGAAGGAGCCGGGTTCTGGCGGAATGGTCCGGCAGTACCAAGCCGTCGAATCCTCGTTGGGATAGATGACGAAAAGCAGATCGTGCAACTGCCCTTCGAACACCGCCTTTTCCCAGGGCAGCTTGCCGTCGAGGACGATGATCCGGGGATCGCGCGATCTTCGGGCAGCCGCCAGGACGAGGGATAGCGCTCTCGCCTCGGCATGGGCTTGGCTACATGCGCGGAGCAGGATCCCTTTCGCGAAATCGGCCGCGTCGAGGAAAGCGGAGTCATAGGATTGCTCGCTGTCCCAGGCAGGGTTGAATGCCTCTATCAGCAGCGCGAGATGGGTCTGGCCGGCGGTGGCGACGCCGTTATCGGCCTGATCGATGGCGAGAATGAAATTCGTGTCGATATCCTGCCAGACCGAGTCCAGCATGTCCTCGTCGATTCCGGGCGCGAGATGCGGCAGGGCAGAGCGCCCGAAATCGCGCCAGATCAGGCCAACGGAGCTGTAGGGGGTTCCATCCTGCCGGCGCGGAAGGTCGCGCATGTGATGATCGTAACGGCCTCGCGATACGTCATATTCCCCACTGACATCGAACACGAGAGCGGCGGCCTCGATCTCAGCCATGTCGCGGGTGCGCACAAAATTGAACGCACCTAGAGCTTCCCGCAGGATGGCAAAGGCAAAGACATCGTCGGCATGAAACGTGCCGCTATGGGTTACAACCTTCATCCCGCTCTCCCCGACCGCAGCCGGCATCTCCCTGGAATCATGCAACTCTATTCGCGCATAGCAGAGCTATCAGAAGAAGATAAGCCACAACAATCACATCCTTTAAGCTGAAGGTGCCTCTAGCCCTTTTGCTCCGCTGGGCGCTTGACCTTCCCAGCATGGAAAGGTCCAGAGCCGAGGAAACCTCGGATTGAAAGGATCCCGACTATGAAGTTCAGTCACTTCGCCCTCTACGCCATGATTGCCATCCAGCCGGCTGTTGCATGGGCGCAGGGAACCCATTCCGGCCACTCGACGCCCGCGCAGACCGCACAGACGCCCAATGCATCCTCAACCCAGGGTTACCGCCAGGCCAATGAGGCGATGCATCGGAACATGGACATCGCCTTCAGCGGCGATGCCGATGTGGACTTCGTACGCAGCATGATCCCCCACCATCAGGGCGCCATCGACATGGCGAAGGTCGCGCTGCAGCACTCGAAGGACGAGCAGATTCGCAAATGGGCGACCGATGTGATCCGCGAACAGGAGCGCGAGATCGCCGAAATGCAGGGCTGGCTGAGAAAGAAGGGCGTGCAATAGTCGGTATTGTCTTGCCGGCTGCTTTTACTCGCCCGGCCGATATGCGACACGGCTGCCACGAACGCAGGGGTTCGAGCGTTAGTGCATATCCCCGCGGGCGAATGGAAAGGATAAACGATGTTCACGCTCACGATCAGCGACAAGCCGGTTGCCATCACCAATGCCGATGAGGATGAAGCCCGCGAGCTCCTCATGAGCGACGATTTCAAGGAGGATCTCAAGGTTCTCGAGAGCGACGGCGCTCCCCTATGGGACGGCTTCGCGACGCTCAGTGTCCGGGCAGCCACGGACGAGGAGAAGGCCGAGTTCGAGGATGCGGATTTCGACGATGATGATGACGAGGACGACGATGAGGAGGAAGGCCCCTACATCATGTTCCTGGTCGACGTGACCGACCCGTTCGAGGCGGAAGACGAGGCCTAGCCTTCGGCCCAGCCTGGCGTTTTGAGATTATTTTCGACGCGGCCGCGTCCGGACCCTCCGGGCGCGGCATTTCTTTTCCCAGAGGGAACGCTCCCGCGATCTTGGCCGTTTGCCCGGAATGAGTTGGCTTGTTCAACCTCGCCTCGTGAACGACCCCTTCAGCGATCCGGGGGTCTATCTCGATTTTCGCTTCGGCCGCCGGGCGATCCTCTTCGACCTCGGCGATGTCGGCGCGCTCTCCACGCGCGAACTGCTCCGCGTGAGCCATGTCTTCGTCTCACATACCCATGTGGACCACATGGCCGGTTTCGATCGGCTGTTTCGACTCTGCCTCCACCGCCCCTCCCCGCTGACTCTCGTCGGCCCGCCTGGCTTTGCCGCACAGGTGGAGCACCGGATCCGTGGATTCACCTGGAACCTTCTCGACGAGAACTCGGTCGGCTTCTGCCTTCGTGCCATGGATTACGACGGCACCGTGCTGACGAGGGCTGCCGAGTTCCATGCCCGCGAGGCATTCGCCCGGCGCGATGCTGTCCCCCCGGATTTTGCGAAGGGCGTCGCCTGGAGCGAAGACGAGTTCAGGATCGAGTCCGTCGCACTGGACCACGGCATCCCATCTCTCGCCTTCGCGCTGCGAGAGGTGATCCAGGTCAATGTCTGGCGTGGCGTGCTGGCGGAGATGGATCTGCCCCCCGGTCCCTGGCTCAACGAGGCCAAGCGGGCGGTACGTCTCGGGATGCCGGACGACCACAGGGTGGAGACGCCTTGTGGGACAGGCATCGATCTGGGCGACCTGAAGGGCCGCGCCCTCCGCGTCGCCCCGGGCCAGGCGGTCGTCTATGTCACGGATGCCGCTCCGCATCGGGAGAACCATGAAAAGATCCTCCTGCTGGCTCGCAATGCCGACCAGTTCTTCATCGAGGCCGTCTTTCTCGAACGCGACCGTCCCCTGGCTCTCGCCTCTCACCATCTGACGGCCTGGGACGCAGGCGACATCGCCCGCGAGGCGGGCGTCCGGCATCTGACGCCCTTTCACCATTCCGCCCGCTACCTCTCGGAGCCGGACGTCCTGCGAGAGGAGGCATTCGCGCGATTCAGGACCTATGAGAGGGAGCCTCTCAGCGCTTGATGAGAATTCTCATTCCGGTCTGAACACCGCCTCGTGGATCTGCCGCGGGTCAGGCCGCCGGCCGGAATTGAAGCGGATCACCCGGTAGCCGCAGGATTTCAGCACTTTGTCACGCTGGGCGTCCCGGCGGGCATCGTGGGAACGGTCGTCGAGTTCGACGACCGCGAGGACCTCCATGTTCCTGACGATCACCCAATCGACGCGGGTGTTCGAGATCTTCTTGAACGCCATCCAGAAGGCGCGGCTGCCCTCCTTCGCATCGGGGCGCACGAGGGCGAGGATCGGGACCTGCGGCCAGATCTGGCAATCCGGACATGCCGCGAGAAGACGCTGATAAAATTCCTGCTCGTTCTCGGTCATGATGGAATGGCGCCGATAGCGCGGCTTGCGGGTCCAGACGAGGACCAGCACGAAGACCATGCCGAGCAGGGCGATCCCTGCGAGCCATGACCACGAAAGATTTTCGATCATCCCTGCCGCCCATCCGTACCCGGCCTCGCTCAAACGTGAACGGCCAGGCTTTCTTTAACCCGGAAGCATAGCAGCTAGCATGAAACCGGGATGCGTGGTCCTGCGTCTTCTTATTGTCGAGTTAGGAAAAGTCGGGGAGACGATCATGGACCTCAGCCGCCGAACCTTCCTGGTCGGAGCGACAGCCGCGATGGGCTCCGCACTACCGACGGGCCGCAGCTTCGCTCAGTCGATGCGCGACATGTCGGCCTACCAGCGCATGTATGGACCGGTCGACGACGATATCTTCCCGATCCCGGGCATCGATCTCTCCCGGATCAAGCCAGCCTATCTCAGACGCGTCGTTCAGTACGACACGCCGGAGGCGCCCGGAACGATCGTGATCGATCCGCAGACCCGCTATCTCTATCTCGTCATGCGCGACGGCATGGCGGTGCGCTACGGCGTCGGCGTCGGGCGTTCAGGCTTCAGCTGGTCGGGCTCGGCCACCATCAAAGACAAGCAGGAATGGCCGGACTGGTACCCCCCGAAGGAAATGTTCGGACGGCAGCCGGAGCTGATGGATCAGATGGGCGAACTCCCCGGCGGAGCGGGCATGCCCGGCGGTCCGGGCAATCCCCTCGGCGCGCGTGCGCTTTATCTCTGGCAGGGCAACAAGGATACCCTCTATCGCATTCACGGTACCTTCGAGCCCTGGACCATCGGCACGAACGTGTCGTCCGGATGCATTCGCATGATCAATCAGGATGTGATCGACCTGTACAATCACACGCAGACGGGAACGAAGGTGGTTGTGCTATCGGGTCGCAGCCGGCGCAATCAGACCGCATCTCATAGCTGATTAAGCAAAAAGGTACGTTTCGCGCCTATTTTTGCCATGGTTAACGATCACACGTCGCTCAAGGGACGCGGGAATTAACAGACCATGGCGAGAATTTTCGCCCGATCCGACCGATCGGTGGGCGGATGCAGGTGTGAACCTGCATCCCGCCGCAGCCGCTTGTCGCGCCGACATGGCCGCCTTGCAATCGGCCTTCTTGGGACGGCTTCGACTCTCCTGCTGATGACGTCGCTTCCGACGCAGGATGCCGCCGCCTTTGGCGAGACACGCACTCTCAGCTTCTTTCATACCCATACGCGCGAAAGCTTGACCGTGACGTTCCGCCGGAACGGTCAGGTCGATGAAGGTGCCTTGAACCAGCTCAACTGGTTCCTGCGCGACTGGCGTGTGGAGAAGCCGGCGCAGATGGATCCGCGCCTGTTCGATATTCTCTGGGAGGTCTACCGGGAATCCGGTTCGTCGCAGCCGATCAACATCATCTCCGCCTATCGCTCGCCCGAAACCAACGGCGCTCTGCGTCGCCGCTCGAGCGGTGTCGCCGAGCACAGCCAGCATATGCTCGGCAAGGCCATGGATATCCGCCTGCCGGATGTGGAGACAGGCCGCCTTCGCGCCATCGCCATGAAGATGCAGTATGGCGGCGTCGGCTATTATTCCTCCTCAGCCTTCGTCCATGTGGACACCGGTAACGTGCGCGCCTGGCCGCGCATGACTCAGCAGCAGCTCGTGCAGTTGTTCCCGGACGGCAAGACCCTGCACCTGCCCTCGAACGGAAAGCCGCTGTCGGGCTACGAGCTGGCGAAGGCGGAGATCCCGGCCCGCAATGCCGCCATGGCCACGCAGGCCTCCGCAGGCAGCGGCCCATCCATCGGCGGATTGCTCGCCAATCTGTTCGGCCGCAAGAATGCCGCGCCGACCTCGGCACAGGAACCGGCGAAGCCGGCCACCGCGACTTTGGTCGCCTCCGCCGATCCGGAGGCCATCCCGGCCATCGTTCAGACCATTCCGCTTCCGCCGCAGCGGCCACGCGAGATCCAGCTTGCCAACGCGTTGGTGCCTGAACTAGCTTCCGATGCCCTCGACACGGTCGTCTCGGCTCCGGCGCCGAGCATCGTCCCAGGTCCCGACGCCATCATCGGCTACGATGCTGCGGCGGCGGTAAAGTCGCTGTTCGAACCGAAAACGGCGTTCCTCGATCTCGGCTTCTCATCCCGATCGCGAGAGCAGCTCAGCGTCACGCATTTCAGCGGACCGGCGGTGAAACCGCTGCCCATGATCGAAGAGGCACGGGCGGAACTCTGATCCGTCCGCCTCGCAAGTTAGACGCCGAACAGCACCACGAGAGCCGCTAACAGCACGAGAACGAGAAGGCCGGATCCTGCGACGGCCCAATGAGACGCGCCATTCTGACCTGAAGCTTTCGACGCATCTGCTCGAGGTGCGGCGCTCTTCTGGAGGGATCCGGACTTTCGCTTCATGCGCGCCGCCGCGGAGCGGTCCGGGAAAGGGATGATCTCAGCGGTTCTGACCGACGCCGGCTCGGCCTTCGGGTTCGGGACGGATAGGCTAGCGTCCAGTTCGACAGGCACCCCGTTCTCCTCCAGATGGACAACGACGAGGGCGATCTCCTCGGCACTCATGGCATCGACCGGCAGATTGGCCTGCAGGTCCTGGTTCGTGAGATGACCCTGCTTGCGACCAAGTACGATCAAGCGGTCCATGAGAGTATTGTCGAGTGCCGGCTGCATGAGGACACGACCCCATTATGGCTATTGGGCGGAGAAAAGGTGGGAGCCTCTTCCGACGCTTTGCGCTTGAGCTAACGCAACAATAACCCCAGACGTTGCACGGGGAAAATGCCCTGAGCACGATTTTGGCGGAGCATTAGTCGTAAGTTCAATAAAATTGGGCAACTTCGACCCGCCTAATTCTTCGTAGCGCCGGAGGCTTCCTGAAGGGCCTCCTTCTCGCGCCGGACCTGGTCGGACAATTGCTCCGCGATGGCAACGAGCTTGCCGGCGGTCAGGTCCTTGCCATGAAGCTCCACATGACCTGCGAGCCCGACCGTGAGAAGGGACTCGAACACCATGTCGGCCGGGACGCCCTTCCGGATCAGGTCGATGGCGACCTTCTGCCATTGATCGGACAATTGCTCTTTGAGTTCGGAAACATCGTTGCTCATCTTAAGACCGTACATGATCAGGTTTGGGATGTCCCGCATGCGTCGAGATTTATGGCACTGTCACCAAGCTTACATGGAACCGTTCTAATCGGGCTTGTCCCCAAACGGAGAAGCCAACATGGACGAGCACAAGGGCCGCCTTCGCGCCAGCGATCTGGAAGATTCCGGCGATCTCGGAATCAATCCGACTCACAACCTGACGATGGGCGAGATCATCGCCAGCCGCTTCAACCGGCGCGATCTCCTGCGCGGCTCCCTCGCCGTCGCCGCCATTTCCGCCACCGTCGGCACCCGTGCCCTCGCCGCCAACGAGCAGCCGACCAAGAGGACTGGCGCTGTCTCCTTCGACTTCAAGGAAATCGAGGCCGGCGTCGACCAGACCCATCACGTGGCCGAGGGCTACGACGCCAAGGTGCTTCTGCGTTGGGGCGATCCACTTTTCCCCGATGCGCCGGAATTCGATCCCGCGAGCCAGACACCCGAACGCCAAGCCCGCCAGTTCGGCTACAACACCGATTTCGTCGGTTATATCCCGATCAATGGGTCGAGCGACCACGGACTGCTCGTGGCAAACCACGAATACACCAACGAGGAGCTGATGTTTCCGGGCGTCGGCATCCAGGATGCCAAGGACGTCAACTTCTCGAAGATGACCAAGGATCTGGTGGATATCGAGATCGCGGCCCATGGCGGCGCGGTGGTCGAGATCCGTCGCGTCAACGGCGAGTGGCAGGTGGTCAAGGATTCCAAGTACACCCGCCGCATCACCGCCGACACGCCGATGGACATCACGGGACCGGCCGCCGGCCATGACCGCATGAAGACCTCCGCCGACAACACCGGCCGCATGGTGCGCGGCATGGTCAACAACTGCGCCGGCGGCGTGACGCCCTGGGGCACCTGGCTCAGCTGCGAGGAGAACTTCAACGGCTATTTCTGGGGCGCACTGACCGACACCCATCAAGAGGCGAAGAACTACAAGCGCTACGGCATCGGCACGCCGGCCTATGCCTGGGGCAAGTTCCATGACCGCTTCGATCTCGCCAAGGAGCCGAACGAAGCCAACCGCTTCGGCTGGGTGGTCGAGATCGATCCGTTCGATCCGAACTTCGTGCCCAAGAAGCGCACCGCGCTCGGCCGCACCAAGCACGAGGGCGCTGCCGGTATTACCAACAAGGACGGCCGCTATGTGATCTATCTCGGCGACGACGAGCGCTTCGACTACGTCTACAAGTTCGTCACCGCCGGCAAGGTCGACCCGCAGAACCGGGCAGCGAATTTCGGCCTGCTCGACGAGGGTACGCTTTACGTCGCCAGGTACAATGCGGACGGCAAGGGCACCTGGCTGCCGATGGTTCATGGTCAGGGACCGCTGACGGAGGCGAACGGCTTCAAGAGCCAGGCGGACGTGCTGATCGAAACCCGACGCGCGGCGGACCTCCTCGGCGCGACCAAGATGGACCGCCCCGAGGATATCGAGGCCAACCCGCAGACGAACCGCGTCTACGTCATGCTGACGAACAACACGCGTCGCAAGGACGATCAGGTGGATGCGGCCAATCCGCGTGCCAACAACGCTTTCGGCCACATCGTCGAGATGATGCCCGATGGCGGCGATCACGCCGGCACCGCCTTCACCTGGGAAGTGCTGGTGAAGTGCGGCGATCCCTCTATCGCCTCGGTCGGCGCAACCTTCTCGTCGGAAACCACCAAGAACGGCTGGTTCGGCATGCCGGACAACTGTGCGGTCGACAGCCAGGGCCGTCTCTGGATCTCCACCGACGGCAACAACGCCAAGGCGACCGGTCGCGCGGACGGATTGTGGGCCCTCGAGACCGAGGGCGAGATGCGCGGCACGTCCAAGCACTTCTTCCGGGTGCCGGTCGGCGCGGAGATGTGTGGGCCGTTCTTCACGCCGAATGACGAGACCCTCTTCCTCGCCGTTCAGCATCCGGGCGAGGCCGAGGAAGGCGCGCCTGTGAGCTTCGACAATCCGATCACCCGCTGGCCGGATTTCAAGAACGGCATGCCGCCGCGTCCCTCCCTACTGGTGGTGACGAAAAAGGGCGGCGGCAAGATCGCCTGATCGTTCCGAACGACAGGGCCTTGAAACGGATAAGGGAGCCCATCGGCTCCCTTGTTCATTCGCACTGGGCGACGCGGCCCGAGTGGAGAAAGTGGCGCGGGCGACGGGGCTCGAACCCGCGACCTCCGGCGTGACAGGCCGGCACTCTAACCGACTGAGCTACGCCCGCGCATTTCCTCGCATCGCTTGCCGGAAACCGGCATCGCCGCGATGGAGGCGCGCTCGTAGCGGTGAATGAGCACGCTGTCAAATGACGCCTGGATTATCCCCAGCCCCCTACTCCCTCGTGCTGATCGAGAAAACCTCGTAGCCGGCTCCGTTGAGAACGCGCACGGCCTCGATCTGCGGATCGCGCGATTGCGGGCGGCGGGCGAGCGAGAACACCTTCTGCGCCCTCTCCTTCGCCTTATCCAGGGAATCGGTGCGAACCATGATCCGCCGGATCACGCCGCCGCCCGCCTCCTCCGAGGCGATGGTCTCGATGCGGTAAACCTCAATCACGTTTGTCAGTACTCCACCAACGCCGCTCCATCAGCGCACCGCGATGCGCTGGAGCTTTTCGAATCGCTTGATCAGGCGATCCCGTTTCAACTTCGACAGCCGGTCGATCCAGAAGATCCCGTCGAGCTGGTCGATCTCGTGCTGAAGGCAGACAGCCATCAGGCCTTCCGCCTCCTCCTCATGCATGGAACCATCGAGGGTCCTGTAGCGCACCCGGACCCGTAATGGACGCTCGAGTTCGTCGGTCACGCCAGGCATCGACACGCTGCCCTCCACATGGCGCATCGTGTCGGAAGACGCCCAAACGATCTCGGGATCGACATAGATGTGGGGATCGAGGTCCGTTTCCAACTGGATGATCACCAGCCGTTGAAGGATCCCGACATGCGGCGCCGTGATGCCGATGCCGGGAGCCGCACGCATCGTCTCCGTGAGATCGCGGGCGAGCGTGCGGACTTCGCCGGTGACGTCGCCGATCGGCAGCGCCACTTGGCGCAGGCGGTGATCGGGAAAGCGGATGATCGGACGGACAGCCACGGCGGGTCTCGCGAAACGCAAACGAAGGAAATGCAGGAGTTCTTTCTATTTGTAGCGCCCGCCTCTCTGCAGCACCTCGAACTTGTAGCCGTCAGGATCCTGAACGAAAAAGAACCTCGCCGCAGGCTTGCCCTCAAGCTTCAGCTCCCGGAGCGGCGTCGGATTGAGCCCGCCGGCTTCGAACCGCGCGTGCTCTGCCTCGACGTCGTCCACCGACAGCGCCAGATGGCCGTAGCCGTCGCCAAGCACATAAGGCTCGGTCCGGTCATGATTGACCGTCAGTTCCAGCTCGAATTCGCTCTCTTCATTGCTCAGGTAGAGAAGCGTAAACCCCTCGAAAGCCAGACGTTCCGCCACTTTGAGGCCGAAAGCCTTCTCGTAGAAGACAAGAGAGCGCCGCTCGTCCAGCACGCGGATCATGGAATGAATGGCCTTGGCCATGAGACCTCACCTTCCGGTCACCCCGATGGCGGGGAGACGATGACAACGTTGTATCGAGGGGAGATAGCAGCCGCTCCGCGAGAACGAAAGGCCGTCGAAGCTTAAGGGCTCGGTGTGGGCCCTACAAAAAGCCTTCCCCAGCAGGGCCGGGGAAGGCAAGGTCGGGAGGAAGAAACGCAGGCTGCAAAGCCTGGATATCAGTCACACCTGCCACCAGAAGGTGAAGAAAGGCAGTGAGAACCCGGAAAATGGCGTAATCAAGGAAAGTTGATTCCTGCCAAGGTTTGGAAAATTAGTGGTACACAGGAACCTGAAGCGGGCTTAGCGCTTGTTTGGTTACGGAGGCACCATTCCCCGCAACCCCTTGTCGCCTCCGCACACTCACAGCCCCGTCCGGCAGGTCTGGAACGGGGCTTTTTCTTGGCCTATTGCCCGAACCCGTCGGCGATGGCGCGGATCCGGTTGCGAACATAGTCCGGCAGACCGGCGCTGATCGAATTTCCGGAATTGAAGGAGCTCTTGCCCATGAGAACCTGGGCAGGAATGAGGTTCCGAAGGACCGGAACGCTTTCGAACTCCTTCTTTCGTTCCAGCACGTCGGTCTCGACGGCGAGCGCCATGAACACCGTGGCAATCGTCCTGTTCGGATCGGCGGGATGGTCCTGCAGAACCGCCAGCAGCTTGCCGAACTGCATCACCTGGTTCACATGAAAGATCGTCTGCTCGAGGACGCCGGCAACGGGCGTCTCGATGCCGGTCAGCTTCGTCAGACCGGACCGATCGACCTCCTCCTGAGGCAGGACGCGGATCTCGGTTTGAAACTCCATGAATTCCGAGATCTTCTTGCCTCCTTCCTCGAGCTTGTTGGCAAGGCGGATGCCGACGGGCAGCTTGCCTTCAAGCGGATAGCGGGATTCGATGCACAGGCTTCCCGACGCCTCGCACCAACGCCCGTTCGGGAGGCGGTTATGGGCGCTCTGAGGATCGACCTGGGGTGCCGCCTGATCGGCCGTGATGCGGCGATGCTTGATCGACGGGTCGATCTTTTCCAGCACGTCGAGGCTGGTATAGCGCGCGAGGTCGATCGCGCTTGGCGGCTTTTCGATGAGGAACCGTGCTTCCACCACATACATGTGGAGCTTCTCGGTGTAGGATTTCGGGATGCCGTGAACCGAGACCTTGATCGTCGGCTCCATGTAGCCTGGGAACAGGCTCAGGAACTGCTTCTGCAGGGGCCTGTCGCGTCCCCAGTCCTCGAACTTGATCAGGCCAGTGCCGGCATCCGCAAGCTTGTCGTCCCGATGATCGCTGAACTGGATCGTTCTCGGCTTAAGCCTCGCTGGAGCCACCTCGGCGATAGACGGAACCTCCTCGATCTTGAAATCCTGGGCAGCGACCGCACCGGCGGAGATAAAAAGAGCGGCGAGAGCGAGCGGCACTCGTCCCAAAAGCATCGTCGATCTCATCAGTAAACCTGTCCGTTGCGCCAGAAGTAATCCGGATCGACGCGGCGCGGCCTGCGGGGAGGATCCTCCTCCCACCACCAGCGAAAGCTCCGCTCGGGCTCTGCCGGCCGGCGTGCGGAGGGAGCGTTCTGGCGCAGATTGTCGAGCCATCCAGGCCCCTGCGCGTAGGGGCCGTCCTCATAGTAATCCGGCCCGTTTCTCTCTTCCCCGTCGCTCCACGGCTCGGGGTTGCGGAAGGCATAGACCTCCGATTGAGGCACAAGGCGGAATTGCGTCTCCGTGAGGCGACCGAACCAGTTCAGGCGAAAATACTCCATGAACGCCCTGCCCTGTCCTTCCGTCAGTCGGTCTCCGGTATTCAGATCGATCGGCATCGCGATCAGGTGCCGAGCTGCCTGCGGCGAGGGTGGGCTCAACGGAGCCTTCGGCAGGTGGTGCTCCCAGGCCGCTTGAATAATGGATTGGAAGATCGGAGCGGCCACCTTGCCGCCGGTCTGTCCGCGTCCGAGCGTGCGGCGTCTGCCCTCGGCATTGTCGTGCCCGACCCACACGGCGACGGTGACATCGTTGGTGAAGCCTACGAACCAGGCATCGTTCTCGTCGTCGGACGTCCCGGTCTTTCCGGCGACATAGGGAGCGAGCGCCTTCAGGGAATGGGCCGTACCACGCTCCAGAACGCCCTGCAGCATGCTCTTCAGCTGATAGAACGCGGCCGCATCGGCGGAGCCTAGTCGCACGGGCGAAGCGACCTTGCGCTTGTAGACGATGCGCCCATTTTCCTCGACGGATTCGATGGCGTGAGGCACCGGCAGCACACCCTCGTTGGCGACGGCAGCGTAGAAGGCGGCGAGATCGAGAATGCGCACCGGCTGAGCACCGAGCACGAACGGATAATACGGCGTGCATTCCAGATAGAGCTGCGCCTCGAGGGCAAGCTCGCATACCCGCTTCAAACTCTTCTCCGGCGACGGTTCGATGCCGCCGTCGAGAAGGCGCGCCGTGACCAGGTTCTTGGAGTTTTCCAGTGCCCGGCGCAGGGTGATGATGCCGGACCGGCCGCCATCGAAATTCTTCGGGCTCCAATAGTCACCGGACTTAGCATTCGCCTCGCCTCCTATTGGCGGCAAGGTCACCGGCGCATCCCACACCAGGGTGTTGGGCTGCAGACCTTTCGAGAGCGCGGCGAGATAGGTCAGCGGCTTGAAGGCCGACCCCGGCTGGCGATGGGACTGCGTTGCGCGGTTGAGCTGGCTCAACGGATAGGAGAATCCGCCCACCATGGCGAGGATGCGACCGGTTGCGTTCTCGAGCACGACAGCGCCGCCCTGGACGGCGGGAGGCGTGCGCAGATCCGCACGGACGGCGCCTTTGCCCTTCTGCTCGACGAGCTGAACCCGCACCACGTCATAGAGCTTGAGATCGCGGCGGGCCGCGTCCCAGGCGTTCAGCGGCAGGACGCGGCCGTCGCTCAACCCGACCCGCAGCACATTCGCTCCGGTCTTGCGGTCCTTCCCCTTTTCGATCACCACGGCGGCTGTCCAATGCACGTCGTAGAGAGGCAGCCGCACCGCCTCCAGCGCACGTCGCCAGGCAGGAATCGCAGGAGCATCCTTAGCGTCCGCCTTCGGACCCTGAAGCGCCTTGACAGCATCCGCGATATTCGCCTCCGCACCCTGATAGCGCTGGCGCCCGACGCTCAATTCGTAACGCGCAAGTCCTTCCTGAACGGCTGACTCCGTTGCCTCCTGCAGAGCCGGATTGATGGTGGTGCGCACCGTATAGGCGCCGGCCGTCAGGCTCTCGAGATCGGCGAGCGTGCGCGCATCGCGGCTGACATGGTCGACGAAATAGAAACCTGTAGAGCGCCGCAGGCGTTCGTATGGCACACGTTCAGGCAGGGATGCGACCGCACGCTGCATCTCATCGGGTTTCAGGAATGCATCTTCCTGCATGCGGCTCAACACATAGGCCATGCGATCCTGAGCACGCTCTGGCTGGGTATCGGGATTGTAGTAGTTCGGTCCCTTGGCGAGACCCGCCAGCAGCGCGCCTTCGGCAACGGAGAGCGACTTCGCGCTTTTCCCGAAATAGCTCAGGGCAGCCATCTCGATGCCCCATGAGGAGCGCCCGAGATAGATCGAATTCAGATAGATCTCGAGAATCTCCGCCTTGGTGAGCACGCGCTCGATGCGCGACGCCACGATCATTTCCCGCATCTTGCGGTCATAGGTGACGTCGTCGCCCACAAGCAGGTTCTTTGCGACCTGCTGGGTAATGGTGGAACCGCCGGCAGGCCGCCCAGGATTGGCCAGATTGCCCACGAAGGCGCGGATCACGCCGCGCTCGTCGATGCCTCGATGCTGATAGAAGCGCTTGTCTTCGGCCGAGACGAAAGCCTGCTGAACGGTTCGCGGGATGTCGGACAGAGACACGGACATGCGCCGGTGATCTGGTTCGAACACTTCCGCGAAACGTTTGCCGTTCGCATCCAGGATGACGCTGACGCCCGGCAGCTTCAGGCCCTTGAGCTGCCGTGCGTCGGGAAGTCCGGCCACGGCAGCATTGTAGTAGGAGATCACCTCGCCGAGATCGACCGGCGACGGCTCGACCTTCTCGTCCTTGCAGAACTGGCGGTAGCTGGCATGAAGATCGTTGAAGCTCAGGCCCTGCAGCACCTTCAGATCGCCCGCGATCGCCTGCGGATCGTCCATGGCGGTGGCGATGAGATCGTCGAGATTGATGTCCTCGATATCGAAGGCCCGCCGCATATGCGTGCAGCCCTCTTTGAGGATCTGCGCCACCGCCTCCCGATCCCGAGCGGGGTCGAAATTCGTCCTCACCGTATCCGGATCGACAAGAACCTGGCTCAAGGTCAGGGCAGTCGCGAATATCTTGACGAGGATCGCACTCATTCCGCCGCCGTCATCGGATCTCTGCACTCCCCGTGAAAGGTTTCCGGGACGGTCTTTCGGGACATGTCCCGATGCCCGGGCGAATCCTGCCCCGGACAAGCTGAATGGAAGCCGTACATCGCGGCTGTTTTAGGACTGGGCAGCGACGGGAAAAGGGGCGGTCGAGCTTAATGCCCCGACCGGACGGCAACCTTCACGGCAATGTGTCTCATCCCCGGCCGACGAACGGCATCTTCGTCGCCATCACGGTCATGGTGAGAACGTTGGTGTCGAGCGGCAGGCCGGCCATGTAGACCACGGCATCCGCCACATGCTTGGGGTCGATCCGCGGCTCCGGCGCCTTGGTTCCGTTGGGCTGCAGCACTCCCTCCACCATGCGCGCCGTCATCTCGGTTGCGGCATTGCCGATATCGATCTGGCCGCAGGCGATGTCATAGGCACGGCCGTCGAGGGAAGTGGACCTCGTCAGGCCCAGGACTGCATGCTTGGTCGCCGTATAGGGCGACGACAGGGGACGCGGGGCATAGGCCGAAACCGACCCGTTATTGATGATACGCCCGCCCCTCGGATCCTGGTCCTTCATGATCCGGAATGCCTGCTGCGTGCAGAGAAAGGTTCCGGTCAGATTGGTGGCCACGACCGCCTGCCACTGGTCGAAGGGAACGTCTTCCAGCGGCACGGCCGGCGAGCCGACGCCGGCATTGTTGACCAGAAGGTCGAGCCGCCCGAACGCCTTCTTCGTGGCGGCGAAGAGCGCGGCGACGGAGGCCGGATCGGTCACGTCGGTCGGCACGATCAGGGTCTGGGCGCCGTCGACGGCGATCTCTCCGGCTGCCGCCTCGAGGGCGTCACGGCGCCTCCCGGCCATGGCAACTTTGTAGCCCGCTCTCAAGAGGCCGGCGCAGATCGCTCTTCCCACCCCGGTACCGGCCCCGGTCACGATTGCGATCTTGGAGCGCTCAGCCATTGTATCCTCCCCGTTTCCGTTGATGTTGCCATGAGAGATGCATGCGACGGTCGGATCGGCAAGCACGAAGGACCCACCTGCGCACACCTTTGGAAAGATTGAAGGAACCGGCCAAGCTTTTCCGCGTTCGCATGGTGCTAATCGGAAAGGAATCCGTCATGCGCAATCATGTCCTGAATACAGGTGTCCTGTTGGCTCTTCTGGCTCTTCCCCTCGCCGCCTGCCAGACCGGCACGGAAACGGGTGCGGCGGCGGGCGCCGCAGGTGGCGCGGTGACGGGTGCCGTCGTCGGCGGGCCGATAGGGGCCGTTGTCGGCGGAGTCGCCGGCGCGGCTGTCGGCAGCGTGCTCTCCGCAGAGGAATCGACCCGCGTCCGCACCTATGTCGTCGCCGAAAGGCGTCCGTCGATGCGCGTCTCGGAAACGGTCGTCGTGGGACAGCCCGTTCCCTCCCGCGTCCGGCTCTACGACGTCCCGCCAAGCGTCGGCCTGCGGAACAGATACAGCTACACCGTCGTGAACGATCAGACCGTGCTGGTCGATCCGCAGACCCGGACCGTCGTTCAAGTCCTCCAATAATTCAATGCAAGGTCCCGAATACAGAAAGGCGGCTCTCTGAGCCGCCTTTTGTTTTTCCTTCCGCTGAATCGGATCAATCGTCCGTGTCCAGGTGATTCATCAGGATCTCGCGTTTGCCGGCGTGGTTGGCGGGTCCGACGATGCCCTCGTTCTCCATGCGCTCCATCAGCGAGGCGGCGCGGTTGTAGCCGATCTGCAGCCGGCGCTGGATGTAGCTCGTCGACGCCTTCTTGTCGCGCAAGACCACCGCCACCGCCTGGTCGTAGAGATCGCCCCCCGGCGCCCCGAACTCGCCCTGGTCGAACACCGGCGTGTCGGCTGAGGCCCCGCCGCCCTCGTCCTCCTCGGCCGTGACCGCTTCCAGATATTGCGGACGGCCCTGGCGCTTCAAATGCGCCACCACCTTCTCGACCTCCTCGTCCGAGCAGAACGGCCCGTGCACGCGCGTGATCCGCCCGCCGCCGGCCATGTACAGCATGTCGCCCTGGCCCAAGAGCTGCTCGGCGCCCATCTCGCCTAAGATCGTGCGGCTGTCGATCTTCGAGGTCACCTGGAACGAGATCCTTGTCGGGAAGTTCGCCTTGATCGTGCCGGTGATCACGTCCACCGACGGGCGCTGGGTGGCCAGGATGACGTGGATGCCGGCGGCGCGCGCCATCTGGGCCAGGCGCTGGATCGCGCCCTCGATCTCCTTGCCGGCCACCATCATCAGGTCGGCCATCTCGTCGACGATCACCACGATGTAGGGCAACGGATCGAGATCCATCACCTCGTCCTCGTAGATCGCCTCGCCGGTCTCGCGGTCGAAGCCCGTCTGCACCGTGCGGGTGATGGTCTCGCCGCGGGCTTTCGCCTCGACCACGCGGGCGTTGAAGCCGTCGATGTTGCGCACCCCGAGCTTCGACATCTTGCGGTAGCGGTCCTCCATCTCGCGCACCGCCCATTTGAGGGCGACGACCGCCTTCTTGGGATCGGTCACCACCGGGGTGAGCAGGTGCGGGATGCCGTCATAGACCGACAGTTCGAGCATCTTCGGATCGACCATGATCAGGCGGCACTCGGCCGGGGTGAGCCGGTAGACCAGCGACAGGATCATGGTGTTGATTGCCACCGACTTGCCCGAGCCGGTGGTGCCGGCGACCAGGAGATGCGGCATGCGGGCGAGATCGGCGATCACCGGCTCGCCGCCGATGGTCTTGCCGAGGCAGAGCGCGACCTTCTGCTTGGTGGCCTCGAAGTCCTGGGAGGCCAGCAGCTCGCGCAGGTACACCGTCTCGCGCTTGTGGTTGGGCAGCTCGATGCCGATGGCGTTGCGGCCCTGGACCACGGCGACGCGGGCCGAGACCGCGCTCATCGAGCGCGCGATGTCGTCGGCGAGCGAGATCACCCGCGACGACTTCGTCCCAGGCGCAGGCTCCAACTCGTAGAGCGTCAC
>Ga0182745_1001470_pt1 | contig 22517 bp, 20 predicted proteins | sample eDN3rd30CKraftBY_FD_128523 | JGI IMG/M metagenome (GOLD analysis project Ga0182745, IMG submission 128523) | Enriched backyard soil microbial communities from Emeryville, California, USA - eDNA 3rd pass 30_C Kraft BY (version 2) (version 2) | ecosystem: Environmental > Terrestrial > Soil >...
GGTCCTCGTCTCCACCGGGGCCATCGGCCGCGGGATGCGCACCCGGAGGGCCGCGCGCTGGCGCACCGTCGCCCGCGCACCGCGTCAGGCGGTGTGGTGGGCGGGCATCGTGCAGTTCGGCGGGACGCTGTGCTTCAACGTCAGCACCCTCTTGGCCCTGCAGCACGGCCTGAGCGCCGAGCAGGCCGACCACCGGGTCTGGGCGCCGGACTTCTTCGGGTCCATCGCCTTCCTCGTGGCCAGCTGCCTGGCGTACTCGGGGGTGCAGAAGCCGTGGATCACGTGGCGGCCCAAGGACCTCGACTGGTCCGTCGCCACGTTGAACATGGCCGGCTCCACCGCCTTCATGGCGTCGGCCCTGGCGGCGTACGTCATCGAGGACGGCTCGCTGCGCGACGCCCAGCTCGCCAACGCGGGCACCTGGGTCGGCGGCGTCTGCTTCCTCCTCGGTGCCGTCCTCCTCGTCCCCGAAGAGATCGAGTCAGCCGACCGGCGGGCCGACGAGCCGGGTCACACGTCCTCGTCCCAGTCGATGCGGTAGTCGTCGGGGTGGTCGACGAGCGCGGTCGGGCGCTTCTTGCTCACGTAGTCCTGGCTCCAGGCGGCCAGGGCGCCCACCTTCTCCCGCACGCCCGACAGCAGCGACGCGTGCACGCCGAGCCAGGCGGCGAAGGCGAGGGGGCCGGTGATCTCGTGGCGGTCCGAACCGAGCTCGGCGACGGCGGCGTTGCGGCCGACCATCGCCATGATCCCCTTGTCGTGGTACTCGAACGGCGTCGTCGGGTTGCCCGACATGTTGGCGATGACGTTGCGCGCCGCCCACGCCCCCGCCTGCTGCGCCACCGACCCGAGCTGCGGCAGCGCGGCGCCGTGCTGGTCGGTGATGTTGGCAGCATCGCCGATCACGAAGACATCGGGGTAGCCGGGCGCCGTGAGATCGGGCTCGACGTCGACCCGGCCGCCGCGGCCCTGGGGCAGCCCGGCCGCACCCACCACCGACGAGGCCTGCAGCCCACCGGCCCAGATGACCAGGCGGGTGATGATCTCGCTGTCGTCGGACAGCACGACCTTGCCCGGGTGGATCTCCTTCACGCCCGTGCCGAAGCGGAACTCCACGCCGTCCCTCTCGAGCGCCTTGGTGGCGAACGCCTGCGACTTCTCGGAGAAGCCGTTCAGCACGTGCGGTGCGTGGTCGACCACGATCACGTTCACGACCAGCGTCGGCAGCTCGGGGTAGAAGTGCGGGAGCACGTCGTTGACCATCTCGGCGAGCGCACCCGACGTCTCGACGCCCGTGGCCCCGGCACCGACGATGACGAAGTTGAAGGCCCCCTGCTCCAGGTACTTCTGGTCGCGGTCGACGGCGTCCATGATCCCGAGGATCCGCGACCGCAGCCGCTCGGCGTCGTCGACGCAGTAGAGCGGGTAGGCGTGCTCCTCGGCGCCCGGCGTGCCGAAGAAGTTGGCCTTGGCCCCCGCGGCGATGACCAGGACGTCGCCGCTGATGGTGCCGCCGTCGGCGAGGGTGACGGTCTTGGCGTCGGGATCCACCGCCACGACCTCACCAGTGGTGACGCGCACCGTGCCGTGCTTGGTGAAGATGTCGCGCAGGGGCCGGGCGATGTCGGGGACGCCCAGCTGCGCCGTCGCCACCTGGTAGAGCAGCGGCTGGAACTGGTGGTAGTTGTTCCGGTCGACCAGGTGGACGTCGACGCCGTGCTTCGCCAGGCCCTTGGCACAGGCGACGCCGGCGAAACCCCCTCCGACCACCACGACCGATCGCTTCACCGCGCGCACCCCTCTGCATCCCGACACGCCGCCGCGCCCAGGTCGCGACGAGGCCCGACACTACCGGGAGATCCGGTGCGATCGCTCACCTCACCAGGGGAGATGCCGACTAGGTTCGAGCGCACTTGGTGCTGCACCGCGGGGGTGCAGGGGGCGCCAGACCGGAGGGTCTCATGATCCAGAAGATCGGCTCGGGGGTCCTCTGGGCCTGCATCGCGGGGGTCGTCGCGAGCATGCTGCTGGCGCTGATCAGCCCCTGGTTCCTGCTGCTCGAGATCGTCTTCGTGCCGCTCGTGATCCTCGGGGTCTACGACTACACCCAGCCCCGCCACAGCATCCTGCGCAACTTCCCGATCCTCGGGCACATGCGCTTCATCATCGAGGACCTGGGCCCGGAGCTGCACCAGTACCTCGTGGAGAACGACGAGGACGGCCGGCCCTTCAACCGCGACACCCGCTCGCTCATCTACGAGCGGGCCAAGGCCGTCCCCGACCAGAAGCCGTTCGGCACCGAGCTCGACGTGTACGAGAACGGCTACACGTGGATGGCCCACTCCATCGCCCCGCACCCCATGGCCGCCGATCCCGTCGCCGACCTCCGGGTCACCGTCGGCGGCGCGCAGTGCGAGCAGCCGTACTCGCTGTCGGTCCTGAACATCTCGGCCATGAGCTTCGGCGCCCTCGGCCGCCAGGCCGTCCGGGCCATGAACACCGGCGCCAAGATGGGCCGCTTCGCCCACTGCACCGGCGAGGGCGGCCTGTCGAAGTACCACCTCGAGAACGGCGGCGACCTCGTCTGGCAGATCGGCACCGGCTACTTCGGGTGCCGCAACGACGACGGCAGCTTCTCTCCCGAGCTCTTCGCCAAGAACGCGGCGCACGAGCAGGTGAAGATGATCGAGATCAAGGTCTCCCAAGGCGCCAAGCCCGGTCACGGCGGCATCCTCCCGGGCGCCAAGGTCACCGACGAGATCGCCGAGGCCCGCCTCGTCCCGCCGGGCAAGGACGTCATGTCCCCCACGTACCACCGGGCGTTCTCCACCCCGCTCGAGATGACGGCGTTCATCGCCCAGCTCCGCGAGCTCTCCGGTGGCAAGCCCGTCGGCTTCAAGCTCTGCATCGGCGATCCGCGCGAGTTCATGGCGATCGTCAAGGCCATGATCGAAAGCGACACCTACCCGGACTTCATCGTCGTCGACGGCGCCGAGGGCGGCACCGGTGCGGCACCGCTCGAGTTCTCCGACTCGCTCGGCTTCCCCCTCGTCGAGGGGCTCATGGCGGTCCAGAACGTCCTCGTGGGGGCCGGCATCCGGGACCGGATGAAGGTCGGGGCCAGCGGGAAGATGGTCACCGCGTCGGCCATGGCCCAGTCGATGGCGCTGGGCGCCGACTACTGCAACTCGGCCCGGGCGTTCATGTTCGCCGTCGGGTGCATCCAGTCGCAGCGCTGCCACACCAACCAGTGCCCGGTCGGCGTGGCCACCCAGGACAACAAGCTCCAGCGGGCCCTCGTGGTGCCCGACAAGGCCGAGCGCGTCCACCAGTTCCACCGCAACACCGTCCACGCCCTCGCCGAGATGATCGCCGCCATGGGCCTCGACCACACCGACCAGCTCACCTACGACCACGTGATCCGCCGGGTCAGCCAGTACGAGGTGCGGACGTTCGGCGAGATCCACCAGCCGTTCCGGCCGGGGATGCTCCTCGACGGCGCCGCGCCCGACCGCTTCCAGTTCGCCTGGGACAACACCACCACCGACCGCTTCCGCCCCGCCCCGGGCCGAGTGGCCATGTGGCCGTCCAACGTCGCCGCCGAAGCCGCCGGCGACCCGACCGACGCCCCGATCTGAGGACCACGATGGCCAAGACCAAGAACGTCGCCCAGGTCCTGCTCGACATCCTCGCCGACGCCGGTGCCAGCCAGATCTTCGGGGTGACGGGCGATGCCCTGAACCCGGTGCTCGATGCCATCCGGACCGACGACCGCTTCACCTGGTACGGCGTCCGCCACGAGGAGAACGCCGCCTACGCCGCCTACGCCCAAGCCGAGCTCACCGGTGGCATCGGCGTGTGCGCCGGCACCGTCGGGCCCGGCGCGCTGCACCTCATCAACGGCCTCTACAACGCCAAGCGCGAGGGCGCTGGCGTCGTCGCCATCACCGGCCAGGTCGCCCACCACGAGAAGGGCACCGGGTACTTCCAAGAGGTCGACCTCACCAAGGCCTTCGACGACATCTGCGCCTACCAGGCCATCGTCAACACGCCCGAGCAGATCGCCCGCGTCGCCGAGATCGCCGTGCAGAAGGCGCTGGTCGAGAAGTGCGTGGTCCGCATCGAACTACCGGTCGACGTCATCGGCGCCCCCAGCGCCGGCCGCCACTTCCTCCACCCGCTGCTGCACGCCTCCGCCATCCAGTCCCCCGACCCCGATGCCCTGGCCGCGGCGGTCGACGTGATCGGCCACGGCAAGAAGGTCACGCTCTTCTGCGGCGTCGGCTGCCGCGGCGCCCGTGACGAGGTGCTCGCCCTGGCCGAGAAGCTCGGCGCCCCCATCGTCCACACCCTCCGGGCCAAGGACATCTTCGACTACGGCGATCCGAACGTCGTCGGCCTCACCGGCCTCATCGGCAACCCGGCCGGCTACCACGCCATCTGGGACTGCGACGTGCTGATCATGCTCGGCACCAACTTCCCCTACGACGGCTTCATCCCCGACGGCATCGAGATCGTCCAGGTCGACACGAAGGTGGAGAACATCGGCCGGCGCGCCCCCGTCACCGCCGGCATCGTCGGCGACGTGAAGGCCACCGTGTCCGCCCTCACCCCGCTGGTGAAGGCCCACGAGGACCACCCGGTCGTCCACCACCGAGAAGCCCACTTCCTCAAGCACCTCACCAAGGTCAAGGACCGCTGGCTCGAGGCGATGGATCAACAGGCCGACCTCAGCCGCACCGACGAGCCCGTCCACCCGCAGCTGTTCGCCAAGGCCGTCAACGACCGGGCCGCCGACGACGCCTTCTTCGCCGTCGACGTCGGCGAGTGCACCGTGTGGGCGGCACGCCACCTGCGCCTGCCCGGCGGGCGCCGCATGGCCGGGTCGTTCAACCACGGTTCGCTCGGCGCCGGGTTCCCCATCGCCATGGGCGCGTCGGCGCTCGACCCGAGCCGCCAGGTGTGGGCGTTCGTCGGCGACGGCGGCTTCGGCATGGCGATGCAGGACTTCGTCACTGCGGTCCGCTTCGACTGGCCGGTCAAGGTCCTCGTGTTCGACAACAGCGAGCTGGGCTTCGTGAAGATGGAGACCGAGGTCTCCGGCCTTCCGCTCTACCCCGAGGCCACCGGCCTCGTGAACCCCGACTTCGCCGCCTACGCCCGCGCCTGCGGCGCCGAAGGCGTGCGGGTGTCCAAGGCCGCCGACATCATCCCCGCGGTCGAAGCGGCCCTCGCCTACGACGGGCCGTTCATCATCGACGCCGTCGTCTCGCCCGGCGAGCTCACCATGCCGCCGCACGTCTCCATGGAGGAGGCGTGGGGCTTCGGCGTGTCGAAGGCCAAGGAGGGCCTCATCGGCATCCGCGGCGAGCACGAGCAGTGGGAGGGCTGGGTCGACGAGCTCAAGGCCAACCTCCACACCTTCAGCCTCAAGTCCATCTAGGCACCCGGGTCGCCCGACCCACCCACCACGACAGCGAGCCGACAGGCAAGGGGACGACGATGCGCGACGGTCCACCGATGGCACGACGGGTCACCGCCGCGCTCCTCGCCGCGGGGTTGGCGCTCGTCGCGCTCGGCGGCTGCGGATCCGACGAGGGCACCAGGGCCGAGCGGGCCAAAGCCGAGCAGCTCCAGTCCAAGCTCGACGAGCACGGGCTCGACATCGACATCGACACCGCCGTATCGCTCTACGGCGACGACGGCGGCAAGGTCTGCGCCGTCGCCAAGGACCCGGCCGCCATGGAGCGCGAGGGCCTGCTCGCCCACCCTCGCTTCGCCCTGCGCCGGTTGCACGTCACCAAAGACGCGGCGGCCTACACCGAGGCGGTCATCACCGTGTACTGCCCCGACCAGCTCGGCAACGTCCGGGACTACATCGACGGGCTGCGGGTCGCTGATGAGAACTGACGGAGCAGACGGCCAGGACCCGGGCGGGACCGGCGGCGACGCCGCGCTCGAGGCCTTCGATACGGAGGAACAGGCCGAGATGGGCGAGGAGGTCGAAGGCACCTCGCCCTCGAAGCTCGGCTGGGTGACCATGGGCTTCATGGCCATGGCGGCCACGGGCTCGATCGCCCAGCTGTCCGCCTCGGCCGAGTACGGCCTGGGCGCGGTCACGCTCTACCTGCTGCCCGCGCTCTTCTTCCTGGCACCCGTCGCCCTGGTGGCGTCCGAGCTCGGGACCACGTGGGACGGCGGCGTGTTCGTGTGGGTCCGGGAGGGCATCGGCGAACGGGCCGGGTTCCAAGCCATCTGGCTGGTGTTCGTCGAGAGCATCGCCCTGTACCCGTCGCTGCTGTCGTTCGCCGCCGCGTCGCTCGCGTTCGCGATCGGCAAGCCCGGCCTGGCCTCCAACGGCCTCTACACGGGAGCGGTGATCCTCATCGTGTTCTGGGGCGCCACCCTCATCGCCATGCGGGGCATGGGCGCCACCGCCAAGATCGGCCGCAGCGGCCTCATCGCCGGCACGATCATCCCGGCGGCGTCGCTCATGCTCCTCGCCGTGGTGTGGCTGGCCACGGACCACACGTCGGCCACGCCGCTCGAGCTCCACAACGTCGTCCCGCCGTTCACCGGCATCTCCAGCATCGTGCTGATCGTGTCGAACTTCATCGCCTTCGCCGGCCTGGAGATCAACGCCGTCCACGTGCGGGAGATGGCCCAGCCCCGCCGGTTCCCCCGCAGCCTCGCCATGGCCGCGCCGCTCATCGTCGTCATGTACATCCTCGGCTCGATCGCCATCTCGGTGGTCGTGCCCAACCAGGCGCTCGACCTGAACGCCGGCGCCGCCCAGGCCTTCACCATCTTGGGCGACGGCCTCGGCATCTCGTGGATCGGCCAGCTCCTCGCCGGCCTGCTGGTGTTCGGCGCCCTCGCCGCGGCCATCGCCTGGGTCGCCGGCCCGAGCCGCGGGCTGTTCATCGTCGGCCGCCAGGGCCTGCTCCCGCCGAGGCTCCAGGGCCAGAACGCGGCCGGCGCCCAGGTCCCGATCTTCATCCTCCAGGGCTGCGTGGTCACCGCCTTGTCCCTGGCCTTCGTCCTGCTGCCGAGCGTCGCGTCCGCGTTCTGGGTGCTCCAGGCGATGACCGTGATCCTCTACCTGAGCATGTACATCATCATGTTCATCGCCGCCGTCCGCCTCCGGAAGACCCGTCCGACCGTGGTCCGCGGCTTCCGGGCGCCGGCGATCCTGCTGCTCGGCACCGTCGGCATCATCGCCGCCCTCTCGGCCATGGCCATCGCCTTCGTGCCCCCAGCCCAGCTCGGCAACCACACCAACTCGGCCACCTACGCCGCCATGCTCCTGGTGGGCGTCCTCGTCATGGCCCTCCCCGCCCAGTTCATCTACACGTTCCGCAAGCGCTCCTGGGTCCAAGAGGACAACGTCGTCGCCCCGATCGAGATGGAGCTCAACGGCCGCACCGAAACCTGAGCCCGCCCCACCAACCCCAACCCCAACTGACCGAACTTTTCGTGAAGTTGGTGGCTGAGCCACCACGAGCACGAAATGTTCGGCTGGGGGTTGGTTACCGCAGCGCCAGTTCCGTCGCATCGCTGGCGTGTTGCAACGAGCTGCGGAACGGTTGCGAGCCGTGGAAATCGACCTCGCCCCTCTCGCCGAGCACGCAGCAGCCCACCACGGCCTGTTCCGAGCAACCGATGCCGGAGACCGGCGCATCAGCCGTGAACAGATCCGGAGCCTCCTGCGCCGCGGTTGGTGCGCCCAGATCGTGCCTGGCGTCTACCGCGTCGTGGCGGCACCGCGGACGGGGCGCCAAGCCCTGCTTGCCGAGATCTGGTCGCATCCCGTCGGAACGATCGGTTCGCACCGAGGCGCCGGATTCCTCTGGTGGCTGGTCGGCTACCGGTCTCCCAGCGTCGAGGTCACGTTCCAGCTGGGGCACAACCAACGGAACGGGCGCCGAACGCACGCCTCGCTCTGGCTGCCGGCGTCGCACGTCACCGTCCACGACTCGATCCCGGTGACGACGGTCGCTCGGACGCTCTTCGATCTGGCTGGCCTCGAACCGAGGGGCCGCGTCGCGATCGCTCTGGATGACGCGCTGTCACGGAAGCTGTGCACGCTGCGGCAGATCAACCAGGTGTTCTTCGCTCTCGCCGGGCGAGGGCGGCGAGGGACCGTCGCCATGCGCGAGATGCTGGAGAAGCGAGGCGAGGACTACGTCCCTCCCTCCTCGGCGCTCGAGCGGCTCGCCCGCAAGGTCTTCGAGGAGTCTGGCCTCGAGATGCCGACGTTCGAACTGAACCTCGGTGATGATGACTGGATCGGCCGAGTCGACTGCGTATGGCGGGACGCCAAGCTCATCGTCGAGCTCGACTCGGAGCGCTACCACGGCTCGAAGTCGGCCCGAGACGCAGACCGAAAGCGCGACAACCGGTTGATGGCCACTGGTTGGCGGGTGCTGCGGATCACCTGGGACGACCTGAAGCTCCGGCCCCAGGAGACCGTCGCCCAGATCAAGGCCGCGCTGCGAGCTGCTCGGTGACCCATCCCCAGCCGAACTTTTCGTGATCGTGGTGGCTCAGCCACCAACTTCACGAAAAGTTCGGATCGGGATCGGGATCGGTGGGTGGGGTGGGGTGGGAGTGGCGCGGCTGCCTCAGTCGAAGACGTGGCCGTGGTCGTAGCGTTCGTCGGCTCCGGCGGCTTCGGTCAGGGCGGCGACGTTGTCCCTCGTGAAGAACCCCTCGTAGCCGTGGCAGCGCTCGACGTACTCGGTGATGAGCAGGGAGTAGGCGGACGACTTCGAGAAGATCTGCTTGAGGTTGGGGTCGTCCTTGCACTCGCCGACGACGTCGGCGAGGAACGGCGTGCCCATCTCAGCGAGCTGACCGACGACGTAGTCGACGTTCTTGGCCCCGTCGACCTCGCCGTCGACGACCTCGTAGGCCATGTGGTGCATGCGGCGGCCGAAGTTGCGGACGAAGTCCTCGGTGGGCATCGGCAGGTCCTCGAACGAGTTGACGAACGACGGCGTGTTGTTGGCCGTGAACACCCGGGCCGGGGAGACCTTGTCGTCGTCGACGTGCGGTGATCGCGTCACGTTGGTCGAGGAGTTCATCTCGTTGATGTTGTAGGCGCCCCAGAAGTAGTTCGGGACCATCGTGAGGTACTCCAAGATGGCGTCCTCGCGGTCGGCGGCGAGGATGCGGGTCGCCATGTGGTCGAGGCCCTTGACCCGGTCCGAGATGCCGTGGTCGGCCTGGAGCTGGGCGGCCTTGTCGAGCATGTCCTGCTCGGGTCCGGTCAGCGAGAAGCGCTCACCGAAGCCGACGGCGTCGAGGTCGTCGAGGTCGACGTCGACGTAGCCGACCCGGTTGTACGTGTAGTCCGAGAGGAACGTGAACAGCAGGTGGTCGGTGGCGTAGACGGGCACCGCGGTCTCCGCCGCGTACACGAAGCGGATGGCCTGTGCCTCGAGCGCACCTCGGAGCGCGGTGTTGTCCTGCGACCGGTAGATCTCGCCGACGTAGCGGGCGTTGGGCTTCTTGGCAGCGAGCGGGTAGAGCCGGTTGAAGCGGGTCGACTTGTCCTCGTAGCTGCCCGACAGCGGCTCGATCACGATCAATCGGGGGAACGCCGGGTCCGACTGCAGCAGGAACAGCTTGTGGGTCTCGGTGAGGCGGGAGTCGATGAGCCGGTACGGGCCCATGACCGCCAGCTCGGCGAGGTACGCAACGGCGTCGCCGTGCTCCACCTGGATGAGGACGCCGGCCATGGTGCCGACGAGGTCGTCGACGCCGCTGGCAGCCCGGCGCTCGTAGATCTTCGGGAGGTACGCCTCGAAGAAGGACGAGTTCTCCTTGTCGCCCTTGGGCTGGTAGGTGGCGAGGTCGATCATCGGGCTGGCTCCAGGTTCCGTCGGAGGTCGGTGGTTACTGATCGGCAGCAGTGCGCCGCGGTGGAGGTCAGTCCGCCGCCACGTAGTCGACGTAGTCGGGGAACCACATGGTGGCGTCGACCTTGGCGGTGATCTCGTCGTCGGTGGCAGCAGGGGCGACGCCATCGGCGACGGCGGCCTGGCCCACGGCGATGGCGATGGCCCGGCCCACGTCACGCACGGCCACGAGGGGCGGGAGGATGGGCTCGCCGGGTTCTCTGGCGTCGACGTGGTCGGCGAGGGCGTGGGCGGCGGCCATGAACATCGAGTCGGTCACCCGGTTGGCGCCCGAGGCCCGCACCCCGAGGCCGACGCCCGGGAAGATGTAGGAGTTGTTGCTCTGGGAGATGGTGTAGGTGGTGCCGCCGATGGTGACCGGGTCGAACGGGCTGCCGGTGGCCACGATGGCCCGGCCGTCGGTCCAGGTGAGCACGTCCGAAGCGGTGGCCTCGGCGTGGGTGGTGGGGTTCGACAGGGGGAAGATCACCGGGCGCTCGTCGGCCGCGCCCATGGCCCGCACGACCTCCTCGGTGAAGAGGCCGAACACACCGGTGACGCCGATGAGGATCGACGGCTTCGCCTGCTCGATGACCTCGACGAGGCTGGCCTTGCCCTCCTCGGCGACGGTCCACCCCTCGGCAGCCGAGCGGGGCTGGGCGAGCGGGACCTGGAACGGCTCGAGGCCGTCGACGTCGTCGAACAGCAAGCCGTCGCGGTCGATGAGGAAGAACCGCGACCGGGCCTCCTCCTCGGAGAGCCCGTGGGCGACCATGGCCGCGACGAGCTGCTCGGCGATGCCGGTGCCCGCGGTGCCGGCGCCGACGATGCACACCCGCTGGTCCTTGAGCTCGCGGTCGGTCGACCGCAGGGCGGAGAGGACGGCGGCGAGGGCGACGGTGGCGGTGCCCTGGATGTCGTCGTTGAAGGTGCAGAGCCGGTCGCGGTAGCGGTCGAGCAGCAGGTGGGCGTGGTGCTCGGCGAAGTCCTCGAACTGGAAGAGCACGTCCGGGTACACGTTCATCACGCCCTGGACGACGGCCTCGATGAACCGGTCGTAGTCCTCGCCGACGATGCGCTCGTGGCGCCACCCGAGGTAGTCGGGGTCGTTGCGGCGCGCCTCGTTGTTGGTGCCGACGTCGAGCACGATCGGGAGCGTCGTGGACGGGTCGATGCCGCCGCAGGCCGAGTAGAGCGAGAGCTTGCCGATGGGGATGCCGAGCCCGTCGGCGCCCTGGTCGCCGAGGCCGAGGATGCGCTCGCCATCGGTGACGACGATGACCGCGACCTCCGAGTGGGGCACGGAGCGCAGCATGTCCTCGATGCGGTCCATGTCGGGGTACGAGAGGAACAGGCCCCGGTGGTGCTGGTAGATCCGGCTGAACTGCTCGCACGCATCGCCGACGGTGGGCGTGTAGACGACGGGCAGCAGGTCGTAGATGTCGTCGAGGACCACCCGCAGGAACAGCGTCTCGTCGTAGTCCTGCACGTCGCGCAGCAGCATGTGCTTGCCCAGTGGCGTCGGCTCGTCGTCGAGCTGGGAGCGCACGCGGTCGGCGCGCTGCTCGATGGTCTCGATGTGGGTCGGCAGCAGGCCGTGGAGGCCGAACGCGTCGCGCTCTTCCCGTGTGAACGCCGTGCCCTTGTTGAGCGCCGGATCGGCCAACAGCCGCTGCCCCCGCACACCGACTCGCTTCGGCTGCGCCCCGTTGCCTGCCATGACCCCTCCTGGCTCACGTCCGGATGATCCCGCAAGCCGCATCGGCCCGCCCGGACGGCCGGACGATAGCAGCGCGGCTGCTGGTCAGCCTGGGTGTCAGCGGCCACTCGCGCCGGGATCGGTCCCGGGAGCGACGGCGAGGTCGATGCCGTCGTCGCCGCCTTCTTCGGGCAGGGCGTCCTGCTGGTCGAGCCAGTAGAGGAACCCGATGGACGGGAGGATGAAGGTGCAGGCCAGCACGAACACCACGACCGTGGCGGCGAGGGTGCCCGACGGTGCGGCGGTGGCGTCCACCGTCATGGTCTGGGGGACGACGTAGGGCCACTGCGCCACGCCCCATGCGGCGATGATCCCGCCGACGGCCCCGACCGCCGCGACCCGGGCGAAGCGATGCGACTCGCGCAGGAGCAGCACGAGCGATGCGATGCCGCCGACGGCGGACACGATCACGAGCGGCAGCGCCCGCGCGGTCAGCTCGTCGAACAGGTCGTTGGCGTCGGCATGGAGGATGGCGATGCCGGCAAGGGCGACCACGCCGGCGACCACCGCGGCGACGACGGCCCGGCGGCGGAAGTACTCGACCATCTCGGCGTCGGCGATGCGCCCCGCATCGAACACGAGGAACACCGACGACAGGTACGCCACGGCGACGACGGCCAGCACGCCGCCGAGGAGCGACGTCGGGTTGACCCAGCTCGACCACGGATCGCCGGCCTTCCCGCCGGCTGGCACCCGGCCGGTGGCGATCGCCCCGGCGACGCACCCGAAGGCGAAGGGCACGAGGAGGGACCCGAGCGCGAAGAACGCGCCGTACACCCGCTGCTCCTCGGTCCGGTAGACCGCGTGGCGGAAGGCGAAGCTGGCGCCGCGCAGCACGATCCCGAGGGCGGCGAACGCCAGCGGCACGAACAGCGTCAGGGTGATGGACGCGTAGGCCGTGGGGAACGCGGTCCAGAGCACGACGAACACGAAGATCAGCCAGACGTGGTTCGCCTCCCACACCGGCCCGATCGAGCGGTCGATGACCTCGCGCGGCCTGCGCCCCCGCCGGGCGCCGCCGGCGAGCAGGTCCCAGATACCGGCCCCGAAGTCGGCGCCGCCGAAGATCGAGTAGACGATCACGGCGAGGAAGAGGATGCAGGCGACGACGGTGCTCATGGCGCCTCCCCTGCGACCGGGTCCTCGATCGGCCCGGCGATCGGCCCCGACGGCCCGTAGGGACCCTCGTCATCGGTCGACAACCCGTCGCGAGCCCGGCGGCTCATCGTCCGCAGCACGCGGATGGCGGCGTACCCGAGGCCCGCGTAGAGGACGACCACGGCGAGGAAGGTCACCCACACGTAGCTGTTGCCCGTGGCCGCGTCCTCGACCTTCATGTAGTGGTAGACGATCCAGGGTTGGCGGCCGACCTCCGCCATGACCCATCCGGCCTCGAGGGCGATGACCGAGAGCACACCGCAGCAGGCGGCGACGCGCAGGAACCACGGGGATTGCGGGAGCCGTCGCCGGAAGAGCCAGTAGCCGCCGTAGTAGAGGGCGACGAGCAAGAGCAGGGTTGCGGTGCCGACCATGACATCCCAGGCCAGGTGGACGGTGTTGACCTGCGAGAACGTCGGCCGGTCGGCAGCAGGGACCGAGTCCAGGCCCTGGACCACCGTGGCGGTGCCGGTCGAGGGGTCCGACAGGATCGACGCCACGCCGGGCAGGGGGATGCCGCCTTCGATCTCACCGTCGTCGTTGATGCGCCCGAGGAGGATCTCCGGCTTGTCGCTGCCGGTGGTGGCGACCAGCTCGATCGCCGCGAACTTCACGGGCTGCTCGTTGTAGACCCACCGGGCGAGCGAGTCGCCGACGCCCATCTGCAGCGGCACGGCGATGGCCGCCACGCTGAAGGCGATGGTGAACCCGAGCCGGTGGTAGTGGTCGTTGCGGCCCTTGAGCATCCCGACGGCGTAGACCGACGCCACCAGGAAGCCGCCCACGATGTAGGCGGCGATGACCATGTGGAGGGCGTTCAGCGGCATCGAGCTGTTGAAGATGACGCCCCACGGATCGACCGTGTCGAGGTTGCCCTGGGCGTCGAGCGTGAAGCCCGACGGCGTGTTCATCCAGGCGTTGGCGGCCACCACCGAGACGCTGCCACCGATGCCGGCGAGGACCACCGGCACGCCCGTCCAGAAGTGGGGCCACGGCCGCATCCGCTTCCAGCCGAAGATGTAGATGGCGACGAAGATCGCCTCGAGGAAGAAGAACAGCCCCTCGACGAGGAACGGGATGCCGAAGGCCTCGCCCCACCGGCCCATGAACCGTGGCCACAACAGGCCGAACTCGAACGTGAGCACGGTGCCGGTCACGGCGCCGACGGCGAAGGTCACGGCCATGTACTTCGACCAGCGCTGGGCGAGCAGCAGCGCGTCGCTGTCGTCGTGGCGGATCGCCCGGTGGTTGGCGATGAGGGTGAGGAACGCCCACGACACACCGAGCGGCACGAGGATGATGTGGAAGGCGAGCGTGAAGGCCATCTGGCCCCGGGCCCACGGCACCGGGTCCACCGCCAAGATCGTGCTGGTCATCGCTCGTCCCTCGCTGCCGCGGCCCGCGGCGCGGAGCTTACCGAGGCGGCGGGTGGCTGCCGGGGAAAGGGGTGGCGAGTAGCGTGCCGGCCCATGGGGAGCAGCAGGAGCAAGGCGCGCAAGGGGCACGAGAAGCCGAAGCACCTGCCGAAGGTGGGCACCCCCGAGAACCTCGAGTGGCGGCACAAGGGCGAGCGCGACGATGCCTTCCGCGTGTTCGGCGGGAGGAACGGCGCGATCGTCGTCGCCGTGCTCGTGGCGCTGGCGCTGATCGGGCTGGTCGTCGTCAACCTGCCCTGAGCGGCGGCGACGAGAGCACCCGGCCTCATCCGGCCGTGACGTCCGGTCCGAGGTCTTCGGCCGGCCACCGCCGCGCCTCGTCGCGGTGGCGATGCCGCCGCGTCCGGGCGTCGGCGCATCGGCGCGGGTGCCCGGCCTTCTGACCGCCGCCGCGCTCATCGCCGTCGTCCAACCACGGGTGCCGACCCCTGCCCCGCATGAGCGACCCCCGGCTACGATCCGGACATGACCATCGGAGCCCCGCACTTCAACGTGCAGATCGATTCCGGCACCGACCCCCTCCGAGTCGTCGCCGATGGCGAGCTCGACGCGGCATCGGCCGCGGCGCTCGCCGGGGCGCTCGAAGGGGCCGACATCGACACGGCGGGCCTCGCGCTCGATCTCTCGGGCGTGTCGTTCATCGACTCGTCCGGCCTGCGGGTCATCGCCGCCCAGGTGCAGCGATCCGAGGCGGCCGGCACCCCGTTCGCGGTGTCGGCGGCCAGCGACGCGGTGCGGCGGATCTTCGAGATGACCGGTCTCACCAGCCTCCTCGATTCCTGATCCCACGAGCAGGTCGTTCGTGGGTGGATCAGAATTCACCCGCACAGGGGGCGCATCCGCTGCCTGCGCCGACGAACATGCACGCCTCTCATGAACGATTCTCCGAAGACCTCGTGGGTCCCGCTCGAGCACCTGTCGCCCCGTGACGCCCCGCACCTCGTCGTGCTGGTGGAGGACGACCCGGGCGACACCATCTTGTTCGAGGAGGCGATCGCCGACGCCGACCCGGAGCTGCGGGTCCGATGCGTGTCCCGCACCTCGCAGCTGCTCCCCCTCGCCGAGACCGACGAGGTCGCGTGCGTGGTGCTCGACCTGGGGCTCCCCGGTGTCACCGGCTTCGAGGCCCTCGACGAGATCGCGTCGGCGCTCCCCCGCGTCGCCATCGTCGTGCTCACCGGCTGGGGCGACGCCAAGGCCGGCACCGAGGCACTGGCGCGGGGCGCGCAGGACTACCTGGTGAAGGGCGACGCCGACGGTCGCACCATCGCCCGGTCGATCCGCTTCGCTGTGGAGCGGAAGCGTTCGCAGCGGGCGGCCACGGCGCTGGCCGAGGCCAACCTGCGCCAGGCCGAGCAGCACCGGCTGGAGCGGGCGCTGCTGGTGGACCCGGCGGTGGTCCGGCCCGACATCTCCTGGGACGCCCGCTACATCGCGGCGCGCTCCGGTGTGGTCAGCGGCGACTTCTTCGACGGGCTCGAGCTGGCGGACGGAACGCTGCGCCTCGTGATCGGCGATGTGGCCGGCCACGGCACCGACGAGGCCGCGCTCGGGGTGAGCCTCCGAGCCGGCTGGCGCTCGCTGGTCCTGGCCGGACTCGACCCCGGCGAGGTGCTGCTCGCGCTCGAAGACCTGCTCCTCAGCGAACGGCCCCGCGGCGACGAGTTCGCCACCGTCTGCGATCTGACCTTCGCGCCCGACCTCACCTCGGTGCGCATCCGCAGCGCCGGCCACCCGCCGCCGATCCTCGCCGGCCGGGGTCCGCTCCGCGACGACGCCGGCCGCTCGCCGTTGGGCATCCGCCTCGACCACGCCGACCTGCCCGGGACCGAGCACCGCCTCGACGGTGACTGGAGCCTGGTCACGTTCACCGATGGCCTCTTCGAGGTCCGAGCCGACACCGGCGAGATCCTCGCCGTCGAAGAGGTCCCGGCCTCGGTCGAAGCGGCCGCCGCCACCGGTGCCATCGATGCGGATGCGCTCATCGGCGACTTCGCCGCCAGGGCCGTCGACGGCTGGCGCGACGACGTCGCGCTCCTCGTCGTGACCCGACGACCCGCACGACGGGACGAAGCGACGTGAAGATCGGCGGGACCAGCAGCCGTTCGCTTCGTCAGCTCTCGACGGTCGCTTGGATCACCGCCGTCGTCGCACTCGTCGTCGGGTCGGGCATCGTCTGGCTCGGGTTCGCCAGCCTGATCACCGCCCGAACCCGCGTGTTCGACGCCATCGGCCCGGCTCGGGTCGCCGCCCAGCAGCTGCGCACCGCCATGGTGGACCAGGAGACGGGCATCCGGGGCTACGCCCTCACCAAGGACGACCGGTTGCTGCAGCCCTACACGCAGGGCCGGGCCACCCAGGTCGCCGTGGACGCCGAGATCCGGCGCGCCATCGACGGCGACCCGTCCGAGGGCGAGGTCGTGGCGACGCTCGACCGGGTGGAGTCAGCCATGGACGACTGGCGCGACAGCGTGGCTGATCCGCTGCTCGAGAGGCCGGTCGACAAGCGCGACCTCGACGGCACGTTCATCCGGAGCACGGCCGTCTTCGACGAGGTCCGGGCCGAGCTCGACAACCTCGAAGCCGTCCTCCAGCGGGAGCGCGACATCGCCCGGACCAACCTCGAGGACACCACCTCGCGCCTCGTCGTGTCGGTCGGCGCCACCATCGTCCTGTTCGGAACCGTGGCGTTCGGCGGCAGCTGGATCCTGCGCCGCCGGGTGGTCGCGCCGGTCGACGAGGTCGTGCAGGCGGCCGACGCCGTGGCGGGCGGCGACCTCGACGTGCCCATCGCCGTCCGGGGTCCCGCGGAGATCGAGCTGCTCGCCCAGCGCGTCTCGGTCATGCGCGACCGCATCGTCGAGGAGCTCGCCGCGGTCGAGGCCTCGCGCGTGGAGCTGGCCCGGCGCGCCGAGGAGCTCGCCCGCTCCAACGCGGACCTGGAGCAGTTCGCCTACGTCGCGTCGCACGATCTGCAGGAGCCGCTGCGGAAGGTGGCGTCGTTCTGCCAGCTCCTCGAGCAGCGCTACGGCGACGAGCTCGACGAGCGGGGACGCTCCTACATCGAGTTCGCGGTCGACGGGGCCAAGCGCATGCAGGCGCTGATCGCCGACCTGCTCGAGTTCTCCCGCACGGGACGCTCCACCCAGGCGTTCGTCGCGTGCGACTTCGGCGTGCTCGCCCGCGACGCGATCGGCGGCTACGCCGACCAGCTCGCCGGCGCGAGCGTGACCGTCGGTGCGCTCCCGACCCTCCCGGGCGACCCGACCCTCTACCGGGCCCTGCTCGACAACCTGATCGGCAACGCCATCAAGTACCGCGCCGGCGAGGATCCGCCCGTGATCTCGCTGTCGGCCGAGCGCGACGGCAGCGAGTGGGTGTTCACCTGCTCGGATCACGGCATCGGCATCGAGCCCCCGTACCGCGAGCAGGTCTTCGCCGTGTTCCAGCGGCTGCACGGCCGCAGCGAGTTCGAGGGCACCGGGATCGGCCTGGCACTGTGCAAGCGCATCGTCGAGTTCGCCGGCGGCCGCATCTGGATCGCCGACCCCGTCGACGGCATCGGCACGACCGTCCGCTGGACGCTGCCCACCGGACGCCGCGACGGTCCCGTGGGCGCGCCCGCCACGACGGACGTCCCCCCTGCGCCCGGCGGCGGGCGCGACCCCGATCTCACCCGTCTCCCCACCCCATGACTGGACCTCGATGACCAACAAGGCATCCCGCCAACCGCTCGAGCACCCCCGCATCCTCCTCGTGGAGGACGACCCGGGCGATGTGCTCATCACCCGGGAGTCCCTGGAGGCCTCGCGGGCGGGCTGCGAGATCGACGTGGTCGATGACGGCGCCATGGCGCTCGACTTCCTCCACAAGCGGAGGGGCTACGAGGACGCGCCGACCCCGCACCTCGTGCTGCTCGACTTGAACCTGCCCAAGGTGTCCGGCCACCAGGTCCTCGCCGAGTTGAAGGCCGACCCCGACCTCGCTCCCATCCCGGTGGTGGTGCTCAGCACGAGTACGGCCGACGACGACGTGCACGCGACGTACGCGCTCCACGGCAACGCCCATGTGGCCAAGCCGGTCGACCTCGAGCGCTACCAGGACGCCGTGCGCGCCATCGACGAGTTCTTCCTCGGCGTGGCCGAAGCGCCGCTCGCCTGAGGTGCGCCGCCGGGGGCTGCCCAGACCCGACGAGGCTCCCGCGACCGGCGGGTCGTCACGGGAGCCTCGCCGCCTGGTGCGGTGGGTGATCAGTCCTTGTTGAGCTTGTCCTTGACGGAGTCCACGAGGTCGGCCGCCTTGTCCTTGGCGTTCTCGGCGAACTCCTTCACGCTGGCGCCGGCTTGGTCGAGCTTTCCTTCCCGCTCGAGGTCGCGGTCGCCGGTCACGTCCCCGACCGCCTCTTTGACTCGGCCCTTGGCATCGTCGGCGTTGCTGCCCATGTGCTTGCTCCTCTGTTGCGTTGCGATCGGTGAGCGCCGGGTGCATCGGCCGCTCGTGCCCTCCTGCTACCCGGTGCCGCCCGGTCTGATACCGGGACCTCAGGGGTAGGTGGTTCCACCTGGCCGACCGGCCCGAACGAGCGGAGATGGATGCCCGGCATGCCCCCAGATCATCCCCAGGTCCCGGCGCTTCGGCGCGAGGATGACCGCATGACCACGACCGATGCTCCGCTGGTGACCCTGACCGTGCCGGCCGACGTGCGCTACTTCCGCTCGGTCCGCCTGGCGGTCGGCGGTCTGGCGACGATGGTCGGGTTCGACATCGAAGCCATCGAGGACCTCCGCATCGGCGTCGACGAGGTGTGCGCGGCACTGGCCGAGGCCGGCAACGGCGACGACCTCCGGATCGAGGTCCTCGCGGTGCCCGACCGCGTGCTGCGCGTCGAAGGCACCGTGCCCCATGGCGACGAGCAGCCCGACGAGGACCGCTTCACCTTCTCGCGCCAGATCCTGTCGGTGGTCGCGGACTCGTTCGGCTACGAAGCCGCGGACGGACACGTCCGCTGCTGGCTGGAGCGCGGCCTCACCGGTGACCCGTGAGCGCCAGCCACGAGCACGGCGACGCCGACGCCTTGACCGCCCGGTTCCGCGAGTACCGGGCGACCGACGACCGCCGCCTGCGCAACGAGCTGGTCACCGAGACGCTGTCGATCGCCCAGGCCTGCGCCCGGCGCTTCGCCAACCGCGGCGAGCCCCTGGCCGACCTCGAGCAGGTGGCGATGCTCGGCTTGGTGAAGGCGGTCGAGCGGTTCGATCCGAGGTTCGGCGTCCCGTTCGCCGGCTTCGCCGTGCCGACCATCACGGGCGAGCTGCGGCGTCACTTCCGCGACGCGACGTGGGCGGTGAAGGTGCCGCGCCGGGCCAAGGACCTCCACGTCCGCATCCCCGCGGTCGTCAACCAGCTGAGCGTCCAGACCGGGCGGACGCCCACACCGGCCGAGATCGCCCACGAGGTCGGCATCAGCATCGATGACCTGCTCGATGCCCTCGACGCCAGCGCCGCCTACCGGACCACCTCGACCGACACCACCGAGGGCGCGCTCGCCGCCAGCCGCGCCACCGGGGGCAGTGAGATCAGCGACGGCCTCCCGCCCGACGAGCGCGTCCTGCTCACCCAGCTCCTGGAGTCGCTCGACGAGCGCGAGCGCACGATCGTGTACCTGCGGTTCTTCGAGGACCGGAGCCAATCGGAGATCGCCGACCAGGTCGGCATGAGCCAGGTGCACGTCTCACGACTGCTGCGCCGGGCGCTGCGCGAGCTCCGGGACCTGGCGGGCCCGGAGGCCGTCGGCGACGGCGGCATCGACGCGACGTGACCGGCACCCTCGCGGGCGCGTGAGCCGAGCCCGAGCCCGAGCCGCACCGGGGACGGCCCGGGGACGGCCCGGGGACGCAACCGGGACCGTCCCACTCGAGTGGGGGGATCGGCGAAACGGACCGTCAGGGGGTCATTCGTTGAGGCCCTCGCGCCAGGCCTTGGCCACGGCGCCGGCACGGTCGTTGACGCCGAGCTTGCGGTAGATCTGCTGCAGGTGCGTGCGGATGGTCTCGCGGCCCACACCCAGCTCGGCGGCGACCTCGTCGACCGACCGGCCGTGGGCGACGCTCCGCAGGACCTCCGCCTCGCGGCGGGAGAGGCCCAGGTGGGCGCCCACCCAGCGCTGCCGGGAGGAGGTGCGAGCCGCCATGATCGCCGCCTCGGTGGCCAGGCCGGCGTCGACCACGACCTCCCCGCCCGCGATGCGCTCGAGGGACGCGACCAACTCGTCGGAGGAGATGGTCTTGAGGAGGTAGCCGCGCACCCCGGCGCGCAGGGCGGAGAACAGGTGGCGGAGGTCGTCCGCTTCGGTGAACACCACGACGGCGAACGACGGATCGGTGGCGAGGACCTTGGCCACCGCGTCGATGCCCGCCCCCGTCCGTCCGAAGGAGTCGATCAACATGACGTCGGCGTCGGTCTCGACCAGCGCCTCCTGCACGATGTCCGGATCGCCCTGGGCCGTGGCGACGACCTGGACCCGCTCGGGGTACGGAGCGAGCACGCCCTTCAGTCCTTCGATGATGAGCTCTGCGTCGTTGGCGAGGATCACGCGCAGGGGATCGGTCATGGTGCTGGGTCCTTCAAGACGAGGGTTCCGGTGGTGCGGAGGATGGTCTCGGCCACGGGCGGACTCCCACGGAGCAAGCTCGGGCCCGCGGCCCTTCCTACCCTCCGCCTGGGTGGGCGATACCCGGTCCACCGGCGGCGGCAGCATCGTCAGATGGGCACGGCACCGACCGCGGCCGCGCCGGACTCCGGGCGGGAGAGGTAGGCGAAGAAGCCGGGAGCGTTGCGACGGACCCCCTCCTCGAGGGCGGTGATCTCACCGCCGATCGCCAGGAGCTCGCGTCCGAGCAGGTCCAGCGTCGGGCCCAGGACGGCGAACGGCACGCCGTACTGCTCGGTCAGCGTGTCGAAGATCCACGGATCCACGCCGACCACCAGGCTGAGGGCGCCCGACCGCTTGGCGTGACGGTAGAACGACCGGTACAGCGCTTCGGTCACCCCCGTGGTGTCACGGTCCGCGTCGGGATCCACCGAGAGCGAGACGAGCTCGCACGCCGGCCCGGCCAGGTCGACCTCGGTCTCGACGTCCACCCCCGCCGCTCGCAGCCCGAGACCGAGCGGCAGCTCGGCCAACGGCCCCACCGTCGACGCCGCGAGCCCGAGCGGCTCCCCGTCGGCCAGCGCCACGTGGAACGTGGTGGGCGACACCCGCCCGCTCGACGGCGGCGCGAGCAGGGGCAGATCGGCCTCGGCCAGCATCTGCGCCTCCAACCGCTCCGTGGCCGCGAACGAGGGGAACCCGCTCAGGGTGAACATCGAGAAGTGCGGCTCCACGGATTCGAGGAACATCGGACGGGCCTCCCGGGCACGGACAGAACGCCGCGCCAGTACCCGCGCCTCCCCCGATCCAACCCGGTCCGGCGACCGCAGGCGTCAGCCGCGCGCCGGGTGGTCGGCGAACCACGCGAGCGCCAGGTCCGTGGCGTCGATCGTCTGCGTGGTGCCGTCGGGCGGGGCGATCTCGACGTCGGCCCCGGGCCAGGTGTGGTCGCCGCCCTTCACCGTGTAGAGCTCGACCCCGATGCCGGGGTCGCAGCCGCCGAACCTCCGGCGCACGACGTCGTCGCCGATCTCGGAGATCTCGGGCTCCGGATCGCAGCCGCCGTTCGCCGCCCACCTCTCGATGTTGGAGACGGCGCCGGGGAGGTTGGCGTTGAAGCCGGTGATGGTGATGCCGGGATCGGCCCCCTCGCCGTAGGGCACGACGTGGTCGCCGGTGCCGTGGAAGGCGATGACCGGGAGGGGTTCGCACTCGCCGGGGAACACCTCGACGGTGACGAGGGCGGCCGACGCGAAGCGTCCGGGGAACGAGCAGGCGGTCGCCGCCGCCTTCCAGGCGCCCAGCGACATGCCCATGATGTGGGTCCGGGCCTGGTCGATGCAGTAGCGGGCTTCGACATCGTCGAGGAGGCCGATCAGGAAGTCGCCGTCGGTCCCGGTGCCGCCGAGCTGCCACTGGCCGGCGACGGCCTCGGGCGTCACGACGATCATCCCGCCTTCGGCCGCCCGCCGGGGGACGTCGCCGTACACGCTGGCCTGGATGGCGTTCGAGCCGCTGCCGTGGAGGTTGAACAGCAGCGGTGCCGGCTCGTCGGGTTCGTAGTCCGGCGGGACCGACAACCGGTAGACCCGCTCGACGCCGCCGCTGGTGAA
>Ga0182745_1001474_pt1 | contig 22485 bp, 23 predicted proteins | sample eDN3rd30CKraftBY_FD_128523 | JGI IMG/M metagenome (GOLD analysis project Ga0182745, IMG submission 128523) | Enriched backyard soil microbial communities from Emeryville, California, USA - eDNA 3rd pass 30_C Kraft BY (version 2) (version 2) | ecosystem: Environmental > Terrestrial > Soil >...
AAGGCGCATGACCCGGCCTCGGACCAGTATCAGTCCACCCTGCGGATGATCCATTACATGTCGATGGAGAATGCCCAGCCCGAGGATTTCAAGGCATGGCGCGCCGGCGCGCATTCCGATTTCGACTGTCTGACCATCCTGCACCAGAAAGAGGGTGAAGGTGGGCTGCAGGTCTGCCCGGGCAAGGATGCCGCGACCGGCCAATGGACCGACGTTGCTCCGCGCAAGGGTTATATCACCTGCAATATCGGCGACATGCTGATGCGCTGGTCGGATGACCAGCTGCAATCGACCCTGCACCGCGTCCGTATGCCGCGCGAGGGTGAATATATGGGCCGCCGCCTGTCGCTGCCCTTCTTCTGCCAAGCCAACCGCGATGCGCTGATGGTCGGCCCCTTGGGCAAATACGAGCCGATGACCGCGGGCGACTACCTCACCATGCGGATCAACGCGAACTTCGCCGCGATCAGGAAGTGAGGCATTGAGAATGGGCCTTCCGGGTGACATCGTCAGGGCGACCCCCGCCACCGACCCCGGAAGGCTGATGCTGCATGGACGCGCCCTGCGCTATATCGACGAGGTCGCGCGTCAGGGCTCGATCCGCAAGGCGGCGCGGGTGCTGAATGTCTCGCCCTCGGCGGTGAACCGTTTTGTCCTGGAAATGGAAGCGGATCTCGGCGCGCCGATCTTCGAGCGGCTGCCGAAAGGTCTGAAGCTGACCACCTCTGGCGAGATGCTGGTCACGCATATCCGCGAGACGCTGCGCGCCCATGACCGGATGCGGGCGCAGATCAAGGCACTGAAGGGACTCGGCCGGGGCGAGGTCATCATCGCCACCATGCAGACGCTGGCCGCGGGGCGCCTGGCCGAGGTCGTGGCGGATTTCCGCGACGCCCATCCTCAGATCAACCTTTGCGTCATGGTGGGCAACCGGCCCGAGGTGATCGATTGGGTCGCCTCGGGTCAGGCAGAGTTGGCGCTGGCCTATAACCTGCCGCAGGATGCGCGCCTGCATCTGGCGGCCGAGTTCCGCCACGCGCTGGGGGCGGTCGTGGCCCGCAACCATCCGCTGACGATCAAATCCTCGGTCCGGCTGTCGGATTGCCTGATGTATCCGCTGGTTCTGGCCGATCCCAGCCTCTCACTGCGCGAGGTCGTGCAGAATCTCGCGCCCGCCGGTGTGACGCTGAAACCCGTGGTCGAGACCAACTCGACCGAGATGATGAAACGCCTTGTCCGCCGCCCGCCTCATGTCACAATCCTCAACCGGGTGGATGTGGATCAGGAGCTGCGCGACGGAGACCTTGCCTTCCTTCCGCTGGAGGCGGCGGCGGGGCGGCAGCGGCTGATCCTGGCGCATCGCGCCCGTGGCCAGCTTTCCCCGGCGGGAAGCCGCTTCTTGCAGATGGCGCAACGCATGTTCGCCTCGGACCCGGACCGGAGCTGATCCGGCAGATGATTTTCACGGAAAGACCAAGCTGATGGATGACCAGTCGATTCCCCTCGCGGCGCAGATCCGCCGCCTTGACGGCCAAAGTCGGGTGACATTGAAGAATGCCCGCGTGCCGCAATCGCTGCTGCTGGACGGGGCGCCCCCCGGGGCGATGCCGGATGGCGACGATGCCGCGCTGATCGACCTGCTGATCGAGAACGAAACCGTCGCCGGCATCTCTGCCGCGGGGCAAATCTCTGCGGGCGCGCCCGCGATTGATCTGGACGGGCGGCATCTCTGGCCGATGCTGGTCGATGCGCATACCCATCTCGACAAGGGCCATGTCACCGGCCGCGCCCCGGATTCGGGCGGAACCCATGCCGGCGCGCGCGAGGCTACCACGCGGGACCGCATCGCCCATTGGCGGCGCGACGACCTGCTGGCGCGCATGGATTTCGGCCTGCGCTGTGCCGAAGCGCATGGCGTTGCCGCCATCCGCACCCATCTCGACAGCCATGAAGGTCAGGGCGAGGAAAGCTGGGCCGCTTTTGCCGAGACCCGCGCCGCATGGGCCGGAAGGATCGGGCTGCAGGCCGTGGCGCTGGTCCCGGTCGATGTCTATCGCACCGATTACGGCGCTAAACTGGCCGATCTGGTTGCCACGCATGGCGGCCTGATGGGTGGCGTCACCCGCGCCTCGGGCGGAACTCATGGCGGCGGGCTCGACGATCTGGACGAACTGCTCGATCGCCTGTTCACACTCGCCAAGGAACGTGATCTGGACATCGACCTGCATGTCGACGAGGCAGCCCAGGCCGGCGCGCTGCCCCATGTCGCCCGCGCCACGATCCGTCACGGCTATCAGGGCCGCGTGACCTGTGGGCATTGCTGTTCGCTGGCGCTTCTCCCCGAGGCGGAGTTGGACGCGACCATCGCCCTGATCGCCGAGGCTGGGCTGCGCCTGATCACCCTGCCCACGGTCAACATGTATCTGCAGGACCGCCAGCCGGGCCGAACTCCGCGCTGGCGCGGCGTGATGCCGCTGCATGAGCTGCGCGCGGCAGGCGTGCCGGTCGCGGTCGCGGGCGACAATTGCCGCGATCCCTTCTACGCCTATGGCGACCATGACATGCTGGACACCTGGCGCGAGGCCGTTCGCATCCTGCATCTCGACCATCCCTTCGGCGATGCGCCTTCCCTTGCGGGTCCGGCCCCGGCCGCGATCACGGGCTTTGATGCGGGTGGTATCAGGAAGGGGGGCCGGGCGGACCTGATGATCTTCGAGGCCTGGCGTCTTGAGCAGTTGATCGCCCGCCCGCAATCCGACCGCCTCCTGCTCCGACGCGGCGCGAGCCTGCCCGTGAAGCCGCCATCCTATACCGCCCTGAACGGATTGGTCGGGCGCGGCTGACAAGGGAAAGGCGCTGACCGGACTCGACCGGAGATCCCCGGCTTCGGCGAGCCGGGTGCGCCCCCGCGCTAGCCCTTGGCAAACTCCCCGGCGATGGCGGCATAATGTTCGCGGCGCATCGCCGGATCGGGCAGCGCGTCCTGCAACATGATCTCGTCCGCGCCGACGGCTTCGGCCATCGAGAGCAGGCGTGATCGCAGCGCGGCGAGGGGTGTGATCACATACATCGGCCAGTCCCCGGTTTCGGCCGGCCATACGCCGCCTGCCATGCGGATCGCTTGCGGGATGTCAGGCAGGGCCTCGGGCATGGTCGCCAGACGCCGTCGCTGGTCGAAGGCCCATCGCAGCGGCATCGCGCGCGCCTCGGCCTCGGCCATGGTTTCGGCCGTGCTGAGGCGCAGGGCCAGAAACACCTTTGGCGCGTCAGGCAGCCCCGCGCGCGGCGAGGGGCGGAACGCATGGCGATAGGCGGCCGCAGACGCCACCGCCTCCTCCGGGCGGTGGAATGCGGAAAGGGCCAGCGGCAATCCCAGGGCACCGGCACGCGCCGCGGACGCCGCGCCGACCGCCATGATCCATGGCAGCGGCGGCGCCACATCGGGCATCACCTTGAGGCCGGCGAAAGCATAGCTGTCGGGGAGGTCGGAATAGAGGTGGCCCAGCAATTCCTCGGTCTTTTCCGCCTGATCATGCGCAGGCTTCCGGGTGCGGTCCGCCTGAAGCGCAAGGTCCGGCAGCACGCCCGAGACCGACTGGCCAATACCAATGTCGATCCGGTCCGGCGCCAGCAGCGACAGGGTCTTGGCGGTCTCGGCGATCTTGTAGGGACTGTAATTGTTCAGAAGCACGCCCCCGACGCCGATACGGATGCGGCTCGTCTCGCGCGCCAGCATCAGCGCGACCAGCATCGGGTCGGCGCAGACCTCATAGGGGACGGCGTGATGCTCGACGATCCAGTGCCGCGCGAAGCCCAGAGCCTCCAGATGGCGGGACAGGCCGATGGTCTCGGCCATGGATTGCCGGCTGTCCTGCCCCGGCGCGATGAGAAGCTGATCGAGAAGCGAAAGTTTCATGGCATGCCTTGGTGGCAGGGCCGACTTTGCGGCCCCGCCCGGATGGGTTCACTTGATGTCGAAGGCCGAGGGCAGGATCAGATCGTCCTTGATGTCGATCTTGCGACCGGCTTCCAGCATCCCGGCCTCGATCATGAAGTCCTGGTCGGCGGCGAGGTTGTCGATATCCTGCTGCGTCATGGCCGGGGTGAAGTCGTAAAGCGCGAATTGCTTGCGCGCCTCCTCGATCGAGATGCCCTGATCCTCGGCGGCGAGTTGCAGGGCCTCGTCCTCATGGTCGCGGATGAAGTCCAGCGCCTTCAGGTGGGCCTCGAAATAGGCGGCGATCAGGTCCGGGTTCTGCTCGGCAAAGGCCTTGCTGGAGCCGATGACGGTGGTGGGGGCGATCAGCCCCTCGCCGTCGATGATCGCGCGGCCGCCGGCGGCCTCGACCTGAATGGCATTCGCCCCGGCCAGCGTCGCCGCATCGACCTGACCGGCCAGCAGCGCCGCGCGGGCGGTCGGCAGGTCCATGTTCAGGTATTCGATATCGTCAAGCGTCATGCCTTCGCTGGCGAGGCTCGCGGCAAGAAGCTGGTTCAGCACGGTGCCCTTCGGCCCCGCGACCTTCTTGCCCTTCAGCGATTTCACATCCTCGACCCCGTCCTTGCCGGTCATGATGAAATAGGCCTTGGGCGAGCGCGCATAGGCCCCGATCACCGTCACATCCGCGCCATTCGCACGGGCTAGGATGGCCGAGGTTCCGCCAAGGACCGAGGCGATCTGCAACTCGCCCGCCGCGATGGCCTGCGTCTGGGCCGCGCCCGAGGTGATCTCGGGATGGGTCAGGGTCACGCCCTTGGCCGCGAAGGCCTCGTCCAGAAAGCCCTTCTTGCGCATCACGATCGAGGGCACGTTGAAGGGCGAGGTCACATAGGAGATCGCGACCTTCTTCGTATCGGCCATGGCCGGCGCGGCGGCCATCGTTCCCAGCGCGACCGAAAGCGCGACTGCGAGGGAGGTGAGGATTTTCATGCTGTCGTCCTTTTCAGGGTAGCCACCCGATCCGGCAAGGCGGTGCGGGCAAATAATTGATCCAGCAGCCTTTGGCGGGCTGCGTTGACGGCTGGCTCGGCCCCGTCGCGGGGATAACTGGCCTCCAGTGCGAATTTCAGGGCGAACCGCCCCTCTTCCAGCACCAGAATGGATTGTCCAAGGCGCAGGGCCTCTTCGATGTCATGGGTGACGAAGACGATGGTGGTGCCGGTCTCTCTCCAGATCTGCACCAGCTCGTCCTGCATCTGCTTGCGGGTGAAGGCGTCGAGGGCGCCGAACGGCTCGTCCATCAGCAAGAGGCCGGGGCGGCTGACCAGCGCCCGGGCGATCGCCACGCGCTGCGCCATCCCGCCCGACAATTGGTCCGGCCATGCCCTTGCCACCCGCGCAAGACCCACCGTCCGAAGCATGGCCGCGACGCGCGCGGCCAGTTCATCCGCCGCCACGCGCCCCTTGATGAGAAAGCCCACATTCTCCTCGACCGAGAGCCAGGGCATCAGGCGCGGTTCCTGAAAAACGACCCCGACCTTGTCGCCGGTAAGGTCGATCCTGCCGTGATCCGGCGTCTCCAGCCCGGCGATCAGGCGCAGCAGGGTCGACTTGCCGCAGCCCGACCGGCCGAGGATCACATGAAACCCGCCTTGGGACAGGGTCAGGTCCACATCCTGCAGGACGGTTTTCCGGCTGCCATCGGGCAGCGGGTAGCCATGGGTGATCCGGCGCAGCTCAGCCATTGCGAAGCTCCAGATCCTGCCTGATCCACGGCATGCGCCAGCGGACCAGGGCCTTCAGCCCGGCATCGGCGGCAAGGCCGATCGCGCCGATCACCAGAATACCGACCATGACGATATCGGTGCGCGCCAGATCCTGCGCGTCGAGGATCATGTAGCCAAGCCCGGCCGAGGAGGCGATCAGCTCTGCCCCGACCAGCGCGCGCCAGCCATGGCCAAGACCCAGTCGCAGGCCGATGACGATGGCCGGCAGGGCGGCGGGCAGGGCGATGCGGCGCAAAAGCTCGCGGCGGGGGAAGCCCGCGGCATGACCGACCTCGATCAGCCGGGGATCGACCTGGGCAAAGCCGCCGCGAAAGCCGAGGAAGATCGGAAAGAAGCAGGCAAGGACGATGATGCCGACCTTCTGCGCCTCGCCTATGCCCAACCACAGCATGATCAGCGGCATCAAAGCCAGCGGCGGGATCTGGCGCAGGAACTCGAGCGGCGGATCCGCCAGCGCCGCGAACACGCGCGAGGCGGCCATCATCAGGCTGAGCGCCAGCGCGAGGACGATCGCGAGGGCATAGCCCATCAGCACCCGCAGGATCGAGATGCCGGTATGGTCCGCCAGCTTGCCATTGCCGACCAGCCCCACGAAGCCTTTCCAGACGTCAAGCGGGGATGGCAGCAGGAAGGGGCTGACCAGACCCATGGCCGAGGAACCCGCCCAGAGGCCGAACAATCCGGCAAAGACCAGGACCGCGAGGGAGAATCGCTTGGAATCATTCATGCCCCCAAGTAGTTGATTCAAACACTGTGGTATAGGGGGCCAGCCATGAGGTTTCGTGAGGCCCCCGCGATCTCTCGAGGTTCTCGTGGATGTTATCTGGCTGAACTGCGGCGCCGAGCCTCTGTCGCCTGTGATCCCGACCCATCCGCGCGTCCGGGTCGTCGACCAGTTCCGGCTGACAGCCGGGGATCTTGGCGCGGTCTCGGGTCTGGTCAGCGGCACCCTGCTCGATCAGGATGCGATGCTGGTGCTGCGTCCGGCGCTCGAGGCGTTTCTGGATCGCGGCGGGCGCTGGTTCTTCAACGGGCATTTCCTGCGCCCCATGATCGCGGGTATCAAACCCTTCCGCCCGATCCGGCAACCCCGCCGCGCCGATCTGTCGCAGACGCGGCTGGCCCCACATCCGATCTTCGCCGGGATCGAGATTGCCCAACTCGAGACGAACAAGGGCGTCGCGGGATTCTATGGTCGGGGCTGCAACCCCTTGCCCGAAGGCGCAATTCCCGTGACCGGGCTAGGCGAGGCGCTGGTTCCCGTCGATTGGGTCTGGGCACGGCCGGGCGGTGGCCGGGTGTTTTCCCATGCCGGCAATGACCTTGACCAGTTGGGCCGCGAATGGAACCTCGGCCCCTTGCTGCAAGGGCGCATCATCGACTGGGCGGGCGGAGGGCCTTGCCTATGCGCCTGATCGCGACCTCCTGCGGAACCTATTACCATATCGAAACGCTCGAGGGGCCGCGCTATGCCGCCTGTTTCGACGAGATCATCCGCCCCGAAGAGATCGGCCTGCGGCTGGAACCCGGCGATTGCCTATTCGTGCCCTGCCGCTCGCCCGCGCAGAGGATGATCCCGCAAGCCCCGGCGATCGCCCGGCATCTCGCCCTTGGCGGCACGGTGATCGCGATGGGCGAAAGCGGCTCCGAAACATGGCTGCCCGGCCTGCGCTTCACGCCGCGCCCGACGAACTGGTGGTGGTGGCTGGAGGCCGGCGCGGATCTTGGTGTCCAGATCGAAAACCGCCACCATCCGCTGATGGCCGGGCTGGAAAAGCAGGACGTCACCTGGCATCTGCACGGCCATTTCGACCCACCCGAGGGCTGCGAGGTCCTTCTGCGCGACCGCGACGGGCTTGCGCTTCTCTATATCGACGAGGTCTCGACGCCCGGGCGCATTCTGGTGACCTCGCTTGATCCGGTCTATCATCATGGCAGCCATTTCATGCCCGCGACGACGCGCTTCCTCGATCGCTTTCTGCCTAACCTGCGGCGCTGGCTGGGCTGAGGCGGGCGCTAGACCCGCCCGAAAGGCTGCGCTGCGAAGTTGTTGTTGGGTATGGAGATTGGGCGCTTCGGCGGAGTTCGCATGGAGCCGCCTGCTCCTTGAACCCTTGCGCGGTAGAGAAAATCAACTCCCAGTCCGGGATCGCGGCGCAAGATCACGCCCGGAAGGGATTGACGATCCGAAGCCTGCCTTCGATCAGCTGGCCGTGTTGCAGATCTTCCGTGTAAAGCCGTTCGCACCCGCTGGTCAGTGCCGCTGATACGATCATCGCGTCATATACCGAGAATCCGTATCGTTCACCGATAGCCAGACCGACATCATGAATCCTGACCGAGAGGTCGATCACCTCGCACAGGTCACGCACACCCGCAAGGAAATCGGCTGCCTCCTGCCAGGACATCCGGGCCTTCCTGATGCAATTGACCAGGGCCTCATTCAGCACCTGGACGCTGATCACACCCCCTTCCGCCAGTAAACCGGCGGCCATCTCGGCTTTCGGACCGTCATCGAGCAGGTAGAGGATGATGTTGGTATCGAAGAAATCAGCGCGCATTCGCGTCGTCGCGGCTCATTCTCTCCGAGGCAGGCAGCCGTCCGCGAAATCGGCGCAGATCAGCCAGAACATCCTCGGCCGAAGGTCTACGATGCACAACAAAGCCTTTCTCCGCCGGATGCAACTCGACCTCATCACCGGCCTTCAGCCCCAGTTCGCGCACAAGCTCCGCGGGCAGCCGGACAGCCAGCGAGTTTCCCCATTTCGCGATCTGCATGATTCACTGCCCCCACAAAGGATATACATCAATGAAATGTATATCCTTTCTCCGCCTGGATCAAGTCTGCCGAAGGGACATCTGAAATTTGGTGGGTCTCGAGCCCCGTCCTTCGAGAAAGAAGAACAACGGGGTGGCTGGACCGATACATCTCTGAAGCCATAGAGGAGGTGCAGAACATCGCCACCGAGCGGCTGTGGACTTACAACAACGCCCCAACATGGGGTGGGATCATCCGGCAAGCGGGATTGCCCGGGCCCTCACAATCGGTTGTGCGGCCCAGGGCTTACGTCAAACCTGCTGCTTCAAATCGAAGGCGGCATGATGGATCAGCTCTCCCGCGGGTTCGCTTGCATCGAACGGAAGGGCCAGAACGAACTGGGGCGGGCAGTCACCCACCCGCAATTGCGGAAAGGCCCTGAACCCGAACCGGCCATAATATCCGGGTTCACCGACCAATGCCGCCCCCTTGCAGCTTTCCCGCAACCGAAGAAGCGCCTCGGCCATGAGGGCGCTGCCGATCCCCTGACCGTGCCGCGAGGGCAGAACGGCAAGCGGACCGATCAGTCCCCAGCCCGGCACGGCCCCGATCCGGGCATTCGACGCGGCCAGATAGCCGATCAGCTCGCCCCCGTCTTCGGCCACCAGGGACAGGCTAAGGGCATTGTCCGCCCTCAGCCTGTCAACGATGGTTGCCTCGGTTCCGGTGGCCTGTGGCAGCAGCTTCATGGCCTCGGTCACGACCTTGCGGATCGCAGAGCGATCGCTGCCGATTTCATTTCGGATCAGCATGTTATGCTCCCTGATTGTCGAGTTGCGCGCGAACCGAAAGGCGTCCGCGTTTCGATATGTGATAGGGACCACCGGACCGGGATTCGATCAGCCGCTTGCGCCGCAACTTGCTGAAGATGGCCATGTCGAAATCGGAAAGGATCATCCCTTCGCGCGTGATACAGGTAACAGCGGTGATCTTGGGACCATCCTCGCGCTCGTGCAGGATACGGCCACCAAGAGCCAGAACGTGCAGCGCACGTTGTTCATTTCTTGAGATATTCATGGAAGTCTCGTGTGTTAGACGTGAAAAAACGCCCTTGCGCAAATGCACCCGGCGGCTTCGGTTTCACGCGGCTCTCTGAAATTCAGAGAGCCTTATCACACAAGCTCTGACATCCAGTCTCCGTTGTCCGGGCGACGACCCCTGCCGTCACCCGACGGATAAGATAGGCAATGCAGAGACGGATCTCAACCCGGCAGAGTGGCATCCACGCGAGACTCGAACGAGGCTCTCATCTTTACCCCACAGCAAGTCGCTCGGAGTCGGGACACCGATCCGATGACGCTTCGCCGCTGCACGGTCGAGCACCCCTTCGGCACGATCAAGGTCTGGATGGGAAAACATGCGCGCCGAAATGGCCCTGAACGTTCTGGCTCTGCGATCAAACGGCACTCGCCAGACGGTTTTGACACACCCCCGGCCGTTCGCTCGCTGAACACTGCCGCGGCAACTAGGTCATCCCGGTCGAGCCGTTGCTGCAAGGCGCGTCACCGCGCCCATTCGCCCTTGCGGAAGACCGGGACGCGGGTGCCATCGGCGTGGATGCCGTCGATATCGGTGTCGGGTCCACCGATCATCCAGTCGACATGGATCATCGAACTGTTGCCGCCTTGCGCTGCGATCTGTTCGGGCGAAAGCGAGGCACCCTCGAGGAAGCACTTGGAATAGCATTGCCCCATCGCGATGTGGCAGGCCGCATTTTCGTCGAACAATGTGTTGTAGAACAGCAGCCCCGTCCGCGAGATCGGCGAACTGAAGGGGACCAGCGCGACCTCGCCCAGGCGACGGCCGCCCTCGTCGCTGTCGATCATGTTGAGAAGCACTGTCTCGCCCTTGCTCGAACGCGCCTCGACCGCGCGGCCGGCCTCGAAGCGCATCTCGATATCCTCGATCAGCGCGCCGTTATAGGAGAGGGGCTTGGTTGCCCGCACGGTGCCACTGACGCGATGGGCATGCGGCGTGGTGAAGACCTCTTCGGTCGGGATATTCGGATTGCAGGTGACGCCATTCTGCGCGACCGAGGCGCCGCCATGCCATTCATGGCCATCTGCCAGCCCGACCATCAGGTCGGTGCCCGGCCCGGTGAAATGCAGCGCGTCGAAGCGTTCGTCGTTCAGCCAGGCCGACCGCGCCCGCAAGGCAGCGTTATGCGCCGCCCAGGCCGCGACCGGATCGTCATTCGTCACGCGCGAGGCCGCGAAGATTGCCTCGGCCAGCTTCAGCACGGCCTCGTCTTCGGGCAGATCGGGAAAGACCTGCCGGGCCCAGCCGACCGTCGGATAGGCGGCAATGGTCCAGTTGATCGCGAAATTCGCGATCTTCTCGAGCGCGGGCTTATAGGCCATCGAATTTGCCTTGTTGGCGCGCGAGACCTTGGCCGGATCTTCGGCGGCAAGCGCCATCGGATCGGCGCCGGCGATCGCCATGCGCGCCGCGCCGCCCTCGAAAGCCTGCGCCATGCTGCGGTAAAGCCAGTCCGGCGCGCGCTCGAAGCTTGCATCCTGACCATGTCGGAACCGGGCGCGGGCAATGTCGTCATCCGACAAGAGCGGCGTAACGAGACCGGCCCCCGCACGATAGGCACTCGCAGCGATTTCGCGGACCAAGGGCAGCGCCTCGACCGGCGCGGTCAGGACCAGATCCTGGCCCGGCTGCAGATTGAGGCCGACCCGCACCGCAACATCGGCAAGCCGGGCAAGAAGGACGGGATCGGGTGCGCATTCGGTCATGGTGGCTCCTTGGTCAGGCTGCCCGTCATGGTCGGGCTGACTGGCAACCTGCCGATTACCACGACAAGATCAAGAGCGACGTCATGGCAGCGCCCTGCCCTTGCCGCGATGTTCTTGCGCGACCCTCCTGCGGCCCGGCTCGGATGACCGAGGCGGTTGCGGCACGCTTTCCTCGGGGTTGGTGGTGGCCGTAGCCGCGAAAGCGCCGCAGCACCGACACGGTCGGCGGCGAGGTCCGGCATCCCCGGTGCTTTCCTCACTATCGCGTGGTCAGGCAAGCGCTGTTCCTTGCCATGAACTCCTCGACCGTGGGGGTGACACGTTCAAACTGGTCCAACTGACGCGCATAGAGGTGCCCGCCAAGGCGCCCCACGGCGTCGATGCCAATCTGATCGACATGCAGCGTGGCGGGATCAATCAGCGTCTCGCGCACGAACATGCGCTTCACCTCGCCCAGAACGATCACGCGCGCGGGGGTCAGCGGAACGGTTTGCAGCAAACGGCACTCGAACGCTGCGGGGGCGGCCAGGATGCGCGGACTGCGCACCGTCTCGCCCGGCGCGGTTTTCAGGCCGGCGATCTTCAACTCGTCCACGTCCGGCGCGAACTTGATCGAGCAGATCTCCATCTGTTCCACCAGAGCGTGGTCAGAGATGTGGACGGTAAATTCGCCGGTCGCAAGGATGTTGGCCGCCGTATCCTTGGGCCTGCCGCAGGGCTTGTATTCAATGCCCACCGCCATGATCGCTGGATCATGTGTCAGGATGTTGAAAAAGCTGAATGATCCCGCGTTCGGGATGCCGTCCTGCGACACCGTGGTGATCAGCGCGATCGGGCGCGGGATGACCGTGCCGATCAGCAGCTTGTAACGCTCTTTCGGGGTCAGGGCGGCAAAGTCAAAGGACAGGCTGTTCATGCGGCGATCCTGTGTGTCTCAAGGGGGGTGTGGCGCGACAGGTTCTCGAACCCGTCTTCGGTCACGACATACATGTCGCCGATATTGCAGCCGGCGCTTTGCGGCTCGAGCCATTGGGTGTGCAGCACGAAGACCATGCCTTCCTCCAGCCGGTCGTAATTGTGGGATGCGATATTGAAGGCGTTCTGCCCGCCCGCCATCCCGACCGAATGGCCAAGATTGGGGTTATGCGGCCCGAAGGTCGCGGGATAGAGGTGCATAAGCTGGCGGCCCTGCGCTTCATAATCCGGGTCGGGGACGTATTGGCGCGTGATCTCTCGCGGCCCGCCATCTTCGCCGCTGGCCCAGTTATAGGGCATGGTGCGCGCCTCGGCGTCCTTCAGCAGGCCCGCCTCGACATAGCTGTCGAAGGCCGCGTTGTTCAGGTCGCGGATCAGCGTGCCGGGGCGGATCAGCTTTTCCGCCGCCTTCACACCGCGGATGCAGGTCTCCAGCACCAGCTCCTGCCGCGCAGTCAGATCACCGAAGGCGAACATGCGGGCCGTTTGCGCGGTATATCCCTGATAGGTCACATTCGAGACGTAGAGATTGGCGAGATCCCCCTTGCGCATCACGCGACCATAGGGCTTGCCGCAATGGGTGCCCCATTCGTTCGCGCCGATCTGGTATCCGTCGCCGGTTTCGCCCCCGCGGGCCATCTGGGCCATCGTGAAAGCGGCATAGATCTCGTAATCCGTCACGCCGGGGCGGGCGACGTGATAGGCGGCCTGCGTGGCCACGCTGATCAGCTGGGCGGCGGTGCGGAACTGGGCGATTTCGGCCACGGTGCGGTTGCGCTGCATCCGTTCCAGAATGCCGTGCCGGTCCGAGAACCGCGCTGCGGGCATCGCGGTCACAAGCGCCGCCCGGAACGCGGCAGAGCGTTTGTCGCCGATGAATCCGATGCTGCCGCGCAAGGCGCCAATTTCGGTCAGACGGGCGACGGTGGCCTCGACGGTCTTTGCGGCGCTGTCACCGGGGATGTCGGCATATTCGCGGCCCACCGCCCCGATCTGAAGGATGCGGTCAATGCCGACGGGTTCCCCTCCGGGGGGCAGGATGACGGATTGGGTGAAGAAGGACAGCAGCACCGGCTCCTTGCCTTCGTCCATCGGGATGATCAGCACCCCCTCGCGCATCCAGTCGCACAGATAACGCAGATAGGGATGTGCCGCATGGAACCAACCCACGCTGTCGCAATGCACCACCACGGCATCGAGGCCCGCCGAAACCGCCTCGCGCTTCAGCTTGCGCATGCGTTCGCCATATTCGGACGGCGGGATCGGCATGGCGGGCCGGAAATCGAAATCCGGTTGGAAGTCACCCAGAAGACGCTCTATCGGGGCGCGGGCTGCGGTATGGGCGTTCATCGGAGATCCTTTCGGCCGGCAAAACGTTGGATGGTGACAAGAAGGAGGGCGGCCGCGAGGATCAGAAGGCCGGACACGGCGGCCACGCGCCCGTCGAGGCTTTCCTCCAGCATGGAAAACAGGCGCAGGGGCAGCATCGTCCGCCCGGGTTCGCCCAGAAACAACGTGACCGAGACGTTATCCAGAGACTGCATGAACACGAGAAACGCGCCCGCGACGATGCCCGGTGCAATGCCGGGCAGGCTGACGCGAAGAAACGTTCGCAGGCGGGATGCGCCCAAGGTCGATGAGGCCTCCTCCAGCGCGGGGTTCATGCGCTGCGCCAACCCAAGGACGGTGCGGAACATCAGCGGTGCAAAGACCGCGCTGTGCCCGATCAGCACCGCCCAGAACGAAGGCCCCAGCCCCAGCAGGCTGAGCGCCAGAAGCGCGGCCAGAGCATAGACAAGGCTCGGCAGCACCAGCGGCGCCAGCAGGACCGGCTCCACCGTTCCGGCAAAGCGGCGGGGCGCTCGGGCCAGCGCAAAGGCTGCTGGCGCGGTGATCAGCGTGACGACCACCACCGTGGCCAGCGCGGTTTCGAACGAGTTGCGGGCGGCGGTGTGGATCGGTTCGGATTGCACCGGATCCAGCAGCGCCTGATACCAGCGCAGCGAGAGCCCCTTGGGCGGAAAGGCCAGCGTGGCCCCGTCGTTGAACGACATGAGCAATGCCAGCAGGATCGGCCCGATCATGTAGCCAAGGACGGCAAACCCGCCGACCCAGACGAAGGCCCAGTAAAGCGCCGTGCGGATATCAGCCATGACCTTGCAGCCTTTCATGACGGGCCAGCATCGTCAGGCCCAGCATGATGATGCCGGTAGAGGCCAGCAGCATGATCGAGATTGCCGCCGCCATCGGCCATTGGAACAGCACGCCCACCTCGCGATAGACGAACTGGGGCAGAAAGATCAGCCGTGCCCCGCCGATAACCGTGTGGGTGACATATGAGGTGGTGGCAGAGGCGAAGACCAGCACCCAGCCCGCCAGCACCGCTGGCACGATCTGCGGAAAGATGGCGCTGAACCATGCACGCCAGCGGCCCGCTCCCAGAACCTCGGCGGCTTCCAGTGTCTTGCGGTCGGCGCGGTTCAGGACGGAAAAGACCGGCAGCAGCAGCAGCGGAAGCTCGATCTGCACCAGTGCCATGATCAGCCCGGTTTCGGTGAAAAGCAGGGAAAAGGGGCGTTCCGTCAGCCCCAGTGCCAGCAACGACTGGCTGATCGGCCCGTTGCGGCCAAGGATCACCACCCACGCGAAGGTGCGTACGACGTTCGAGGTTAGCATCGGTAGCAGCGTGCAGATCAGGATAAACCCGCGCAGCCGCCGGCCGCCATGCCAATACAGCATGACCAGTGGCAGCGACAGGACGCTGACCCAGAAGGTGACCTGCAGCCCCAGCATCAGGGTGCGCGTCAGCACTCCCCGCGCGAAGGGATCGGACAGGAAGGCCGCGAAGTTGCCAAGGCCCCAGCCATTCTCGCCCTCGCGCAGGCTGACGCCGAACAGCACCAGCAGCGGCGACAGAAAGAACAGCACCATAAACAAAATCATGGGCCATGCCAGCAGGGTGTCCTTGCGTATCATTGCGCCCTTCCCGCGTCAGCCGCCGACGACAATGCGGTCGAAGGTGTTCGTCCAGTCCGCGCGATGCTTGTTGATAGCGATCCAGTCGGGATAGACGGCGGCGGCTACCTGCTCGGGCGTGACATATTCCGAGAGAACCGCCGAATAGGGGACGTCAGTATTGGTCGGAAGCATTGCCGTCGGCGCCTCGGCCAGTTGCGCCTGCGCGGCGGCGGAAATCGCGGCGTCCATATAGGCGTAGACGGCATCGGGGTCTTGTGCGCCCTTCACCAGATGGATCGCGACAGGAACCGAAGGCGAACCACTTTCAGGATGCGCGAAATCGCAGGGCATCCCCAGCTCGCGCAGCTTGGCGACATTACCTGTCGAGGCCATGAATACCGCAACCTCTCCTTGCTGATACATGGTCATCTGGTTCGAGCCGGACGTGGCAATGGCCCCGATCCTCGACAGGTGCGATTTGATCAGGTCGAACACCGGCCCCATGTCTTCATAGGTGCCGCCGTAGATCTTGTTGATCTCGGTCCATGCCATCGTGGCGGTGTTCGAGCCAAAGCCGATATAGGCGACCTGCCCGTCATATTGCGGATCCTCGAACAGGGTCTTGTAGCCAGCGGGCTTGTCCACGACCTCGGGGTTGTAAGCGATGCCGTTCACCTCGATCGTCACAAACGGGCCCCATTCGTTCTGGGCGATCGGGCTGAGTTTGTCCCAGTTCTTCAGCTTCGAGGGGTCGATCTTCTCGATCAGACCCGCCTCGATCAGCGTGGCCGTCTGGCCGGGCGACACCAGCAGCGCGTCATAGGGCGGCCGGCCCGGGCTTGCCATCAGCTTGGCGATCTGGTCCTGCGCCAAGGCAGGCGCGACGGTGACGCTCACACCCGATGCGGGCGCGACGATGTTGCGATAGGCGTCCTCCCAGCTGCCGGGGAAGGCTGCGGCAACGACGGTGCCGGAGGCGGCGCGCGCGGGACGGATCAGCGCGGGCGTCGCCAGCGCGGAAAGCGCGGTCAAGGTGAAGGCTCGGCGGGACAGGTTTGCCATGTCAGTGTCCGATCTTGCTGGAGGGGAAAACGTGAAAACAGGAGGTGTCGGGGACCAGCCAGATGGCCCGCCCCCGTTCGGGACGCGCCGAACCATCCCGCGGAATCTGCGCCTTGAAGGCAGTCCCGTCGGCCAGAGTGGCGTCGATCATCAGGAAGCGCCCCATGACGACCGCGCGGTCGAACCGCGCGGCGAAGGCGCCCGGAACGGGGATCAGCGACAGCGTCAGCGTCTCCGGGCGACAGGTCAGGATGACATTGCTGCCCGCGATGAAGTTCACGGGCAGAAAGATTTCCGTCCCGTCCTGCGTCTTAAGGCTACTCGCGCCCGTAACGGCGGCGGGGATGCTGTTCGCATGCCCGATGAAACCGTTGACGAACAGGGTGGCGGGATTGTCGTAGATTTCCTCGGGCGTGCCGACCTGTTCGACGCGCCCCTCGTTCATGACGACAAGCTGTCCGGCGACGGCCTGCGCCTCCTCCTGATCGTGGGTGACCATGATGGTGGTGATGCCCACATCTTCCTGCATCCGCACCAGTTCGGCCTGAAGCTCGGCCCGTAGGGCGCGGTCCAGCGCGCCAAAGGGCTCGTCCATCAAAAGCGCCGAGGGATCGGTCGCCAGCGCGCGCGCCACCGCTACCCGCTGCTGCTGCCCACCCGACATGCTGTGCGGGAAACGGTTCGCGAAAGGCGTCAGGCGCACCAGATCCAGAAACCGCGCGACCCGTGCCTTGCGGTCATCGCGCGGCAGATGAGACAGGCCATAGGCGACGTTCTCGGCCACGGTCATGTGCGAAAACAGGGCGAAATTCTGGAACACCATGCCAAGGCCGCGATGTCGCACCGACATCCGCGTCAGGTCGCGCCCCCTCAGCGATATCGTTCCACTTTCCGGCACGATCAGCCCGGCGATGGCGCGCAGGATTGTGGACTTACCGCAGCCACTGGGGCCAAGGAGCGCGACGACCTTGCCATCCGGCACGTCGAAGGTCACATCATGAAGAACCTGTTTGCCTTCATAACTGTGATCGACGTGGCTGATCTGCAGTCCGGTCTGCGCCATTCTTGTGTCCTGTCGGGTGCGGTTTCCTCGATTCGAGGGATGGCGCTGCGAATTTCGCAAATCAATGCGAATGTATCTTCGAAATATTTCTGACGAACTTTATGCGCATTTGATGTGCATATGTACGGCAAATGCATCTCAGAAGGGCTGAACAGCAACGCGGGCTTGCGTTCGTTTTTTCAGGATCGCATAGATGTGAGGGTATCATCCCAAAGCGAACCGCCATGAAAGAAGACACTGTCCAGACCGACGATATTTCCGAAATCATTTGCGCAACGCTGCGGGCAGCTATCTTCGAAGGCGCCCTGAAGCCCGGCGACAAGTTGAAAGAGGATATCCTGGCCAAGCATTTCGGGACTTCGCGCACGGTGGTGCGGGGGGCACTGTCGATGCTGGCGCAGCAAAGCCTCGCCGAACGGCGCCGCAACCATGGCTCCTTCGTTGCCACCCCGACGCCGAATGAGGCACGAAACCTTCTGGCGACGCGGCGCGTGCTGGAGATGGCGGTGATGGACACCTTGCCTGGCCATGTCGGGGCAAAGGATCTGGACCGGCTGGCGCAGGCCATAAAGCGCGAGAAACAGGTGCATTCCGGCAGCGACACCACCGAGAAGAAGCGGATCGCGGGTAATTTCCACTATCTTCTGGCCGAGTTCGCCGGAAACGAGGTGCTTCGCGCGGTTCTGGAAAACATCCTGACGCGGCTTTCGCTTGTCAACTCGCTCTACGAAAAGTCTTCGGGCTGTTCCTGCGGCACGCCGCATCACGAAGCGATCCTGACGCAGTTGAAGGGCGGCGACTTCGCGGCGGCAAGCAAGGCGATGGCCGTGCATCTGGACGATATCGAGGCCAGCATCTCCTTTGACGGGGCTGCGAATGACGAAGACGACTTTCTCGCCATTCTGGAGCGGATGACAGCCAGGGTGTGATTCTCCCGCTGCGTTTGTAACCCGCCCAAATTTTTACCAATCCAATGCGGTTCCGATCTAACGGGACCGCAAATTCGTCTCGGCATCAGATTTTTGAAAACAAACTTTCGCAATAACTTGCGAACATACTCGATGCCGTTAAGCCTCGTGGAAACATGCCACACGACCGGGGACCACGATGGAGAGGCCTTTCACAGCGATGCTGACCTCGTGCCGGATTGACAATCCGCTGGCAACAGGTCGTCGGCGGTGGTGCATCTGAAGGAGACGATTGTGAAGCTGGGTATAGACTGGCAGAAGCTGCCTGAGGCGACAAAGCGAGGGCCGCTGGCCAGCATTGACCATGTGCGCGAACTGGGACTGGCGGGCATTTTCTTCCCCACCGTCCTCGACATGAGCGCGTCGCTGGACATGGGCCTGCTGCGCGATATCCGCGCCAAGGCGGACGATCTGGGCCTGTATCTCGAGGCGGGCCTTGGCAAGATCAACCCGTATTGCAGCGCCGAAGCGCCCGAGCTTCGCTCCGCAGGCAACGGAGACATCATCGCGGGACTGACACGCATGGTGGAATGTGCGGCGGCTATAGGCTGTCACGAACTTTGGATCTCTCCGGGCAACTTCAAAGGTCAGTTCCCCGGCCGGCTGGCGAATGACCGTTTCCGCACGGACATCGACTGGTCCGACCAGCTGGCCGCGATGGAAAAGGTGATGCACCGTATCGCTCCTGCCCTGCGCGCGCATGGTTCGCACATGAACATGGAAACGCATGACGAGATCACCTCGTTCGAGATCCTGCGCCTGATCGAGGCCGTCGGCGAGGATGTGACCGGAGCGGTCTTCGACACTGCCAACGGCTTGCAGCGGGGCGAACATCCCGTCTGGGCCGCCCGTCGCCTCGCGCCCCATGTCCGCCAGACCCACATCAAAGACGCCTATGTCGCCCGCGCCCGCGGCGGTCTGGACTTTCAGGGCCGCCCCTGCGGCGAAGGCGTCGTGGATTTCGCGGCAATCCTGCCGATCCTTGCAAGGGCCAACCCGGCGCTTAACCTGTCGCTGGAGATTGCGGCATCATGCGTTGAAAAGCCCCGCATCCCGGCCCCCCGCCAATGCATCCAGATCGACGACCCGGTCTGGCGCGCCGCACATCCCGATCTGACGCCCGAGGAATACGAAGCCTACATGGCAATGGTGGACCGTTACGAGGCGCGCATCGCCAGCGGAGAGATCGAGGCATGGGCAGCCTACGAGTCGCGCAACTATGGCTACCCATCCTATCAGCAGCAAAGCTACGGGTTCGAGGAGGCTGTTGCCTATATCTCGAAGTCGGTCGGGCATATTGAACGGGTTTGCGGATCGGCGGATATCGCGATCGAACGCCCGGACCGCGCGGCGCCTTTGATGGTCTGAGCGACCGATCGCAGTCACCCGAACTCCGATCCCCCGACCTCGGGGCGCGGAAGAGCGGAACTAACCAAAATCAGCCCCCGGCAAACCCGGCGCGGTTCCGCTTGCGTTTCGTCCTTTCGGATCGGGTCGCCCACTGCGGTTCGCGTTTTTACCGAGAGGGCTTCAATATCCAAGGCTGTTCCGCAGGTTCTGCTCTACGGTCCGCAGGTGCGCTCTCATCGCATCTGCCGCCGCTTGACCGTCGCGGGCTGCAATGGCTTCCACGATGCGGTCGTGTTGTTCGAAGCTGTGGTGGTCACGCGGCGGGCGGCCGGGATTGTTGCGGGGACGCCCCCAGGTCACGGCACGGCGAACAGTCGTCATTGTATCGAGCAGGCCCAGCAGCAGGGAGTTTTGGGTCGCCTCGCCGATGATACGGTGCAGGCGGTTGTCGTAATGCTCGTATTGCCGCCAGGTCGCTGCCTGCCGGCATTTCTGGGCGCAGGCGCGCAGGTCGTTTATCTGTGAGCCCGTGGCATTCACGGCAGCAAGACGCGCGATTTCCGGTTCAAAGGCAAGGCGTGCCGCCATGACCTCAGTGGGATTGGTTCGCAACACGAGTGCATTGATATCGCTTATGCTTTCAATGGGCCGCTCGCCCACGAACGTGCCCTTGCCGACATGGCGCCAGACGACCCCCTCACCCTGCAGGGTCGCAAGCGCCTTACGCAGGACCGTGCGGCCCATATCGAGCGTTTCGGCCAGTTCTCGTTCAGAGGGCAGGCGGCCGTCCTCGCCAAGATCGGCAGTCTCGAGATAGGCGCGCAGCTTCTCGAGAGGAGTCAAATGAATGTGCTGCATGATCAAACCAATTCTTTCATTGGTTCATAATTTATTAGATAGATCGGATTGTCAACCATAGGCGGGTTGTTAGATTATTTTTCAAACTACTGACATATAATGATAAATCTGAAATCAAAGCGACGGACGGGCAAATTTGTTGACCCAATCCCCGAATCAATGCGAGTATTGGTTCATATTGGGCTTGGAGGAGCCCATTGTGGGGGAGGAGAGAAGATGGGATTGCTTGCTGACGGAATGCGCCCGCGGATCGTTGCTTCTGCTCTGGCTTTGGCCCTGGCCTTGCCGGCTGCAGCGTCTGCCGATCCACTCCGGGTCGCCTTCGGGGATATTGCCACCGTTGAAACCCTCGGGCTGCTCATCGCGATGGAGCGGGCGAAAGAACAGGGCGTCGAGATTGAGCCGACCTTTCTGAAAAGCGAGGACATCGCCGCGCAGGCCGTGGTCAGCGGCCAGGCGGATATCGGTATCGGCGGGCCTTACGCGCTGCTGCAGAAAGTCAAGGCGCCGATCAGGATATTTCTGCAATTGAGCGAATTGCAGATGTATCCGGTCGTCAATACCGAGTTCTATAACGACTGGGCGGATCTGGACGGTCAGGAGATCGCCGTCCATTCGCGCGGCTCGGGAACCGAGGCGATCATGCAGATGATGGCCGACAAGCACGGCATCAAATATTCCAGCGTCGCCTATGTCCCGGGAGCCGAGGTGCGGACCGGTGCGCTGCTGCAGGGCAACGTCAAGGCCACCATCGTGGATTCGTCGGGCAAACGAATTCTTGAGGCCAAGGCGCCCGACAAATTTGCCTTTCTGCCCCTCGACGGTGTTGAGGCCACCGACGAGGCGATGTTTGCCAATACAGAATATCTCGCCAAAAATCCCGAGGAGGTTGCAAAACTCGTGGAGGCTATCGTGACGACATGGCGCGAGATTGCCGCCGATCCCTCCATCGTGGTGAAGCTGCGCGAACAGTATAACCTGCTGCCCGACGCGACGCCCGAGATGCTGGCCGATATCGAACCCTACTATGCCGGGATGAAGGACGCCCTGCCGCTGAATGGCGGCGGCGAGGCAGCGGCGCGCGGCGACTTTGCCTTCTACACCGCCTCGGGCGCGCTTGAGGGTGATCCCGACGATCTGAAGGTCGAGGATTTCTGGGATCTGACCGTTTTGAATGGCGCGCTCGGCAAGATCGGGACGCAGTGAGATGAGCGTCATGTCAGACGATGTGAAAGTGGAGGCCCCCGCGGCCACCACCCGAGAGGCGTTGCGCCTTTTCGCGGAACGGCGCCGGTCCTTCTGGGTCGTCCTCTCGCTTGCGGTCCTGTTTACCGCCTGGGAGATCGCGGGACGCATCCCCATCAGTTTCGCGTTTCCGACCTTCCTCGACACCCTTGCCGCGTTTTTCGAGATGATCGCGGACGGCACGATGATCCGGGCCTTCTTCCTGACGCTCCAACCGCTGGTATTGGGTGTTGCCTTCTCGGCACTTCTGGGAATCACGCTGGGCATCTTCATGGGGCTGTCGGACAGGATGGAATGGCTGCTGGCCCCGGTCTTCATCGTCCTGCAAGCTGCGCCGATGGCAGCGCTCGTGCCGCTGGTGACCTTCGTTTATGGCATCGGGCTGGTCGCCAAGACACTGGCCGTCATCATGCTGGCCTTGCCCGTGATCGTACTGAACTCATACAAGGCGGTGCGGCATGTGAACCCCTCGCTGGTCGACATGTGCCGGTCGTTTCAGGGCACTCGGCGCCAGCAGATCTTCAAAATCATCATCCCCGATGCGTCTCCGGTGCTGTTCGCGGGTCTGCGCCTGGGAGTGGCTGCCGGCTTTATCGGCGTCATGCTGGCCGAACTGCTTATCACCCCCACCGGGATAGGTGACCTGATCACCTATCACCGCTCGGTTGCGAACTATGCCCACATGTATGCTGCCGTCGCCGCCATTATCGCGGCGTC
>Ga0182745_1001476_pt1 | contig 22473 bp, 21 predicted proteins | sample eDN3rd30CKraftBY_FD_128523 | JGI IMG/M metagenome (GOLD analysis project Ga0182745, IMG submission 128523) | Enriched backyard soil microbial communities from Emeryville, California, USA - eDNA 3rd pass 30_C Kraft BY (version 2) (version 2) | ecosystem: Environmental > Terrestrial > Soil >...
CGCGATGCCCAGCGTCGGGACCAGCTCGAAGTCCGACGCCAGCTCGCGGCTCATGGCCAGCCGGAACAGCGGCTCCTCCGAGACGAGCATCACCCGGGGCCCCTTGGGCGCGCTCCGCCAGCGCCTCGCAGGAGCGGGCTCCAGGGGAAGGCGCAGCGCGTCAGCCCCCACCAGATGGCGGGCGTCGAGGAGGCACTGCGCACGGCGGATCAGAGGGGAGGGGGCGCTGGACACGACGCGACAATAACCAGCAATAGCGGAAATATCAAACTTTGCTTCAATTTCAGACAAAAATTCCTGAATTACCTGACCTCTAACCCCGTAGCGGGGCGCGCGTCAATACGCCCGTTCAGTGGGTCTTGAGCAACACCTATTCACGTATTCATGGGTCCTCAACAACCCACCCCTCTCACCGCTGGCCGGCAAGCCTGGGGCGCCTCGCTGTCCTGGCGCCCCCCAGGCGGGCCCCGTTCGCTGGGCATGGCCGCGAGCGTCTGCTCACTCGAACTCCAGCGCGCGCTGGAAGTCAGCGGGGTTGGAGGCCGCGCTCTGCGCCGTCTCCAGGGTGATGAGCCCCTCGCGGTAGAGCTGCGTCAGGTGCTGGTCGAAGGACTGCATGCCGAACATGTCGCGGCCCTTCTCGATGACGTCCTTCAGCTCGCTGGCGCGGTCGTCGCGGATGTACTGCTCCACCGTCTTCGTCTGCACCATGATCTCCAACGCCACGGTGCGGCCCTTCCCACTGGCCCGGGGCAGCAGGCGCTGCGACACCGTGGCCTTGAGGCAGTCCGCCAGGCGCATGCGCACCATCGTCTGCTCCTCGGCGGGGAACACCGACACCAGGCGGTTGATGGTGCGCGACGCGTCCGTCGTGTGCACCGTGGAGAGCACCAGGTGGCCCGTCTCCGAGGCCTTGAGCGCGATGTCGATGGTCTCCGTGTCTCGCATCTCGCCCACCAGGATGACATCCGGGTCCTGGCGCAGCGCCGCCCGCAGCGCCACCGCGAAGCTCGGCGTGTCCGTGCCAATCTCCCGCTGGGAGATGGAGGACTTGATGTTCTTGTAGATGAACTCGATGGGGTCCTCGATGGTGAGGACGTGCAGGTTCTCCGTGCGGTTGATGTGGTCGATCATCGCCGCCAGCGTGGAGCTCTTCCCCGAGCCCGTCGCGCCCGTCACCAGCACCAACCCGCGCTCGTTGCCGGCAATCTTCTTCAGCACCTGCGGCAACCCCAGCCCATCGATGGTTGGGATTTCATCCGGGATGATGCGAAGGATGCACGCCAGCGAGCCCCGCTGCCGGTAGATGTTCACACGGAAGCGCGCCACGCCCGGCAGGCTGTAGGACGCGTCGCACTCCTGAAGCGTATCGATTTGCTTCTTCATCGCGGGGTCCGACACGACATGGAACGCCACCTGCCGTGTGTGGTCCGCGTGAAGCTTCTCCATCTTCAAGGGCCGGAGCGCGCCATTGACCCGGTAGATGGGCGGGTCCCCCGGCCGAAAGTGGATGTCCGATGCGCCGTTCTGCACACCAACCGCGAGCAGCTTGTTGAGCGTTGCCAGATCCAGGGGAGAACCTCTTCAGCAAGGAAAGACCCGGATACTAGGTCGACGCACGCCCCCTGCACATTGGTGTGCAATGACCCTGGGGCACGCCGCGCGGCGCCCCGTGCAACGCCAGCTCCGGCCGTCTGGCAACCCGAACGTCCTCCGGGCTGGGCGCCCCCTCACCTCCGCACCTCTCCCAAGGCGACGGCCCCGCGTTTGCGGGCGGCCTACGTTGAGCTCATGAGAACCTCACACCTCTTCACGGCCGCGCTGCTCTCGGCCAGCGCGGCCCTGGCCCAGCCCGCCCAGTACCTGAACCTGCGGACGCCTCGGATCGCCCTCAACGCGCGAGTCACCGACCGCGACCTCACCAGCCCCGACCTGCAGCTCGGCTTCGGCAATGACAGCCTGCGAGGCCGCGCCTTCGGCAACCCCGTCAACCTCACGCTGGACGCCGCGCGGGTTCGCGGCATCTACGGCAGCGGCCCCGTGGACCTGAGGATGACGCAGGAGGAAGGCGGCCTGCGCGCCAAGGGGACATTCGGTGGTCAGCTCACGGACTTCGAGGTGACGCCACAGACCTTCAAGGGCGACGTGGGCCGGTGCAGCTACCAGCTCAACGCCTCCGCGGAGGGCCGTTACCAGGGCTGGCGCTCGTGCCTCGCTGGGCTGGAGAACCCCGTGTCGCTGTCGATTCCGCCGGCCATCGGCCATGACGACGCGCGGCTCGTGGCCACGCTGGCCCTGGTTCTGTCGCGATAGCCCCGCGACAGGCCCGCCAACCCCACCAGCAGCGCCCAGGCGCCCGTGACGCCCACGGGCGATGCCCCGCAGCCGCAGCCCACGTCGAGCGCCGCGGGGCCTCGCACCTCGAAGCCGGTGCTTCGCGAGCGCGCCGGCACACGGCTCGAGGTGACGAGCCGCTCCGCCGCCACGACGTTGTGCGCGCCCACGCTCAGCGCTTGCTCGAAGGGCACCTGGTAGCGGAAGGCGCCCGTGTCATCCGCCGTCACCGTCGCGATTTCGCTGCCATCCACCTCGATGACCACGGTGGCGCCCGCCGTGGCCGCGCCCGCGAAGAGCGGCGTGGCATCCACCACCTCGCCCTCCTCGGGCACCACCAGCACCGGCCAGCCGTCCTCGGGGGGTTGGACGCCTCCGTCGGTGCCCGCGTCCCGCTCGGACGTCCCCCCATCCGCCACGCCGCCCCCGGCCTGGGCTTCGAACCGGATGGGCTGCGAGGACGGTCCACTCCCTCCCACCTCGTTGTGCGAGTGGACGGTGACGAAGTGCCGCCCGGGCGCCAGGGGTGACTCGAATGGCCACTGGTAGCGGAAGCGGCCCGCGCCATCGACGGGGACGATGACCTCCGCGCCATTGTCCACCTCGATGCCCACCGTCAGTCCGTTCGGAGCGACCCCCGCGAACAGCGGCGTGGTGCCCACCGTCTCGCCCTCCTGCGGAATCACCAGGATGGGCTCCACCACCACGCCGCCATCCGCCAGCATGGCCGCGACGGAGAACGACACCGGCTCGGAGGACGCGCTGTAGGCCCCCAGGGCCTCCGCCACGGCATGCACCGTGTGCGTGCCGGCCTCCAGCGGCGGCAGCAGCGGAGAAATCCCCGCGGTGAACCAACCATCCGCGCCAACCCCCACCTGGCTCTGCTCCACGCCATCGACGAACACCACGACGCGGACACCAGGGTCCGCCATGCCCACGAAGCGCGGGCGGTCCGGCAGGTCCACGGCCCCGGAGGCCGGCGCGGTGACCGACGGCGTGGCGGGCGTGCGATAGGCCACGAGCCACTGCTCGACGAAGCCCGAGCTCCCCAGGCTCGCGCCGTGGGTGCCGCCATTCCCCGCCGCCAGCGTCCCGGCGGCGCCGCCCGTCACCACGGTGGGACAGGGCGTCGTCGTCCCCTGCAACAGCACGCTGCCGCCACCACCGCCGCCCCCCGGGCCCATCACCCAGCGCAGGGCCGTCACGTTCCCACCAGGACCACCCGCGGCCCATGCGCCGCCGCAGCCCAGCGACTCTTGCGCGCGGAGGATGAGGGCGCCGCCCGCGCCACCACCGCCCGCCCCGTCGTCGCCCGGCGCGGGGCTGGCGGCGAGCCCGTCCGCGGAGAAGCGCCCATCCCCCGTGAACGTCCGCGCCCGGATGAGCACGGCCCCACCGCCCGCGCCGCCACCCGAGCCCATGTCGTCGTTGCCCTCCCCCGCGCCACCGCCGCCGCCGAAGATGAACCTGTCGACGAGCGAGTACTTCGCGGGCGCGCCGCCCAGGCCCCCCACGTCGCGCGTCCCATCCGACTCCGACGAGCGGCCACCCCCGCCCCCGCGTCCACCATTGCCGCCGCCACCACCGCCGGAGTTGTGGCAGTTGCCACCGCCGCCCTCACCTGCCACGGAGCCGCGCCCCGCCAACGTGCCGAAGCGGCCCAGCCGCAAGCCCTCGCCCTTGTAGGCCCCTCCCGCCCCGGAGGGGATGTCCAGGTCGGCGCAGTCATAGAGTTCGGCGTGATTGACGAAGGGCCCGCCCCGGAAGCCCGCCCCCGCCGCGCTGATGAGGCCCTGGTTCGTCACGGTGCCCGTGGCGAGGAAGGCGATGATGCCGCCGCTCCGCCCATCCCACGGCCGCGCCACCACCGAGGCGCGCGCGGCGACGGTGACGTCCGTGTACTCGGGCACGGTGACGGCTTGCGCGCCGGGCGCGGAGAAGGCGTGCACCAGCGGCGCGGAGAACCGCAGCTCGGCGGGCGCACCCGACACCGAGGCCACGCGCGCCAGCTCCCAGTGCCCCACCCGCCGGGGGTCCAGCGTGTTCCCCTCGCTGACGACGACGGCGTCCTCCGCTCCACTCGTCTGATGGAGGAGCACCAGCGCCCCCTCGGAGAACCCGGCGGCGCTCTCCACCCGGACCCTGCTGGCACCCGCGGAGACACTGGCCGACAGCGGCGTGGCGGTGTTGAGCACGTGGCCCTCCACCGACACGGACAGCGAGCCCAGGCGGCCCGAGCCCAGGCCGAAGGAATCCAGCTCCGCCAGCGCGGGCGACGCAGGGAGCAACACGAGCAGGTAGGACCAGACGAAGCGCATGCCCCCTCATGCTGCCTCAGAACCCAGGTCCACCGCGAGTGCGCGGCCTCGCTGGGGCTCACGCGTCGGCGGAGGCCGTCAGCGCCCGGAGGTTGCGGGGAGCGAAGAAGGACTGACGGACCAGTCGAGACAGGGCGCGCTTGTCCACACACCAGAGCTGGAGCGCGTCCTCCCACTCCCCCAGCTCGGCCACCGCACGTACGTCCGGCGCGTCGCGATAGAGGCTGTTGAGGTTGTGAACGAGCGCGGACAGGTCCTCGACCTCCCAGCGCTCGGTCACGTCGCCAGCCATGACGTGCAGCTCCAGCACGGGGCGCTCGCGCACGTCCACCACCTTGAAGCGCCGGGCCGCGCCGCCCATGGCGGTGGTGAGCGGGCCCACCAGCTCGTCGGCGCGCACGCCGTACCCCACGGACAGGCCCCCTTCGAGCAGGCCCGCGTCACACAGGCGCAGCATGGACACATGAGGAGGCTCGCCCCGCGGCAGCAGCGCCACGGCGGCGTCGCGGTCCTTGAGGAGCCGCTCCCGGGTGAGGACGTCGAGCAGTGAGGCCATCGCGGCCGAAGCCTATCGCTCCCCGCCGCCCCAGGAGTCCACCTCCGAGGTGGAAGCGAAGCCCGCGAGCGCGGGGTGAGGACTCTGTCGCCTGCCGCGCACCCACGGAAGTCCGGCGTTGGCGCCCCGCACCCGTGCGGAGAAACTCCCATGCCGTGGACACTCGACGCATGTATCCCCGTTTCGCCGCCGCCTCGCTGCTGGGCAACATCGCCTTCCTCGCCTCCTGGGCGGTGGTGCTGATGCGCCCCTCCGGCTGGCAGGTGGTCGGCCCGCTCCTGCTCGGCCTGTTCCTCGTCCTGCGCGTGGGCGGCATGTGGCTCTTCGCGTCGCGCCACCCGGAAGAGGAACGCCCACGCATGCGGCGCACGGCGACCTTCACCACCTTGCTGGCGCTCGTCGCCGTGGGCATCTGGGTCTACACCGTGCTGCGCGGACCGCGCGGCTTCTGAGCGCCAGGGCGGCCGATACCAGCGGTGCCCCAGACCCTGAAACGGCTCGCGGGCGCCGCCTCCGGACCTCCTGGCCCGGAACGCTGCGCCCGCGAAAACTGCTCTCACCGTCACGCGGCCCGGGGCCGCGCGAGGTGCGTTACACGTTGAAGCGGAAGTGCATGCAGTCGCCGTCCTGGACGACGTACTCCTTACCCTCCACGCGCAGCATGCCCCGCTCCTTCACGGCGGACTCGCTGCCCAGCTGCACCAGGTCCTCCCAGCGCATCACCTCGGCCTTGATGAAGCCGCGCTCGAAGTCGGAGTGGATGACGCCGGCGGCCTGCGGGGCCTTGTAGCCCTTGTGGATGGTCCACGCGCGGCACTCCTGCTCGCCCACGGTGAAGTACGTCCACAGGCCCAGCAGCTTGTAGCCCGCGCGCACCACCTTGTGCAGGCCGGGCTCGGCCAGGCCCACGCTCTCCAGGAAGCCCGGGCGCTCCGATTCCGGGAGCTGCTGGATTTCGGACTCCAGCGCGGCGGCGAGCACCACGACCTCGGCGCCCTCATTCGCCGCCATCTCCCGGACCGCGGCGACGTGGCGGTTGGCGTCCTCCTTGCCCAGCTCCGCCTCGCCGATGTTCGCCACGTACAGCACGGGCTTGTCGGTGAGCAGGAACAGGTCGCGGATGACGGCGCTTTCGTCCTCGTTGAGCTTCTGGGCGCGCACGGTGACGCCGGCGTCCAGGCCCGCCTTGATGCGGTCCAGCAGCGCCAGCTCGGCCTTGGCCTCGTCACCGACCTTGCCGCCCACCTTCGTGTTCTTCTGGGTGCGCTCGCGGCGCTTCTCCACCGTCTCCAGGTCCTTGAGGCACAGCTCCGTGTCGACCACGTCCCGGTCCCGCACCGGATTCACCCCGCCCTCGACGTGGGTGACGTTGTCGTCCTCGAAGCAGCGCAGCACGTGGAGCACGGCGTCGACCTGGCGGATGTTGCCCAGGAACTGGTTGCCCAGGCCCTCGCCCTTCGAGGCGCCGCGCACCAGTCCGGCGATGTCCACGAACTCCAGCGAGGTGGGCACCTTCTTCAGCGGCTTGACGAGCGCCGCCAGCTTGTCCAGGCGGTCATCCGGCACGGGCACCACGCCCACGTTGGGCTCGATGGTGCAGAAGGGATAGTTGGCCGCCTGCGCGCCCGCGGCCGACAGCGCGTTGAACAGGGTGGACTTGCCGACGTTGGGCAGCCCGACGATGCCGATGGAAAGACCCATGGTGATTCCCTGGAACACGCGCGCCGGGGGGCGCGCTTCCCCGAAGGGGATTAGGCAGTGCGGCGAACGGCGCCGGGGGTGCTGGAGCCGCCCAGCGGCAGGCCCTGCACGAACTGCTCGGCCAGCGCGCGCTGCTTGCTGTCGTCCATGCGCTCGCTGATGAGCTTGCCGGCCACTTCCATGGCCAGGTCGACCGCCATGGCGCGGACCTCGGCGATGGCCTTCGCCTTCTGCTCGTCAATCTCGCGACGCGCGCTCAGCTTGAGCTCCTCGGCCTCCTTGCGGCTCTTGGCCATGAGCTCCTCGCGGAACTTCTCCATCTCCTGCGTGTTGCGGCGCATCATCTCCGCGGCCTCGCGGCGGGCCTCGGCGATGGCCGTCTTCTGGTCGGCCAGCAGCTTCTCCGCCTCGGCGCGCTCGCGCTTGGCGCTCTCGATGGCGCTGGCAATCTGCTTCTCGCGCTCCTCGACCAGCGAAAGGATGGGACCCCACGCCTTCCACTTGAGGACGACGGCGACGATGATGAAGGTGACGAGGGTCCAGAAGATGAGACCCGGTTGGACCTTCACGAGGTTACTGGCGGCGAGGACAGAGGGCACGAACATGGCGGGATGTCCAGCGTGAGGGAGGGGGTGCGAAGACTTCGGTTGGCAGCCGGCGCCCGAGGCGGATTCCCCCGCGGGCACCGGCAACCGTCCGGCGATGATTCGACCTGCGCTCGCCTTAAGCCTTGGTGGCGAGCAGGATGCAGACGACCAGCGCGAACAGCGTGGCGCCTTCGATAAGGGCCGCCGCGATGATCATCGTGGTGCGGATGTCGCCGCCCGCGGCCGGCTGACGGCCCGTGGCGTCCATGGCGGCGGCGGCCAGCTTACCAATGCCGAGCGCGGCACCGATGATGGAGAGACCGGCACCCAGACCGGCGGCGAGGAAGGCAAGAGCGAGGTTGGTCATGGCAGCACTTCTTCTTTCGTAGCGAGGACCCACTTCTGGGGGGGTCGTGATGTCCCTTGAGGACTACCTCCGGCGGCCTTTCGAACCGCCGGGTCTTCGACCGGGGCGCCTGGCTTGCGCGCCCCGCTAACTCGTCCAGAGCGCCTGCTGGCTACCCGCCCACCACGTGGGCCTTGCCATGGTCGTGGCTGGCGCCCGTCTCCGGGTGGCCGTGGCCCTCGGCGTGGCCGTGGTCATCATGGTGGTGACCCATGGCCACGCTCATGCCGATGAACAGCGCCGACAGCATCGTGAAGACGTACGCCTGCACGAAGGCCACGAACAGCTCGAGCAGGTAGATGGCGAAGGCGAAGGGCACGCTCACCGCCGCCACCGCCGGGTGGCCGAGGATGAAGATGAGGCCCAGGAGGAAGAAGAGGACGATGTGGCCCGCCAGCATGTTGGCGAACAGACGCATCGTGAGGGCGAAGGGCTTGGTGAACAGGCCGAGCACCTCGACCGGAATCATGATGGGCCACAGCCACGGCGCCACGCCGCCCGTCAGGTGCTTCAGGTAGCCGCCCAGGCCCGCCGCGCGGATGCCCGCCAGCTGGGTGATGATGAAGGTGCACACCGCCAGCGACAGGGTGACGGCGAGGTTGCCAGTGGCCGTCGCCATCCAGGGCACCAGGCCCAGCATGTTCATGAAGAGGATGAAGAAGAACGCGGTGAGCAGGTAGGGCACGTACCGGGGGCCCTCCTCCTTGCCGATGTTCTTGATGGCCAGCTCGTCACGGACGAAGAGCACCAGCATCTCGATGAGGTTGGCGCCCGCGCCGCGCGGCACCAGCTTCGTCTTGTCGCGGTTGCTCCAGATGAGCAGGGAGCCCAGGAGCAGCAGCGCGGCCAGCCACATCATGACGGTGTGCTTGGTGATGGACAGGTCCAGGCAGCCATCCATCAGGCCCGGAACCTCCTGACCGTGGTCCGTCATCCGGGGCGCACACGCGCCGTCCTTCAGCGGAATCAGAATCTGGGGCAGCGTCAGCACGTGGATGGGGTCGCCGAGCGGAACCTCGAGCTCCAACTCCGGCGTATCGACGACGTGGTGGAGGATGTACCCCGGCACGTCGTCTCCGCCGTGCTCCCCTTCGGCGGACCCCGCGGCCCACGCCGTGGCAGCGAACAGACTGGCGAACAGCACCATTGCCTTGCGCATCACTCGTCTCCGCCCGCCGATTCCTTCGACGCGGCCATCACGTAGCTCACTTCAATCCACTGCAGCGCGAAGTAGACGCCGAAGAAGCCGGCGATGAACGGCACCGCCGCCAGTCCTCGCGACAACACACCCAGCAACCCAGCCAACACGCCCACGGCCCGAAGGCCGAAGATGACTCCCACCACCTTCAGCGCGGCGTTGAGGTCCTGCCGCACCGCCCGCCGCTTCAGCAGCAAGGCCACCGCGCCCGTCACCGCCGCCAGCCCCACACCCCACAGCGCCGACACCCGGTCTTCCACCACCTGCGGCATCAGCGCCGCAAGCGCCAGCCCCACGACCGCCACACCGCCCGCCAGCGCCGCATGACTCCGGAAGGAGTCCGCCCTATCCCCGCCCCGCGCCGTCACTTCCGTTTCCCCAGCCGGGCCATCTCATGGAGGAATCCATAGAAGCCCACGCAGATACCCACCAGACTCATCACCACCATCAGCCAGGGTCCCGTCCCCAACCACTTGTCCAGCCAGTAGCCCCCCAGCACGCCCACCACCGCTCCGCCCACCAGCTTCCAAACCGCCGCGATGTAGGGCTGCGCCGCCCTCATCTGCCGAGCCGTCTCTCCCAGCTCGCTGCCGTCCGAACCTTCCGGTTTCCGGGGCTCCATCGCTGCCATTCGGACGTCTCCCCAAACCCCGGGAAAACCTCGGTTTTCCAACCCCGCCAGACCGACCCCTCTACGCGCGGGCGCCGCTTAACACCGAACATGCGGCCCACGCAACCGGTACCATGGTTCGGCGCCCCCTGGGCCCCAGCCACGATTGCCGCAGCGGCAAGCTCAGCTACCGCCGATCTGCCCTCCGCCTGAAGGCCCGGCTCCGAGCCCCCCGCACCGGAGGCGCGACCCGGAGGGCCGCAGCCTGCCCCGCCGCCCCGGTGGCCGCTGGGCGGGCGGTGCCCTCCCCCCTCCTCGGCGTCCGGGAGCCCGCGTCGCCAGCTTGCTCCAGACACGCCTCACCGCACCTCTGGAGGACTCCATGCCGAAGCCGCTCGAGCTCACGTCCCCTCGCTTCAAGGACGGCGACCTCATCCCCATTGCCTACACCGGTGAGGGTGAGGACATCTCCCCGCCGCTCCAGTGGACGGGCATGCCGGCGGGGACGAAGAGCCTGGCCCTCATCGTGGAGGACCCGGACGCACCAGACCCGCGCAACCCGCAGATGACCTTCTCGCACTGGGTCGTCTACAACATCCCCCCCTCCGCCCAGGGCCTGCCCGAGGGCGCCACGGCCGACGTGCTCCCGGAGGGCGTCCGGCAGGGCCAGAACGACTACCACCGCCAGGGTTACGGCGGCCCCATGCCGCCCATCGGCATGCACCGGTACTTCTTCCGCCTGTATGCGCTGGACACCGTGCTGCCGGACCTCGGCCGCCCGACGCGCATCCAGCTCCGGGAGGCCATGGAGGGCCACATCCTGGGCGAGGCCGAGCTCATCGGCCTGTACACCAAGGTCCACCACCGCGGCGAGGAGTCCAGCCCGGGCGCCTCTCCGGGCTGATGCCCCGGCGTCCCCCGTGGGCCCGGCTGCCTCGCGCGGCCGGCCCCCCCGGCGCGTGGGCCCACAAGGGCCCCGCCGGGTTGTGGGATGGTGGGCGAAGCGGCAAGCCGGTGATTTCGCGAGCCCGGCCAGCAGTGGAAGAGTCACGGGTTGCCGTGAAGACCGACGCCGACCCCGGGGCTCCCTACGGCCCCTTCGATGCGATGTCCGTAGGTGTGTGCGTCGTCCGAGACGGCCGCTTCGTCTATATGAACGAGGCGCTGGCGGCCATGTCGGGCCACCCGCGAGAGGCGGTGCTGGGCGAACGCGCCACGCTGCTGGTGTCGGCGGAGAGCGCGGCGGAGCTGGACGCCCGGCACGCCCGGCGCAAGCGCGGCGAGCCCGTGCCCACCACCTACGAGACGATGCTGCGCACCGCGGCGGGAGCGCGGCGGGTGGAGCTGACCATCATCCCCAGCGGCGCGGAGTGGGTGGTGCTGGTGCGCGACGTGTCGGCGCGTGCCCGGCGCCAGAGCGTGCTCCAACGGCTGGCCGCGCTGGGCGCCGCCCTGCCCTCGCTGCGCACCGAGGCCGAGGTGCATCGGCGGATGTTCTCCGGCGTGGAGGCGCTGGGGCTCGCGTGTGCCTGGCTCTCACCCGAGCAGCTCGGCGTCCGGCTGGGGCAGACCTACGTGCCGCCGGACATGGTGCCGCCGGACGCCGCCGCCGTGGGGGGGCGCTGGGTGCGGGACATCGTGGGCCAGTGGTCCCCGCTGCTGAAGCGCGCCTGGCGGGACGGCGCCGCCTTCTCGGACGAGCTCCCGCAAGAGGCCGAGCGCTTCCTCCGGGACGGACGGGGCGCCCTGGTACGGCAGGGGCTCCAGCAGTCCGGACAGACGCGCGCCATCGCGGTGCGCGTCGACGTGGATGGCCACCCCCGGGCGATGCTCGCGCTGATGGCGGACTGGCTGCGCGAGGAGGAGCTCCCGCCCGTCCGGCTCTTTGGCGCGCAGGTGAGCGCCGCGCTGGACGCGGCGCTCACCATCTCCCGGTTGTCCGCGCAGAACACGGCGCTGGCGGCCATCAACCGCCTGGCCTCCGTGATGTCCTCCGCGCCCCACCCGCAAGCGCTGTTCGCTCCGGGCACGGACGAAATCGCCGACCTGCTGGGCTGTGACGCGGTGACGGTGCTGCTGCCCGCGGATGACGGCGACGTGGAGCTCGCGTACTCGCGGGGGTTGGAGGGAGAAGCGGCCGAGGACTTCACGCGCTGGTGGCGCGCGGGGAGCCTGTCCACCCAGGCACTGCGCGACGGCGTGCCGCTGGAGCGGGAGGTGGAGTCGTGTCCGGACGACCTGAGCGAGGGCCTGCGCCGACAGGGCTTCCGCACGGTGGTCGTCGTCCCGCTGCGGGTGCGCTCACGGGGCGTGGGCACCCTCGCGGCCCTCTTCCGCCAGCGCCGACCCCTGACGCCGCTGGAGCGGGAGACCCTGCAAGCCATGGGCAGCCACTTCGCGGCGGCCATCGAATCCCACCGGCTGTTGCAGGAGCTTCGCGGCCGGGCGGAGGACCTGGCCCTGCTGCACGAGGTGGCCAAGGCGCTGGCGGCCACGCTGGAGCTGGACAAGCTGCTGCACATCGGCGCCACCAGCCTCGCGCGCATCGTGGACACGCAGGATGCGTACGTGTTCCTGCCAGATGGCTCGGGTGAGCGGCTCCAACTGCGCGCGATGACGGCCGAACGGCCAGCGCTGCACGGCCACTCGCTGCCGCTCATCCCGGCCGATGCGTCCCTCGCGTCCGTGGCGTTCCACACGCGCGAAGTGGTGATGGTGGAGGACACCCACTCCGACCTGCGCGTCAACGCGGTGGTCCGGCTCCTCCCCGATGCGCGGGCGCTCCTCGTGCTGCCCCTGGTGATCCACGAGCGCCCCATGGGCGTGATGATGGCGGTGGAGACGCGGCGGCCCCGGCGCTTCACGCCCGCGGAGGTGGAGCGGGCCAGCGCCATCGCCAACCAGCTCGCGCTGGCCCGCGAGGGCTCCCGTCTGGTGGAGGACCTGCAAGCCAGCTACGTGGAGCTGGCACGCACCCAGGCGCAGTTGGTGCGCCGCGAGCGGCTGGCCGCGCTGGGCGAGCTCTCCGCCGTGGTGGCCCACGAGGTTCGCAATCCGCTGGGCGCCATCTTCAACTCCGTGGCGTCCATCCGCCGCATCGTCGGTCCGGACAGCCCGGCGGTGCCCCTGCTGGACATCGTCGGAGAGGAGTCGGACCGGCTCAACCGCATCGTCGCGGACCTGCTCACCTTCGCGAGACCGCCCGCGCCGCACCCATACGCGGTGCCCCTGTCACCCCTGGTGGAGGACGCGGTGCGCGGCGCCCTGGCGGAGGCGCCGGGCCCGATACGCGTGGAGCTGGACCTCGCGGACGACGTTCCCTCGGTGACGGTGGACGAGCGGATGATGCGCCAGGCCTTCCTCAACCTCGCCATCAACGCGGTGCAGGCCATGCCCCAGGGCGGCATGCTGCGCGCGAGCGTCCGGCGCGCCGTGGGGACCCCCGAAGTCGAGGTGCGTTTCTCGGACAGCGGCCCGGGAATCGCCCCCGACGTGCGAGCGCGCATCTTCGAGCCCTTCTTCACCACCAAGGCCAAGGGCACCGGTCTGGGGCTGGCCGTGGTGAAGCGCATCGTCGAGTCACACCAGGGCCGGGTGACGCTGGAGTCCCAGCCCGGACAGGGCGCCTTGTTCCGGCTCTATCTCCCGCTGGATACACCCGCCTCCGTGGCGCACGAAGGCTGGTAGCGCATTCGGAGCGCATGCGCCCGGGGCGCGCTTCCCTCTGCGCAAAGCGGAGGTTGAGACGCGCCGCCCTGCCAACATCCCACGGACGGCTTCAGCGACCGGCCTCCCTCGGGAAACGGAGGCAGGACGTGCCCGTCAGGACAGCGCCCACGCCAACGCGAGCCCCAGCGCACATGCCCCCGTGAACAGCCCCGCGGCAATCCAGGTGCGTCTGCCGTGAAGCCATGCGACAGGGGCCTTCTCGGGCGCTGCCGCCGGCAGCTCGTCGTCTCCGGAGATGGTGCGAAGCAGCTCCAGGCGCCGCGCCTCCACCGCCGCGGCGTCCACGGCCTGTGAGATGTCCACGCCGAAGCCCACCTGCGTCTCACGGGTGGCGCGGCGCAGCGGCGCCGCGGGCTCGGGCACAGACGGGCGCGGTGCCCGAGCGGGCCCCACTGCTGTCACGGTGACATCATCGAACTCCGCGGTGCCGAGGTGGTTGCCCCGGGCGGCGTCCGCGCGCTCGAGCGCGACCATCAGCTTCGCGGCGTCGACCGCCTCGGTGGCCGCGGTATCTCCGGCACCGGGCTGCCCCGAGACGCCTTGAGCCGTGAGTGCTCCCGGGGCTTCGCCCCCCAAGTGCTGTCCCGTGACACGGCGCTGGACCGCGGACGGCGTTTGCGTCAGCTCGGAGCCCGGTCGTGGCAGCGGGCCCATGGCCTGCTGCGAAGCACTCCGGCCGGGCCCGGACTGAACGAGAGTGGGCTCCGCGTCCGAACTCACCGTGCCGCCATGCTCGCTCCGGACGACGGTGGGCTCCGCATCCTCGTCACCGGGCGGGCTCTCGGCGCCGCGCCGCGCCGCATCCACGACGCGGGCATCCCTGACGCCGAGGTGCTCGCCTTGGACCTGATTCAGGCGCGCGCGGAGAGCACCCGCGTCCACCACCGTCGACTCCTCCTCCGTTCCATACAGCGCGGTGGCAGGCGCCCCTCGCGCCGCGCTGTCCGCCGCGGCAGGCGCATCGGCCTCACCGCGCTCGGCCGGAACGAAGTCCTCGGGCGCCTCGATGCCATCATGCTCGAACGCGAGCGCGGTGGGCGGCGCCAGGACCTTCGCCAGCCCGGGCTCGGTGAGCGCCCGGGAGCGCGGCTCACGCAGCAACTCCCGCAGCACGAGGTCCTCGGCCTTCTTCTCCCGAGGAAACGCCGCGGAGATGAAGCGAGCCAGGTCCTCGTCGGTCACCTTGGGCGCCAGCTTCGCCTTCAGGCGCGCCAGCTCATCCCCCATGGCCACCGCGTCCGGGAAGCGGTTGTCGGGCTCCGAGGCGAGCGCGCGCATCAGGAACGCATCCACGCTGGACGGCACGCCCTGCCGGAAGCGCCCCGCCGGCTCCCACTGCGGATACGCCGCGCGCCGCCACCGCTCCACCGGGTCTCCCCGCTGCACGAGGGGCCGCCACGCGAACAACTCCCACAGCAACGCGCCCACCGCGTACACGTCCGCGCGCCGGTCCACGAAGCGCTTCCGCGCCTGCTCCGGCGCCATGTACGTCAGGTTGCCAATCACCACCCGGGGCGCCGTCTGCTGCTCCTTCAGCGTGGACTGCGCCGCGCCGAAGTCGATGATCTTCACCTCACCCGCATAGCTGATGCACACGTTCGCGGGTGACAGGTCACGGTGGACCAGGTGCAGCGGATGGCCGGACTCGTCCGTCGCGTCATGCGCGTAGGCCAACCCTTCGCAGAGCCGCTGCCCCAGCAGGAGCATGATGCCCAGCGGCAGCGTCCGGCCGAGCTGCCGCAGCCGGTACGTCAGCCGGCTGAGCGTCTTGCCCTGCACGTACTCCATGGCGAGGTAGAGCTGTCCCTCCACCTCCCCCATGGCGTACACGCGGGCGATGTTCGGGTGATGCAGCCGCACCACCACGCGGGCCTCGTCCCGGAAGCGGCCCGCGAACTGCGGGCTCGCCATGAGCTGCGGGAGGACCTTCTTCACCACGCAGGCGCGGCGAGGCGCTTCCTCGCGAGCGAGGAACACCTCCCCCATGCCCCCGGCGCCAATGCGGCGCACGAGGGTATAGGGACCGAAGCGAACGGGCCCCGAGAGGGGCTCGGGCTCAACCGGCCTTGCCAATGGAACGGAAGGCCTTTCTCGCTGCCGCGAGCACGTGCGCGACTTCCGGCTCGCCGATGGCCAGCGACATGAACGCCGCCTCGAACTGGCTGGGCGGCAGGTAGACGCCTTCGTTCAGCATGGCGTGGAAGAACTTGCCGAAGCGCGCCGTGTCCGCCTTCTTCGCGCTGGTGTAGTCGTAGACGGGCTCACCGGTGAAGAACACGGTGAGCATGCTGCCCACGCGGTTGATGGTGACGGGGACTTCCGCGGCCCGCGCCTCGGCGAGCAGCCCGACCTCCAGCATCCGGCTCACCTCTTCCAGCCGGGCATAGGTGCCGGGCGCCGCCAGGGCCTTGAGGCACGCCAGGCCCGCGGCCACCGCGACCGGGTTCCCCGACAGCGTGCCGGACTGGTACACCGGCCCCGCGGGCGCCACCTTCTCCATGATGTCGCGCCGGCCGCCATACGCGCCCAGCGGCATGCCGCCGCCAATCACCTTGGCCATGGTGGTGAGGTCCGGCTTGAGGCCGTACAGCTCCTGCGCGCCGCCACGCGCCAGCCGGAAGCCCGTCATCACCTCGTCCAGCACCAGCAGCACGCCGTGCTTCTGACAGAGCGCCTGCAAGCCTTCGAGGTAGCCCGGCTTCGGCACCAGCACGCCCATGTTGCCCACCACCGGCTCGATGATGGCGCAGGCGATGTCCTGCCCCTTCTCCTCGAAGAGGCGCTCCACCGCCGCCAGGTCGTTGAAGGGCGCGGTGAGCGTGAGCTTCGCCATCGCCGACGGCACGCCCGGCGAGTCCGGCAGGCCCAGCGTCTCCACGCCGCTCCCCGCCTTCACGAGGAACGGGTCACCGGCGCCGTGAAAGCAGCCCTCGAACTTGAGGATGTGCTCGCGGCCGGTGAAGCCACGCGCGACGCGGACGGCCGCCACCGTGGCCTCGGTGCCGCTGGAGACCAGCCGCACCATCTCCACGGCGGGCATGGTGGCACAGATGAGCTCCGCGAACTCGACCTCGGCGGCATGCGGCGCGCCGTAGGAGGTACCCCGGCGAGCGGCCTCGATGACGGCGTCCACGATGGGCGGATACGCGTGGCCCAGGATGAGCGGCCCCCAGCTCCCCACGAGGTCGACGTAGCGGTTGCCGTCCACATCCGTGAGCCAGGCGCCAGCGCCTTCACGGAAGAAGACCGGGTCACCACCAACGCCCCGGAAGGCACGCACCGGGGAGTTCACGCCACCAGGGATACGTGCCTGTGCGCGAGCGAAGAGGGCCTGACTGTGAGCGTGGTTCATGGCGCGTTCCATAACACGTGGCACGAGACAGCCTCTGCCCTCATACGCCCGCCCCCATGTCCCTCGCTTCTCCGTGCCGTGACCGCCGCATTATGGACAGCCATTTCCCCAAATCTGACTAAACTGGCTTGTTTCGGCGCCACATCGTCCAGGGCCCGACACGCGCCGTGCTCGCCTCCCCTCCTCCCAACCAGGCCCACGCGCGCGCGCACCAGGCAGCGAGCGCCTGGGCGGCTTCGCGACACGAACGTGGAGACACGGGACGAAGTGACGCGCTGACTCGCGCGGCTCGCGGAGTGCCCCCAGAGCTGGAAACTGCTCGATATCGCACGACGACACCCGCACCGGCGAGCGGGGCATTTTGACCTGCACCCCTCCTCGGGAGTCGTTAGGTACGCGGGCCATGGCCTCCGGCCTCACGCACGAACCGTAGGAGAGACACGCAATGCCCCAGACGAAGCTCGAAACACGCAAGGCGCTCGGTACGACGGGCCTTCAGGTGTCCCCTCTGTGTCTGGGGGGAAACGTCTTCGGCTGGACGGCCGACGAGGCGACCTCGTTCGCGGTGCTCGACGCCTTCCTCGACGGCGGCGGCAACTTCATCGACACAGCGGACGTCTATTCGAGCTGGGTTCCCGGCAACCGGGGCGGCGAGTCGGAGACACTCATCGGCAAGTGGATGAAGGCGCGCGGCGCCCGGGACCGCATCGTCATCGCCACCAAGGTCGGCTCGCAGACCGAGCTGGGCAAGGGGCTGGGCCGCGAGCACATCCAGCGCAGCGTGGAAGCCTCGCTGCGCCGGCTGCAGGTGGACGTCATCGACCTCTACTACGCGCACTACGAGGACCCGGGCACGCCGGTCGAGGAGACGATGGCGGCCTTCGACGCGCTGGTGCGTGCCGGCAAGGTCCGCGCGCTGGGCACCAGCAACCACTCTCCGCAGCGGCTCATGGAGTCGCTGGAGGCGTCCAAGCGAAACAACCTCGCCCGGTACGCGGTGCTTCAGCCGCACTACAACCTCGTCGAGCGCAAGACCTTCGAGTCGTCGCTCCGGGAAGTCTGTGAGCGGGAGGGGCTCGTGGTGGCGCCCTACTTCGCGCTGGCCTCGGGCTTCCTGACGGGCAAGTACCGCAAGGACCAACCGCCCCCGAAGTCGGCCCGCGCCGAGGGCGTGCTGAAGCAGTACGGGAACGCGCGCGGCTGGGCGGTGATTGACGCCATGGAAGCGGTGACCCGCCGGCACGCCGGGGCCACCTTCGCCCAGGTCGCCCTGGCATGGCTCGCTGCCCAGCCCACCATCGTGGCCCCCATCGCGAGCGCGACCTCCGCCAGCCAGACCCAGGAGCTGCTGAGTGCGTTCACGTTGCAACTGACGAAGGAGGACCTCCGCGACCTGGACGTTGCGTCTTCCGGTACGGCCTGAGCAGGCTCGCAGTCCATGAGCACGTCCACCGACTTCAAGACGGCCGACCTCTGCGATGCCCACGCGGACTCGCCACGGTTCCAGATTGCCGAGCCCGGGTTCCACGACTACGGCGGCGTCCGGTCCTTCGCCGGCCCCATCAGCACGGTGCGAGCGCCCGAGGACAACTCCCTCGTGCGAAAGGCCCTGGAGGAGCCCGGCCAGGGACGCGTCCTCGTGGTGGACGGCGGTGGCAGCCGCCGTTGCGCGCTCGTGGGGGACCAGCTCGCGCTGCTCGCCCAGCAGAACGGCTGGGCGGGTGTGGTGGTGAATGGCTGCATCCGCGATGCGGAGGACGTGGGCCGCATGCGCATCGGCGTCAAGGCGCTGGGCACCCATCCGCGCAAGAGCCTCAAGCGCGATGAAGGCCAGCGGGACGTGGAGGTCCGCTTCGCCGGAGTCGCCTTCCGCCCCGGCCACTACCTCTACGCGGACCTGGACGGCATCGTCACCTCCGAGTCGCCGCTGCGCTGAGGGCAGCGGCCCCGGGCGGTGGTGATGACACTACCCCCGCCGCCACCACTTCCGCCGAGCGGCCCTCACGTCGGACCAGTCCACCAGGCAGTCCTGCACGTTCTCCTGGCCGCGCTGGGCATCCGGCATGTCGCCCGACTCCACGCGCGAAATCAGCTCCGGCAGCCGCTCGTAGAACGTGGGCGAGCGGTATTGGGGATGCAGCGTCCACAGGCCCGGCGCGGCCCCCAGGAAGTCCAGCCGCCACAAGCCGCGATGCTTGAGCCTCCGGGTGAGCAGGTTCTCCGGCTCGCGGTAGGGCGGGTTGCCCGCGCGCAACGCGCGCAGCACGTGAATGGGCGGTGCCAGCATCGCCCGCAGCGCGCCCACCCGGCGCACCAGGACATCACGGTCCACGAAGAAGGCCCGGCTGCTGAAGCGCCGGAAGCGGAACGCGTGGGCGCCCGGTGCATCGGGCTCATACCAGCGCGGGTCCCCCGCAATCGTCCCGTCCGCGCGCGGGGGGCCCGACAGCGGACTGCAGCTTACCAGCTCCTCTCGTGACGCGAGCTGCGCCCCCGCCTCCGCCACCCAGGTGCGCGACGCGCCGCCGATGAGCATGTCCGCGTCCAGGTGCAGCACGTGCGAGTGCTTCGCCGCGGCGAGCCCGAAGAAATAGGAATGATAGGGCCCGCCACGCGAGTCCTTCATTGGCAGCCGGGTGCCTCCGAAGAACTGCTCGGAGAGCACCTTCGTGGTGGCGGGCGAGTAGTCCACCTCCACCACCCGGATGCGCGGGTCCGCCGAGGACAGCTCCGCCAGCAGCGCGTCCATCTTCGGCTTGCGCTCCAGCCACGCGCCCGCGAAACGGCTGCCCTGGCTCCGATGCAGGTCCAGCACGAGCAGCACCTCCTGCACCGCGGGGCCGAGCTGACGCAACTGGTGGGGAAGGATGAGGCGCGCGTGCGGATGGTCCGTGGGCGCGAGGTTGATCTGGAGGGTGACTGGGCTCACGGAGAGTGGGGAGAGAAGGGGCCCCTCACTTGCCACACGCCGGGGACGCCACACAACCGACGGTTTCCGGCGAGGACTTCGCGAGGCGCGTTGAGCCCTCGTCCTCGGCCGGCGCGCTCTCGGAGGGCGAGCGTGCGGCCTGCCCATGGGCGCACCTGCCGGTGCGTATTCCCCCAGGTGACGAGCACGTTTGCCGGCCTGCTCGCCCAGGTCCAGAATCGGGAGCAGCTCGTCTGGCGGGAGCAGCGGCGTGATGACGGAGACGGAGGACGTTCAGCAGCAGGGCTACACGGAATGGACGCCGCGCGGCCCGCTGGCGGACGCGGTGGACGCGTTCTGGCAGTTCTGGGTGCCCCTCCACTCCGCGCGCGGTGCCACCATGCCCCGGCAACACCGCGTGCTGCCGGATGGCTGCACCGACCTCATCTTCGGCTTCCAGCAATCCCCGGGCCCGGTGTGGCTGACCGCTCCACGGCTGGCCGCCGTTGGGCCCATGAAGCGCTTCATCCTCGTCGACCTCGCTCCAGGCGCCGTGAGCCTGGGCGTCCGGCTCCGGCCGGGCTGGGCGCATGCGCTGCTGGGCGTCAGTCCACGTGAGCTGTGCGGACTCAATGTCTCCGTCACGGACTGCGCTCCGGCCCTCACCGCGCTCCAGCATCGTCTGGAGTCCTGCGGCTCCGCCGCTCAAGCCATGGCCCTGCTTCAAGACACCATCGCACGGCGCTGGGCCGCGTTCCGGGAAGCGGCGAGCCCGCGCGCCCTCCTTGCGTTGAAGCAACTCCAAGCCACAGCGGGACAGGTGCGGATGGGGGTGCTGGCGCGGTCGCTCGGGGTGAGCGAGCGGACCCTCCACCGCGACATCCTGGATGCGGCGGGCACCCCTCCGAAGCTGCTCGCGCGGGTGCTGCGCTTCCAACGAGCGGTGTCCCGGCTGCGCGAAGGTGGCGCGGTGGACCTGAGCGCCCTGGCGCTCGACTGCGGGTATGCCGACCAGGCCCATCTGTCACGCGAAGTCCGGGAGCTGTCCGGCCTGTCCCCTACCGCACTCGGGAGCTGAGCCACGTCCGATTCCTTCAAGACAGGAACAGGGCATCCGTGTGACGACCGGCGTCCACGGGTCACTCACTGACCTGACAGGAGCCCCCCATGAAGCTTGGCTACATCATCTTCTATGTGCAGGACGTGGGCGCCACCGTCGCCTTCTACGAGAAGGCCTTTGGCCTGGCGCGCCGCTTCGTCCACGAGAGCGGCGGATACGCCGAAATGGAGACAGGCGCCACCGCGCTGGCCTTCGTCGAGGAGGGCGCCGCGAAGGAGCACGGGTTCTCGGTGCGTCACCTCCGCCCGAAGGACGAGGCCTCCGCCGTGGAGGTGGCGCTCGTCACGCCCGACGTGGCTGGAGCATATGCGCACGCCGTGGAAGCGGGCGCCGAGGCCACACAGCCTCCCAAGCAGAAGCCCTGGGGGCAGACGGTGGCGTACGTGAGAGACCTCAACGGCGTACTCGTGGAGCTCTGCACGCCGATGGCTGGATAGCCGAAGTCGGGACGACTGGATTCGAACCAGCGACCTCCCGCACCCCAAGCGCGCGCTCTTGTCCAAGCTGAGCTACGTCCCGAAAACAACCATGCCGCGGGCGGAATTCGAACCCGCAGGCAAGGTGATAAAAACCCCAGGCAGGACGCGCTGTTACCCGCTATCACCTTGAATTTCCTCGGACTCGTCGTCCCGCCCTGTCCCACGCTGGTCCCCCAGGTGCCACCCCGCTCCACGCTGGAGGGGCACACTGGGGGCACATAACGGCTTGGTCTCTGCCTCTCCGGCTAGCGGTGGCGGTCAGGCTTCGTCGTCAGGGAGGAGCGTCCGAAGCCGCTCGTCATCAGGTCCGAGCGGGCGCCATCCGGCGGGGGGCGGGCTCGCACGAAGCACCGCTCTGGCGTGCCGGACTCGCTCCTTATGCGTTTCTGGGGTGTAGGCGGTCCACGCGCCGAGAGCCATCGCAACCTCTCCACGGGTCGCATCGTCCAGCACGTCGGGCCAGCCGCTCGGGAATCTCTCGGACAACTCGCGCACGAGCACATCACGAACCAAGCGCGTGACCCGCTTGTGCTGTTCCGCCTCGTACAGCAAGCCGCTCAACACCTGCACCGCAGCAACGTCGTTGCCCAACTCGTCGGCCAGGACGTACAGCGGAACGGCAGGGCGCGCTTCAGCAAAGGCGGACAGTGAGTCGTACCCTCGCTCGCGAACCCGTTCGTACAAGCGCGCCTTGATGTTGCCCTGCCAAGCGGCTCCGTCGCTCATCGCCTTCTCCCAGTGACGAAGTTCATCGGGATTCTGTAGTCCCTCATACGCTTCCCGACCTCCTTCAAGATCTCATTCCGCGTCAACAGGCGCCCAGCTTCAAGCTCAGCCTCGCGTAGTGCCTCCATGATCATCCGGTTCCACTCCCCTGGCCAAGTACGGCCATGGCGCCAGTTCCCCCCTCCGTGAATCGCCTCATGATCGGCCTGCTCCAGTCGGACGCAGAAGTTGTCGATGTCCATGTCGCCCTTGAAGCCGCGCCGCTCGAACCACTCCCGGTGCTCTTTCGGCAGGACGTGATGCTTCGGCGCTTCGGACATGCCCGCACCGGCCCTGCCCGTCACCCGCATGCCGCGCACTTCGGGGCTGTCCCCCAGCGCATCACGCACGCCCTTGGGCAAGTCCTGGTGCGCCTGGGCCATCATCACCTGCCCGCCGTGAATGCGGAC
>Ga0182745_1001478_pt1 | contig 22469 bp, 35 predicted proteins | sample eDN3rd30CKraftBY_FD_128523 | JGI IMG/M metagenome (GOLD analysis project Ga0182745, IMG submission 128523) | Enriched backyard soil microbial communities from Emeryville, California, USA - eDNA 3rd pass 30_C Kraft BY (version 2) (version 2) | ecosystem: Environmental > Terrestrial > Soil >...
CTCGAACCCGGCGACCTATACCGGCGCCTTCACGCCGATCCGCGACTGGTTTGCGGGATTGCCGGAGGCGCGAGCCCGCGGCTACGCGCCGGGCCGTTTCTCGTTCAACGTCAAGGGCGGACGCTGCGAGGCCTGCCAGGGCGACGGCGTCATCAAGGTGGAAATGCATTTCCTGCCCGACGTGTACGTGCCCTGCGATGTCTGCAAGGGCAAGCGCTACAACCGCGAAACGCTCGAGATCCGCTACAAGGGCAAGAGCATCAGCGAAGTGCTGGACATGACGGTGGAAGACGCGCTGGAGTTCTTCCGCCATGTTCCGGTGATCGAGCCCAAGCTGCAGACCCTGATGGACGTGGGACTGTCCTATGTGCGGCTGGGCCAGAACGCCACCACCCTGTCGGGCGGCGAAGCGCAGCGCGTGAAGCTGGCCAGGGAGCTGTCCAAGCGTGCGACCGGGCGCACCCTGTACATCCTGGACGAGCCCACCACCGGGCTGCATTTCTACGATATCGAACAGTTGCTGGCGGTGCTGCAACGGCTGCGCGACGATGGCAACACCATCGTGGTCATCGAACACAATCTCGATGTGATCAAGACCGCCGACTGGATCATCGACCTCGGCCCGGAAGGCGGTGCGGGCGGCGGTACTCTGCTCGGGATCGGCACCCCAGAACAGATCGCGCGCAACCCCAAATCCTATACCGGGCAATTTCTGGCGCCGATCCTCGAGCGCGCACAACAGCGCGGCAAGGGTAAGAAACGCGCATGAGTACGAACCAACGCGCGGTATGCTCCTTCAGTGGCGGCAAGGACTCGTGCCTCGCGCTGTGGCGCGGCCTGCAGCAAGGACTGGACGTGCGCACCCTGCTGGTGATGTTCGAAGAGAGCGGCGAGCGCAGCCGCTCGCATGCCATTCCGCTGCCGCTCGTCGAACGACAGGCCCAGGCACTGGGGTTGGAATTGATGGTGCGCAATGCCAGCTGGCGCGACTATGAAACGATATTCACCGACGCACTGCGTCAACTGCGCGCCGCCGGCCATGAACTGGCCGTGTTCGGCGACATCGATCTGCAGCCACACCGTGATTGGGAGGAAAAGGTCTGTGCCAACGCCGGCATGACGCCGGTACTGCCGCTGTGGCAGATCGAGCGGCGGCGACTGGCTGCCGAGGTGCTGGCCAGCGGCTTTCGCGCGGTGGTCGTATGCACCGACTCACGCCATCTGGATGCCTCGTTCTGTGGCCGGTTGTACGACGACCGATTCCTGGCCGATCTGCCCGCCGGCGTGGACAGCTGCGGCGAGAACGGAGAGTTTCACACCTTCGTGTATGACGGCCCGTGCTTCCGGCATCCGGTCGACTACCGGATCGATGGTTTCGACGATTACACCGCCCCGGCCGAATTCGGCGGCGTCAGCTATCGCTTCGCGCGCCTGGGTGCCTGACCTCTCTCAACCATTACGCGACTGGAACACCTGGCGCACTTCGCCATGGGTCACCGACTCGCGAAAGCGGCCGTCGGTGTACTGGCTGACCACCGAACGCCAGAACGCCACCGCGGGCTTGTTGTACTGGAACTCGGTCACTTCCCAGGCGCCGGCAAAGCGACTGAAAATGAGCAAGGCCGCATCGCGTCCTATGCCCCGGCGGCGCGCCTCCACGGCAATGAAGAACTCAGCCATGCGGTAATCGATGCTGTCGCGCAAATTGCGCGGCGGACGGCTGACCAGCGCGAAACCGACGCGCAGGTCGTCCTTGAGCAGAATGAGAGGGTGGGAGCTGTCATCGACGAACCAGCGCGCCATCAATTCGGGCTCGCGCTCACCGAACTCGCCGACGGCGGGAAAGATGCCGGTGTTCTGGCTCAGCCGGGACAGATCTTCCAGGTAACTGGTGTACTGGCTGCGAATCCAGGCCTGATCGGCCGGCGCGTGCTGAGCATCTCGGATGCTGACTGGCACTTCGAACTCCCGGTGGGGAAGCTTAGGGGACTGGCAGGGATACCTGTCGCGAACAACTCGAAGGGTACTAGGGAAGATACCGGGCAGGGAAGATACCGGGCGGCATAGCCGCCCGGTATCGAAGCACCATTAGTGCTGAGGAGCGGTCGCGTCCTTGGCGGCGTCCTTCACGGCTTCGCCAGCAGCGGCAGCGGCGTCGCCAGCGGCAGCGGCGGCATCGCCAGCAGCTTCGCCAGCGGTGGCAGCGGCATCACCGACAGCCTGACCAGCGGTGGCGGCAGCGTCGGTGGCGGCTTCGCCAGCGGTGGCGGCAGCGTCACCGGCGGCGCTGGCGGCATCCTGCACAGCCTGGCCGGCGGTGGCAGCAGCGTCCTGAGCGGCTTCGGTGGCGGCTTCCTTCTTGGCGCAAGCGGCCAGCGACAGCGACAGAGCGAGCGCGGCGAGAATCATTTTAGTGTTCATTGTGAATCACCCCAGGGTGTTGATGAGTGAGCAGTACAACTTAAATCGACAACATCAGTCGTGAGATTGCTCTCGCAACGTTTGCGGCGCGGATTCTAAAAGGTTTCCCAAAAGTTGAAAACGCTTTCACCCATAAGCGTCGCGTTCTGAAGACAGCGAAAAATACGGTCGCTCCGCATCGCACGTACACCATCAGCGTACCTCGCCAGCACGCGCAGGAGGCGCTCAGGATGCATATCTGCGGCCCTGAGCGCGGAGGAAATGGTTGGCGTGTATCTCAGCCGTAACGACGACGTAGCGCAGCTAACGTGAATTGACGAAACGTTGACAATCACTCGTACCCAATGCATTCGAAGTCGTGAATCGTGCTCGAGCGCGCTTCGATCCGCGCCGCCAAACCCCGAAGCCCCCTCCAGCAAGTACCGGCGTAAGATGGCGGCTCACCCCTCGAGCCAGCCGCCATGCCGACACTAGACACCCTCTACGAAGCGCACCTCGAAGCACTGCGAGCCCGCACCGATCAAGCGTTGAGTGCCACCGGATTCGACGCGCTGGCCATCCATTCCGGACGCAGCTGGATGCAGTTCCTCGACGACCAGCCCTACCCGTTCAAGGTCAATCCACATTTCAAGGCGTGGGCGCCGCTGACCGGGGTGGCGGATTGCTGGGTTCTGTACCAGCCGGCCAAACCGCCGCGCTTGCTGTTCGTGCAGCCGGACGACTTCTGGCACAAGCCGCCGGCCCTGCCGACCGAGTATTGGGCCAGGCATTTCGAGATCGTGGTGCTGCGCGACGCGACGGAGGCCAGGACCTACGTAACCCGCCTGGCCAACTGCGCCTTGATCGGCGAATGGCAGACCGAATACGCCGACTGGGGATTCGCCGCGGGCAACCCAAAGCCGTTGCTCGACTGGCTCCACTATCAGCGCGCGCGCAAGACCCCTTATGAGCTGGAATGCATGCTTCAGGCGTCGCTGCACGGTGCGCGAGGACACAAGGCGGCCGAAGCGGCTTTCCGCGCTGGTGCCTCGGAATTCGAGATTCATCTCGCCTACCTGCAAGCCAGCGGACATACCGAAGCGGAACTGCCCTACCCCAACATCGTGGCCTTGAACACCAATAGCGCGGTGCTGCACTACCAGCATCAGGAACGGCAACCACCACAGATATCACGTTCTTTTCTGATCGATGCGGGCGCGGAAGTTGCGGGATACGCGGCTGACATCACGCGAACCTACTCGGCCCGCGACGACGAGTTCGCAGCTTTGATCGAGGGCATGACCCGGCTGCAGCAGGAACTGTGCGCCCAAGTACGCTCTGGAGTCGATTACGCCGACCTGCATCTCGATGCGCACCGGCGCATCGCAGCCCTGCTGCGCGACGCTTCAGTGATCAGCGCCCCACCGGACGAGGCGGTGGCCTCCGGCCTGTCGGGCATCTTTTTCCCGCACGGCGTGGGGCATTTGCTGGGCTTGCAGGTCCACGACGTGGGCGGGTTCAGTGTCGACCCGGAAGGCAGGCAGAAGGCGCGCCCGGCCGGCCACCCCTATCTGCGCCTGACCCGTACGCTCGAACCCGGATTCGTGGTGACCATCGAACCCGGCCTGTACTTCATCGAGGCGCTGCTGGATCAGGCACGCCAGGGGCCGCTCGGCAAGCAGATCGACTGGCGGCAAGTGGAGCGCTACCTTCCCTATGGCGGCATCCGCGTCGAAGACAACGTGGCCTGCACGCAAGGAGCCCCCGAGAATCTGACTCGCACGGCGTTTGCCGCGGCGTAGCCGATAGCCACGCTCCAGGCCAACGCCGGTTCACCGGCAGGCCTGGAGCGTGCCGATCGAGGCGGTTATTGCTGCCGCTGTTTCAGGAGGTCGCGGATCTCCTCCAGCAGCACTTCCTGGCGCGGCGGCGCAGCCGGTGCGGCTGGTGCGGCTTCCTCGGTCCGCTTGAGCCGGTTGATCAGCTTGACCAGCAGGAAAATGGCGAAGGCGACGATGGCGAAATCGAACAATGCCTGCAGGAAGACGCCGTACTTGATCGTCACCGGCTCACCCCCCTCCGCCAGGGCGGGCAACGAGTAGGCCAGCTTGGTGAAATCCACGCCGCCGATGACATAGCCCAGCGGCGGCGTCACCACGTCGCTGACCAGCGAGCTGACGATCTTGCCGAACGCCGCGCCGATGATGATACCGACGGCCATGTCGACCACATTGCCCTTGACGGCAAATTCCCGGAATTCTTTCAACATGCCCATACGCGTTCCTCTTATTGACCTTGTCATGCGCCCGGGGCCGGACGGCCCCGTACTGCAGCACGATAGCCGCGTCGGCCGTCATGCACAATGCGGGCGAATGCTCGCACGGGCGCGCCTCTGCCGCGACCCATGACTAGTATCGGACGCTGGTATCGGTCGATTACCGTCAAGTGAGCCGATTCAGGCCGTTGTAGGCCGCGACCCGGTAGGCCTCGGCCATGGTGGGATAGTTGAAAGTGGTGTTGGTGAAATAGCGGATGTTGTTCAGGTCGCGGCTGGCCAGCACGGTCTGGCCGATGTGCACGATTTCCGACGCGCCATCGCCGAAACAATGCACGCCGAGCACCTCCAAGGTTTCGGCGTGGAAAATGATCTTGAGCATGCCCACGCGCTCCTCGGTCATCTGCGCCCGCGCCAGGTTCTTGAAGGCGCAATGGCCGACTTCGTAGGGCACCTTGGCCTCCTGCAACTCGCGCTCGGTCTTGCCGATCGAGGAAATCTCGGGAATGGTGTAGATGCCGCTGGGCACCATGTCCAGGCGGTGCGGCGCCACGGCCGGGTCCAGAATGTGCAGCACGGCGTGCGATCCCTGCACATAGGCGGCGCTGGCCAGCGCCGGCGGCCCGGCAATGTCGCCGACCGCATAAATATGCGGTACCGCAGTCTGGTAGTGTGGGTTCACCGCGATCTGGCCACGGGAATTGCTGGTCAGACCAGCCTTGTCCAGCTGCAGCTGCTGCGAATTGCCGGTGCGGCCGTTGGCCCACAGCAGCAGGTCGGACTTGATCTTGCGCCCCGATGCCAGGTGCAGCACCACGTCGCGTTCGCGAGTCTCCAGGTTCTCGAACGTTTCGTTGTGCCGGATCACACAGCCCTGTTCGCGCAGGTGATACGACAGCGCCTCGGCGATCTCGTCATCGAGGAACGACAGCAGCCGGTCCTGGGTGTTGACCAGGGTTACCTTGGCCCCCAGGTTGATGAAAATGGAGGCGTACTCGCAACCGATGACCCCGGCGCCGTAGATGGTGACCGCGAACGGCTGCTGGTCGTAGCGCAGGATGGAATCGCTGTCGCACACGTGCTCGTGGCTGAAATCGATTTCGGGGGGATGGTAGGGCCGCGAGCCGGCGGCAATCACGATGTGCTTGGCCGATAGCAGGCGGGGCTTGCCGAGTTCCGGCCGCACCTCGAGCGTGTGCTCATCGATGAAGGCAGCCTCGCCCGAAATGATGGGCACCCGGTTGCGCTCATAGAAGCGGCGGCGGCTGGCCACCTGAGTCTCCACCACCTTGGTGGCCGCGGCCAGCAGCTGTGAATAGCTCAGCCGGTAGTTCAGCTGGCTCGTGGAGCCAGCCTCCCACAGCAGCGGATTGCGGCGCACGTCACGCAGCATTTTGACGGCGTGGCGCAGCGCCTTGCTGGGGATGGTACCCCAGTGAGTGCAGCCGCCCCCCACTTCGGAAAAGCGCTCCACCACCGCCACGCTCTTGTGGTGCTTGGCCGCGGTCATGGCCGCACCTTCACCGGCTGGGCCGCTACCGATGACGAGGACATCGAACTGATCCGGCTGCTCCAAACGGGGGTACCTGTATTCTTGAGGTGAAGCCATTGCGGCGCAGTAACGTTGCTCGATTACAACAGAAAATGGCTGCGGGTGGCAGCGTCGCGCACCGCAAAACTGTACCGTACCATGCCGGCATGAACCACCGCCCAGGCTCCTCACCTTCCCGCCCCGCCCGGCTCACGGTCACGACACTTTGCACGTCGGTCCTGGGCGCCCTGCCCCTCACAGCCCTGCCTCTCACCACCCTGACCCTCGCCGCATTGATCCTGGCCGCCCCCACGGCACGGGCCGAATGGGTCGAACGCGTCGCAGACGGCATCATGGGCACGCGCATCACCGTCGAGCTATGGGCCACCGACCGCGCGCAGGGCGATGCCGCCATCGAGGCGGTACTGGAGGAAATGCGTCGCATCGACCGCGACATGAGCACCTACAAACCGACCAGCGAAGTCTCCAAGGTCAACGCCGAGGCAGCCAAGGGACCGCTGAAGATCAGCGCCGAATTGTTCGACCTGCTCGACACTTCCCTCGAGTATTCGCGTATCACCCACGGCGCGTTCGACATCACCTACGCCAGCGTCGGCTATATGTACGACTTCCGCCAACACCTGCGGCCCGACCAGGCACAGATCGACCAGGCGCTGCCCGCCATCGACTATCGGCACATCCTGCTCGACCCCAAGACGGGCACCGTGCGGTTCTCCCAGCCCGGCGTGCGCATCGATCTCGGCGGCATCGGCAAGGGCCACGCGGTGGACCAGGGGATCAAGATCCTGCAGGCACGCGGTATCCAGCACGCGCTGGTCACTGCCGGCGGCGACAGCCGCATCATCGGCGACCGCTTCGGCAAGCCCTGGATCATTGGCATCCGGCATCCGGATCACAAGGACCAGGTGATCGCCCGGATTCCCCTCGAAGACACCGCCATCTCCACCTCCGGCGATTACGAGCGGTATTTCGACGAGAACGGCGTGCGCTATCACCACATCATCGACCCGCACTCGGGCAAGTCGGCCCGCAAGGTGCGCAGCGCCACCATCATCGGCCCCACCGCCACCCGCACCGACGGCCTGTCCAAGACCGCCTTCATACTGGGCGCGGAACAGGCGCTGGCGATCTACAACCAGCTGCCTGACATCGACGCCATCCTGGTCACACCGGACGGGCGGGTGCTGTACACCAAGGGATTGGAGGCGCCGGCCAGCTCACCACATTAGCCGTAACAAGGTGCGACGAGATTTTCCGCCCGGGCGCCGGTCGGGGTTTCTTGAACGGCCCCCTTGGGCATCAGCAACTCCTTACGCGCCGACGGTCATCCCCCCCAGCACACCCTCGCCCCCTCTACCGCGCCTCATTCCCGCCCCCAGGGGGCCGGGCAAGAAACCCCGACCGGAGGTCGGGCTCCTCGCGCCAGCGATCCTAAAATGAAAAAAGCCGGGGGTTACCCGGCTTTTCTCGACTGACTGTCGCGGTCCGCGAAGTTACTTGGCGGCCTTCTTCTTGACGGCGGCCTTCTTCTTCGGGGCGGCGGCTTTCTTGTCGCCAGCGGCGGCCTTGGTGGTCTTGGCCGACGCCTTCTTTTCCACCTTGGCCTGTTTCTCGGCCTTCTCTTCGGCGGTCTTCACCACGCGCTTCTTGGGCGACTTGCGCACAGCCGCTTTCTTGGCAGCCTTCTTCTTGGTCTCGGCACCCTCCTCGTCGGGAGCGGCTTCGGCCTTCTCGGGCTGATCCAGCAGCTGCATCAACGCCATCGGCGCAGCGTCCCCGGCGCGGGGATCCATGCGCAGAATGCGGGTGTAGCCACCCGGACGCGCCTTGAAACGCGGGCCCAGGTCTTCGAACAGCTTGACCACCACTTCGGCATCGCGCAGCTGCGCGAACGCGCGGCGGCGGTTGGCGTCGCTATCGGCCTTACCCAGGGTGATCAGCGGTTCCACCACGCGGCGCAATTCCTTGGCCTTGGGCAGGGTGGTGCGAATGGTCTCGTGGCGCAGCAGCGAGGCCGCCATGTTGCGGAGCATGGCCCAGCGGTGCGGGGCGTTGCGGCTGAGCTGCCGGCCGGAAAGTTGGTGACGCATTGTACTTCAGTGACTCGTAATCGTGATTCGTGGTGCGGACGGCGTTTCGACCGTCCGCAACCGCCAAGACTCGTCCTTTTAGATCACATCCCGGTCGTCGTCGCGCTTCAGGCTGATCGGCGGCCAGTTGTCCAGGCGCATGCCCAGGGTCAGGCCGTGGCTCTCCAGCACTTCCTTGATCTCGGTGAGCGACTTCTTGCCCAGGTTCGGCGTGCGCAGCAGCTCCACTTCGGTGCGCTGCACCAGATCGCCGATGTAGTGAATGTTCTCGGCCTTGAGGCAGTTCGCGCTGCGCACCGTGAGCTCCAGCTCGTCGACCGGACGCAGCAGGATGGGATCGAACTGCTGTTCGGCCGTCTTGGCCGCGCCTTCGTCCTGGCCCTGCAGATCCACGAACACCGACAGCTGATCCTTCAGGATCGAGCCGGCACGACGGATCGCCTCTTCGGCGTCGATGGTGCCGTTGGTTTCGATGTCCAGGATCAGCTTATCCAGGTTGGTACGCTGCTCGACGCGCGCGCTCTCAACCGTATAAGTGACCCGGCGGATCGGGCTGAACGAGGCATCGAGCTGCAGACGGCCGATCGGGCCCGACGACTCTTCGAAGTTGGCGCGCTGGACCGCCGGACGATAACCGCGGCCGCGCTCCACCTTGAGCATCATGTTCAATTCGCCGGCCTTGGTCAGATTGGCGATGACCAGGTCGGAGTTCAGCACTTCCACGTCGTGGTCGAGCTGGATGTCGCCGGCGGTGACCGGGCCGGGGCCCTTCTTGTGCAGCCGCAGCTCGGTCACTTCACGGGCATTCAAGCGGATCGCCACCTGCTTGAGGTTGAGGAGAATGTCGACCACGTCCTCTTGCACGCCTTCGATGCTGGTGTACTCGTGCAATACCCCGTCGATCTCCGCTTCGGTGATCGCGCAGCCAGGCATGGACGAGAGCAGCACGCGGCGCAGCGCATTGCCGAGCGTGTGGCCGAAGCCGCGCTCGAACGGCTCGATCACCACTTTCGCCTGGCGGGCGGTGATGGGCGTGACTTTGACGACGCGAGGCTTCAGGAATTCGCCAACGGATGCCTGCATGGAAAATTTACCTGCTTGTGTGCCGCTAACGGCATTCGCGCTCGATGCGAGCGCAACCAAAACCGAACTCCGGCGGTATCACGCCGCCGGATCATCAAACACTACTTCGAGTACAGTTCGACCACGAGGTTTTCGTTGATCTCGGGCAGAATGTCTTCCCGATCCGGGAGCTGCTTGAAAGTGCCGGTGAACTTCTTCTCGTCGACTTCCACCCATTCCGGGAAACCGACCTGCGCCTTGATCTGCAGTGCCGATTGGATGCGCAGCTGCTTCTGGGCCTTTTCCTGAACCGCCACCACATCACCGGCCTTGCATTGGAACGACGCGATGCTGACCACGTCGCCGTTCACCTTGATCGCCTTGTGGCTGACCAGCTGGCGCGCCTCGGAGCGCGTGGCGGCGAAACCCATGCGGTAGACCACGTTGTCGAGCCGGCCTTCCAGCATCTGCAACAGGTTGGAACCGGTGGCGCCGGGGCGGCCCGCCGCCTTGAAATAGTAGTTACGGAACTGACGCTCGAGCACGCCGTACATGCGGCGCAGCTTCTGCTTTTCACGCAGCTGCACACCGTAGTCCGACAGGCGGCTCTTGCGCTCGCCCTTGATGCCGCCCGGCGGCACTTCGAGCTTGCACTTGGATTCGAGCGATTTGACGCCGCTCTTCAGAAACAAGTCCGTGCCTTCGCGGCGCGACAGCTTGCACTTGGGACCTAAATAACGAGCCATGAAACTTCCTCGCCCTTAACTCGAAGGGCCAATCAGACGCGGCGCTTCTTCGGCGGACGGCACCCGTTGTGCGGGATGGGCGTCACGTCGGAAATGTTGGTGACCTTCAGACCGCAGGCGTTCAGGGCACGTACCGCGGACTCACGACCGGGGCCGGGGCCCGTCACGCGCACTTCGACCGTCTTCAGGCCATGTTCCTGGGCAGCGGTGCCAGCCTTCTCGGAGGCCACCTGCGCAGCGAACGGGGTGCTCTTGCGCGAGCCGCGGAACCCACAACCACCCGAAGTCGCCCACGACAGGGCGTTGCCCTGGCGGTCGGTGATGGTGATGATGGTGTTGTTGAAGGATGCGTGCACGTGCGCAATGCCGTCGGTCACGTGCTTCTTGACCTTCTTGCGGCCCTTGCCCGCACCCGCCGCGCTCTGTTGCTTCTGCTCAGCCATGTTGCCTCGTCAGTTCATTCTGTCCGACCGCCTTCACCTCGAAGCCGGTCATATCGTCTCGCGGCACTACTTGCCCGGAGCCGCGTTCATCTTGATCGCGGCCTTGCGGGGACCCTTGCGGGTGCGCGCATTGGTGCGCGTACGCTGGCCACGCAGCGGCAAGCCGCGGCGGTGCCGGATACCCCGGTAGCAGCCGAGATCCATCAGCCGCTTGATGTTCATGGAGACTTCACGGCGCAGGTCACCCTCGACCGTCAGTTTGCCTACCTGTGAACGCAGCGCGGTCACCTCGGCATCCGTCAGGTCCTTGACCAGCGTGTTGATCTTGACTCCGGCGGCCTCACAAGCCTTCATGGCCTGGGTCCGACCGACGCCGTAGATATGGGTCAACCCCACCCATACATGCTTGTTCATCGGTATGTTGATACCGGCGATGCGGGCCATGCTCAATTCTCTCCCCGCGACCAAAAGCGCGGAACTATAAACCAAAAAACCCCGTAACTCAACGCGTTAAGGCTATCAGCCCTGCCGCTGCTTATGCCGGGCATCGGAACAGATCACGTACACCACGCGGCGGCGGCGCACGATTTTGCAGTTCTTGCAGATCTTCTTGACGGAAGCGCGAACCTTCATCTTCTCTCTCCACTCAGCTCTGACCCGGGCGGCCATAACCGCGCAGGTTGGCCTTCTTCATCAGGCCCTCGTATTGATGCGACATCAGGTGCGCTGCCACCTGGGCCTGAAAATCCATGACCACGACCACCATGATCAGCAGCGACGTGCCGCCGAAATAGAACGGCACATTGAAGCGCGCGATCAGGAACTCGGGCAGCAAGCACACGATGGTCACGTACAGCGCGCCCCATACCGTCAGCCGGGTCAACACCTTGTCGATGTACTCGCCGGTCTGCTGGCCGGGGCGGATACCCGGAATGAAGGCGCCGGATTTCTTGAGGTTCTCCGCCGTCTCGCGCGAGTTGAACACCAGCGCGGTGTAGAAGAAACAGAAGAAAATGATCAGCGCGCCGTACAACAGCATATGCAGCGGCTGCCCCGGGCTCAGTCCCGTGGAAATGTTCTGCAGCCAGCTCCAGCCCTCGCTGGTGCCGGACCAGCTGGCGATGGTGGCCGGGAACAGCAGCAGGCTCGAAGCGAAGATCGGCGGGATCACGCCCGACATGTTCAGCTTGAACGGCAGGTGCGTGCTCTGGCCGGCGTACAGCTTGCGGCCCTGCTGGCGCTTGGCATAGTTGACCTGAATGCGGCGCTGGCCGCGCTCCACGAACACCACGAACGCGGTGACCGCGATCACCATGCCGAACAGGATCAGGGCGATGGCGGCGTTCAATTCACCGGTGCGCACCAGTTCCAAGGTGCCGGCAATGGCCGCCGGCAGGCCCGCCACGATGCCCGCCAGAATGATCATCGAGATGCCGTTGCCCAGGCCGCGCTCGGTGATCTGCTCGCCCAGCCACATCAGAAACATGGTGCCGGCGATCAGCGTGACCGAGGCGATGAACACGAACTGCGGCCCCGGAGCGATGACCACGCCCTGGTTCTGCAGCGCAATGGCCGCCGATGCCGCCTGCACCAGTGCCAGCAGTACCGTGCCATAGCGCGTGTACTGGGTCAGCTTGCGGCGCCCTGACTCGCCTTCCTTCTTGATGGCGGCCAGCTGCGGCATCACCACCGCCATCATCTGGATGATGATGGACGCCGAGATGTAAGGCATCACGCCCAGCGCGAAAATCGACAAGCGCGAGATGGCGCCGCCCGAGAACATGTTCACCATGTTCAGGATCGTGCCCTGCTGCGACTCGAAGAAACGCGCCAGCGCGACCGGATCGATGCCCGGCACCGGGATGAAGGTCCCGATGCGGTACACGATCAGCGCGCCCACCAGGAAGAACAGCCGCTGCCGCAACTCGGCAAAGCGGGTGATCTCGCCAAAGGCGGAGAGCGATGACTCGGTGGCGGATTTGGTGGCCACTAGGTACCTGCTGCTGCTTAAGCCACGTCTTCGATCTTGCCGCCAGCCGCCTCGATGGCGGCCCGCGCGCCCTTGGTCAGGTGCACGCCCTTCACGGTGACGGCCTTGCCGAACTCACCGGAAGCCACGATACGCGCACGCAACGCCTGGGCTGGAATCACGTTGGCAGCCTTCAGCGCGGCCAGATCGACCACGCCGCCTTCCACCTTGGCCAGCTCCGATAGACGCACTTCGGCCACCGTCGGCTTGATCTTGGAGCGGAAGCCCAGCTTGGGCAGACGGCGCTGCAGCGGCATCTGGCCGCCTTCGAAGCCGACCTTGTGATAGCCGCCCTTGCGGGCGCGCTGGCCCTTGACGCCACGGCCGCAGGTCTTGCCCTGGCCGGCGGAGGCGCCACGACCAACCCGCAGACGCGGTTTCTTGGCGCCGGGTGCCGGAGAAATGCTGTTGAGTTTCATAACTTAAGCCTCTTCCACTTTGAGCAGGTGGCCCGAGGCACGGATCATGCCGCGAATCTCCGGCGTATCCGCCAACGTGGCGGTGTCACGGATGCGGCGCAGGCCGAGCCCGCGCACCGTGGCCTTGTGGCTCTTGAGCTGACCGAACACGCTCTTCACCAGCGTGACCTTGAGGGTTTTCGATTTGGGCGTAGACATGACGTCAATCCAACTTGCGTGATTCGCCTGGGCTTATCAGCCGAGGATCTCTTCGATGCGCTTGCCGCGCTTCGCAGCAATATCTTCCGGCGACTGTGTGCTCGTCAGAGCGTTGAAAGTCGCACGCACCACGTTGATCGGGTTGCGCGAGCCATAGCTCTTGGCAAGCACGTTGCGCACGCCGGCACATTCGAACACCGCGCGCATGCCGCCACCGGCGATCAGGCCGGTACCGTCAGCGGCCGGCTGCATGTACACGCGCGTCGTGCCGTGACGGCCGTTGAGCGCGTAGTGCAGCGTGGCATTCTTGAGCGCCACGTTGGCAAGGTTCTTGCGCGCGGCCTGCATCGCCTTCTGGATCGCGACCGGCACTTCGCGCGCCTTGCCGTAACCGAAGCCGACCTTGCCGCGGCCATCGCCGACCACGGTCAGCGCCGTGAAACCGAACTGCCGGCCGCCCTTGACGACCTTGGCAACGCGATTGACCGCCACGAGCTTTTCGATGTACTCGTCGCCCGCCGCTGCTTTTTCAACTCTGGCCATTTACCGTTTTCCTGTGTGGATCGGACCGCCTGACGGCCCGACGCTTCGCTTGGCTCTCGAACCTGCCAACCGTCGTTAGAATTCCAGCCCGTGTTCACGCGCCGCATCGGCAAGCGCCTTGATGCGACCGTGATACTTGAAGCCCGAGCGATCGAACGCCACCTGCGTGATGCCGGCGGCCTTGGCGCGCTCCGCGATGGCCTTGCCGACCGCCGCGGCAGCGGTCACGTTGCCGGTGCCCTTGAGGTCGGCCCGCACTTCCTTCTGCAAGGTCGAGGCCATTGCCAGCACCTTCGACTCGCCATCGAAGATCTGCGCATAGATGTGCTGCGAGGTGCGATGCACCGACAGACGCAGCACCTTCAGCTCGCGAATCTTCGCGCGGGTGCGCGCTGCGCGACGCAGCCTCTGGACGTTCTTGTTCATCACTCGTTACTCGTGTCTGGACTCTTTGGGAAGCGACCGCTGCCGATCACTTCTTCTTCGCTTCCTTCAGCTCGATCTTCTCGCCGGCGTAGCGCACGCCCTTGCCCTTGTAGGGCTCCGGCGGACGGTAGGCGCGGATGTTGGCCGCCGCCTGGCCCACCTTCTGCACGTCGGTGCCCTTGACCAGAATTTCGGTCTGGCTCGGGGTTTCGACGGTGATGCCTTCGGGGGCCTCGTAGACCACCGGGTGCGAGAAGCCAAGCGTCAGGTTCAAATTCTTGCCCTGGGCCTGGGCGCGGTAACCCACGCCGACCAGCTCGAGCTTGCGCTCGTAGCCCTTGCTCACGCCTTCGACGATATTGGCGAGATGCGCACGGGTGGAACCCGCGACCATGTCGGTCTCGCGCTCCGCGCCGATCTTCTCGATGGTCAGCGTACTGCCGTCCTGCACCACCTTCACGTGGCGGGAATTCAGGGCCAGCGTCATGGTGCCCTTGCCGCCCTTGACCGTCACCGCCTCGGCGGTAATGGTGGCGCTCACGCCCTGGGGCAGGCTGACCGGCTGCTTTGCTACTCGTGACATGTGTTGCCTACCTTACGAGACGATGCACAGCACTTCGCCGCCGTGGCCGGCCGCGCGCGCCTGGCGATCGGTCATCACACCTTTCGAGGTGGAGACGATCGCAATGCCCAAGCCGCCGAGTACGGTCGGCAGCTCGTCCTTGCCCTTGTAGACCCGCAGGCCGGGGCGGCTGATGCGCTCCAGGCGGTCGATGACAGGGCGGCCCTGGTAATACTTCAGCTGTACCGCCAGGGTGGGTTTGCCATCCTGCTCAGCCGAAGAGAAGTCTTCGATATAGCCTTCGTCTTTCAAGACCTTCGCAATGGCCAACTTCACCTTGGAAGTCGGCGCGCTGACTTCGGGCTTGCCCGAGGTCTGGCCGTTGCGAATACGCGTCAGGAAATCGGCGATCGGATCCGTCATGCTCATGTGGTGCTCCAGTGGTACCAGCTGTTACCAGCTGGCCAGCCCGAGGCCCGGAATTTCGCCACGCATGGTGGCTTCACGCAGTTTCTGGCGGGCAAGACCAAATTTGCGATACACGCCGCGCGAACGGCCGGTGATCTGGCAGCGGTTACGCTGACGGATCTTGCTCGAGTCGCGAGGCATTGCCTGCAGCTGAGCGACAGCTGCTTCGCGCTCGGCCGGCGAGCTGCTCGGCTTGCGGATAATCTCTTTCAGTCGCGCACGCTTGACGGCGTAACGCTTCACCAGCTTCGCCCGCTTGGTTTCGCGGTTGAGCATCGATGTCTTGGCCATAACTAACGCCCTACTTTCCGGATTACTTGCGGAACGGGAAATTGAAAGCTTCGAGCAACGCGCGGCCCGACTTATCGTCCGGCGCGGTGGTCGTGATGGTGATGTCCATACCGCGGATCGCGTCGATCTGGTCGTAAGCGATCTCGGGGAAAATGATCTGTTCCTTGACCCCGAAATTGTAGTTGCCCTGACCGTCGAACGAACGCGCGCTGACGCCACGGAAGTCGCGGATACGCGGCATGGCGATGTTCACCAGGCGGTCCAGGAACTCATACATTTGTGCGCCGCGCAGCGTGACCTTGCAGCCGATCGCGAGGCCGTCACGCAGCTTGAAGGTCGCGACCGACTTGCGCGAACGGGTGACCAGCGGCTTCTGGCCGGTGATCTTGGTCAGATCGGCCACCGCGTTGTCCATGATCTTCTTGTCGGCGACCGCTTCGCCCACACCCATGTTGACCGTGATCTTGGTGATCTTCGGTACCTGCATGATGTTGTCGAGCCCGAGGCTTTGCTTCAGCTCGGGAACGATCTTTTCGCGGTAATGCTGTTGGAGTCTTGCCATTTTCGCTCAACCTTTCTGGACCACTCGGGCCTCACCTCGCCAGGACGCGCACTGCGGCGTCCCGCACGTGGCTGCCGTCAGGCATCCACCACTTCCTTGTTGGACTTGAAGAAGCGCACCTTGCGGCCGTCCGCCAGGGTACGCACACCGACACGGTCGCCCTTCTTGGCCGCCGGGTTCCACAACATCACGTTCGAGATGTCGAGAGCGGCTTCGCGCTGCACGATGCCACCCTGCACGTTCTTCTGCGGGTTGGGCTTGGTGTGACGCTTGACCATGTTGATGCCTTCGACCAGCACCTGGCCTTCCAGCACCTTGACGATGGTGCCGCGCCGGCCCTTGTCACGGCCGGCGATCACCACGACTTCGTCGCCTTTACGAATCTTGTTCATAGCTCACAGCACCTCGGGTGCCAGCGAAATGATCTTCATGAACTGGGCGGTACGCAGCTCGCGGGTCACCGGTCCGAAGATGCGGGTGCCAATCGGCTCCAGCTTCGGATTGAGCAACACGGCGGCATTGCCGTCGAAGCGGATCAATGAGCCATCGGCCCGGCGCACACCGAAACTGGTACGCACCACTACCGCGTCGTACACCTCGCCCTTCTTGACCTTGCCGCGCGGGATCGCATCGCGCACGCTGACCTTGATGACGTCGCCCACGGTGGCGTAGCGGCGCTTGGAGCCGCCCAGCACCTTGATGCACATCAGGCTGCGCGCGCCACTGTTGTCGGCGGCATTGAGCAATGTCTGCATCTGAATCATGGCGTCACGTCTCCCTGGACCGCACGGCTGATCACCCGCACCAGGCGGAAGCTCTTGTGACGCGACAGCGGCCGGCACTGCTCGATGGCCACCACGTCGCCCTCACGGCTCTCGTTGTTCTCGTCGTGAGCGAGATAGTGAGTGGAGCGGCGCAGATACTTGCCGTAGACCGGATGCGGCACATAGCGCTCAACCATCACGGTGATGGTCTTCTGCATCTTGTTGCTCACCACCTTGCCGGTGATGGTCTTGGCAGCCTTGGCCGGCGCATCGGGCGCCGCGGCAACCTCAGCCTTGGCTGACTTCGCTTGCTTGCTCATGCTTATTTACCTTTTCCCGCGGCCGCCGCGCGACGCTGTTCAGCCTGCACCGTCTTGAGGCGCGCGATATTGCGGCGCACCTTGCTGAACTGGTCGGGCTTCGCCGCCTGGCCGGTGGCCCGTGCCATGCGGAGATTGAACTGTTCGCGACGCAGATCCAGCAGTTCTTTCTGCAGATCGGCCACGCTCTTCTGCCGGTATTCTTTCGCGCTCATTTAACGCACCTGTCGCGTAACGAACTGGGTATCCACCGACAGCTTCGAAGCCGCCAAGCGGAACGCCTCACGCGCGACCGCCTCGGTCACGCCTTCCATTTCGAACAGCACCTTGCCGGGCTTGACCTTGGCCACGTAATACTCGACGTTGCCCTTGCCGCTACCCATACGCACTTCCAGCGGCTTCTTGCTGATCGGCAGATCGGGGAACACACGCACCCAGATCTGGCCGCCGCGCTTCACATAGCGGGTCATGGCACGACGCGCAGCTTCGAGTTCGCGCGCAGTCATGCGCGCACGGCTCACGGCCTTCAGGCCGAACTCGCCGAACGCGACATAGTTGCCGCCCTGCGCGAGGCCGGCATTGCGGCCCTTGAACGCCTTGCGGTACTTGGTTCTTTTCGGTTGCATCATGATGAAGTTACTCGCTCAGCGCCGCCGTCAAGCCGTCTGTTCGGCCGGGGCAGCCGCCGACTGGGCATCGGCCGATTCCGTCGACACGTCCTGCTTGTTGAATACTTCGCCCTTGAAGATCCAGACCTTGACGCCGATGATGCCGTAGGTGGTCTTGGCTTCCGCCAGGCCGTAATCGATCTCGGCGCGCAGGGTGTGCAGCGGCACACGGCCTTCACGGTACGACTCGGTACGCGCGATTTCCGAACCGTTCAACCGGCCCGAGGCGCGCACCTTGATGCCGAGTGCGCCGATACGCATGGTGTTGGTGACGGCGCGCTTCATGGCGCGACGGAACATGACGCGGCGTTCGAGCTGCTGGGCAATGCCGTCGGCCACCAGTTGGGCGTCCAGCTCGGGCTTACGGATTTCGGCGATGTTGATGCGCACGTCGCCCACCGGCATCTTCATGATCTTGGCGACCAGAGCGCGCAGCTTCTCGATGTCCTCACCCTTCTTGCCGATCACGATGCCCGGACGAGCCGTGTGAATCGTGATGTTGACCTTGCGCGCGGCACGCTCGATCTGCACGCGGCTCACCGAGGCTTCCGCCAGCTTCTTCTTCAGGAACTCGCGCACCTGAAAATCGGTATAGACGTGCGCCGGAAAATTCCGGGTGGAGGCGTACCACTTGGAGTTCCAGTCGCGCGTGATGCCGAGGCGGAAACCGATCGGATTGACTTTCTGACCCATAGTTGACTCGCGTTGCTTCGCTTTGAGCGGTCGCTGACCGGTTAATCCTGCTTGCCGTCGCCGACTGTCACGATGATGTGGCTGTTGCGCTTCCAGATACGCGTGCCGCGTCCCTTGGCACGGGCGGCAAAGCGCTTGAGCACCGGCGCGGTGTCCACCGTGATGGCCTGCACCTTGAGCTCGTCCACATCGGCGCTGAGATTGTTCTCGGCGTTGGCGATGGCGGATTCCAGTACCTTGCGCACCAGCTCGGCACCCTTCTTGGGGGTGAAACGCAGCGTGTTGAGCGCCAGGCCAACCGGCTGACCACGCACCATGTCGGCGATCAGCCGGCACTTCTGCGGAGAAATCCGTGCGTACTTCAATTTAGCCGCAACTTGCATAATCAGGCTCCCGACTTCTTGTCGCCCGAGTGGGACTTGAAGGTGCGCGTCGGCGCAAATTCACCCAGCTTGTGACCGACCATGTTTTCGGAGACCAGCACCGGCACGTGTTGACGGCCGTTGTGCACGGCGATGGTCAGACCCACCATGTCGGGCAGAACCATGGAACGACGCGACCAGGTCTTGATCGGACGGCGGTCGTTCTTTTCCGCGGCAACGCGCACCTTCTTGGCGAGGTGCAGATCGACGAACGGACCTTTCTTGATCGAACGAGGCACTGTCAGCTCCTCAAATTAGCTGCGACGCCGCAGGATCATGCTGGCGGTACGCTTGTTGCGGCGAGTCTTCTTGCCCTTGGTGTTCCAACCCCAGGGGCTGACCGGATGCGGGTTACCCTGACCGGACTTGCCTTCACCGCCACCGTGCGGGTGATCCACTGGGTTCATGACCACGCCACGCACCGTCGGACGGATACCGCGCCAACGGATCGCACCGGCCTTGCCGTAGCTGCGCAGGCTGTGCTCGTCGTTGGACACTTCACCGATGGTCGCGCGGCAGTCGACATGCACCTTGCGCATTTCGGTCGAACGCAGACGAATCGTCGCGTAAGAACCTTCGCGCGCCGCAAGTTGCGCCGAGCCGCCGGCACTGCGTGCCAGCTGACCGCCCTTGCCGGGCTTGAGCTCGATGCAGTGGATGGTGGTACCGATCGGGATGTTGCGCAGCTGCAGGGTGTTGCCCGCCTTGATCGGCGCTTCCGGACCGGACTGGATGGTGTCGCCCGCCACCACGCCCTTGGGCGCGAGGATGTAGCGACGCTCGCCGTCCGCATACAACACCAGAGCGAGATGCCCAGTGCGGTTCGGATCGTATTCGATACGCTCGACCTTGCCGGGGATGCCGTCCTTGTTACGGACGAAATCCACCAGGCGGTAGCGCTGCTTGTGGCCACCGCCCTGGTGGCGCACGGTCTGGCGACCGGAATGATTGCGCGCGCCGGTGCGCTTCTTGGACACGACCAGCGACTGCTCCGGTCCGCCCTTGTGCAGGTGCGAACGCGAAATCGAGACCTGGAAGCGGCGGCCCGGCGAGGTAGGTTTTGACTTGATCAATGCCATGATGACTGATCCTTAACTTCAGGCTTCGGCGCCGGACAGGTCGATGCTCTGGCCCGGAGCGAGGCGCACATAAGCCTTCTTGAAATCCTGGCGCTGGCCGAGACGCTGGCCGAAACGCTTCTGCTTGCCGCCGGTGTTCACCACGTTGACGTAGTCAACCTTGACTTCGAACATCAGCTCGACCGCCGCCTTGATCTCAGGCTTGCTGGCGTCGCGACGCACGCGAAACACGAACTGGTTCGCACCTTCGGCGATGCGGGCGCTCTTCTCGGACACGTGCGGCCCGAGCAGCACGGTCATCAATTTTTCCTGACTCATGCGAGCCTCTCTTCAAGCAGGCGGACCGCACCGACGGTCGCAACCACGTTTTTGTGACGCGCCAGGCTCACCGGGTCGATGGCGCTGACCGGCAGGACGTTGACGTAAGGCAGGTTGCGCGACGCCAGGTCCAGCTTCTCGTCGTGCGCCTCGACCAGCACCAGCACGTCGTTGCCCACGCCCAGATCGCTCAGCTGGCTCACCAGCAGCTTGGTCTTGGGGGCTTCGAGCTCAAAGCTGTTGACCACCGCCAGGCGCTCCTGACGGGCCAGTTCGGACAGCATGACCTGGATCGCGGCGCGGTACATCTTGCGATTGACCTTCTGCCCGTAATCGCGAGGCCGTGCGGCGAACGCCCGGCCGCCGCCCACCCAGATCGGGCTGCGGATGGAGCCGGCGCGGGCCTGACCCGTGCCCTTCTGGCCCCATGGCTTCTTGCCGCCGCCGCGCACTTCGGCGCGCGACTTCTGCCGTTTGGTGCCTGCGCGGCCGGCGGCCATGTAGGCCGTCACCACCTGGTGCACCAGAGTTTCGTTGTATTCACGCGCAAACGTGGCGTCCGACACTTGGACGTCCTGCGGCTGCGCACCCTTGACTACCAGCTTGAGTTTCATGGCGGTACTGCCTTGTTAGGGCTTATTTCTTGGCCGGGGCCGCGGCCTTGACCGGCGCCAGGCGCTTGCGCGCCGCCTGGCCGGCGACCTTGACCGACGGACGAACGATGACCTGGCCACCGGGAGCGCCTGGGACGGCGCCACGGATCAGCAGCAGGTTGCGCTCTGCATCGACGCGTACCACTTCGAGGTTCTCGATGGTACGGCGCTGCACGCCCATATGGCCCGACATACGCTTGCCACGGAACACGCGGCCCGGGGTCTGACGCTGGCCGATGGAGCCCGGCGAACGGTGCGAAACCGAGACACCGTGCGTGGCGGACAGACCACCGAAGTTGTGACGCTTCATGGTGCCGGCGAAGCCCTTACCCGTGGTGGTGCCGGTGACGTCGACGATCTGGCCGACGCTGAACAGGTCCACCTTGATCTCGCTGCCGGCAGCCAGATCCTTGCCTTCCTCGCCGGTGAGGCGGAATTCCAGCATGGACTGGCCGGGCGCCACCTTGACCTTGGCATAGTGGCCGGCCTGGGGTTTGCTCAGATGGGAGGCTTTGCGGCTGCCAAAGGCAACCTGCACGGCCCGATAGCCGTCAGTTTCGGTGCTGCGAACCTGCGTGACGCGGTTCGGCAACGCTTCGATCACGGTCACCGGAATAGCTTCGCCCGCGTCGGTGAAGACACGAGTCATACCGGCTTTGCGACCGACCAGACCCACGGTCTTGGTAGCGCTCATCGTAATACCTCTATGTTCCTCTTCGACATGCCAGCTTCGATTGGCTGGCACGCAACTCAAACGGATCCCGTCTCTTGGCCACGCACCCGGCTAGGGGATAACGCGGTCCGCGCCTGCAAAAGCGGCACTGGCAACATTTGGAAGTTCCACTGAGGGCCGACCGGGCAACGTGGTGCCGGTCATGCCGCTCGAGCGGTACCCCGTCAGGGCCAGGCCTCGGCGCAAAAAAGGAGGCGCGAATTATAGTCAGCTGGGCCTGCAATGCAAGCCCCTATTCAACCTGCTCGCCCCCGCTTCGGGGCTCAATCTCTCCATGGCGGGCCAGGGATGGCCCGCGGGAAGCGTAGCGCAGGCCGCCCTGCGCAAGCTTCATGGATCAAGGGCAGGACTGCCCTTGATCCTCCAATCATCAATTGAGCTTGATCTGTACGTCCACGCCAGCCGGCAGTTCCAGCTTCATCAGGGCGTCCACGGTCTTGTCCGTGGGGTTCAGGATGTCCATCAGCCGCTTATGAGTACGGATCTCATACTGATCGCGCGCATCCTTGTCGCCGTGCGGGGCGGCCAGGATGGTGAAGCGCTCCATCTTGGTCGGCAGGGGCACCGGACCACGCACGGTGGCGCCGGTACGCTTGGCGGTCTCGACGATTTCACGCGCCGAGTTGTCGATCAGCCTGTGGTCGAAAGCCTTCAGGCGGATACGGATATTTTGATTAGTGGCCATAGTCGTTTACTTCAGGATCTTCGCCACCACGCCGGCGCCGACGGTCTTGCCGCCTTCGCGAATCGCGA
>Ga0182745_1001483_pt1 | contig 22452 bp, 14 predicted proteins | sample eDN3rd30CKraftBY_FD_128523 | JGI IMG/M metagenome (GOLD analysis project Ga0182745, IMG submission 128523) | Enriched backyard soil microbial communities from Emeryville, California, USA - eDNA 3rd pass 30_C Kraft BY (version 2) (version 2) | ecosystem: Environmental > Terrestrial > Soil >...
CGTCTGGGCACAAAAACACACTGGTGTTATTTGTGTTTAGTTTTTTTCCCCCCCCCCCTCGCCCCCCCCCCCCCCCCCCCCCCCCCCCCTTTTTTTCGGGTGGGGCCCCCCCCCCCCCCCCCCCCCCCCCTGAAGAATGGATTGCCCCAGACGCTTCCTGGGTCACTGAAGCGAATCGTCGTAGCGACGCCTTTGATTCCGGTGCTGAGAGCGGCTCGGATTGGCAGGCAGCGAGACGACGAGCACGTAGGGCCGCTGGGCTTGAGTAACAGGGTTATCGTCTATTCCAGCGCAGAGCGAGAGTTCATCGTAACCAATGGGAGCCACGGCCTGGAACTCACCGGTACCCTGGCCAGGATTTCCTGCACCGCTGGCAACCGTGTTTACGGCAGGCCAAAGAAATGCTCGGCCGTGAGGGAGGCCGATCGACCCCCACAAAAATACTTGACAGCCGACCATTGCTGCCTTCTGATGACGAGCACTGTTACCCACACTACCTAATCAAGGGGTGGCGACATGACTCGGCTCGACCGCGCTGGACTCTTCTTCGACGACGAAATCGCCACCGTCCCCGTCTTGAACCGCGTCGCCCGCCGCTGGTTATTAAGCTGCCCGAGAAGGGACGTTGTCCCTTGCCTCAGCGACGGCACGCCGTGGGAAAGCAAGCGGCCTGCGTTGTCGCGCTGCTCAGTTGAAAACAGTCCCCGTTCATCCTCGGGATTGCCGCTGTTCATCGGTTTGACACTGGGCACCATGTTGGTAGCTGGTGTCATTGTTTCTTCGTAACCGTTGTTAGTTCTGCGATTGGCGTCACGTATCCATGTTGTCTTCTGGAGCCTTGGATCGATGTTTAAGATGTCTGCAAAAATCGTTGTGCAACAGGCCGCCTCCCGGAAACGACCATTCCTGCTGAGGAAAAGCCGGCGAGCATTTACGTTGGTGGAACTGCTGGTCGTGATCGCGATCATCGGCGTGATGGTGGGCCTGCTGCTGCCAGCGGTCCAAGCGGCCCGCGAGGCGGCGCGGCGGATGCAATGCAGTAATAATCTTAAGCAATTTGGGCTCGGTCTCCATAATTACCATGACACCTATAGCAGCTTCCCGGTTGGCTCGGCGGGCCCCAACCATCCCAACCCGCGCGCCGGTTGGCAGGTCCAAATCTTAGCGTTCATGGAACAGGTCCCGCTTTGGGAACAACTGCACATGGACGGCCCTCGACCGGGCGTCAGTTATGGTGGAGTCGTCGGCAGCGTGACGCGACAGGTTCTTGCCGATGGCGACGAGGCAGGTGAGAAGCAAGTTCCTTACGCGATGTGCCCCAGCAGTAGTTGGCCCTCTCATACGGCCTCAGGTACCAACACGCCGTTCAAGACGACTGCGAATTTCGCGAATGCCACGTACATCGGATCGATCGGTTCGCAGCGAACTCCGTCGAGCAATTCCGCATGTAACCCATTCCAAAGCTTCGCCGAAGTGATGCCTTCGTCCTGTACGACTGCCGAACTCGATTACGGACGCACGCTGAAGACCCAGTGTCTTTCCGGGATGTTCAACTACTGGGGCGCACGGCTGAGGTTTCGCGACGTCACCGACGGCACGTCGAACACCTTGTCCGTCGGCGAATCTCGTCCGGAGTGCCATTCCCACGCGCTCTATGGCTGGTGGTTCTCCAACGGCATGGGCAATGCGCATGCCTCGACCGTCGCGCCGATTAACGAGCGGACGACATGTGACAAGGCGCTGCCGAGCCAAATCAGCAACCCAGCCTGCGTCGCGAAATCGAATTACAACTATTCTTGGGGATTCAAGTCCCAACATCCTGGCGGCGTCAGCTTTGTGCTCGTTGATGGCTCGGTGCGATTCGTTTCAGATACCATCGACCATTTTCTTTACCAACGCTTAGGCGGACGTGCCGACGGGCAACCGTTGGGCGGCGAGTGGTAGTCCCTGCAACCTTGTTCTAAGCAGGTCATTTAACCAACTGCGGAGTCGATCCGAATGCGAATATTGAGATGCGCGGCGTTTGCGCCGGTGGCCCTGATGATTGGCGTGGTGATGGTTGGTTGTAGCGATACGCTAACCGTGGCGCCGGCCAGTGGTACCGTCGTCTACCAGGGCAAGCCGGTGGCGGGCGCTACCGTCGTCTTTCAGTCCGAAGGCGGCCCCCCAGCGATTGCCACCACCGATGAACAAGGACGCTTTTCGATGAATACTCAAGGACGCGACGGCGTCTTGCCGGGGAAAGCGAAAGTGACGATCAGTTTGGTGGAAGCAACGGAAGTTGGAAATCCCAATGCGGTCATGGATGGCGACATTCCCAGTGACGACCCCGCCGCCTTTGAAGCTTCACTGACCTCTGCGGATCTAGCCGCGATGGCGCGAGCGCGGTCTTTGATTCCACAAAAATATAACCACTTTCAAACCAGTGGCTTGACGGCTGATGTTGTCGTCGGGCAAGACAATGAGTTCCACTTTGAATTGGTGGACTGACCGTCGCCTGCGAAGCCCGTGTTCCTTCTGTCCGTGACAGTACTGCCCTTCAAGTCGCACCTTGCCCACCGCGTAAACTCGGACCTTGTTCTGTGCCAGCCTTTTGGTTGCATCGGTTGCGAGACATCGGCATAGGGTGCGTGTTAACCGGACGCTAACGCGTGCCGGCTAATAAAACTGGTTCTTCCACAATTTTTGTGGCTCATCACTTTGGACATGAACGCTGAGCCTCTGGGTGGCTCGTCCCTGAGGAACGAAGGGCGTGTTGCGGAGAGCTGCAGTGAGATCACGAAATGTCGCGTCGACTCCGTATTTAGCTCAGGAGACCACGCCCATCGCTGGAGCTCTGGGCGTGCCACCCAAATCCCACTCCGGGATAGCGACCACCCAATCCGCGGAAGACCCTAAAACTTCTTCCGAAGTTTATCCCCTCTGTCGCTTACCGGCCTGTCTGCGGGGGCTGAACGGGCCGACTGGCCGCTGCTTGTGATGATCGCGCGCCCATCGGTCACGCTGAGCTGGCAGTGGCGTGCCCGCTCTATGGCTGATGGCGCTTGTCGCTACACTGTGCGGCGTGGGGCTCGGCGGCGATGGCTGTGAGCCAGCAGGTATTCATGCCGCTGGGGGACGATTGCTCCATGGCGCTGCACCCGATTAGGCGACCGACGCGAGCAGAGAGGGCTGATGGGCTGGGAAGCTTGGTTAACGGTATCGATGGCAATCAGCTTGTTGCTGGCGCTGGCGCTGCGGATCGCTGCCACCGATATGTTGGCGATCACTTGCTTGGGTGTGCTGATGCTGGCGCAAAACCTCAGCGGCACCGATCTACTCCCCTCGCCGCGCGATGCGGTGATCGGGTTTGGCAATGAGGGGCTGATCACCATCGCGTTATTATTTGCGGTCGTGGCCGGTTTGGAGCTGACCGGGGGCACAGAATTGGCCACCGGGTGGCTGCTCAAGCGCGCCCGCACGCTGGCCGGGGCGCAGTTGCTGTTGCTCTCGCCCGTGGCGGTGCTAAGCGCGTTTCTGAACAACACTCCGGTGGTCGCCGCGCTGCTGCCGGTGGTCAACGATCTGAGCAAACGGGTGGGAACGAGCCCTAGTCAGTTGCTGCTGCCGTTGTCCTACATGGCGATCCTCGGCGGCATGTGCACGCTGATCGGCACCAGCACGAATCTGCTGGTGCAGGGATTGGTGATCGAGCAGGGGATGGCGCCGCTCGGGTTCTTTGCACCGGCGGCGGTCGGCATTCCGGTGACACTATTGGGCCTGGGGTACATCCTGATCGCGTCGCGGTGGCTATTGCCCAACCGCCGACCCGCCGTCAGTTCTAAGGATGACCCGCGTCAGTATACCGTCGAAATGGTGGTCACCGCGGGTGGCGCCTTGGTTGGCCAGACGATCGAAGCGGCCGGTTTGCGACACCTGCCGGGGCTGTACCTGGCGGAAATTGAGCGGCAGGACGAGCGGTTGACCGCGGTCAGTCCGACCGAGCGACTGCGTGCGGGAGACGTGTTGGTCTTGGTCGGCATGCTGGAGAGCGTTGTCGACCTGCAGAAGATCCGCGGGTTATCGCCACCGGACGACCAAGCCCGCAAACTTGGGATGCCCGCTTGGCACCGGCGGTTGGTGGAAGCGGTTGTCAGCAGCCGCTGTCAGTTGCTCGGCCAAACCATTCGCGAGGGACGGTTTCGCACGCACTATGGCGCTGCGGTGATTGCGGTTGCCCGGGGCGACCGGCGGTTACCCGGCAAGCTCGGCGATGTGCGGTTAGAGGTCGGCGACGTGTTGCTGCTGGAAGCTTCGCCGACGTTCTTGGAACAACGGGCGCAGTCGCACGAGTTCTTTTTGGTCAGCAATGTTCCCGGCGGAGCCGTGCGGCGGCCCGAGCGCGCTTGGTTAGCGTTGGCGATTCTCGTGACGATGGTGTTGGCCGCCACCCTGACGCCGCTATCGATCTTGACCGCGGCGTTGCTGGCGTGCATTGCGATGATCGTGATGTGTTGCTGCACCGCCGACGAAGCGCGGCAGAGCATTGACTGGTCCGTGCTGATCGTGATCGGAGCGGCGCTGGGGATCGGCAAGGCGCTGGAACAAAGCGGCGCGGCGCAGGCGATTGCTGGCGGTCTGTTGACGTTCGCCGGCGGCAACCCGCTGCTGTCGCTGGCCGCGATTTACCTGGCGACGATGCTCTGCACCGAGATGATCACCAACAATGCCGCCGCCGTGCTGATGTTTTCGATCGCTTGGAAGACGTCGCTCGCCCTGGGCGTCAGCCCATTGCCATTTGTGATGGCGGTGATGATCGCGGCATCGGCAAGTTTTTCCACGCCGTTTGGCTACCAGACCAATCTGATGGTCTATGGTTTGGGAGGCTACCGGATGACCGACTATCTGCGGTTCGGGTTGCCACTGAATTTTTTGGTGTTCGTCGCGTCGCTGATGATCATCCCGCGGGTTTGGCCATTTTGACTAGCTCGCCCGAGGAGTTTGAAAGTCTGCCGCCAGTTCGGCTTTCTTGAGTCCTCGGGCAAGTTGCCTAGAATAGACTGCACATCGTCCTGTTCAGCGCTCGTTCTTCTCACAGTTTACGGTTACATGTCACACCACAACGGTTCCTCCGCCCCCGCTCCGGTGGTGCCGACGGATCGCCAAGCCACGATCAATCGCCTCGAATCCTCGCTGCTGCACCATCGTGAGCCGCTGGAAGTTGACAAAATCTTCCGAGCGCTGGTGAAACTGGAGGGCTCCGACTTGCACCTCAAGGTCGGCCAACCGCCGATGGTCCGGGTCCGCGGCGAGCTGCGTCCGCTCAACCGACCGCCGATCGAGAATGAGGAGATGGTGCGGTTGCTGATCCCGATGATGGACGACCGCAACCTGGAGATTTTCGATCGCGAGGGCGGGGCCGACTTTGCGTACGTGGTCGATATCGATGGTGTGTCGTGGCGTTTTCGTGTCAACCTGCTGAAGCAGCTCGGCAAGATCGGGATGGTTGCCCGCCGGATCAATAACTTCATCCCCGACTTCAAAGGGCTGTTTCTGCCGTCATCGATCGAACAGCTTTGTCACTATGAGCAGGGAATGGTGCTGCTGGCCGGGGTGACCGGTAGCGGTAAGAGCACTACGATCGGCTCGATGCTCAATTACATCAACAGCATCTATCGCAAGCACATCCTGACGCTCGAAGACCCGATCGAGTTTGTCTACACCGAAGACAAATGCTTGATCAACCAGCGGGAAATCGGGCAGGACGTGCTCGACTTCAAGGTCGGTATGAAGCACGCGGTGCGGGAAGACCCGGACATCATCCTAGTCGGTGAGTTGCGTGATGAGGAGACGTTCATGACGGCGATCCATGCCGCGGAAACCGGTCACCTCGTGTTCGGCACGATCCACGCCGCCAGCGCTTCGACGACGATCGGCCGTATTCTCGACTTGTTCCCCGAGGAAATGCACGGCGCGATTCGCAGCGCCATCGCGTTCAACATGAAGGGCATCGTCGCGCAAAAACTGCTCAAGAGCATCCGCCCCGGCGTGGCCCGCGTGCCGACGTGCGAGGTGATGACCTTCAACCCGATCGTCCGCAAGCTGATCCTCGAAGGTCAGGACAACAAGTTGCCCGACGCGATCCGCATCGGTGCCGAAGACGGGATGCAGGACTTTACGATGAGCCTCAAGCAGTTGATCGATGATGAATTGATCGATCGGCCGACTGCCTTTGCCGTTGCTCCGAATAAGGACTTGCTGAAAATGGCTCTCAAGGGCATCGACGTCAAAGCGCCGGGGATCATTTAAGCCGCCGTCATCCGTGGGCGTTCCAGGCCAGGCTGGTGGGTCTCAGCGGCTCATCAATCTGGCTCGCGCGCCTCTGCTTTCTTTTCCTATCCCCTCCCGTTCACCCCTGACGTTCGATGGCAGCCGCCGATCAAGAAATACAGATTTGGCAGACCGCGCCGCCGGTAGCCTTCAATCCCATCATCGATGATAAGTCCCAACAGCAAGCGATCATGATCCAGGCCCGGCAGGGCTTCGGGCATTCGGTCGCCACCGGCCAAGTCGGCCATATGATCCAGTCGCGCGCCACCCAGATGATGCTCGACTACACGCAAGCCGCCTGCGCGGTGCGCTATCAGATTGATGGCCAATGGGAACAACTGCCGCCGCTGACCCGCGAGGTCGGCGATGCGATGCTGGTGACGCTGAAACAGGTCTGTCTGCTCAACGCCGCCGATCGCCGCAGCGCCCAGAAAGGCAAATGCGAAGCGAAACTGAACAAGGACAAGTACCAGTTGACCCTGCAGAGCCAGGGGACCGCCAGTGGCGAGCGGGTGCTGGTACGGTTGGATCCCGAAAAGATCCCGTTCAGCGCGCTGGGCGATCTGGGCATGCGCGACACAATGATCCAACAACTGCGTGAGGCGCTCAACAGCGAAAACTCCAGCGTCGTGATCAGTTCCCCGCGAGCGATGGGGCTGACTTCGACCTGGAACGTCGCCATCAACGCGGCCGACCGCCTGATCCGTGACTTCCAATCACTCGAACCGGAAGACGACAAAGAACTCGAGATCATCAACATCTCGCCAAACTTCTATGGCGGCGCGACGGGGCTGACGCCGAGCGAATTGATTCGCAAGATGATCCTCAAAGAGCCCGATGTGTTCGTGATGCCATCGATCCCGGACGAACCGACGCTCGCTACGGCACTGGAACAAGCCGCCAACAACGAGAAGCAGGTGATCATGCGGCTCTCCGCCAACTCGGCGGTCGAGGCCTGTGTGCGGATCTGTGCGCAGTACCCTGCCGCCGCCCAGTCCTTCGCTGCGACCGTCACAGCGGTGCTCAACCAGCGGATTGTTCGCCGGCTGTGCGACGATTGCAAAGTCGGTTTCCAGCCGTCGGCGGCGCTGCTCAAACGGCTCGGGATCCCACCAGGGCGGGTCGCCACGTTGTACCAAGCGTTCGTGATGCCGCCGATCGAGCAACAGGTCGATGCTAACGGCAAGCCCGCACCGATTCCGCCCTGCACCTCCTGTCAGGCGCGGAGCTACTGGGGACGTGTCGGGATTTTCGAACTGCTCAGGCCCGGACCGCAGTTCCGCGCCGCGCTGCTCAAGACCCGCGATGTCGCTCAGTTGACTAAAATTGCGCAGGCCGAAGGTTTCCGCGGGATGCAATCCGAAGCGATTCTGGCCGTGGCTCGCGGACTGACGAGTCTTGAAGAAGTCAAACGTGTGTTTTCTAAGGGATAAGGATTCGACTGCATACTTCAGATAAATCATTGTGTTGATCTTCCACCGTCTCACCCTCACGCGAAACCCATCATGCTAACTCATCATGCGCTGCGAGCCTTCATGGCTTGGACCACGACTGCGGTCTTGGCCACCGTGGCACCCGCCGCCGAAGTCGAGGTCACACCGTTTGGACAAACCGCGGAGGGAACGGTGGTCGAGCAATTTCGGCTCCGCGGCGATGGCGGCTTGGTCGTGGACATCATCTCCCGCGGCGCCACGATCCGCTCGGTGCTCGTGAGCGATGGCGATGGCCAGCAGGTCGATGTCGTCAATGGCTTTGACGATGTGGCCGGCTATGAATCCGAAGCCAATCAGTATTTCGGCTGCACCACGGGGCGCGTGTGCAATCGCATCGGCGGCGCCAAGTTTGAAATCGACGGTGAAACGTATCAACTCGCTGCCAATGATGGAAAACACACGCTGCACGGCGGGGCCAAACGGAGTCTCGACAAGGTGGTCTGGAAGGGGACAGTCGACAAAAGTGACTCCACAACCGCCGCTGTCCAGTTCACCTACTTCAGTCCTGACGGCGAAGAAGGTTTTCCCGGCAACGTGCATTTCGGTGTCCGCTACGCGCTGACCGCGGAAAATGCCCTGGTCATCCGCTACTCGGCGACCACCGATCTGCTCACGCCGATCAATTTGACCAACCACGCCTACTTCAATCTCGCCGGCCACGGCAACGGCACGATCCTCGATCACGAACTGCAGATCATGGCCGATGCCTACACACCGACGGATGAGGAGTTGATTCCGACGGGTGAGATCGCGTCGCTCGACGACTCGCCGCTCGATTTCCGCACGCCGACGGCGATCGGCGCGCGGATCGAGTCGCTCACCAACACCGGTGCTAAGGGTTATGACCACAACTACGTGCTGCAAAATCCTGACAATGGCGTCCGGGCGATCGCCAAGCTGCGCGATCCGGACAGCGGCCGCACCCTGACCGTGCTCTCGGATCAACCGGGGTTACAGTTTTACAGCGGCAACTTCCTGTTCGGCCAAACCGGCAAAGCTGGCAAACGCTACGTGCATCGCGGCGCCCTGTGCCTCGAAGCGCAGCACTTTCCCGACAGCGTCAATCAACCGAACTTCCCGCCGATCTGGCTGAGCCCCGGCAATGAATACAAGCAGATCACCATTTACCAGTTCGGGAGCTGATCCGGCATGCCCAGCAACGCAACCAACGGTGACGACCGGCCGCTCCGCGGCAAACGCGTGTTGATTTTCACCGGCGACATCTATGAAGACCTGGAGCTGTGGTATCCCAAGCTGCGGCTGGAGGAAGCCGGCGCAGCGACCACGCTCGCCGGTCCCGCAGCGGGCAAGACCTACACCGGCAAGAACGGCTATCCCTGCGTTGCCGATGCTGCCATCGACCAGATGAACGCGGCCGATTTTGATGCCTTGGTCGTTCCCGGCGGGTTCATGCCCGACAAGCTGCGGCGTGACAATCATGTTTTGGAGCTCGTCCGCGCCTTCCAAGCCGCGGGCAAACCGATCGCCGCGATCTGCCACGGCGGTTGGATTCCGATTTCGGCCGGCGTCTACCGCGGCGTCCGCGTCACCGGATCGCCGGGGATCAAGGACGACTTAGTCAACGCAGGAGCGGTTTACGAAGACGCCGCGGTCGTCGTCGACGGCAACCACGTGACCAGCCGCCGGCCGGACGATTTGCCCGACTTCTGCCGCGAACTGATCCGATTGATGCAGCGTTAGCGATTTAAAGGCGTCAGCCGCTGCTTTCGCGGAACATGGCGCTGATCGACTGGTCGTGGTGAATCCGCTTGATCGCCTCGGCCAGCAGCGGCGCGACGCTGAGCACGTGCATGTTGGGCAAGTGCTTTTCCGGCGGCAGTGGGATGCTGTTGGTGATCGCGATGGAATCGATCGGTGCGTCGCGGAGCCGTTCGATCGCTGGGCCGCAGAGGATGCCGTGGGTGCAGGCGATGTGGATTTCTTCCGCACCGGCCTTCTTGACCAACCGAGCCGCCCCGCAGATCGAACCGGCGGTGCTGATCATGTCATCGAACATCACCGCCACTTTGCCTTCGATCGGTCCGCCGATGATCGTGCTTTGACGGACCTCCATGGCGCTGGTCCGCCGTTTGTCGACGATCGCGATCGCGCCGTTGAGCCGTTTGGCGTGCCCGACCGCGCGTTTGATGCTCCCTTCGTCCGGGCTGACGACGACGATCCGTTCCGCCGCCAGCCCGCGGCGGAGGAACGATTCGTTGAGTACCGGGGCGGCGTACAGATGATCGACCGGGACGTCAAAGAACCCTTGAATCTGCGGCGCGTGCAGGTCCATCGCCAGCACCCGGTCGGCGCCGGCGCGGGTGATGATGTTCGCCACCAGCTTGGCCGTGATCGGCACGCGCCCTTCGTCCTTGCGATCCTGGCGGGCGTAGCCGAAGTAGGGGATCACGGCGGTGATTCGGTTGGCGCTGGCCCGCTTGCAACTGTCGATCATGATGAGCAATTCCATCAGGTGATCGTTGCACGGCGGACAGGTCGGCTGAACGATGAACACATCCCGCCCGCGCACGTCGTCTTCGAGCCGGCAATAGTTCTCGCCATCAGGGAACTTCCCCAGCGAGACCGCCGATGGCTTGAGGTGCAGGTGTTGGCAGATCTCTTCGGCCAGCGCGGGATTGGCCCGGCCGCTGAAAACCTTCAGTTCTCGCATCATGCCGTCACCACCGGATATCCGAGCTGACGCATCTTTTCGTCGACCTGACGAAGTTCCTCAGGATCGTTGATGCTGAGCGACTCACACGACTCCAGCACTGGCAACGCCTCCACCGGCCGGCCGGCTTGATGCAGAATCGCGGCGCAATCGGTCAGGTAGTATTCGCGCTGCGAATTCTGGTTGCCGAGCTTCGCCAGCGCGGCGACCAGGTCTGGCCCGCGGAACAGATACGTGCTCATGTTGACTTCGCGGATCAGCCGCTGCGATTCACTGGCATCCTTGTGCTCAACGATCCCGGTGAAGTTCCCTTCGCCGTCGCGAACAATCCGTCCCAATCCGACCGGATCGTCCTTGATCAGCGTGCCGAGCAGCAGAGCCGGTTGGTGCGCTTCGAAGTGCGTCAGCAGTTTCTGCAGACTCGATGCCTGCAGCAGCGGCGAGTCACCGGCGACCACGATCACCGGGCCGCTGTGCCCGGCTAAGTGAGCGTGGCACTGCATCACGGCGTGGCCAGTGCCGAGCTGCTCGGTCTGCTCCACAAACGCCAGGCTGTCGCTGCGTCCGGCGAGCTCTTGCCGCACCAAGTCGCCGCGGTGGCCGATCACGACAACCTTTTTAGCAAACCCAGCGGCATCGAGGGCGTCGAGAACAAAATGAATCATCGGGCGACCGCACACCGGCAGCAGCACCTTAGGAAGCTCGCTCTTCATGCGAGTTCCTTTGCCTGCGGCGAGTACGATCGCAAGGGGCGTCGAAGACATCAGCGGGATGTGTTGTAGGGCCAACGAGCGAGACAGCGGTTCACCAACGGACCGATTGACCCGCTATCGTGTCCGCAATGCCAGTGCGCGGCAAGGCCAGTGCGACAGAACCCCGATTTCTCCGCTCGCTCGTCTGGCAGGCAGCCGTGGAGCTGTCACAATGGGTCGGAACAAATCACTAGGCGGCCGGCAATGTCGTTGTCGTCCGCCTCGCTCCTTTGTCCCGCATCCTCGCAGACCGCTCCTCGGGCGGTCAGGAAAGCTGTTCACGATGAAGCAGTCGGTAAATGTCGCGATGATTGGCCTCGGATTCGGCACCGAGTTCCTCCCCATCTACCAGGCGCACCCGCAGGCAAATGTTGCTGCGCTGTGCCGCCGCAACGAAGCGGAACTAAACAAGGTCGGCGATCAATTCGGAATCGCCAAACGCTACACCCGCTACGAAGACGTGCTGGCCGACCCGGAAGTCGACTTTGTGCACATCAACAGCCCGATCCCCGATCACGCCTGGATGTCGCTGCAGGCGCTCGACGCCGGCAAGCACGTGATGTGCACCGTGCCGATGGCGACCACGATCGACGAATGCCGCCAGGTTGTCGAGAAGGTCGCGCAAACGGGCTTGAAGTACATGATGGCCGAAACCGTCGTCTACAGCCGCGAGTTTTTGTTCATCAAGGACATGTACGAGCGAGGTGAGCTCGGCAAAATCCAGCACCTGGCCGCTTCGCACCCGCAGGACATGGACGGCTGGCCGAGCTACTGGGAAAAAATGATCCCGATGCATTATGCAACGCATGTGGTCAGCCCCTGTTTGGCGCTGACCGACGCATTGGCCGAAGCGGTTAGCTGCTTCGGCTCAGGCACAGTCCGCGATGACATCGCACAAAAATCTGGCAACCGCTTCGCTGTGGAAAGCTGCCACATCAAACTCAAAGACAGCGACCTGGTGGCGCACATCTGGCGATTCCTGTATGACGTCGCGCGGCAGTATCGCGAAAGTTTCGATGTCTACGGCACTAAAAAAAGCTTTGAATGGACGCTGATTGAAAATGAACCGCATATCCTGCACACGGCCAAAAAGCCCGAGCATGAGATTCCTGAAAAGATTACCGTCCCGGACTTCGCTCACCTGTTGCCCGAACCGATTCGGCGATTCACCCAGCCGGCAGAAATTCATGACGCCGAACACTTGTCGTTCATCCAAGGCGGCGGCCATGGCGGCTCACACCCGCATTTGGTCCACGAGTTCGTGACCGCCCTGATCGAGGATCGCGATCCGCGGCCCAATGCAGTGACCAGCGCCAACTGGACCTGCGTCGGCATTTGCGCCCACGAGTCGGCGCTGAAAGGCGGCGAACTGGTTCGCCTGCCCGATTTTACCCTCGGATAACCCGGTATCATGGACCTGGGACGCAGGCGTCCCACCTCATCCTATCTCATCATTCGGTAACTCAGATGTATCACGTTGCCCGATCCTGCCGTCCCCTATTCCTGCTGGCGCTGGCATTCCTGCCAGCCTCGGTGCTGACGGCCGCAGATGCGCCACTCCAATTGGTGTTTCTCGGCGACAATGGACCGCACCGGCCCGCGCAGCGATTCGCACAGCTCGCACCGCAACTGGAGCAGCGTGGGATTCATCTGACTTATACCGACGATGTCAACATTTTGAGCGAAGAAAACCTCACTCCGTATGACGGTTTGGTGTTGTATGCCAACATCGACACCATTGAAATGGAGTCGGCCGACGCGCTGCTGCAATACGTGGCGTCCGGCAAAGGCTTTATACCACTGCATAGCGCAACCTTCTGTTTTCGCAATGACGCTCGGATCATCGCGCTGATGGGAGCGCAGTTCCAACGGCATGGGACGGGAGTGTTCACAACGGAGTTGGCTGAAGAACCGCATCCGATTCTGGAAGGTTTCAACCCGTTTAGCAGTTGGGATGAAACCTATGTGCATCATTTGCACCATCAACAAAACCGCGTGGTCTTGGAATATCGCCGCGGCGATCCGCAAGCCGAGGGCAACGAGCGCGAGCCATGGACCTGGGTACGCACCCACGGCGCGGGCCGAGTGTTCTATACCGCCTGGGGCCATGACCATCGCACCTGGAGCAACCCGGGCTTTCATAATCTGGTGGAACGCGGCATTCGCTGGGCCTGCGGCGGCGACCCCACGCTGGCCGGTGAACTGGCCGCCGCGCCCGCCGCTCGTGAGTTCATTCCGCCCCCGATGACCCCTTTGCCCGCAGGCGAGTCGCCGTTTGACTACGTCGATGTGGGACCGCAAATCCCCAACTACGCCGCCGGTCGGGGCCAGACACTGCAGCAGATGCAAAAACCGCTGCCAGCCGCAGAGTCGATCAAACGATTTGTCACACCGGCCGATTTCCGCGTCGAACTGTTTGCAGACGAATCAATTTTCCAGTCCAAGCCGATCGCGATGAACTGGGACGAGCAGGGTCGGTTGTGGGTCTGTGAGACGGTCGACTATCCCCACGATCTGCAGCGCAACAACGTCGGCCGCGACCGCATTCGAATCTGCGAAGACACCGATGGCGATGGCAAGGCGGACACGTCGACCGTCTTCGCCGAAGGACTCAATATTCCGACCGCGATCGCCTTTCATCGGGGCGGCGCCGTCGTCCAAAACGGCACCGAAACCTTGTACCTCAAGGATACCGATGGCGACGGCAAAGCCGATCTGAAGCACGTCTTGCTCAGCGGCTGGAACCTCGGCGACACCCATGGCGGTGTAAGCAATTTTCGCAATGGTCTAGACAACTGGATCTACGCGATGCAGGGTTATAACAACTCCGCCCCGCAGATCGACGGCGTGCCTCAACAATCGTTCCGCATGGGCTTCTTCCGCTTCAAACTCTCCCAGACCGATCCGCCGCAGGTTGAGCAGATGGAGTTCCTCCGCTCGACCACCAATAACACTTGGGGACTGGGGATTTCGGAGGAGGGATTGATTTTTGGGTCGACAGCCAATCGTGAGCCGAGCTTCTTCCTGCCGATTCCCAATCGTTACTATGAGCGTGTCGGCGGCTGGGCCCCCGAAACTCTGGCGCCGATTTCCGATACGCACTTGTTCAAGCCGATCAGCGATAAGGTTCGCCAGGTCGATCACCACGGCGGTTACACGGCGGCGGCCGGACATGCGATCTACACCGCCCGGGCCTATCCGCCGCAGTGGTGGAACCGTACGGCGCTGGTGTGCGGACCGACCGGCAAGCTGGTCGGCACCTTCGTGCTGCAACCCGACGGCGCCGGTTTTCGCTCGCACAGCCCCATCAACTTGCTGGCCAGCGATGATGAATGGTCGGCACCGATCATGGCCGAAGTCGGTCCCGATGGTCAGGTGTGGGTGATCGATTGGTACAACTACATCGTCCAGCACAATCCGACACCCGAAGGGTTTGAAACCGGTAAAGGGAACGCTTACCTGACCGACCTCCGCGACAAACGTTTTGGACGGGTGTACCGCGTGATCTATCAAGGCGATGCCGGTCGGTCGACAGCAGAAGTGCCGCGGTTGTCGAGCGACGATCTGCCTGGGCTGCTCGCCGCGCTGAGTCATCCGACGATGCTGGTACGGCTGTCGGCTCAGCGACTGCTGGTCGAACGCGGGCAGACCGATTGCGTGAGTGGATTGATCGAACGGGTCGCGGACAAGCAGGTCGATGAAATCGGTCTGAACGTGGCTGCGATCCATGCGCTGCACGTTTTGGCAGCCTTGGGGACACTCAAAGACGTTGAAGGGGACGCCTATGCGGCGGTCGTCGACGCGCTGCAGCACCCATCGGCCGGTGTGCGGCGCAACGCCGTCAGTGTGCTGACCGATACCGATGCGGCGGCCAAAGCGCTGATCGATGCGCGGTTGCTCGAGGACGCGGACCCGCAGGTGCTGCTCGCGGCGCTGCTGGCGATCGCCGATACATCGGGGCCGAACCTGTCGGCACCGCTGGCCGACTTTGTTGCCAGCGAGCGGATTGAAGATCGCTGGCTGGCCGATGCGGCGACCAGCGCCGCGGCCCGCCGGCCTGAGCGTTTTTTAGTCGAACTGGCAAAACGCTCGGCACACACCGAGTTGGCCGACAACGCGATCACCGTCAGTCGCCGCGTGGCGGAGCATTACGCCCGCTCGGCACCGGCCGAGGAATCGGCTCAGCGACTGCTCGCAGCGCTGGTCGAGGCGGACGCGCGATTGATCAGCGGTGTGGCCAGCGGACTGGCAGCCGGTTGGCCGAACGGGCATGCACTGGCGTCCAACAATGAGGGCCAGGAGCGGATTAAGACGCTGTTCCGTTCTGCCGGCGATCAGGCGAAGGCCGACTTGATCCAGCTCACCAGCCGCTCGGGCAGCGCCGCGCTGGATGCTGAAAAGGCCGAGGTTGCCCGCGTGCTGCTCCGCGACGTGCTCGACGAGCAGGCAGACACCGCCCAACGCTTGGCGGCTGCCGGGCGGCTGATCGCCTTTGATCCAGGCAATACCGAGGTGCTCCAGCAACTCGTTGCCCAGATCAATCCGCTGGCTGCCCCCGAACTGGCCCGCGGCCTGATCATCGCAATCGGCAACAGCACCGCGCCCGAGGCGGCCGAGCAACTCGTCCAGGTAGCGAAAAATGCGACGCCCGCGGTGCGTGATCAAGCGGTGCAGACGCTGCTCTCGCGTCCCGCGATGACGCAGACGCTGTTAGCGAGCCTCGAGGCGGGCGAACTGGCGATCAGCGACCTGACGGCGCTGCAGCGGCAATCGCTCAGCGACCACCGCGACCGCGGGATTCGTTCCCAGGCGCGCGAACTGTTCCAATCCGCCGGCACGATCGTCGACCCGGATCGCCAGCGCGTCGTCGAAGAGAAGTTGCATTTGGCCAGCAAGCCAGGTGATGCCGCAGCGGGCAAGTTAGTGTTCACGAAAAATTGTGCCACCTGCCACCAGTACCACGGCGAAGGCACCACCGTCGGTCCCGACCTGACCGGCATGTCGGTCCATCCGAAGTCGGAATTGCTGCTTCACATCCTCGACCCGAGTCGCAGCGTGGAGTCGAACTATCGACTGTACACCGCCCTGACGGTCGATGGCGTGGTGATCAACGGCATCCTGGCTGCGGAGTCGCGGACCTCGGTGGAAATCGTCGACGCCCAAGCGCGCCGCCACACGATTTTGCGCGAAGATCTCGAAGAGCTCGTCGCCTCGCGTAAATCCGCAATGCCCGAGGGGTTGGAAGAATCGATGGGCGATCAAGGGATCACCGATCTGCTGGAGTACCTCACGACCAAGGGCGAGTTCGTGCCGCTGCCGATCGATCAGGTAGCGACCGTGCTGAGCACCCGCGGGATGTTTTATGACGAAAACAGTCGCAGCGAGCGGCTGGTGTTCGACAACTGGGGCCCAAAAATTTTCAATGGTGTCCCTTTTGTGCTGGTCGACCCACAGAACGCGGCCAACAATGCGATCCTGCTGCACAGCCCCAACGGCAAGATCCCACCGACGATGCCGCGGTCAGTGATGTTGCCGTGCGAAACCGCAGCCCGCCGCATTCACCTGCTCGGCGGCGTCGCTGGCTGGGCGGCTCAGGGACCGGGCGAGGGCCCCGTGGCGATGATCGTTCGGCTGCATTACCTCGACGGCCAGACCGAAGATCACCGGTTGATCGACGGGCAGCACGTGGCCGACTACATCGGTCGGTTCGAGGTCCCGCAGTCGACCCTGGCGTTTGATCTCGGCGGCCGGCAACTGCGTTACCTGGCGATCGAACCGCAGCGGCGCGAGGTGATCAAGTTCATCGAGTTCGTCAAACCCGATAACCACATCGCCCCGATCGTGATGGCGGTCACGGTTCAGACGCCGACCGATCATTAAGGGGCTTCGTACCGAGCCCTCATCGCCAGCCAATGGCGTCAGCGTCGCGAACGTTCTTCATGCAGGCCATAACGATTCATCTTGTAGTGCAGCGTGCGGATGCTGATCTCGAGTTGCCGCGCGGCGCGTTCGCGGTGGTATTGGCAGGCGACCAAGGCACTACGAATCGCTTCGCTCTCAGCCGTTTCCACGATGGCAGCCAGGGAATGGCTGGCCGCAGTGGTCGACGATCGGCTGAGATCTTCCGGCAGGTCAGCGGCTTCGATCGTGTCGCCGGCAACCGTCACGACCAACCGCTCGATGGTGTTGCGCAGTTGCCGGACGTTGCCCGGCCAACTTGCCTGAGAGAGGATTTCGATCGCTTCGGCGCTGAGCGCTTTGGGCCGACGGCCATGCCGCTGGCAAAAGTGCGCTAAAAAATGGTCGACCAGCATCGCGATGTCGTCCCCGCGCTCGCGCAGCGGTGGGATCTCGATCGGCACGACGTTTAGCCGGTAATACAGATCCTCGCGAAACTCCTTGCGGACCACCAGTTCGGTGATGTCTTTGTTGGTCGCCGAAATGATCCGCGCATCGGACTGCAGCAGTTGCTCACCGCCAACGCGGCGGAACCGGCCGGTTTCCAGCACCCGCAGCAGGTCGATTTGGCTCTTGGGCACCATCTCGGTGACTTCATCCAAGAACAACGATCCGCCCATCGCCAGTTCAAAGCAGCCAGGCTTCTGCCGTGAAGCGCCGCTGAAAGCGCCGCGTTCGTGCCCGAACAGTTCGCTCTCCAGCAGCGTTTCCGGCAGTGCCCCGAGGTTGACGGCGATGAACGGGCCGCCACAGCGCGCGCTGAGATCGTGCAGGGCGCGCGCCACGAGCTCTTTGCCGGTGCCGCTTTCACCATAGATCAGCACCGTGGCATCGGTTGTGGCGACCTGGCGAATCTGGTGGAACACGTCCTGCATCGGCGTGCTGTTGCCGATGATGTTGGCCACTTCGCCTGCGTCGGCGAGGCGGTCGCGCAGTTGCCGGTTCTCGGAGATCAACTCATGATGTTTGCGGGCTTTGCGGACCTGATGGCGGAGCAGGTTGAGATCGACCGGCTTGATGATGAAGTCGAAGGCCCCGCGGCGCATCGCTTCAACTGCCGTCTCGACCGTCCCGTGAGCGGTGATCACGATCACGGTGGTATCAGGCCGCTCGCGCAGCAAACAGGTGACCAGTTCCAGTCCATCGATCGGGCCAGGCAAACGGACATCCGCGATCACGATCTGGAACTTTTGAGCGGCCGCCTTGGCGATCGCCTCTTCGGCACTTTCGGCAGTGTCGATCTCATCGGCTTCGGCTGCCAGTCCGCGGGCCAAGCCCGAGCGAATATTTCGCTCATCGTCGACGACCAGTAAACGAAAGACATCAGACATCAACAGGTCTCGATGGGTAGCGCCACGGTAAAGACGGTCCGCGCCGGATCGCAGCGGAAGGTCAGTGTACCGCCATGCAGTCGTACAATCTTCTCACTCAGCGCCAATCCCATTCCCGTTCCATCGCCTCGAGTCGTAAAGTAAGGATCAAAAATTTGTTCGTAAATCTCCTCGTGAATGCCAACACCGCTATCGACAACATCGATCTGGAGCGTCTCGCCAGCAACTCGCGTCTCAATCGACAGCACACCGCCTTGCGGCATGGCTTGCAGTCCGTTGAGACACAGGTTCAACAGCACCTGTTGCAACTTGACAGCATCGGCTTGAATCGGAGGCAGGGGAGTCGGCGGCTCAACGACGCGGAGCTCGACCCCTTGCCGCTCGGCTTGAGGCATCAGCAACCGGCGCAGCGATTCAACCAACTCGATCACTTCCGTCGGCGACCGCTCCAGCACCGACAGAGCCGCATAATCACGGAACGTTTCCAGCACTCGATTGATCCGGCCGACCTCGCTCTTGAGGACGTCAATGGTTTCGTCAATCTCATCGGTGGTGGAATGCTCGGTCAAGTACTCCTCCAACAACTGCACATGTAACCACAGGGCGCTGAGCGGGTTTTTGATTTCATGGTGCAACCCCGTCGCGAGCGAGCCGAGCCCCATGTGGCGTTCCATCCGCCGCATCCGTTCCTCCAGCAACAACCGCTCGGTCACATCCCGCAGGTGAATGACCGTCCCCATTTCGGCTCCATCGCTATCGAGCAGCAGGCTGCAACCGCCACGCAGGCTGCGTTTGTACCCGCCCGTGGTCACCGCATAGTCATGGTCGCGGATCACTTGTCGCGTCTGCAGCACTTGCCGATTCATTTCAGCCAGTGGCCCATGCTGGCCGTCGAGGTCATCCAGATGCCACTGTTGAGCATCGCCGTCGAGACCTAATAAGGCGTGGCCGCGGCGATTGATGCTCGTAATCTTGCCGGAGCGGTCGGTCGTCAGCACTCCTTCATCCATGCTTTCGAGAATGTCGTTGGCCAGCTCGGTGACCTGGCGGAGCGAACGTTGGCTGCTGCGCAAGGTCCGCAGCAAGAGTGTCATGGCCACGACCGTGGCGACCGCATTGAGCAGCACCAGCACCAATAGCCGCGCCTGCAAACGCAACTCGCCAGCCAGCTTACGGGTCTCATCTTTGACTCCCGCCGGAACCCGATCCAGCAGTTCAGCGACGATTTCTTGCTCGCGTCCAAAATCCCACAGGATCCAGGCGCCCACGCCCAGCGCTGCGAGACTTAACACAATCAGCCCCAGCACCATCCCCTGATAACCGCGGCCGAAGCGGGTTTCCCGCACTTTAAACATAAATGTCGATCAGGGGAAAGGTTCGCCAAGAAGCTTGGAAAGCGACTCATACTCCGGCAGTTTCAGCCGTTCATTTTATAACGAGCATCGCTTAACGGCGCGCGGTCATGGACACCATCGCCGAAGCATGTTTTGAACCGCTGCTCAAACGCTTCGGCTCATGAAGCACACGCTGCGGGAACGGGGTCTCGATGCCGAGCTGATCGAAACGGTTCTTGATCCGCCGCAGCAATTCACGACGGACACTCCACTGCATCAGCGGCCGCGTCTTGACGCGGAATTTGATAATGATCGCCGACTCATCGAACGCTTCGACACCTTGCATTTCCGGCTGGCCGAGCATTTGGGGTCCGAACTGCTCGTCGTCCCGCATCTCGCGAGCAAGATCGAGCAAAACCTCCATCACGCGATCGACATTTTCATCATAAGCCACCTTGATTTTGAAAACAGCACGGGACCAACCATGCGTCAGATTACTGACTTTGATGACCTGGCCATGGGGGATGAAATGCACCGTGCCTTCTTCGTCACGGAGCACGGTCATCCGCAGGGTGATATCTTCGACGACGCCCGTTGTGTCAGCAATACGGATCACGTTACCGACGCTGTATTGGTTTTCGGCCAGGATCATAAATCCCGAAAAATAATCTTTGACAAGGTTTTGCGAACCGAAGGCGACCGCCGCACCGATCACCGCCGTTCCGCCCAACAGCACCGTCACGTCGATGCCAGAGGTGTGCAGCACCGCCAGCAGACCGATACTGAAGGCAGCCAAGCCAGCGGCATAGCCGAATACGCGGCGGAGCGTTTCCGCGCGCTGATCGCGTTCGGCCGCCGTCCCGCGCCGACTGCGCCGCACCAAAGCGCCGACGGACCGGTTAGCGAGTGCTCGCGTCAGCCACCACAGCCCCGCGATCGACGCGAGCACCGCGAGCACCCTGGGACCGGTGCGCGTCACCCACCGCGCCAGCCGATGCGGTGCGACCGGGCTTTCCAGCAGCAACAACCGTGACTCGGCGCTGCTCACTTCATCCGCCGCTGCGCCCGCCTTGCGAACCGCTTCTCGGCGCGCGACCGCCAATTGCTCCAGCAGCGTGTTCGATTCACGCACCCGCGTCAGTTGCAGCGCTGCTTCCTCGCGCGACTGCTGCAGCCGGGTTTGCTTCGCTGTCAAATCGGTGCGGAGGTTTTCGAGTTCCGCCTCCACAGCACCTGCGGCCGTCAACCGCTCGATTTCCGCCGTTGCACTGCGCACCAACGCAGTGGTCGCTTGCACCTCCTGCCGCGCCGTTACCAGCAAGCGCTCGGCATTTTGCAAATCGCGTTCAAACACGGCGATCGCATTGTCGACCTCCTCCACTGCTCGGCGAGCGGCGTCCAGCGCCAACTGTTTGTCCTTCAATTCCCTTCGCGCATCGAGCACCTGCTCATCGACTTCACCCAGCGCCACCGCGGGTTCGACCGCTGCTTCCACGTTGGCTACCGCCGCAGGTTCTGATTCTCCCGTCACCGTCTCCGGCGTGGCGGCATTGGGGACACCCGGAATCCAGTTGCCCGGTGCCAGCGGATCGCGTTTGACATCAGGCTCGGTAGCCGGAAGGGGAATGACCGCCGGTAAAGTACCGGCCGAAGTCTCCGCATCGACCTCCGGTGCGGCCTCGATTTCGGGCTGTGTTTGTTTCAGCCGCTTGAGCGCTCGCTGTTCCAGCTCGATCTTTTCCGTCACGATGTTCAGTTGTTCTTGAACCGCCTGACGGCGTTCGATGATCCGGTCAAACCCATCACGTGCCAGCGCCCATTCCTGCTCCAACTCGGCCAGCGTCGCTTGCCGCCGAGCCCGTTCATCGGCATCGACGGCCGTTTGCGAAGTGGCCCGCAAAGTCGTCAGCCGCATGTCGAGCTGAGTGAACTCCTCGGCAGCCTGCTCGAACTCCGCTTCGAGCTGTTGAAGTTGTTCTTGCAAGGTTTGTAACCGCTGTTGATCAGCCGCCAGCAGCCGCTGCAGTCCCGCGATGCGTTCGGCAGCGGTCAGGTTTTCTAAACTGACAGGCTCCGTCCCCCGGGCTGGCGGAACTGACGAAGCCGCACCATCAGCCTTCCACGGCGCACCGCTCGGCTGCGCCGCCAGTGGCTGCAGAAAACACAGCCCCGCAGCGAACACGATCAAACAGCGGAACCCTGTTGCAGCGAAACGAACCAGCGAATCCAGGGAGCGATTGAGCATGGGGTAAATGAGCCTCTCACAGACTGGCAGTGCGCAGGAAAGTCGCCGCCGGTCGGCCAACTCGGCAATCAAAAGCGGTCTGCCAAACGATCGCATGCAACTGCGATGCCCAGTGGCGGTTCGCCATCAGGGAAAGCGTCTGCTCAGTCCCATCCGGTCGCCATTGGCTCTTCCGCGGTTTTGGTGGCTACTCATCGCCGAGTGGGATCTGGGTGACACGCCCAGCGCTCCAGCGGTGGGTGCATGTCAGGGATTGCAGGGTTTACGCGGCGGTGGCGAGGGCTTGAGGGGCGCGTCGGACGGTGGACTGGCCGGGACGGTGGGTCAGGAAGCGGACCAGGCGATCGTCTTCGCTCAAC
>Ga0182745_1001486_pt1 | contig 22417 bp, 20 predicted proteins | sample eDN3rd30CKraftBY_FD_128523 | JGI IMG/M metagenome (GOLD analysis project Ga0182745, IMG submission 128523) | Enriched backyard soil microbial communities from Emeryville, California, USA - eDNA 3rd pass 30_C Kraft BY (version 2) (version 2) | ecosystem: Environmental > Terrestrial > Soil >...
ACGCCGTGCCGCTGGCGCAGGCGCTGCTTGGCAACGGCCTGAAGGTACTCGAAATCACCTTGCGCACGCCGGTGGCGCTCGATGCCATCCGTGAATTGCGCGCTGCGTTTCCCACCGCCCTGATCGGCGCCGGCACCGTGGTCGATACCCGTAGCTTCGAACAGGCGCTTGCGGCGGGCGCGCAGTTCGTCGTCAGCCCCGGCAGCACGCCCGCGCTGCTGCAGGCCGCGCGCGACGGCAACGTGCCGTTTCTGCCCGGAGCCAACACGCCAAGCGAAGTCATGCGGCTTCTGGAACAAGGAGTCCACAGCATGAAATTCTTTCCCGCCGAAGCCGCCGGCGGCACCACGATGCTCAAGGCGCTTGCCGCCCCATTGCCGCAGGCGCGCTTCTGCCCCACCGGCGGCATCACTCCCGCGCTGGCACCACAGTACCTGGCCCTGCCGAACGTCGCCTGCGTCGGTGGCTCGTGGATGGTAAGCAAAGCCCTGGTGGATGCCGGCGACTGGCTCCGCATCGGCGAACTCGCCGGCGCGGCGGCGGCGCTATGAACCGGAGCCGATCATGACCAACGCCTGCCGGGTGGTCGCCGACATCGGCGCCACCAATGCCCGCTTTGCCTGCGTCAACCAAGAGAACGGTGCGCTGCAACACCAGGAACGCTACCGCTGCGACGACTACCCCGGGCTGGACGCGCTGATCCGCGCCTACCTCGCGCAATTGGCGCCACAGCGGCCGCAAAACCTGTGTCTGGCGGTGCCGGCCGTGGTGGAAAACGATCTGTTGTATCTGCCCAATCGCAACTGGCGCCACAGCCAGCAAGCGCTGCGGCGCGAGTTCGATCTCGACCTACGCTTCATCAATGATTTCACCGCGCAGCTGTACGCCACCTACACCCTGGCGCCCGACGAAATCCAGTGGCTTGGGCCGGCGCGCCAACGCAGTGGCGCCATACGCGCGGCCGTGGGGCCAGGCACCGGCCTTGGCGTCAAGGCGCTCACTCCCACCGGCGACTTGGTGCCCGCCGAAGGCGGCCACGTGGCCTGGGCGCCGCTCGATACGCACGAAATCGACCTGCTGCGACTGTTCCACCAACGCTACGCACGGGTGTCGGTGGAACGCCTCACGTCGGGCCCAGGGCTGAGCCTGCTGTACTGGGGCAACAGCATCCTTGCCGGCCGCGAAGCGGAACTGGAACCGGAAGCCGTCAGCGCCGGCGCGCTGGACGGCGATCCCCTGTGCCGGCAAGCGGTAACGGATTTTATCAAGGTACTGGGCGCCACCGCCGGTGATCTGGCACTGATACTGGCGCCGTTCGACGGCCTGTTCCTGATGGGCGATCTGCTGAACCACCTGGCACCGCTGTACGACCCCGCCACGCTGCGCGCACGCTTCGACGCCAAGGGGCGCTACGCCACCTACTGCGCCGGCATTCCCCTGGCCCTGGTGCAGGCACAGGACACCGGCCTGCGCGGCTGTGCCGAATTCCTGCGGCGTCATCCCGCCAGTACCTAGCGCCCCAATGCAAACCCCCGCGCTTGGGGCTACCATTGCCGCAGTCCCTGGATCGACGGAGCGCGCATGAATCGCTTAGCGACAACCACCGCCCTGCTGCTGGCCGCCCTGCTGCCGTTTTCACCTGCGGCGCTTGCCCTGTCGGAAGGCATGGTGGCGCCCGACTTTACCCTGCCCGCACTACAGGCGCCGGGCGAATCGGTGATCTTGTCGGAGCAACGCGGCAAGGTGGTGTACGTGGACTTCTGGGCGTCGTGGTGCGCGCCATGCCGGGTGTCGATGCCGCTGCTCAATGAGTTGCGCAATCGCCTGGTGAACGAAGGCGCCGCTTTCGAGGTGGTGGCGGTGGACGTGGACAGCCGGGCAGACGATGGCCTGGCATTTCTGGAGGAGGCGGCGGTGGATTACGTGGTGGCGAGCGATACCCAGGGCGAGGTGCCGGCAACCTACGAGTTGCGTGGCATGCCGACGGGGTTTCTGCTGGATCGCGACGGACGGATCCGGTTGATCCACACGGGGTTCAAAAGTAGCGATATCGAGGTGATCGAGCGGGAGGCGCGGCGGCTCTTAGCGGAGTGAGTTTCGGTCGAGCCGTTGATTGGTGGATTGTTATTGGCCCGCATCGACAGAGGCCTGCCCGGGGCTTCAGTGTTCCGCACAAGAACGCAGACTTAGCAATAGTGTGCTACTGCTCATATCACAGGGAGCAATGCCGTGCGGAACTACAATGTTGATGGCTCGCAGCCGCCTGGTCGGATTACCTTTCGGGGGGCGTATGCGGCCAGGGATGGCCGCATCCGAGCGCACAGGGATGTGCTTGTAGCGTCCCCCCGAAAGGTAATCCGACCAGGGGGCTGCAACAGAATCGATGCGGTCCAACCACCAACCGACAATCAAATCCCCGGCCACACTCCCCACGGCGTGGAACCGACGGCAATCTTGGTGGTGACGGTGAAGCTAGCCACGTCGATCACGGACACGTCGTTGGACGGACCATTGGCGGAATAGAGAGCGGTGCCATCAGGGCTGATGGTCAGGCCCCAAGGGCGCTGGCCTGCTTCGACGCTGTGGATCACCTCGCCGCTTGCCAGATCGATGGCAAGCACAGTCCCGGCGCGGCCGCAGGCCACGTACAGGGTGCTGTCGTCGGGTGACAGCACCACCCCCATGGGCAGCGAGCCCTCGGGCAGCGCGATGGTATCGAGCACGGTATCGTTTGCCACGTCGAGCACCGCGATGCTCGCGCCGATCTCGTTGGAAATGTACGCGCGGCTGCTGTCGCGGCTAAACACGATATCGCGTGGGCGCAGGCCCACTGGGATCGAAGTGCGCACCTCGTTGGTGGCGGTGTCTATCACCGTGATGTCGCCCTGCACTTCGCCGGTCACGTAGGCCACGCTGCCGTCGGGTGACACGCGCACGCCCTCGGGTTCCAGCCCGGCCTGCAATTCCTTGATGATTTCACCGCTGGCGATATCCACCACGCTGGCCAGGTTCGCGTTCTCGTTGGCGATGTACATCAGACCCGTCTGCCAGTTCACGTCGAACTGTTCCGGGTCCAGGCCGCTCGGCAGCACGCGCAGCAGGCGGCCGCTGGCGGTGTCCACTTCGGCGATGCCGTCAGCGCTCAGATCGACTTCCAGCGCATCGCATTCATCGTCGTCCATGGTGGGCGGACACTTCGGCGCGCCGCTGAGTGCCACGTACAGGCGCGAACCGTCCGGGCTGACCTTCAGGCCGCGCGGGCGTTTGCCGATGTCGATGGTGTTGATCACTTCATGGGTGGCGGCGTCGATCACGCTGACGTTGTTGGAATCCTCGTTGGTGACGTACACCTTGTAGTCGGACTGCCCAAGCGCGGAGCCTGCAAGCAGCAGCCCCAGCACGGCCAGCGGTGCGCTGGCGCGGATCGACATGTTCATCCTGTACCTCCGGAAATTGGAATGGATTGCGGAAAACCGCTGCAGGGCAAGCGGGGCGTGCCCGGATTATCGGGTAGTCGGCAAAGCGAACACAAGGCGCGCGGACGCACCTGTCACCCCTGTTTGTGCAGATAGCGGGCATCGCGCAATTGTGGGAACCACCAGGCCCAGGCGCCGGCCACCAGCACCGCGCCCACGCCGCCGAACACCACCGCGGGCACCACGCCGATCCAGGCCGCCATGACCCCGGCGCGGAATTCGCCGAGTTCGTTGGAAGCCCCCAGAAACACCATGTTGGCGGCGTTGACCCGTCCGCGCACCTCATCGGGCGTCCACAGTTGCAGCAGCGTTTCGCGCACCACCACGCTGACCATGTCGGACGCGCCCACCAGCATCAGCAGCAGCACCGACAGCCAGGGGGAAGTGGACAGCCCGAAACAGGTGGTGAACGCGCCGAACAGCGCCACGAAACCAAGCAGTATGCGGCCGGCGTGGTCGCGGATGGGACGCGTGGCCAGCAACACCGCCATCGTCACGGCGCCCACGCCCGGCGCGGCGCGCAGGAAACCCAGGCCCCAGGGGCCCAGATGCAGGATGTCGCGCGCATATACCGGCAACAGCGCCACCGCGCCGCCAAGCAGCACCGCGAAGAGATCCAGCGAGATCGCGCCAAGCACCACCGGCTGGCGGCGGATGAAGCGCAGGCCGTCGAACAGCGAATCGAACGTGACCTGCCGCGGCTGTTCCGGAGGCGGCGGCTCGGGAATGCGCGTCAGGAGCAGCAATGCCACTATCAGCATCAGCGTGGCGACGCCAAAGGCGGTAATGGCGGAAATCCCGTACAGCAGGCCGCCCACGGCGGGACCGGCGATGCTGGCGATCTGCCACGCCGAGGAATTCCAGGTGACGGCGTTGGCGAAATCCTCGCGCGGCACCAGGTTCACCACCAGCGATTGCGAGGCGGGGCCGAAGAAGGCGCGCCCCACCGCCAACAGCATCAGCGTGAGAAAAATCGGCAGCGGCGATTCCGGCCCCGCCATCACGTAGATCAACAGTGCCAGCGCGCAGACGATTTCCACCGCCACCGCGATGCTCATCACCCGGCGGCGGCCGTAGCGGTCCGCCACCGCGCCCGTGACCAGTACCAGCAACAGCAGCGGCAGGAACTGCACCAATCCCAGAATGCCAAGATGCAGCGGATTGCGCGTCAGGTCGTACAGCAGCCAGGCCACCGATACCGCCAGCACCTGCACGGCAAAAGTGGAACAGACGCGCGCCCACCAGTAGTGGACGTAATTACGATGGGCGAAGGCAGCAAAACGGTGGGGATGCGAGTCGGCGTTCATGAGGGCGATGGGTCGAGAAATTCCAGATGTTCGATTTGCAGTTGCAACTGGCGCTGGCCGCGGAACTCGTTGACGTCCAGGCGATACAGCAGGCTCACCGCGTCACGCGTGTCGGCCAGGAGCGGCGCGTCCTGGTTGAAGGCGATGGCATCCACCAGATCGTTCGTTCCAGGCACCTGCAGCACCAGTTTGAGATGTTTTTCCGCCAGCACGCGGCGGGTACAGACGGTGAATTCACCGAGAAAAGTCGGTTCGGGAAAATGCTGGCCCCAGGGACCGCCCTCGCGCAGCAGCTCGGCGAATTCCAGCGTGAGGCAGTCGCGCGGCAGGTTGCCGTCGCAGTAGCGGCGCGGTTCCAGCACTTCCGCCTCCACCTCGTCCTGCAGCACCTGTTCCAGCGCGTCGCAGAACGGCGCGAAACTGTCCCGCGCCAGGCTCAGCCCGGCCGCCATGGCGTGACCGCCGAAACGGCCGATCAAACCCGGGTGCCGGCTGGCCACGCGCTCGAGCATGTCGCGGATGTGGATGCCGCCGATGGAACGCGCCGAACCCTTGAGCTCCGCCTCCGAGGCCGCCGCGAACACGATGACGGGACGATGCAGGCGATCCTTCAGCCGCGAGGCAAGGATGCCGATCACGCCCTGGTGCCAGTTGGCGTCGAACAGGCAGACACTGCGCCGCGCGCCGCCAATATCGAGATTGGCGGCTTCCAGCAAGGCCAGCGCTTCGTCCTGCATGCCGCGTTCGATCTGGCGGCGATCCTGGTTGAGCGTATCGAGCTGCTGCGCCAGTTGGCGCGCGTGCAGCGGGTCCTGCGCCAGCAGGCATTCGATGCCGAGGCTCATGTCGTCGAGACGCCCCGCCGCATTCAGGCGCGGCCCCGCGCCGAAACCGAGATCGCTTGCCACCACGGTGGCGGGATTGCGATTGCTGGCCTCGAGCAGCGCGGTGACGCCCGGACGGCAGCGACCGGCGCGGATCAGTTGCAGGCCATGGCGCACCAGGCGGCGGTTGTTCTGGTCCAGCGGCACCACGTCGGCCACGGTGCCGAGCGCCACCAGATCCAGGTAATCGGCCAGGCGCGGCTCGGGGATTCCCTGGCGGGCAAACCAGCCCAACTCGCGCAGCCTGCCGCGCAGCGCCACCAACAGGTAGAACACCACGCCCACGCCGGCCAGCGCCTTGCTGGGAAAGGCGCAGCCGCCCTGGTTGGGATTGAGGATGCAATCGGCTTCGGGCAGCGTGGCACCCTGCAGATGGTGATCGGTGACCAATACCTTGATGCCGAGCGCGCGGGCACGGCTGATTCCCGCATGGCAGGAAATGCCGTTGTCCACGGTCACGATCAAGGCCGGCTGGCGCGCCGCCGCCACGTCCACCAGTTCCGGGGTGAGGCCATAACCGTAGTCGAAGCGGTTCGGCACCAGGTAATCCACCTGACGCAACCCCATGGCACGCAGGCCGCTCACGGCAAGCGCGCAGCTGGTGGCGCCGTCGGCATCGAAATCGCCCACGATCAACACCGGCGCCTGTCGCTCGAGCATTTCGCAGAGCAGGGTGCAGGCACGGTCGATGTGCAGCAATTGCGGGGGCAAAAGGCCCGCCAGTTCCAGCTGCAATTGCGCATCGTCGCCCACGCCGCGGGCGGCGTAGATGCGCTGCAATATCGGATGCAGATCCCTGCTGAATTGCGCGGCGGTCCTGGCCTGGCGTTCGCGTATGTCGATCAAGGCGCTGCCGCCACGGCGGGCTCCTCGGGACTTGGAGCGGCCTGTTCCTCGCGCAACTGGCGCCGCAACACCTTGCCCACGTTGCTCTTGGGCAGCGATTCACGGAATTCCACCAGCCGCGGCACCTTGTAGCCGGCCAGCGCCTGGCGGCAATGCGCGATCACTTCCTGCGGCGTGAGCGCGGCACTGCGGCTCACCACGAACAACTTGATCTGCACCACGCAGTCGTCGCCCACGCCGATGGCGCAGGCATCAGTGATCTCCGGATGGGTGCAGGCGTGGTCCTCGATTTCATTGGGAAACACGTTGAAGCCGGACACGATGATCACGTCCTTGATGCGATCGACGATACAAAGGCGCCCGGCTTCGTCGCGCGTGGCGATGTCGCCGGTATGCAGCCAGCCCTCGGCGTCGAACACGCGGGCGTTTTCCTCCGGGCGCTGCCAGTAACCCTGCATCACCTGCGGCCCGCGCACGCAAAGCTCGCCCGCTTCCCCCGGCGCCGCCAGCGCGCCATCCGGCGTTTTCAGACACACTTCGGTGTCCGGCAGCGCACTGCCCACGCTGCCGAAGCGGTAGTCGCGATACGAGCCGCAGGCCACCACCGGCGAACATTCGGACAGGCCATAGCCTTCGAGGATGCGGCAGCCGGTGCGCGCTTCCCAGGCCTGCGCCACTTGGCGCGACAGCGCCATGCCGCCGGAACTGGCGATGCGCAGCGCGCTGAAATCCACTTGAGGAAACCGCGGATGCTCGCACAGCAGCCGGTACAGGGTGGTGATGCCGACGATGCCGTTGATGCGCAGCCGCCGGAGCGTGCCGACGAAGGCGTCGATGTCGCGCGGGTTGGGAATCAGCACCGTATCGTGGCGCTTGTACAGGCCCAGCAGGAAATTCATGGTGAAGGCATAAACGTGATACAGCGGCAGCGGTGCCACCATCACCGCGCCCTGCCCGGGACATTCCTCGCCGAGCCTCCCATCGAGCTGCAGCATGTTGCTGGCAAGGTTGCGGTGGGTGAGCATGGCGCCCTTGGCGATGCCGGTGGTGCCGCCCGTGTACTGCAGCACCGCGAGATCGTCCGGCGTGGCCTCGGGCAATGCCGCGCCACGCTGCGTGCGGCCACGCGCCAGGGCCTCGCGCAGGCCGATGCCCCGGGCAAAATGCGGCGGTGCGCCGCTGCGGCGCCGCGCCACCAGATTGAGAATGATGCGCTGCGGCCAGCCGTGCAGGTCGCCAAGCTGGGTCACCACCACGGTTTCCACCGCGGTGGCACCGATCACGCTGGCAGCGCTGGCCGCCGTATTGGCAAACACCACCAGCACGCGCGCGCCGCTGTCGGCCAGCTGGGCGCGGACTTCGACAGGGGTGTAGAGTGGGTTGACGTTCACGATTACCCCGCGCGCCTTGAGAATGCCAAGCGCCACCACGGGGTATTGCAGAAGATTCGGCAGCTGCACCGCCACCCGTTCGCCGGGCCGCAGGCCGCAATCGTGCAGCAGCCAGTGGGCGAAATCGTCGCTGAGCGCCTCGAGCTCCTGGCAGCGCAAACGGCGGCCCAGGCAGCGGAAGGCGGTGGCCTGGGGCGCGGCGCGCAGCGAGGCCGTGAGCAGTTGCACCAGGTTGCGATCGCTTGTCAGCATGAATTCACGTACTCCAGCACGCTTGATTTCGCCCGCGGCGTCCACATTTGTATCCTGCCGGGAGCGAGCCGGCGCATTCTAGCATTGCCGCGCGCCTGTGCAGAAAAGACGCGGCGATGACGGAACTTCGACCGCCCTGCTCCCGCCTAACACTAGTGTCCCACGCCGCCTCCCCGCGGCGTGCCGGATTGCCGCAAAAGGCCACTTTCGATGCAGGCCCTACATGTAGAAGGAACCGACGCCATGACCGTTCGCCCCCGTCACGCCACCTTTGCCGCCACCTGCCTGGGCCTGTTGCTTGCCTGCCTGTCGCCAGGCGCCTTGCAGGCCGCGGACTACCTCAGCTTCCACACCCAGGACGAAGCCAACAACATCGACATCTTCAAGGCCGCCAGCCCCTCGGTGGTATACGTGACCAACAGCGCACTGCGCCGCGATTTCTACAGTTTCAACGTGCAGGAGATTCCCCAGGGCGCCGGCACCGGCTTCATCTGGGACAAGAGCGGACTGATCGTCACCAACTTCCACGTCATCGAAGGCGCCAACCGGCTCACCATCACCTTGCAGGATCAGACTTCCTGGAACGCCGAGGTGGTGGGACTGTCGGCCAGCAAGGACCTGGCGCTGCTCAAGATCGACGCGCCCGCCGAGAAGCTGATTCCGCTCCCGCTCGGCGATTCCTCGCAACTGGAAGTGGGACGCAAGGTGATCGCCATCGGCAACCCCTTCGGCCTGGACGCCACCATGACAGTGGGCGTGATCAGCGCGCTGGGACGCGAAATCAATTCACTCACCAACCGCAAGATCCGCGACGTGATCCAGACCGACGCCTCGATCAATCCCGGCAACTCCGGCGGGCCCCTGCTCAATTCCCTGGGCCAGCTGATCGGCGTGAATACGCAGATCATCAGCCCAAGCGGCGCCAGCGCGGGCATCGGCTTTGCCATTCCGGTGAACACGGTCAAGAAAGTGATTCCGCAATTACTGCAGTACGGGGAAGAGGTGCGCCCCACCCTGGGGATCCAGAATCCCGCCGATACGTGGTCGCGGCAGCGCGGCATCCGCGGGGTGCCGGTGCTGGCGGTGATTCCGGGCATGCCGGCGGAACAGGCGGGCATCCTCGGCTTGCAGCGCAATCGCAGCGGCGACTATGTGCTGGGGGACGTGATCGTGGAGATCGATGGTGTCGCCGTGAGCACCAACGACGACATGCTCAATGCGCTGGAACAGCACATGCCGGGGGATACGGTTTCGGTGGTGACGCGGCGGCGGGATCAGCAGATGGAATTTCAGGTGGTGCTGGCGGGGCCTGACGATGTTTGAGGAGTCATTTATTGGTTCGCATCCAGATCGTTAGCCTCTGTCGTCCCGATTGACCAGCCAGGGTACGCTACAAGCACGTCCGTGTGCGCTCGGTTCCGGGCCATCCCTGGCCCTCCAACGCCCCTGGCTGGTCAATCGGGACGACAGAGGCTTGCGTCAGACTTCAGTGTTCCGCACGGGAACGTAAATGGCAGAGCTAGCGATTATGTCCACATCTCTTCTGAAGCGATGTCGTGCGTAACTCTATGCTGATGACTCGCAGTCGCCTGGCCAGACATGCCTTCGGGGGGCATTGATGGCCAGGGATGGCCATCACTGAGCGCACAGGGATGTGCTTGTAGCGTCCCCCCGAAGGCATGTCTGGCCAGGTGGCTGCAACAGATTCGATGCGGGCCAATAAATACCAATCAGCCGCAACAAACCCAAACAAGCCACCTTCGGGAAAGACTATTTGCTACCCAATTCCCTCACCATGAATCCCTTGACCGATTCAAGACTGTTCGGCAACACGTCATAACGTTCTTCACGTTCGAACAAATCCGCCATGTGCGGCGGCAACGCGGGAGTATCCAACCCGGCGCGTTCAATGGCGGCGGCGAACTTGGCGGGGTGGGCGGTGCCCAGGGTGATCATCGGAATGGTGGGATCGGTGTCGCACAGGGCGGCGGCTTTTACGCCGGTGGCGGTGTGCGGATCGAGCAGGAAGCCGGTGCGCTGCTTCACGTCGCGGATCGTGGCACAGGTGGTATCGTCGTCCACGCTGGCGCTCGAGAACTGCGCCCGCGCGCGGTCCCATTCCGCCTCGCTCACATGCTGCGTTTCAGCGCCAAGGCCCGTTACGAACGCCGCCACGCGTGCCGCGTCGCCCTGGAACAAATCGTACAGAAAGCGTTCGAAGTTGCTGCTCACCATGATGTCCATGCTTGGCGACAGCGACGGCAAAAGCTGTGTCTTGTGGTAGCGGTTGCTGCTGATGAAGCGATGCAGGATGTCGTTGCGGTTGGTGGCGATCACCAGCTGGCTCACCGGCAGGCCCATGCGCTTGGCCAGGTAGCCGGCGTAGATGTCGCCGAAGTTGCCGGTGGGCACCGAGAACGACACCGCGTCCGCTTTGCCGAGGAACTGCAGCGCCGCGTAAAAGTAATAGACGATCTGCGCCATGATACGCGCCCAGTTGATCGAGTTCACCGCGCCCAGCTGATAGCCGGCCGGCAGGAAGCTCTGGTCGGCAAAGGCCTGTTTGACGATCTGCTGGCAGTCGTCGAAGTTGCCTTCGACGGCCAGGTTGTGCACGTTGTCGCCGGTTACCGTGGTCATCTGGCGGCGCTGCACTTCGGAAACGCGCCGGTGCGGATGCAGGATGAAAAGGTCCACGTAGGCGCTGTGCTTGCAGCCTTCGAGCGCGGCGGAGCCGGTGTCGCCCGAGGTGGCGCCCAGGATTGCCAGGTGCTGGCCGCGGCGCGACAGGAAATAGTCGAGCAAACGTCCCAACAGCTGCAGCGCGAAATCCTTGAACGCGAGCGTGGGGCCGCAGTACAGCTCCAGCACGTACTGGTTGTCGTACAGATGTACCAGCGGCGCGATCCTGGGATCGGAAAAATCCGCATAGCTGGCGTCGATCATCGCCTTCAATTCAGCGTCCGGCACTGCGCCGGCCACGAAGGGCTTGATCACTTCGAATGCGAGTTCCTGGTAGGAAAGCGCGGCCCAGGCGCGGAGCTGTTCAGGGCTTACCTGGGGCAGCGTCTGCGGAATGTAGAGGCCGCCGTCGGGCGCGAGGCCGGTCAACACGGCTTGTTCGAAGCCGACGCTTGGGCTGTTGCCACGGGTGCTGATGTAGTTCACGGGTTGTCTCCTGTGGTTTCGCTCAGGCGTCGAGCCGCATCACGCGGATGCGCATGACCTTGTCGGCCACGGTGGCAAGCGCCTCGATCTTGGCGATGGCGTCGTTCATCACTTTTTCGCGTACTTCATGGGTGAGGATGATCACCGGTACGCGCTTGCTGGCGGCGTCCACCCCGCGCGGTTCCTTCTGGATGATGGCTTCGATGTTGATGGCGCAATCGCCGAGGATTTCCGTGATGTCCGACAACACGCCCACCTGGTCGAGCGCGGTGATGCGCAGATAGTACGCGCTTTGCACCTCTTCCATCGGCAGTATCGGCAGGTCGGACAGGTGATCGTCGTGGAACGCCAGCGCGGGTACGCTGCTCTGCGGGCTGGAAATCACCCTCACCACGTCCACGATGTCCGCCACCACCGCCGAAGCAGTGGGCGCGGCACCCGCGCCGGCACCGTAATACAGCGTGGAACCCACGGCATCGCCATTGACCATCACCGCATTCATCACGCCGTTGACGTTGGCCATCAGGCTGTCCTCGTCGATGAAGGTCGGATGCACGCGCAGTTCGATGCCCTGCGGCGTGCGGCGGCTGATGCCCAGGTGCTTGATGCGGTAGCCGAGTTCGTCGGCGTAGCGGATGTCCTGCTGGGTCAGCTTGCTGATGCCTTCGGTATACGTAAGGCTGAACTGCAGCGGCACGCCGAACGCGATCGAGGCCAGGATGGTGAGCTTGTGCGCGGCATCGATGCCTTCGATGTCGAACGTGGGATCGGCTTCGGCATAACCAAGCGCCTGTGCTTCCTGCAATACATCGGCGAAAGCACGGTTCTTTTCGCGCATTTCGGTAAGGATGAAGTTGCCGGTACCGTTGATGATGCCTGCCACCCATTGGATGCTGTTGCCGGCCAGGCCTTCGCGGATGGCCTTGATGATGGGCACGCCACCAGCCACGGCGGCCTCGTACACCACCAGCACGTTGCGCTCGGTGGCGGCGGCGAAGATCTGGTTGCCGTGCTGCGCGATAAGCGCCTTGTTGGCTGTGACCACGTGCTTGCCGTTGGCGATGGCGCGCAATACCAGCTCCAGCGCCGTGTCGATGCCGCCGAGCAGTTCCAGCACGATGTCGACGTTCGGATCGTCCACCACCGCGAACACGTCGGTGCTGAAACGGGTGGTGCCAACGTCCTGTCCCTGGCGCAGACGGCGCGAGGCGACGTGCGTCACCACCAGATCGCGGCCGACGCGGCGCGCCAGGTCTTCGCGATTGTTCTGCAACAGGGTGAAGCTGCCATATCCGACGGTGCCGAGACCGCAAATACCGATGCGGACCGGATCGTGACTGCTGATTGCGCTCAAGGGAAAACTCCGCAGGGGGCGGTGCGACCGCCAAGTGAAAAGTCGCGCATTATAGCGCGCAGGCGGCCTTGCGGGGGAGATGCGCTGCTACGGGATGATGCAGTGTTTCCCTAGGGAAGAATGGCTTCCGCCAAAGTCTGCGCGGGCACATAGCCAGGCAGCATGGTGCCGTCTTCCAGCACCAGCGCGGGGGTGCCGGTAACGCCCACTTCGCGTCCCAATCGGTATTGCTCGGCGATCTTGTTGGGGCAGTCGGCCGCGGGGATGTCGGCGCCGCGTTTGGCGCTGGTCATCATGGCCTTGGGATCGTCGGCACACCAGGTGGACACCATTTTGTGATAGGTCTCGGTGTTGAGCCCGGTGCGGGGGAAGCCGAGATAGCGCACGGCAATGCCCATGGCGTTGAGCTCGGCCACTTCGCCGTGCAGCTTGCGGCAATAGGGGCAGTCCACGTCGGTGAACACGGTGATGGTGGCCTTGCGCTCGCCCTTGGCCTCGTACACGATCATGTCCTTTTCATCCAACGCGGCGATCTTGTCGCGGCGCAGTTCGTTGCGGTGTCCTTCGCCCAGGTTGACGAGGCCTTCGGCTTCGGCCTTGTAGAGGTCGCCCGGGATCAGGTACTTGGCATCGCGGCTGACGTAGATGGTCTGCCCGTTCTGGATACCCACTTCGTACAGTCCCTCGATGGGGCTCTTGGCGATTTCACGCACTTCGATGTTCGGCTGGGTCTTGAGCAACAGCGCGCGGATCGCGGCGGTTTCGGCGCTATCGCCGGTATCGGCCATGAGCGCGGTGCCCGACAGCAACAGCAGCGGCAGCAACAGGAAACGGTGAAACGATATAGCCATGAGGAAACTCCCTGGTTCGGGGATCATGCGGATGTGGGACCGTGTACCCGCACTCTATTGCAGGGCGCACGCCCTGGCAAGCGAACGCACAATGGCCGGGCATGGCCATTGTGCGGGCTGGCGCCGGTAACCCGGCGCGCGGGATCAGTCGGATTTCTTTTCCAGCTTTTCGGTGATGCGGGCAGCGCGGCCGGCGAGATCACGCAGATAGTACAGTTTGGCCTGGCGCACGTCGCCGCGACGCTTCAGGGTGATGCTGTCCACCTGCTGGCTGTGGGTCTGGAAGGTACGCTCCACGCCAACGCCGTGGGAAATCTTGCGCACGGTGAAGGCCGAACCCAGACCGCGGTTGCGCTTGCCGATTACCACGCCTTCGAAGGCCTGCAGGCGCTCGCGGTCGCCCTCCTTGATGCGTACCTGGACCACCACGGTGTCGCCGGGGCTGAAATCAGGCACATTGGTCTTCATCTGTGCCTGTTCGATCTGCTGGATGATTTTGTTGCTGCCGCTCATTGTGGTGCTCCACGTCTACAAGTTGTCATGCGTTTGCGTCCGGCCTGCCCGCGCCCTGTGAGGGCGGGCGCGCCGTGGCGCCGTTGTTCATTGCATTGCTGTTCTACTGCTCTTGCTCCTGGCTCGCCTGCCACTCCTGGACATAGGCGTCGAGCAAGGCCTGTTCTTCCGCGGTCATGCCGCGTCGCGCCAACAGGTCGGGGCGCTTGCGCCAGGTGGCGCCAAGCCGCTGCTGCAGGCGCCAGCGCGCAATCCGCGCATGGTCGCCGCTGAGCAATACCGGCGGCACCCGCTGCCCGGCAAAATCCTCGGGCCGCGTATAGTGCGGGTGATCCAACAGACCATCCGCAAACGAATCCTGGCTCGCCGAATCCTCCGCGCCAAGCGCGCCGGGCTGCAGGCGTATCAGCGCATCCACCAGCGCCATGGCGGCCAGTTCGCCGCCGCTGAGCACGAAATCGCCCAGCGAATATTCCACATCCACCCGGGTGGCGAGCACCCGTTCGTCAATGCCTTCGTAACGCCCGCACAACAACACCAGTGCGGGTCGCTGCGCCAGTTCCTGCACCACCGCCTGGGTGAGCGGCCGGCCCTGCGGGCTCAGAAACACCACCTGTCCCGCGCCGTTCTGGCCCGCCCTGGCCGCATCGATGGCGGCCCCCACCGGGCCGGTTTTCATCAGCATGCCGGGGCCGCCGCCATAAGGCTTGTCGTCCACCGTGCGATGCCGGTCGTGCGTATAGTCGCGCGGGTTGTAATACCGCAGGCGCACCAGCTGTTGCTGCACCGCCCGGCGCGTCACGCCGTATTCCGTCAAGGCGCCGAACATACCCGGAAACAGGGTGACGATGCCTATCTGCATACTGTCCACTCTTGCATGCTGCCCCACTCCTGCATGTTGCTGCATGCTGCCCGCTCGCCGAAACGATTCGGTCACTCCCAATCCGGCTGCCAATCCACCAGGATGCGCGCGGCCTCGAGTTCGACGGCCCGCACCACCTGCGGTACGTAGGGCAGGAGGCGCTCGTGCCCCGCGTCATCCCGCACCACCAGCACGTCGTTGGCGCCGGTGGCCAGCAGATGATGCACCCTGCCGAACAACAGCCCATCGAGCGTGAACACGCTCAAGCCTTCGAGCTGATGCCAGTAATACCCTTGTTCCAGGGGGGGCAGCTCCGTCTTCGCGATCCACAGCTCGCCACCGGTATAAAGCCCGCAGGCATCGCGATCGTCGCAGCCGTGGATATGCCCGACCAAGCCCTTGCCCTGCGGCCGGTACTCGTCGATTTCCAACGCCACTGCCTGTGCACCCGCCGCGCGTGCGCCGGTCAGCAGAAAGTGGCGATAATCCAGCAGGTTTTCCACCGGATCGGTATAGGAAACCAGCCGCACCCAGCCTTTTACGCCCCAGGGAGCGCCGATGCGCGCCATCCGCAGATGCGTAGCGGCAAGCGCCTGCCCCGGTTCGTGGCTCATCGCCCTGTCCGTTGCCTGGCCCCGCACCCAAAAAACCGGCGCGGTGCCCCGCACATCAAACCGTGGCTACCGCGGCCTGCTGCAGCAGGGAGGTCACGCGCTCGCTGGTCTGCGCGCCCTGGCCCTGCCAGAACTTCACGCGCTCCAGGTCGATGCGCAGCTTTTCTTCCTGACCGCGGGCGGTCGGGTTGTAGAAGCCCACGCGCTCGAGAAAGCGGCCGGTGTTGGCGTTGCGCTTATCCGTCACGGTGACGTAGTAATACGGGTTCTTCTTGCTACCACCGCGCGCAAGTCTGATTGTTACCATAACTCTATGATTCCATATGAAAAATATTTTCAGGCCGAGCCCGGGCCACCCGACCCGGAAAAAAGGGCGCCATTCTAAGGGAAAAGCCCCACCGAGGGAACTGCAATTTATGCCACTCAAAAACCGGGGAAACGTCCGCCCGGCGGCAGCCCACCCGGTGGCATGCCGCCTCCAGGAGGCATGCGGCCTCCCAGACCACGCATCATGTTGGCGAGGCCGCCGCCCTTCATCTTCTTCATGACCTTCTGCATCTGTTTATGTTGCTTGAGCAGCCGGTTCAAATCCTGCAGCGTGGTGCCCGACCCCTGCGTGATGCGGCGCTTGCGCGAGCCGTTGAGCACGTCCGGATTGCGCCTTTCCTTGAGCGTCATGGAACCGATGATGGCTTCCATCTGGCGGAAATTCTTTTCGCCGGCCGTGCTCGCCGCCGACTTGGCCACGCCGCCGAGCCCGGGCATCTTGTCCAGCAGGTTGCTGATGCCGCCCATATTGCGCATCTGCTCCAGCTGTTCCTTGAAATCCTGCAGGTCGAAACGTTCGCCCTTCTTGATCTTGCTGGCGAGTTTCTGCGCCTTTTCCTTGTCGACCTTGCGCTCGACATCCTCGATCAGCGACAGCACGTCGCCCATGCCCAGGATGCGCGAGGCGATGCGGTCGGGGTAGAACGGTTCCAGCCCGTCCACCTTTTCGCCGATGCCGAGGAACTTGATCGGCTTGCCGGTAATGTGGCGCACCGACAGCGCGGCGCCGCCGCGTGCATCGCCATCGGCCTTGGTGAGCACCACGCCGGTCAGCGGCAATGCCTGGTCGAAGGCCTGTGCGGTGAGCGCGGCGTCCTGGCCGGTCATGGCGTCGACCACGAACAGCGTTTCCACCGGCTTGGCCAGCGCGTGCAGCGCCTTGATCTCGTCCATCATCTGCGTATCGACGGCCAGGCGGCCGGCGGTGTCGATGAACAGCACGTCGACGAAGCGCTTGCGCGCCTCCGCCAAAGCGGCTTCCACGATGGCGGCGGGCTGTTGCCCCGCGTCGCTTGGGAAAAAGGCCACGTCCACTTCGGCCGCCAGGGTTTCCAACTGTTTGATGGCGGCCGGACGATACACGTCGGCGCTCACCACCATCACGGATTTCTTTTCCTGCAGCTTCAGGTACCGCGCCAGCTTGGCCACGGTGGTGGTCTTGCCCGCGCCCTGCAGGCCGGCCATCAGGATTACCGCGGGCGGCGTGGCGCGCAGGTTCAGGCCGGTGTTCTCGCTGCCCATCACGATCTGCAGTTCGGCCTGCACGATCTTGATGAAGGCCTGGGCGGGCGTGAGGCTGCTGCTGACTTCGGCACCGAGTGCGCGCAGCTTCACGCGTTCGATGAAATCGCGCACCACCGGCAGCGCCACGTCGGCTTCGAGGAGCGAACGGCGCACGTCACGCAGGCTGTCCTGGATATTGTCCTCGGTGAGCTTGGCCTTGCCGGCGAGGCTGCGCAGTGTCTGGCTGAGGTTTTCCGTAAGTCTTTCGAACATTGGCGTTCCGATAAGGGCGGCTTGGGAGGGCGGATTCTACTGAATTGGCGCGGGCTTATACAGCCCGCCACCGGTGCGGTCGCGGCGCTTCATTGCCGCAGGCAGATGTGAGAGACTGCCGCGCATGATCGCACTCGTCTCCGGCCTCGCGGCCGTTCTGTTCTACGCGCTCGGCACTTTCAGTCAGGGTCGCAGGCTCAGCCGCGACAATGAGGTGGAGAGCGCCGCGCTTGCGCTTGGACGAACGCCGCTGCTGTGGCTCGGCTTCCTGGCGCTGGCCACGCACCTCGTCAACGTGGTGCAGGTGATCGACACCGATTTCGGCCTGGATTTCGGCTTTTTCAAGATCGCCACCCTGTTCAGCTGGGCCATGGTGCTGATCGTGATGCTCAGCAGCCTGCGCCGGCCGGTGGAAAACCTGTTCATCGTGGTATTCCCGGTGGCGGTGATCAGCATTCTCTGCTCCCTGTTCCTGCCCGGCAGCACGCGCCCGATCACCCATTTGAGCAGCGGCGTGGCCTGCACGTGGTGCTCGGCATCCTCGGCTTCAGCCTGATCGCCATCGCGGCGGTGCAGGCCGTGGTGGTGGCCTGGCTCAACCGCGAGCTGAAACGGCACCGCTACACGCCGGTGCTGCGCCACCTGCCGCCGCTGCAGACCATGGAAAACCTGCTGTTCGAAATCATCCAGGGCGGCTTCATCGTGCTGCTGGCGGTGATCCTGACCGGCTTTCTGTTCATGGACGACATGTTTGCGCAGCACCTGGTGCACAAGACATTCTTTACCCTGCTGTCCACCGCCGTATTCGGCATGCTGCTGTGGGGACGCCACCAGCGGGGCTGGCGCGGCAAGACTGCGCTGTTGTGGACATTGGCTGGTTTCGGCGTGCTGATCCTGGCTTATTTCGGCAGCAAATTCGTATTGGAACTGTTGCTGAACCGGACGTGACGAGTCCCCTGACCATTCCTGCTGCCATTCCGATCGTGGACCACAATTCGCTAGTGCTGTGCGGTTTCGGCCTGTTGCTTCTGTTACTGGCCTCGGCGTGCCTGTCGGCGGCGCAAAGCGCCGTGCTGGCGCTGAACCGCAATACCCTGCGGCATCACGCCCGCCACCGTCACCATGCCGCCGCGCGCCTCAAGCGCCTGCTGGAACGTCCGGAACAATTGCTTGCCGCCATCCGCTTCGGCAACTGGCTGCTGCGCATCCTCGCCGCCGTGCTCGCCACGCTCATCGGCCTGCAGGCGTGGGGCGGGGCAGGCGCGCTGGTGGCGGCGCTGCTGCTGTGGCTGGCGCTCATCCTGTTCGCCGAGCTGCTGCCCAGAACCCTGGCAAGCGCCCATCCCGAAGCCATTGCCTATCGCGCCGCGCTGCCGCTGGATTGGCTGTTGCGCATTCTGCAGCCCCTGCTGTGGCTGGCGCGGCACTGTGGCCAGGCGCTGGCGCGCCGGCTGCACCGCGCCCATCCCGGCGGCTATCAAAACGTGCCTCTGCAGGCGGTGGGCAGCGGCGCCGGCGCGCAAGCTGGCGAGCTGGGTCTGCTGCAGCATCTGAGCCGGGTGACGATCAGCGACGTGATGGTGCCGCGCAACGAAGTGGCCGGCATCGACATCGAGGACGATCTCGACACCATCATGGCCACCCTGAGCAACAGCCGGCACACCCGGCTGCCGGTGTACCACCAGGACCTCAACAACGTCGTGGGCATCCTGCACATGCGCGTGATAGGCGGGCTGATGCAGCGCACGGCGCCGCCGGACAAGGCGCAGTTGCTCAAGCTCACCCGGGAAGCCTACTTCGTGCCCGGCAGCACGCCGCTCTCCACCCAATTGGTGAATTTCCAGAAATACAACCGGCGCATCGCCATCGTGGTGGACGAGTACGGCGAAGTGAAAGGCGTGGTGACGCTGAGCGACATCCTCGAGGAAATCATGAGCAGCTTCGCCAGCAACATGATGGAAGCCACCACCGACGTCCACCCGCAACCCGACGGCAGCTACCTGATCGACGGCAGCGCCCCGATCCGCGACATCAACCGCATGGTGGACTGGGACCTGCCCACCGACGGCCCCAAGACGCTCAACGGCCTGTTGACCGAATTTCTCGAAACCATTCCAGAAAGCCCGGTGTGCGTGCGCCTGCCCTACCACTGCGCCGAAATCCTGCAGGTGAAGGACAACATGATCAAAAGCGTGCGCATGTGGGAATGCACGCAGACCGCGTCCGATGAGGATGCCACCGAACCCGAACGGACGAACGCCTTATGAATTTCTGCTGTGACTGCGGCGGCCCGCTCAGCCTGCGCATCCCCGAGCGCGACGACCGCCACCGCCATGTCTGCGACACCTGCGGCATGGTCCATTACCAGAACCCGCGCGTGGTGGTATGTGCGATTCCAATATGGAACGACAAGATACTGCTGTGCCGCCGCGCCATCGAACCCCGCCACGGCTTCTGGACCCTGCCCGGGGGCTTCATGGAAAACGACGAATCCACGCTCGATACGGCGCGGCGCGAAACGTTCGAGGAAGCCGGCGCCCACATCGAAGTGGGCGAGCTCTTTGCCTTGTTCAACCTGGTGCAGATCAATCAGGTGCAGTTGTTCTTTCGCGCCACGTTGCCAGAGCCGGTGTTCGCGCCCGGCATCGAGAGCCTCGAGGTGGCGCTGTTCGCCCCCGGCGAAATTCCCTGGGACGAGCTGGCCTTCACCTCGGTAAGCTGCACGCTGCGCGAGTATTTCAAGGACCGGGCGCAGGGGCACTACCGCCTGCGCGTGGCCGACATCCTGCACCCGCCCGGCCAGGAACGCCGCATCCATCCTCACAATTTCGCTCATGACTGACGCCGATTCCGACCGCCGCTCCTATCCCATCGTGCAAGTGCGCGGGAACACCGCACGCGAGGTCGACGACCAGCTGGCTGTCGAGGAACCGCTGGAAATCCGCCTCGGCTACACCGACCCGCGCAAGGGCCGCACGCATCGCAGCGTGTCCATCACCATGCGCACGCCCGGCCACGACACCGCGCTCGCGCTCGGCTTTCTGTACAGCGAAAGCATCGTGCGCCGCATCGAGGACGTGGCCTCGGTGGACACCAGCCGCGCCAACGTGATCCGCCTGGAACTGCACGAAAGCGCGCGCTTCGATCCGCAGCGCCTGGAGCGCCACTTCTACACTACCTCCAGTTGCGGCGTGTGCGGCAAGGCCTCGCTGGAAACGCTCAGCCTCGGCGGCTTCGACGCCCTGCCCGGCCTGTCCACGCCCGTTTCCGCACAACGGCTGCGCGCATTACCGGCGCAGCTCAGGGATGTACAGCCGCTGTTTGCCGCTACCGGCGGCAACCACGGCGTGGCGCTGTTCGATCGGGAAGGAAGGGTGGAATTCGGCATGGAGGACGTGGGCCGCCACAACGCCATGGACAAGCTGATCGGCACCCTGCTGCAACAGCGCCGCCTGCCGCTCGCCGATCACGGCATCCTGGTGAGCGGCCGCGCCAGCTTCGAACTCTTGCAAAAGGCGCTCAGTGCCGGCTGCCCGCTATTGGCGGCGGTGGGCGCGCCCTCGTCGCTGGCGGTGGAACTTGCCCAGGAATTCAACATCACCCTGGTCGGTTTTCTGGGTGCCGAGCGCTTCAACGTCTACCACGGCGGCGACTCCATCCGCTACGACGACTGATCGCACCGCACACGCCCTCCCCGGCAGCCGCCCTTGCAGGACAAATCCCACGACTTTGCCGGATTTCCGGTGCGTTTGTCCGGCTGCGCGCCACCATGCTAAAATCGGCCAAACCACTTGGTTCGGCAATAAGAACATTTATCATATAGCCGCCGAGCCATAGGGTTGGGCAATAAGAACATATTTGCAGCGCCCCCGGCCGCGGTGACTATCCACGGCCAGCGACTGCACGATTCTCAAGTCCGGACGCAACAACAATTCCAAGGCGTCCTCAACGATGGCACGTTTTCATGATACAAGTGGCAAACCCGGCCAGGTTCCAGGATTTCACCCTGGAACAGGCCACTCAGGCAGTACAGGAATTCAAGGACCAGCCCGGTGCCTTGATCAGCGCCCTGCATAAACTACAGGACACCTTTGGTTACGTGGACGAGGCGGCCATGCCCATGCTGGCCAAGCTGTTCAACCTCTCCCGCGCCGAGGTACACGGCGTTACCAGCTTCTACCATGACTTCCGCCGCACCCCGCCCGGTACCTACACCGTGCGCGTGTGCCAGGCCGAAGCCTGCCAGTCGATGGGCTCCCAGGCGCTCACCGAAGCGGTGAAGCAACAGTTGGGCTGCGATTTTCACGAAACCAGCGCCGACGGCCTGTTCTCGCTCGAAGCGGTGTACTGCCTCGGCAACTGTGCCTGCGCCCCAAGCGTGATGGTGGACAAGCAAACCTATGGCCGCATGAGCCCCGAACGCTTCCAGGCGCTCACCCGCGCACTGGCCGCCAAAGCCACGGGGGACAACTGATCATGGCCACCCGTATCTATATTCCCCGCGAAACCTCCGCGATCTCCCTGGGCGCCGAACTGCTGGTCGACGCCATCGCCACTGAAGCCAAATACCGCGGCCTGGACGTACAGATCGTGCGCAACGGCTCCCGTGGTGCCTGCTTCCTCGAACCGCTGGTGGAAGTGCAGACCGCGAACGGCCGCATCGGCTACGGCCCGGTGCAGATCGAGGACGTGCCCGACCTGTTCGACGCCAACTTTCTCGAAGGCGGCCAGCACAAGCTGGCGCTCGGCGATGTGGAAACCCTGCCCTGGTTCGCCAACCAGGAACGCCTCACCTTCGCCCGCTGCGGCCTCATCGATGCCACCTCGGTGGAGGAATACCAATCCCTCGGCGGCTTCAAGGGCCTCGAGCACGCCATCGCCAAGGACAGCAAGGGCATCATCCAGGAAGTGCTGGATTCCGGTTTGCGCGGCCGCGGCGGCGCCGCCTTCCCCACCGGCATCAAGTGGCAGACCGTGGCCACCGCCCAGGCCGACCAGAAATACATCGTCTGCAACGCCGACGAAGGCGACAGCGGCACCTTCTCCGACCGCATGATCATGGAAGGCGACCCGCT
>Ga0182745_1001490_pt1 | contig 22409 bp, 25 predicted proteins | sample eDN3rd30CKraftBY_FD_128523 | JGI IMG/M metagenome (GOLD analysis project Ga0182745, IMG submission 128523) | Enriched backyard soil microbial communities from Emeryville, California, USA - eDNA 3rd pass 30_C Kraft BY (version 2) (version 2) | ecosystem: Environmental > Terrestrial > Soil >...
AAAGTACAAATTAACCGTATATCATAGTAAATAGAAAAAATGGGAGTTGTTTTATATGGCAAATGGTGTTGAAGATTTTTATTGTGACGAGGTGTTAAGCGGTAAGACGGAAGTTGAAAAAGTTTTAGAGACTGATCAAACTTTAGCCTTTTATCATACCCGTCCTTTTTATGATGTACATATCGTTGTAATCCCTAAAAAACATATCACATCTTTAGTAGACATTAATATTAATGAAAGAAGTATCTTTGATGATTTATTTCAAGTTATTCAAATCGTGTCAAAACAAGTAAATGATCAATATGGTGCTTGTACGGTATCAACCAATATCGGAGAGTATCAGAGTAATAAGCATCTACATTGGCATGTGCATTATGGAAACCGTATTAAGTGTAAAGATGGGACTTGGTGTTGATAATTTTGAAAGATATAGAGAAGAGGGATAGATATGGAAATAAGCGTAAAAGCAGCATACGACAAGCTTGCAAGCGATTATGAACATAATGTTGATACAAAAAATGCTTTTAATGCTTACTACGAAAGACCTGCAATGGTAAATCTTCTTCCGTCCGACTTAACAAATATGAAAGTGTTTGATGCTGGTTGTGCTGCAGGTTGGTATACAGCCAAGTTACTAGAACTTGGTGCAGAAGTAACTGCAACTGACATAAGTAAGGAAATGGTAGCAGCGACTCAACGGCGTGTTGGAAACAGAGCGAAAGTTCTAAATTTAGACTTAGAAAAAGAACAACCCTTTGAAAATGAATCTTTTGATTACATCATCAGTTCACTTGTCATTCACTATATAAAAGATTGGGATAAGACCTTTAGTGAATTTCATAGGATAATGAAACCAGGAGGGATATTACAATTTTCCATACACCATCCATTTATGGACATTAAATTCTCCAAAAATCAAGAGTATTTTTCTAAAGAGCTAATTGTTGATCAGTGGGAAAGGCAAGGAAAAGTAATAGATGTTCCTTTTTATCGAAGACCACTGAATGAAATAATAAATAAAACACTGGAATATTATTCGATTGAAGGAATAGTCGAACCTAAACCTACAAAAGAGTTTAAATCACTAAATCCCGAGAGTTATGAACGGCTAATAAAACAACCTAATTTTTTGATTATAAAGGCTATTAAGAAACACTAAAGATCAATAATCCGGTGCTTTCCTTATATAAGGTTAGTGCTTTTTTTAGTTAGCTTTGGATAAAAAGTTGATCAGTGTCAGGAAATTAATGATTGAATGATTGGTGGTGTGGATGTGATGGTAAGAAGTTTATTTACAATAGGAATAATTCTACAATTCACCTTCCTAATTTTGTATTTTAGTGCGATTTTATCTAAAATGAATAATGTAGGAGGTGCAATCCTGTGTTTATTCCTAAGTTTAACAAGCCTTATGGTAGGAGTACTTATATTAAAATATCATACAAATAAATTGTCATCTTTGCCTATAATTTTAACGGGGTTTTTTATGTTAATGTTTACACTAGTTACATATTTTTTAGGCGAGGCTGGATACCCGCCGTTAATTTTAATGAATTCATTATTGTATACAAGGAGAATTTTTAAATGATTAGTAGTCGTAAATATTTAATAATAATTATTACAGTTGGATTAGGCTTATTGACTGCATGTGGAGAGTCATCTGTTGAATCAAATGCTAAATCTTCGAATAATAACTCCGCTCTTGATGCAGATAGCAATTTAACAAATAAAGATGAAAGGAAAACAGAAAACTCCTTTGATGAGAATAACGGCAAAAATCAGCTAGAAGAGCAAGAAGATATGTCAAAAAAAGCATCTACAAGTAATGAAGATGGTGAGCCGTTGAAATCCGATAATACTAGCAATGAAATGATGGAAAGTAAAAAGGATGAATATCTCAAGAAACTAAATGAAATGAAAGAAACAGACCGATTTACAGAAGCTAAAACAACAATAAAAGAAATGAAAGAACAAGAAGAGGAAAGATATAAAAAGTGGGATAAGGAATTGAACGAAATCTATGGAGTGTTAAAAGATCAGCTTGATACAGATCAAATGGAAGAGTTAAGAAAACAACAGAGGGACTGGGTAACACACAGAGATGAAGCCGCAAAAGTAGCTTCACTAAAATATAAAGGTGGAACAACAGAATCATTAGAATATGTGGCGACACAAGCAACTCTTACAAGAGAAAGATGCTATGAGTTGGTTGCAAAATATATGAAATAATGCTATTTTTTATAATTTATTTCAACAGGTGTGTTAAATTTTAAACGTGTTTTCTATCAGAAAGTATATAAATTTTATGGATGATAGTTTAAAAAAGCTAAGGCTTTCGCCATTACGACTTGGCGCAAGCCTTAGTTTTTCTAATAGTTACCCAACTCTGAACCTTTAATGGTAAAATAAGGATAAATATACAACTAATAATTTGAGGAGTTAGATAAATGATTAAGGCTGTCTTGTTTGATTTAGACGGGACTTTGTTAAATCGTGACGAGTCATTAAAGGGGTTTATTGATAATCAGTACCGGCGATTAAATAAATGGTTAGGTCATATTCCAAAAGAGACATACATTTCAAGATTTATTGAACTTGACAACGGTGGGTATATTTGGAAGGATCAAGTATATCAACAGTTATCAAAAGAATACCAAATATTCGGAATTACATGGGAAGGCTTGCTTCAAGATTATATCAATGAATTTAGACATAACTGTGTCCCTTTTAAAAACTTAATTCAAATGTTGGAAGAATTAAAGAGCAGCAATCTTCAGTTAGGGATGATTACAAATGGATATGGACAATTTCAACTTGATAATATTAAAGCGTTAGGAATTGAAAATTATTTTGATGTGATCTTGATATCGGAATGGGAAGGAATAAAAAAACCTAACCCAAAAATCTTCTTAAGAGCATTAGAACAACTTAAAGTATCACCTAATCAAAGCATATTTTTGGGGGACCATCCCGAAAATGATGTTAAAGCTGCTCAAAATGTTGGAATGAAAGGAATTTGGAAAAAAGATGTTCGATGGGAAAGTGTTAAAGCTGATTTCACAGTAAATGATTTGGCAGAGCTCTTTTTAATCATTAAAAAGTTAAACGAACATTAAGTTGATACTTTAAAGCTAATTGAAACAGAGTCTTAATGAGGTCTGAGCAATAGTAGTAAGATTAAACTTATAGTATGTGAGGAAGGTGATTCTAAAGTGAAAACAGTCATTAAAGCAATTATAAGTTCAATTGTCATACATGTCACCTATATGGTTGCTGTAATGGTAGTCGGTTATATAAAAACAAGGAATTATAAACCGGATATAGAGGGTGCGTGGGAAAAGGTTGAAATACTTCAGAATGAAGTTGCCTTTGGCAAGAGTAGTTCCCCTTTTTTATATCTATTAACATTTATTGTTGTAGCGGTAATTTGTGGATGGATTATTTTCTCATATAAAAAGTTGGTGGCCAAAAAGTACTTTAATAAAATAGTCTAAATCCAAGTGAAATTTGAATCGAGGAATACATATAAAATGAAGAAGCATTTGAAGACTTTTTTTATTACCTTGTTTTTTATTGGAGGTTGTAGCAATCATTTACCAACTTACGAGTTACAAGAAAACTATCATTCGACTGTTATTGATGGTAATGAATATTCCCTCCATAAATTAATTCTTAATGATAATACCTACATTTCGGAACCAGAACAGTTTATTCAGCCTACTTATTATGATAAGTTCAAAATTGGTAAACTAATTGGCAATACAGATGAAGGAATGCAAATTTACCAAGTGGAAAACGATAAAAATAGAGTCGTTTTAAAAGGTTTTATGTATCCAGCTGATTTCTTTAAGCTAGACAGTTCTTATTAGTGAGTTATCATTACGTAATTGTCATGCAATCAATTATTGATTTCTTTATTCAAGCATCTGTTCTAAATAAAGAATAGATGCTTTTTATTTGACCGACATTCTGAAATAAATTCTAAAGTGAATTGGATATTTATGTTAAAATAAATTAATGATGTTGATGATCACTGCTTATTTACGGGGGAGTCTATGAAAATACTAAAAAAGTTGCCAAATAGTAAAGAAAATATACATATGGACCTGATTACAAATGGTTGGGTACCGATGAAAGAACCTAAGAATGTAGTTAGCGCTATTTTGTTATCTGTCCCATTAATGCTAGTCAATGCAATACTCACTATTGGAGTAATAAATATCTTTTCCACGATTTCTTTAAGCGATTTTGGACAGACATCTGATTCATTTACATTAACAATTAACCTATCTGTTATTTTATGGTTATTCTTACTTTTGATTCTACATGAATTCCTGCATTTGATTTTTATCCCAAATTTTATTAAATCAGACAAAACATTTGTAGGGATAACCATGTTTGGCGGTTTTGTGATAACAGAAGAAGCATTATCAAAAACAAGATATATTCTCATTACAATTGCTCCTTTCATCATTATTTCAGTCATTCTGCCACTATTATTAAGTGTGTTTGGATTGTTAACACCAATTTTGAAGTTTTTAATTCTATTAAACTCATTAGCATCATCAGTTGATATGCTCAATCTTCTTCTTATCATTAAACAGATACCAAAAAATGCAATTCTAAAAAGTAACGGACCATATACTTATTGGAAACATGTACAATGAACAAAAAGTGTAAATTAAAAACTAGATAATGGCAAAATATGGGGGGAGTTAAATGATTCGTAAGTTAAATAAAGAAGACCATGAAGTAGTAATGGAGCTAATTGGTCATAAGCCGGCAGAAAATTTATTTATTATAGGTGATATCGAAGCATTTGGATATGATTCTGATATTCAGGAGGTTTGGGGACAATTTCAAAGCGACAGATTGATTGCTGTTTTATTACGTTACGACAAAAATTATATCCCTTTTAGTGAACAAAATTATGATATAAAGGGCTTTGCAGAAATTATTAACAATAACACTGATCAAATAGAAATAAGTGGTTTAAAGCATGTAGTGGAACCTCTTCATCGATTAATAAACAGAAAGGTTAGAAAACATAGTGAAACATATTATGCTAAATGCACAAGTTTAAGTTATGAGATCTCTGAAGTTGAAATGAAACAAGTAGATAAATTACAGCCTTTAAATTATGAAGAAAATGTGGAGATGTTACGGTCAATTCCTGAATTTAGTACAGGTACTTTTAGTGTTGAAGCAAGAGAACGTGCTGAAACATATAAAACAGGGAGAACGTATATTGTCAGAAATGAACAAGGAGTAATGGTGGCCTCAGCATCTTCCACAGCGGAAAACTCTCAATCTGCTATGATCGTTGGTGTTGGAACAAGACCCGGCTATGAACGTAAGGGATATGCAACAAAATGTATGGAAAAGCTTTGCAATGAATTATTATCAGAGGGGAAATCACTTTGTTTATTTTACGATAATCCTGCTGCTGGAAAAATTTACAAGAGATTGGGCTTTAGCGATATTGGATTTTGGACAATGATTCGCTATGAATAATTAAATAGAGATTTTCCAAATGTCCCGTTTGCTCCCACTCATATGAGGGTACGAAGTAATGTAATGTTTTTTACATATAACGAGCATATGGGAGGAGCGTTTCTATGAATAGCAACGGAAAAAAGAATGAGAACAATAAAAACGAACAATTGGAACAGTTCCGGGTTAGGGATGAAGGAGAAAAACTAACAACAAATCAAGGACTTAGGGTGTCTGAAGATGAGTTTTCTTTAAAAGCTGGTGAACGCGGACCAACATTAATGGAGGATTTTCATTTTCGTGAAAAAATGACTCATTTTGATCATGAACGGATTCCTGAGCGAATTGTTCATGCACGTGGATTTGCAGCACATGGAGAATTTGAAGTATACGAATCAATGAAAAAGTATACAAAAGCGAAGTTCTTACAAGATCCGGCTGTAAAAACACCTGTTTTTGTACGGTTTTCTACAGTAGCGGGCTCACGTGGTTCAGCTGAAACAGTAAGAGATGTTCGTGGATTTGCGACAAAGTTTTATACAGAAGAAGGAAATTATGATTTAGTTGGAAATAACATACCCGTCTTTTTCATTCAGGATGCCATTAAATTTCCGGACCTAATCCATGCCGTCAAGCCAGAACCCCATAATGAGATTCCACAAGCAGCAAGTGCTCATGATACGTTTTGGGATTTTGTGGCAAATAATCAAGAGTCAGCTCATATGGTCATGTGGCATTTATCCGATCGTGCCATTCCCCGAAGTTTTAGAATGATGGAAGGGTTCGGTGTCCATACATTTAGGTTTGTGAATGATGAAGGAAAAGCACATTTTGTCAAGTTTCATTGGAAGCCTGTTTTAGGTGTTCATTCACTTGTGTGGGATGAAGCACAAAAAATTGCCGGTAAAGACCCTGATTTTCACCGTAGAGATTTGTGGGATTCAATAGAAGCCGGAAATTATCCGGTGTATGAACTAGGTGTACAGTTAATTGCTGAAGAAGATGAATTTGCATTCGATTTTGATGTACTTGATCCAACAAAAATTTGGCCTGAAGAAGATATACCAGTCAAAATTATTGGAAAGATGACATTAAATCGGAATGTAGATAATGTGTTTGCAGAAACGGAGCAAGTAGCATTTCATCCAGGTCATGTCGTACCAGGTATTGATTTTACAAATGATCCATTGCTGCAAGGACGCTTATTTTCCTATACAGATACCCAATTACTTCGTCTTGGAGGTCCGAATTTTCATGAGCTGCCTATAAACCGTCCAGTTTGTCCATTTCATAATAATCAACGAGATGGCTACGGTCGTCAAACCATTAACGTTGGACAGGTAAGCTATCATAAAAATTCTTTAGCAGCCAATACTCCGGATCCTGCAAGTAAAGACGAAGGAGGTTATGTGCATTATCAGGAAAAAGTAGAGGGACGCAAGGTTCAAAGTAGAAGTGAAAGTTTTAAAGATCATTTCTCACAAGCTACAATGTTCTGGAACAGCATGAGCGAGCCTGAGAAAGAACATATTATTGAGGCGTTTTCCTTTGAGCTAGGAAAAGTAAAAAGCAAATCTGTTCAGCAGCAGGTAGTTGATATGTTCGCGAATGTTAATGTAGAGTTAGCCTCTGTTGTTGCATTATCAATTGGTGCCACACCACCTAAAGAGGGTGGATCAAACATAACAAAATCCTCTCCTGCTTTAAGTCAGTTAAATACAAAAATATTGCCGAATACTCGTAAAGTTGGAGTCATTATCGGCCCTAATTTTAATGGAGAAGATGTAGTAGAGGTTTGTCATGCTTTAAAAGCAGAAGGAATTATAGTTGAAGTGATCAGTGATAAGCTTGGAATTCAGAAAGGGCTTGATGGCACAGAACTAACTGTTGATCATACATTCTTAACTAGCGATTCAGTGCTGTTTGATGCGATTTATGCTGCTGGTGGAAAAGATGTAAGTCAAAAATTCAAAGAACAAGCTGCTTATTTTATTAAGGAAGCATTCTCTCATTTCAAAGCCGTCGGGGCGTCAAGTGAAGGCATAAGCTGGCTGCCAAAGGGTGTGATGGGAGACAGTCCGGGAGTAATACTTGAAGATGATAATATGAATAAATTTGCTCAGGACTTTGTCCAAGCAATTTCTAGTCATCGCCACTGGAACCGTGATGTTGCTAAATAAAAATAATCTTTAGATAGAGGAATCCATTAACCTTGGGTTTCTCTATTTTATGTCATTCTAAATTTTTATACCTTCCACTAAATTTTTAGGAGATCTATCTTCCATAAAACATAGTTGTGCCTCTAAAATAATATTGCAGATGGCACACGTATCCTGCGACATATATTTTTAATCATATTATTTGACCAATCTCTCTACACACTGATTTAATAAATAGAGTATGTTATTTATTGTATGACAGTCTTGATTTATTCAAATATACGTGAGTAAAACGACTAATTCTTATTGGAATACAGACATTAAAAACAAAACGATCTATTAGTAAATTGGAAAATGAAAAGTTTCTTGTATTTATTAAAGAAAATATTTGAGTTCGTTTCATTAATTTGAAATAATTAGTATGATGAAATAGTAGATAGTCGAGGAAATTGGTTATTAAAATGGTATATTTTATTTCTAAAAAATAAAATGAAATGTAATTGGAAAGTCCACAACAGATGTGTATGATTTTATTTCAAAATATCACACAAGATATACTCATTAGTTTATACATTCTTATTATATTTAATGGTGTTCATTTTTTTCGTCACCTTCTACCATCTAGACAAATGCTTGTGTAAGGAATGCACCAATTTTAGACCTAAACGGAGGATTATTGATGAATGAACAAAAGGTATTGATTAAAGATGCAATGGTAGTACTAAAGGAAACAAGTCGAACATTTTACATACCGATTATGTTTTTAAAGAAAGAATTGAAAGACGCAGTAGCAGTAGCTTACTTAGCAATGCGTGCTATTGATGAAATTGAAGATCACGAAGAAATGCCTAATGATGTGAAAGCGTATTTACTTTCAGAGATAAGCCAGTTATTACTTGAGGATAATTTTAGTCATCAAAAATATGGTGCTTTAGTTGGCCCATATGCCGAAGTACTACCAGAAGTGACATTGCGTCTAGCAGATTGGTTATTGTTAACTCCAGACGGGGCGAAAAAGAATATTCAAGAAGCTACGAGCGAAATGGCTGCAGGGATGGCGAAATGGGCAAAAGCAAATTGGAAAATCCAAACACGAGATGATCTAGATGACTATACCTATTATGTTGCTGGTCTTGTTGGGGTTATGTTATCAGATCTTTGGAAATGGCATGACGGAATTGAAACAGATCGGAATTTAGCCATCGGATATGGACGGGGCCTACAGGCAGTTAATATTTTGCGTAACCAGGAGGAAGATTTGGATCAGCGAGGGGTAAGATTTATCCCAAATGGTTGGACTCAGGTTGAGTTAATGGCATATGCCAATGAAAATTTAAACATGGCAAATGAATATATGAAGAGTATCAATAAAAGGTCGATACTATTGTTCTGCCGTTTACCTTTAGCAATCGCTCATAAAACATTGAAAGCAATAAAAGACGGTCGTGAAAAAATCAGTCGAATTGAAGTAGAAGAGACGGTACAAGAGGTACAGGCAGACTTGTAATCGTAACTTGTTTAACACGTTTAAAGAGTAAGTTGAATTCCCAGCATGAAACAGATGAAACGAGATGGATATATCATGACAATAAAATGGATTGAAATGACAGAGAATCATTTATTTTACTTTGAAACGGCGATGAAATTATATGATCAAGCATTTCCAATTGAAGTGAGAGAACCACAAGAGGTTTTTCTAAGAAGTTTGCGATTGGCAAAATTAAATAAGCCCAATCCATTTCATTTCCTGATAGGATTAGAAGGTGATCAGCTTGTATCATTTGCAACAGGGCACTATTTTGCTGATGTGAATACAGGTTTCATTGTATATATTGTTACGAACCCACATGTGCGAAGTAACGGGTTAGGTACGAAAACACTATTAAAAATAGAAGAGTTACTTAAGAAAGATGCCATTACAGCAGGTAACTCGTCACCAAGAGCTATGATCTTGGAAACTGAAACACAAGAAATGGTACATACCCAGAAAGAAAAGGAAGATTGCATTAAAAGAAATAGATTTTTTCTAAGAAATAACTATGAAAAATACGACGAAATGAACTATCTACAACCAGCACTTCATGATGAGGTGGAAGAAATACCACTTAATCTTTATATTAAGAATTTACACAAAACGAAACTAAGTAAGGAAGAAGTAACAGAAATTATTTGCGCAATTTATAAAGAGAAATACTCACTAGTGAATGAAATTGATAAAAATGTCCTTAATCATTGCCTTAAGAAGATGAAAATTGAAAATGTAGAATACTTTGTTTAGTCAAAAAACGCATGACAATATTTTAAAAGTCATGCGTTTTTATTATTGGAAACTCACCAAAAAAGGTTAAAGTTACCATTTATTTATGATAAAATGTTTGTAATCTTATAGAAGAGGTGAGGTTAGATGAGTGAAGTTGAGCAGAGTACAAAGTTAGATCTTGAGAGAATCATTTTTATTGGGAGAACATAAGAAAAATACTTGAATATGTTCCGGCTTTCAGTAGAAGAATTGAAAGGAAAGAAAATACTGGATTGTCCAGCAGGGGCTTGTTCATTTACAGCAGTAGGTAACAGATCAGGTTTAGATGTAACAGCTTGTGACATTGCCTATTTTCACTCTGCTGAAGACCTAAGAAGAAAAGGTATAGAGGATATTGACCATGCTATGGAACATATGCAAAAAGCCCATAAGAATTTTAAATGGGATTATTTTTTAGATATTGACGGGCTAAGGAATCAACGTTTAAATGCTCTTCAAGAATGTTCCAAGGATATGAAAGACTCCGGCGGAAAATACATTCCCGCTACACTGCCTACTTTACCGTTTGGAAATGAAGAGTTTGATATCATTCTCTCTGCCCATTTTCTATTTATGTATGGAGATCGATTAGATTACCAATTTCATATAGAGTCAATAAATGAATTGGTGAGGGTGACGAAAGAGGAGGTCCGAATTTTTCCATTAGTGGATTTAGAGGGAAAAAGATATGAACATTTAAATAAAGTAACTAGTTATTTGGAGGACAATGGACTTACAGTTAAAGAAGTGAAAGTTCCTTATGAATTTCAGTTAAACGCTAACTCAATGTTAATAATACACAAAGGTTAGTACTAAATGGGGGCAACGTAGAAGCGGTGCCCCTTTTTTAAGCACCAAATGGTCATATCCTGAAGAACAACGGGTTATTAGTTGCATTCTTACAACAGAGGTATGTATGGAGAAAATCTTTCATAGTTTATAATACGCTGACGAACGCTTCTCTAAAATGGAATGTTTTGAAATTGGTAAATCGAGGAGGAATTTCATTGGGAACTGTATATTCGTCTATACTTCCAAAACATGAAGAATTTATTAAAAAACAAAGAATCTTTTTTGTAGGTTCAGCACCTTTAGATGAAGACGGGCATGTTAACATATCTCCAAAAGGCTATGATGTTCTGAGAATATTTTCACCAAATGAGGTAGCATATTTAGATTTAACGGGTAGTGGAAATGAAACGAGTGCCCATTTAATAGATAACGGTAGAGTGACGTTTATGTTCTTAGCTTTTGAAGGACCACCTATGATTCTACGACTATATGGTAGAGGGAAGGTAATATTGCCTGAATCATCGGAATGGGATAATATGGCTAAACACTTTGAAATCCTTCCCGGTTCACGTCAAATTGTACACGCGAAAATTGATACAGTAAAAACGTCATGTGGATTTAGTGTCCCTTTTTATTCATATAATGGTGAGAGGGATACTCTAAAGCAGTGGGCTGAAAATAAAAGTGAACAAGACTTAGAAAACTACTGGAAAAAGAAAAATTCTATCAGTATGGACGAAATCGTAACACCAATTGGGAAAAAGTTTAGTTAACTTTACTCTATTTTTTGAAGTGAATGATTTGTCATTATATCACAATATTTGAGGTGAAAATAAATTGTTTTTAGATAAAATTGGCGGTGTTTTTATTCCGGTTAGTAACATTGAACAAGCACGTGATTGGTATTGCGATATATTAGACTTGCCAACAGATGGAGAAATACACTTTGGCCATATATATGTTCTACCGTTAAACGGACAAAATATTATCCTCGATAGTAAAATATATGCACCCGAACATATACATAAAGTTCCAGCTTTTCAACTTCTAACAGATGATATTAAACGTTCATATGAATATTTGAAACAAAAAAATGTTCATATAACAACTGAAATTGAAAATGGACATTGGTTTAACTTTAAAGATCTGGATGGAAATATAATCATGGTTTGTAAATAATCCAATGAACATATGATTTTTGACCCTTAACAATTTGGCACTTTAAATAAGAGAAGTAAAATATGTTTTTATTTTATAGAAATGGAGAGCATTTGGAATTTCACCAAGTGCTTTTACTACTATATGGGGATGATGAAATGAATAGCGCTATAAGACCAAAAAATGTTGCGATATTGATATATGAAAATGTTGAAATTTTGGATTTTACTGGTCCTTATGAAGTGTTTCTAGTAGGAAGCAATAGAGGAAATGACTTTTCAGTGTATACAGTAGCAGAGGAGAAACGCCCTGTTCATGCATTAGGAAACCTTAGTATAAACCCTACTTACTCCATTGATAAATGCCCGTCTCCTGATATTCTGATTATTCCTGGTGGTTGGGGCTCAAGAAAAGAAATGCATAATCGGAATCTCACCAACTGGATAAATGAAACATCTAATGAAGCCGAACTCGTATTATCTGTTTGTACGGGTGCATTATTATTAGCAAAAGCAAATTTATTAGAAGGATTAAGACTTACAACGAATCAGAATGCGCTAAATGAGTTAAAAGAAGTTGCTCCTACATCTGCTGTAATCGTTGAGAATGCTCGTTATATCGATAATGGGAAAATTATTTTATCTGCAGGTGTATCTGCTGGTATCGATATGTCTTTGTATGTAGTAGAAAAATTATTAGGAAACGAAAGAGCCTTACAAGCTGCAAATCTTATGGAGTATGATTGGAAGATATAATGATCTATCGCAAAAATATTATTTTAATGAGAGATAAAAGGTTATTAGGCATTCTTTGTGGAAAACAATTATATAGTAATCATTACAGTAAGGAGTGTATAACCTATGTGCAGAAACATCCGAACACTATTTAATTTCAGCCCATCAGCTACTGATGAGGAGATTCATGCGGCTTCTCTTCAATATGTCAGAAAGATCAGTGGATATAACAAGCCTTCAATGGCAAATGAAGAAGCGTTTAACCAGGCGGTTAATGAGATTGCTATGATATCTAAGAATCTACTAAATACACTTGTAACCAATGCAGGGCCACGCAATCGTGAGGTTGAGGCAGAACGTGCTCGCATCAAAGCAGCTAAAAGGTATGGAACTAAATAGGGGACTATAGATAAATTGGGAGTGTAGATGATGAAAAACATCTATCTAGTTAGGCATTGTGAAGCAGAAGGGCAACATCCTGAATCACCGCTTACAGAAATAGGTCATAAACAAGCTTTGGAACTATCCCGTTACTTTTCCCATATAAATATACACCATATTATTTCTAGTCCTTATAAACGGGCAATTGAATCAATTCACCCTTTGGCATATAGGCTTAATTTAAAGGTTGAAGTTAATAAAAATTTGACTGAGCGTGTACTGAGCAACAACAATCTTACTGATTGGTTAGATAAATTAAAATTAACTTTTGATGATATGGAAATAAAATATGAAGGCGGAGAATCAAGTCAAGAAGCAATGAACAGAATAGTTGAGATTGTGGAAGAAGTTTTCGAAAATGAAGAAAACAATACCATAATCGTTACTCATGGAAATTTAATGTCATTACTTCTAAAGCATTATAACAATACCTTTGGTTTTGATGATTGGAGAAATCTAACCAATCCGGACGTATATTTATTAAGTGGCGTAAACAAAAAAATGACTTATAAAAGGTTATGGAAGTAATCTTATAATTTAAAGACTAGTATGAAAATGTTATAAATTAAGAGTTTTTATGAACTTTTCCTTATTAAGATATAGTGAAGTGAGGTGTAATATTGCATTATCAAGAATATGGAGATAAAAATGCTACACTAATGGTTTTCTTGCACGGCGGAGGAGTCAGCAGTTGGATGTGGGATAGGCAGATTCAATATTTCAAGCATTATCATTGTGTTACATTCGACTTGCCTGAACAAGGAAAAAGTAATAATATGAAGGGTTTTTCAATAAAGAATAGCGCAGAGAGAATGATTGAACTAATAGGTGAAATAGGTAGCGGAAAAGAAGTCATTGTGATTGGATTCTCACTAGGAGCACAAGTAGCAGTTCAAATGCTGAGTATGAATTCGAATTTGATCACATACGCAATGATAAATAGTGCATTGGTCAGACCTGTTTCAATTGTTAAAAAATTGATTAATCCTGCTGTTAAGTTAACATTTCCTCTAACGAAAATTAAATCATTTTCAAAATATCAGGCAAAATCGTTATTTGTTGGTGAGGAATATTTTGACACCTATTACAAGGAAAGTTCAAATATGAAATGTGATACACTTATTAGAATACTAGAAGAAAATATGTCATTTACTTTACCAGAAGAGTTTTATAAAGTTAAAAGCAAAATACTTGTTACTGTTGGTGAAAAAGAAAGATCAATTATGATTAAATCAGCAAAAGATATCGTTTCAGCTAATACAAATTGTACAGGGATTATAATGCCTAACATTGGTCACGGAATATCTTTTATTAATCCGAATTTATTTAATCAGATAATTGAAACATGGATACAAAATGATCATCTCCCTAAAGATATGATTAGAATAAATTGAAATAAAAGAGGTGTTTTAATGATTTGGTTATTACTACTAATACCTGTTTTAATAATAGGGGCTATAGCTATATATTTTGAAAAAAAATCTGGGATGACACCGCCAAATGAAAATATACAGGATGAAAAGCTCGGGGAAGTAATCAATCAAAATGGCATCAATTCTAATGGTACACACGGTACAGATTGATATCAAATAATAAAGTTTTCTTTCATTACTCCATTCGAAAAGTAGTACTTAATGCAATTAGACTAGGATGAGCCAGAAGGAAAAAACCAGCTGCTTTTTATATAAGCACCTGGTTAATTATTAAATATTCTCCTGTATTAACCCATCAATTATATTTTCCCTTTTAATCTTTTGGATGGAGTAAAGCATAGCAGAGCCAACGATAATAAAAATCACAGCAATTACGAATAAGATATTTAACCATGGAAGCTGAAAATTATATTCAAATGTTCGTTGTAATGACCAATATATAAGGAACATCACAATTCCACTTATAGGTAGGCCGTATAATAATGCCTTTACACCGTAAAATATACTTTCGTAATAAATCATTTTATTAAATCCTCTTGGAGTTAACCCAACGGATTTTAACATGGCAAATTCTCTTTTTCTTAATGAAATACTTGTAGAGATCGTATTGAAAATATTTGCGATTGAAATTAAAGAGATTAAAGCGATAAAGCCGTACGTAAATACAGAAAGAAAGAGGATAAGCTGTTGTTCATTTTGTTTTTGCTTGTAAACATTGTATATATATACATTTGAAGAGGTGGCATCTTCGATTTCTTTTTGTGTTGTTAGTGGATCGGAACTATTTAAAAATAGATAAGTTTCAACCAGTTGTTTAACTTGTTCATTACCACTTGTTAATTTGTCGAACGTCTTTTGCGGAACAATAATATCTAAACCGCCAAGGCGAGATGAAATGACTCCAAATGGTACTTGATCAGTTAAAGCTCCAATCTTTAGTTCAGGTAATAATACATGCTCCTCTGTCTCATAGTTTTTTAAGACTACATCAATCTTTTCGCCAGGTTTTGCTTCAATCGAGTTTGTTTCAATAAATTTACCTGTATTAAAATCCTGATAGGAAATTTTGTCGATAACAATAGCTTTTGGCTTGTCTGTATCCGTGAAACTTGCTGCATCTGTTCCAGTTGATTCCGCATATTCTCGGAAATTTGTTTCATCTAAACCATACAAATTTACGTAATACTCATACTTTCCATTATCGAGTGGAAGGTTTTCTTTTTCTATCATCTCCTTTAATAAATCGGGAAGAAATTCTTCATGGATGTCTGCGTTTAGTTGAATTCTAGTTTGTACACTAGCATCGGTGACATCATCTAAATGGGAGAAAGGCTTTAGGTCATCGATTGTCATGTTACTTCCAGATACTTGAATATCATAATTAATTCCATCTTGTGAAAGCTCGGCAGATTTACTTATGCTATCTGTGAAAAAAGAGACAGATAAGTAGAGAACAATACTTATGATAAGTGAGAAAACAGTTACCCGATACCTTTTTTTATTACGTTTTACGTTTTTTAAGCCAATTTCTGCTTCAATCCCGAACATTTTTCGGACGAGTTTAGATGTTTTAATGGTTTTACCTGTTAATTTGATATCCTGTGTTTGACGAATGGCGTCAATGGCAGAGATTTTTGATGCTTTTCGTGCAGGTAAATAAGTTGAGATGAAAATCGTAATGATCGAAACAAAGCAAGCAATAAGGAAAGAATAGGGTGTCATAACAACTTCCAGATTCTCAGCACCATCTCCTATAGCACCTTTAAGGTATGTGTTAATATACCAAAAGGTAGCGGCAATCCCACCTAGTCCGGCAATCATTCCAATTGGGATGCTAATTGAACCAATAAGACTTCCTTCAAAAAATACAGAGTTACGCTTTTGTTTTTTCGTAGCACCTACACTTGAAAGCATACCTAAATGTCTTGCGCGTTCGGAAACACTTATGGCAAAAGCATTATATATCAAGGCTACTGAGCCTATAATTATGACGACCATAATAATTGTGGCTAGAGAAAATAAGGTTGTTCTCAAATTATCATTATCAGTAACACCATCATAGCGCAGTAATGCATCATTATATTCCACTTTGTCGATTTTCTTTTCCTTTTTGATCTTTTCTACCTTGTTATACAGTGACCCATCCACCTTATTCAAGACAACAAAGGCATCTATTAAATCATGTTGAGTTAATAATGTAGAATTTGTATAGTTTATCACTGTGTATCCAGGAGACCATGTCGGTTCCATTATAGGTCGTTTCATCATTCCGACAATGGTGAAGGTTTCTGTTTCTTTGATTTGTAGAGTTTCTTTTCCGGTCTCCTCATCTTGTTGGAGCGGATCATTTTGTTTTAACGGAGATTCAGCTCCCGGTACGAGCCTTTGTCCAATTTCCAGCTTGATTGTGTCTCCGATATTGTAGTCGACTCCAGCATCTTGAATAATCTCTTCAGAAATAATGACCTCATTTGCAGTTTTCGGAAGTCGACCCTCGCTGACCTCAATTGGAAATTGATTAAAGCCTTGTTCATTGTATTCTTGTATAAATAAATAGGGTTTATTCCTATTTTGTGAGTTTTCTAAAGGAGAATAACCAAGTTCATTCGCAATGACAAGTTTGCTTGTTGTTTCATCATCTGCAATCGATTCCAGCTGTTTCTTGGTTATATCCATATATTGCACATGCCATTCACCGGAGGAGGAAATGGTTTGTCTTTTCATAAAATCAAGAAACGAAACTCCTAAGGTTGCAACAGCCGTAATCATGGCAACTGATATAATCACGCCAATGATCGTTATAAGTGTCCTTCTTTTATTCTTTTTTAAGTGTCTACCTGTTAACTTATTCACAATATTCATGAACGAATCACCTCATCCTTGGCAATTCTTCCGTCTTCTATGGAAATGATGCGATCGGCTTGAAGAGCTATCCGTTCATCATGTGTGATGACAATAAGTGTTTGATTAAATGTTTTGTTAAACATTTTTAAAAGTTCCATGATTTCTTCACTATTTTTACTGTCTAAATTACCGGTAGGTTCGTCCGCGAGCATAATCGCAGGATTGCTTATTAATGCTCGACCGATTGATACACGTTGCTGTTGACCACCTGATAGCTGATTTGGTAAGTGACCGAGACGATGGTTCAAGCCCAGTTTTCCAACAATTTCATCAAATTGCTTTTGGTCAACTTTATGTTCATCTAATAGCAATGGTAATGTGATATTTTCTTCAACAGTTAAAATAGGGATCAGGTTATAAAATTGATAGATTAATCCAATTTGCCTTCTTCTAAAGATAGCTAGCTGTGTTTCATTTAAATTATATAAATCGGTACCATCGATATACACTTTACCGCTGGTAGGTTGATCTACTCCACCAAGTAAATGAAGCAAAGTTGATTTTCCAGATCCGGATGGACCGATAATGACGACGAATTCACCTTTGTTTATTGAGAATGACACATTATCTAACGCTGTTACAGCTGTTTCTCCCTTACCGTACACTTTAGACAGATTTTCTATTTGTAGAATACTCATTATATTACCTCCAGTTCATTTGTAATTATAGTATATCTGCCTAAAATGACGATTGAGTGACTCTTAAGTGACATTTTAGTCACTTAGATTGATTTGAATCCAAGTGCTATATGATCTGTTTATAAAACTTGATTAAGAAGGTTGTTCCTTCACCAATCTCACTTTTCACTTCAATGTCTCCTTGTTGACTCTTTATAATGCTATATGACAAGGCCAATCCGATTCCGACACTTTCGTCTCCAGCATTTTTGCCTTTATAGAATCGTTTGAAAATATAAGGAAGGTCTTCTTTTGGTATTCCTTTTCCTGAATCTTGAATCTTCAATTCTGTGTATAAAGTATTTTCAACAAAAGATATTGATATAGATCCGCCTTCATCGGTATGTTCAATACAGTTTTTCAGAATATTAATAAGGGCTTCTGAGGTCCAATTCAAGTCAACTAGAAATGAAACATCATTATCACCACTTATCTCTAGAGAGACCTGTTTGATATCCATTGGGATAAGGACAGATTGTACAGCTTTTTGCACTAAAACGTTAGCGGGAACGATGTCTTTTTTGAATTGAACAATATCTGCATCAATTTTGGCTAATTTTAATAGGGATGTGACGAGCCATTCAATTCTTTCCAGTTGTGACTGGATGTTGTGAGTAAATTCTTTCCGTTTAGCAACGTCAAGATTTGGATGGCTTAACAAATCAGCCATCACCATCATAGATGTTAATGGAGTTTTTAGCTGATGGGAGATGTCTGAGATCGCATTCGTTAACCGAACTTTGTCTTGTTGCAAATATGAGCTTTGTTCAGAAAGCATTAATGTAACTTTATAAATGTCATTTTTTAAAATGCTTAATTCACCTTCAACATTATCACGGATATCCAGGTTAAATTCTCCATTTGTTATTTTACGCAAATAGTTTGAAAGCTTTTCAATCTCGCGATACCGCCATTTGGTAAAGTAGAAAAAAACAATCACGAATATTGTTGTTGTTAAAAATATGTATAAAGCCACAGGCAAAGAAAAAAGGAAAATTGCCAGGACTGTTGAAGCCATATAAATACTTGTGAGAATGATCAAAAAGACTTGTATTTCACGATTACGCAGCATTCTTAATCACCAACCTTGTAACCCATACCACGGACTGTTTTAATAATGATAGGATTACGAGGGTTATCCTCAAGCTTTTCTCGCAGTCTTTTAATATAGACTGTGAGTGTATTATCATTAACAAATTCACCAGCGACGTCCCATATCCGTTCTAAAAGCTGGTTTCTTGTTAATACTTGTCCAATATGATTGGCAAAAATCAAAAAAAGCCGATATTCTAAGGCGGTAAGCAATATTTCTTCACCATTTTTATAAACTTTTCCTTCCAACGTATTAATTTGGATATTTTCAAGTTCTATTATTGATTTTGGTTTCGTTTGTATGTGTTTGTCATATCTTCTGAAAACAGACTTAATCCGTGAGATAAGCTCGCGAATACGAAAGGGCTTCGTAATATAATCATCTGCTCCCATGTCTAAGCCCATCACCACATTTACTTCATCATCTAATGCTGTTAGAAAGATAACGGGTTTATCACTGCGGTTTTTTACCATTTCACACAACTCATAACCGCTGCCATCTGGCAAGGATAAATCTAACAAACATAAATCTATTTCTGCTAATCTTTCCCTGACCACAGCTTTCGCTGATTCAGCACTATGACATGTAACCGTTTCATATCCATCCGCTTGTAATGAATATTCCAAACCTGAAGCGATTGTTTTATCATCTTCAACTAATAAAATTTTCATATTGAGAACACCCTACCATTTAGTTAGTTTTCTAGATTAATCCTAGTTTATCATCATGTTAGTGTCAAAACACTTTAAATGATCATTTAATGAGAAGAATTAATGAGGGAAAAATTAAACATATAAAATTAAAAAGAGTTGGATTTTTAAGTAAACTATGATGTATAATATGCAATAACATTTTAATAACTGATAATTCTAAGAAGAGGAGAGTAGTAATCACTATTCGATATAGAGAGCCGGGAATGGTGGGAGCCTGGTACGAAATTGATTATGAAGCGCACCTCGGAGAAGGCTTATTGAAATCTCATCATGTAGATAAGTCCGGTCATGACCGTTACAATTTCAAGCTGGCTATTTTAGCAAATAGAGTGGTACCGCGAGTTTAACCCTCGTCTCTAATATATTTAGAGACGGGGGTTTTTTAATTTTTTTATAAAGTACAGACATTAAACAAGGAGAATTGAAAATGAAGTATAAACAGATCATAATTTCTACAATTTATGAAACTTTAACAAAAATAGGAATTAGCTCTTTATCAAAAGATGAAGTCGGCAAAAAGTTAGAAGTTCCTCCAAAACAAGAAATGGGTGATTATGCATTTCCCTGTTTTGTATTAGCAAAAGAGTTGAAGAAAGCTCCAGCACAAATTGCACAAGAACTTAGTTTTCTTATTAACCATGAGTATATCGAAAGAGTAGAGGTTGTTGGCCCCTACGTGAACTTCTTTTTAGAAAAGCAAAAGGCAGGAAATGAAGTTGTCATGAAAGTACTTAACGAAAAAGACAGTTTCGGAGCACTATCAATTGGCCACCATAAAAAAGTTACGATTGATTTATCATCTCCTAATATTGCAAAGCCCTTTTCAATGGGACATCTACGTTCAACTGTAATCGGAAACTCATTAGCAAATATTATGGAGAAATGTGGCTATACCGCAATAAGAATTAATCATTTAGGTGACTGGGGTACACAATTCGGAAAGTTAATTACAGCTTATAAAATATGGGGAGATGAAGATAGGGTTAAGCAGGAACCGATTAAGGAGTTACTTTCTTTATATATTCGGTTTCATGAAGAAGTTGAACATACTCCAGGGCTTGAAGATAACGGTCGCTCTTGGTTTAAAAGATTGGAAGACGGGGATAAAGAAGCATTATCGTTGTGGAAATGGTTTCGTGAAGAGTCATTAAACGAATTTGAACGAATTTATAACCTTATGGATATTGAATTTGACTCGTTTAATGGAGAGGCTTTTTATAATGACAAGATGGATGCTGTTGTAAAAGAGCTTGAAACAAAAAGCCTATTGTCAGAATCAGAAGGAGCAATGGTTGTTTCATTAGATGAGTATGATCTACCACCTTGCTTAATAAAGAAATCAGATGGAGCTACTTTGTACGCAACAAGAGATTTAGCAGCAGCTCTATACAGAAAAAGAGAGTATCATTTTTCTAAAGCGTTATATGTTGTAGGTAATGAGCAATCTCTTCATTTTAAACAAGTATTTCACGTTTTAAACAAGCTTGGGTATGATTGGTCAAAAGATATGCACCATATACCATTCGGCATGATGTTGAAGGATGGAAAAAAGATGTCAACACGAAAAGGAAAGGTTGTCCTTTTAGAGGAAGTGCTTCAAGAAGCTATTAAACTTGCAGCCCAAAATATCGAATTACGTAACCCGAATTTTGATGGAAAAGAGATAGTTGCAAAGATGGTTGGGGTTGGGGCAGTTATTTTCCATGATTTAAAAAATTACCGCTTAAACGATGTTGAATTCTCTCTAAAAGAAATGTTAACTTTTGAAGGAGAAACAGGACCCTACGTACAATATACACATGCACGTGCATGCTCTATTTTACGAAAGGCAAAAGGGAAGGATCAATCATCTTCTTCCATAAATGCTTACAATGATGAGAAGGCCTGGACAGTCATATCTTTATTAATGAAATTCGAAGAAGTGATTATGCAGGCATATGCCCAGTTTGATCCTTCTCAAATTGCGAAGTATACGATTGATCTTGCACAAGCTTTTAATAAATACTATAGTTCTGTTCGAATCCTAGAGGAAGACGAACATCAATATGCAAGAATACAATTAGTTGAGGCAGTAACGATTGTTCTAAAAGAAGGCCTGCGTATATTGGGAGTTAAAGCTCCTGAACAAATGTAAGAAGATCGTGGTAGAATTAAGAAGAAAGTTTAACTGAAGGGGATGTTGCAAATCAATGGATTTTGAATTAGTTATGCAGGAACTTGAAGCACTAGGAAAAGAACGAACAAAAAATACTTATAGAAGAAATGGTGCACATGAACCGGTTTTTGGTGTAGCTACCGGAGCGATGAAGCCGATCGCAAAGAAAATCGGGAAAAACCAGCCTTTAGCGGAGCAGCTATACGCGACAGGTAACTATGATGCTATGTATTTTGCCGGTATTATTGCAGATCCCACAATCATGACTGAGGCAGACTTTGACCGCTGGATTGATGCTGCGTATTTCTATATGTTGTCTGATTATGTTGTTGCTGTTACTTTGTCTGAAACCGATATT
>Ga0182745_1001492_pt1 | contig 22400 bp, 21 predicted proteins | sample eDN3rd30CKraftBY_FD_128523 | JGI IMG/M metagenome (GOLD analysis project Ga0182745, IMG submission 128523) | Enriched backyard soil microbial communities from Emeryville, California, USA - eDNA 3rd pass 30_C Kraft BY (version 2) (version 2) | ecosystem: Environmental > Terrestrial > Soil >...
CAGCGCCGCCAGCATGGCTTCGAGTTGCGCAAGGCTATCCTCGGACAAGGTCGCAGGATGAAAAGTGATCAGCAGATTGACCGGCCGCGGCTCAAGCCCGACCTCCGCGAATAACGCATCGCGCGCCATCACCGGCGTCGCGCGGATCAGGTCGAGCCCCGGACTTCCCACAACATGGATGCGTCCCTCGCTCTCGCCCATCTGACGGAGGCGGCGCGCGGCATCCGCATTCGTCACGAAATGCAGATGTGCGAGCTTGGTGATGGCGTGGCGAAACGCGTCGTCGAAAGCGCCCTCCGTCACGTCGCCGCCCGCGATATGGGCGACCGGGATGCGCGCGATGGTGGCGGCGATGGCCGCGCAGGCGATCTCGTAGCGATCCCCGAGCAGGATCAGGAGGTCCGGCTGAAGGCTGCCGAAGGCTTCGGCCATGCCGCTCAGCCCGCGCCCCGCCGCCGCGCCGATGGCGGCCGGCGCGTCGCCATCCAGACCCATGTCGACAGCAGCGGCAATCGCCAGATCGCTCTGATCAGCCAGCTTTCTGGCTGCTTCGCCACCATCCAGCAGATGCTGCCCCGTGACCACGAGTTGAAGCCGGAAAGCGTCATCTGCCGCAATTGCCTGCATCACCGGCAGCAGCAACCCGAAATCGGCACGCCCGCCGGACACCACGCAGATCTTGAGCGGCGGCATCATGGCGCGAGAAACGGACTCGACGGAACGTTGAGGATGCGCCGCGCGAGATTTTCGGTCACGGAAAGGTCCGCCCGCGGATGGTCGGCATAAATGGAAAGCTGATGCATTGGCGTCCACACCGGCCGCGTCATGAGCCCGGCGTCATTGGTCGCCGCCAGCACGTCGTCCAGCCGTCCGGCATGCGCATCGTCCAGCATCAGCGCAACCAGCCAGTGATTGCTTCCGGCAAAAGCCGGCGGCGCGAAAACCTCCACGCCGGCCATGCCCGAGAAGGCATCGCGATAGCGCTGCCAGAGCCGACGCTTGGCGGCGAGCATGTCGTCCAGCCGCTCCATCTGCGCGACACCAAGAGCCGCATTCAGGTTCGGCAGGCGGAAATTGTAGCCGATCTCGTCATGAACGAAGGCCCAGCGATGCGGCAGCTTTGCTGTTGTGGTCAGGTGACGCAGCCGCTTCGCCAGCGCCGCGTCATCGGTAAGGATCGCACCGCCGCCACCAGTCGTTACAATCTTGTTGCCGTTGAAGCTCAGCACCGCGAGCTGCGCCAGCGACCCGCAGGGCCGGTCTTTGTAGCTGCTGCCAAGCGACTCGGTCGCGTCCTCGATGACGATGAGACCGAACCGTTCAGCTAGCGCCGTCAGCGGGTCCATATCCACCGGATGGCCGAAGATATGCACCGGCAGGACGGCCGAGATGCGCCGGCCGGTCGCCCGGTTGAACAGCTTGCCGCCGCGCATTTCGCCGACGGCATCGAGATGCTTCGCAAGCGCAGGCACGCTGATGCCGAGCGTCGCGGCATCGGCATCCACGAAATGCGGCACGGCGCCAGTATGGACGACAGCGTTGGCGCTGGCGACGAAGGTCAGCGCCGGCACCAGCACTTCCTCGCCGGGCTGCACACCGGCGATCTGCAACGCCACCTGCAAGGCTACTGTGCCGCTGACCACGGCGACGGCATGGCCGACACCGCTGCGCGCCGCCAGCGCCTGCTCGAAGCGGTCGACATAAGCCCCCGCATAGGAGACCCAGTTGGTGTCGATGCAGTCGTCCACATAGGCCCGTTCGCGCGGGCCGAAGCGCGGTTCGTGCAGCGCCGCCCGCGCCTCTCCAGCCGGAAGAGCCGCGCGAATCCGCGCCACGATCTCTTGCGGATCGAAGCCGGCCTCAGCCGTGGATGCGACAGCGGGCATGGTCAGATGTTGTACCGGTCGGCCTTGTAGTGGGCGAGATTGGCGCTGTCGGAAAACCAGGCGACCGTCTCTGCGATGCCGCGCTTGAAACCGTCGCGCCCGCCATAGAGCGGCGTCCAGCCCATCAGCTTCTCGGCCTTCTCGATGCCGGCGAACAGCCGCTCGACCTCGCTGGCGGCGGGGCGCAGGCGCTGCGCGTCGGTCTCGAATTCGACCTCGACATTCATCGTCTCGGCAATCAGTTTCGCCGTATCGCCGACGCTGATCTCGAAGCCCGAGCCGATGTTGATGACCTCACCCTCAATGCCCTCGCTCACGGCGGCGCGGGCGAAGCCTCGCACCGTGTCGGCAACGAAGGAGAAATCCCGGGTCGGATGCAGCGCACCCAGCTTGATACGGCGCATGCCGGCGGAAAGCTGGGTCGCAATGGTCGGAATGACCGCGCGGGCGGACTGGCGCGGGCCATAGGTATTGAACGGCCGCAGCACCACGACCGGCGTGCCGAAGGCCATATGATAGGACAGCGCAACGTGATCACCGCCGATCTTGGTGGCGGAATAGGGCGACTGGCCCTGCAACGGATGGCTCTCCGTGATCGGCACAAAGCGCGCCGTGCCATAGACCTCGCTGGTGGACGTCACTACCACACGGGAGACGCCAAGGTCCCGCGCCGCCTGCACGACATTCAGCGTGCCCTTCACGTTGGTGTCCACGAAGGCTTCGGGGGAATGATAGGAAAACGGAATCGAGATCAGCGCTGCCAGATGCAGCACCACGTCGCACCCCTGCATGGCGGCGCGGACGCCGCCGTGATCGCGGACGTCGCCGGGAAACACGTCGAGATTGGCGCGGATCTCCGGCGCGGCGGTATCGAGCCAGCCCCAGGAATTAAACGAGTTATAGAGCACGAAGGCGCGGGTCTCGACACCAGCCTTCACCAGCGCTTCGACCAGATGCGACCCGATAAAGCCATCGGCGCCGGTGACGAGCACGCGCTTGCCACGCAACAACGTGGCTTCGTGGGAAAGATCAATATTCAGCATCAGGAATCAACAACGCCGGGTTTCGCTCAAGCCAATGTCGCTCAGGCAAGATCACGCTGCACCAGCTTGCGGCAGGCGCGATAGGCCAGATAGCCGGTGAACGAGGGCTGAGCCGCTGCGATTCGCACCACCCGCCGCAGCGCGGATGCGCGCTGGCCGGTGCGGTATTCGCTCACGGCCACCTCGAAATCGAGGCTGTTGCGGAACAGCGAGGCCAGCGCCGGGTCGCGCGCTTTCAATGACACTTCATGAGCGCGATAGAGATCGTCCACCGCCGTCGCGACGGTCGCGGCCTTCGGCCAGCCGCTGTTGTGAATATGGGACAGCGGCTCGGGAACGAAGACGAACTCGCTCCATTGCCGTAGATAGCGCAAAGTCCAGTCGCGGTCTTGCAGGCGGCGCAGCGTCTCCTCGAACGGTCCGACCGTTTCGAAACACTGCTTCGTCACCAGAAGCGTGGAGCCGAGGCTGAAGGTCTCCCCGGTCAGGATGGTCCGGAGCCAGGTGCCGCGCTTGTGCGGCTGGCGCAGCACGGAGCGCTCGCCATTGTCGCGATGGACCCAGAAGCCGGTGAAGGACAGCGGTGCGTCGGCCTCGCGCGGCTGGAGCGCGGCAAGCTGCATGGCGAGCTTGTGCGGCTCCCATGTGTCGTCCGAGTCCAGAAAGGCCACATAGCGGCCGAGCGCGGCGGCGACGCCGACATTCTTCGCGCCGCCGATGCCGCGGTTGCGCGCATTGCGGATCAGCCGCACGCGGCCGTCGTAGATGCTTTCGGCCAGCGCCGCGGTGTCGTCCGTCGAAGCGTCGTCCACCACGATCAGCTCGAGGTCCGGCATCGTCTGCGCCAGAACGCTCTCCATGGCGCGCAGGATCGTCGGCGCACTGTTGTAGGCTGTGACGACCACGCTGACGAGCGGTTGAGATGCGGAGGCTTGCGCCATCGGGACTTCGATTTTTCCATTGCTACCGCACTCAGGGTGAAACGCGTCACCCCGAGCCGGATCGTTTGCGGCCGCGCTGCCCTCTCAGGCCGGCGCAACCTCCGCTGCCTCGACCATGGTCGGGACCTGCCGTCCCAATATATCGAGCAGCACCTTCACGCGATCCCCCGAAACGAGGGACTGCAACTGGCCGATCAGGTCAGCGAAAGGCCCCCGCACGATGCGAATGGCATCGCCCGGCTTGAGCCGGGACGCCGCCAGCGCGTCGTCGAAGGAGCCGCTGGCCTCGGCCTCCTGGATACCGGCGATCACCGGCTGGGGCACCGCAAGCGGGCGATCCCCTTCGCAGATCAGATTGCTGACGCCGACCGTGGAGAAGATCGCGCGCCACCGCGCCGTCTCCGCGTCGAACCGCACGAACAGATAGCGCGGGAACAGCGGCCGGAGCACCAGTTCGCGCCGCCGCGCATGGCTGCGCCAGCGCCGGCCGCACGGCAGATAAACCTCGAAGCCCTGGCGGCGCAAATGGCTGCTCGCCTTGGACTCCCCGTTCGGCTGGGTATGAACCACGTACCAGTTGTTCATGGCCGGCCCTCGCCCTCGCGAACCGGCCAGGACAGCTTCAGAGCCTTCGGCAGCAGGACGAATTCCGGCTGGAACGGCACACCGTAGATTTTCGCCACGGCCTCCGCGACACCCACGGCCGCGAAGGAGTGGCGCGACGCCGTCACCATGATGGCGTCGATCGTCACGCCCCTGCCGGCCAGCGCGGCCGACAGCGCGGCGGGATCGTTAAACACATCATGGCCGGCGCAGCGCGGCTCCGGCCAGTCGGCATCCAGAATGCCGGCCACGCCGACATTGGCATCGAGCGCGGACAGGATCGCGACTTCCGCGAAATCCCCCGCGCCGACGAACACCACATGCCGCGCCCCGCGCGCCCGCGCGGCCTCCAGCATGCCTGTGGCTTCCTTGCGCGCCTTCCTGAAGAATTCGAGGCTGCCGGAGAGATACTCGCCCGTCAGCCGCGCCTTCTCGCTGAAGCCCTGCGGCGTGAGATAATAGGCATAGCGGCGCATCGGCGCCTCGCTCACCTTGAGCAGGCCCTTGCGGACGCAGCGCTTGAGATAGAGATTGACCAGCCCGAGCGCGATGCCGAGATCGGCGGCGAGGCGGCGCTGGGATTTTGCCCCATCCTCCTCGATGGACTCAAGGATACCCAGCACGATCTTCGCGCTGTGTCCCTCCTCGCTCTGGGCGACGCCTGGCATGGTCCAGCCGAACTGGTGAAAGTCGCGTCACCCCTACCGCGTTCACCGCATGAACGTCAAGGTTTCCGTTCACGTCATGAACAGATTTATATCTTTGATTTAGCGATATTTTTCAGTCGTTTGGCGCCTGAAACAGGCTGCGCTCCGCCTCGCCGCAGATGATATGGGCGGCGACGATATGGATCTGCTGGATCTGCGGAGTCTCCACCGACGGCACGCGGAGCACGCTGTCGCACAACGCTACCATCGCACCGTCCCGGTTGCCGGTGAAGCCCACCGTTGCCACCCCGATCTCGCGGGCCGCCTCCAGCGCGGCGACGATATTCGGAGAGTTGCCGGACGTGGAAATGGCGATGAAGACATCGCCCCTGCGTCCGAGTCCGCGGACCTGCCGCTCGAACACACGCTCGTAGCCGTAATCGTTTCCCACCGCCGTCAGCACCGAACTGTCGGTCGTCAGGGCAATCGCAGGCAGCGGATGCCGGTCGAAATTGAGGCGCGAGAGAAACTCCCCGGCGATATGCTGGGCATCGGCGGCGCTGCCGCCATTCCCCGCGACGAGCACCTTGCCACCGTCCCGGAAGCAGTTGACCACCAGTTCGGTGATCTCGCCCAGCGCCTGCTGGAACTGCGCATTCTCCGCGGTTTCCGCGAGCACTTCGGCCGAACGGCGGAAATAGGCGGCAACGCGGTCGGTCCTGTCGGCTGATGACACGGGACGCCTCCTTAGCGCCTAGCTTGCTGGCGCAGCGGATATCACGGATCACACAGGAGACGAAAGCCGGCTCCCCCGCCATCGTTGCATCCATCGGGCCGCCGCTTCACAAAGGAAGCCCCTGCGGAATCACCTTCCGTTGCCGTCCGCCCCGGACGCCGCCCCGCGGCAGTCGGATGCGGCTCAAGAGGCTGGTCCATGAGTCGAGACGTCCCGATCAATTCCGACGGCCTCTGGGCGGAAATCATGCCGGACGCCGTCCGGCAGACGCCGGCGTTGTTCCTCGATCGCGATGGCGTGCTGGTGCAGGAGGTCGATTATCTCTCCCGGGTGGAGGATATCGCCATCGTCGAGGGTGCCGCCGCGACCATCAAGGTCGCCAATTCCTGCGGCATCGCCGTGGTTCTGGTCACGAACCAGTCCGGCATCGCGCGCGGCTATTACGGCTGGGACGAATTCGCCGAGGTCCAGCAGGCGATCCTGGCCAGCCTGTGGGACGATGGCGCGCGGATCGACGCCGTCTATGCCTGCCCCTTCCATGCCAACGGACAGGGCGTCTATGCTCATCCGGACCATCCCGGCCGCAAGCCCAATCCCGGCATGCTGCTCCAGGCCGGCGCCGACCTCGAACTCGACCTTGCGCGGTCCTGGATGGTCGGAGACCGCGTGATCGACATCGAGGCCGCGCGCCGCGCGGGCCTGGCCGGCGCGCTGCATGTCCTGACCGGCTATGGCGACATGGAACGTGTCATGCTGACGGATTTCACGGTCCCGGGTTTCGATCTCCGGTTCGGCAGTTCCATCATCGACGCCGTTTCCCTGCCGGTCATGCGCATGTCCTTTTCCAGCTCCCGGCCATGACCGCGACCGACGACTCCGCCATTCCCGCCGAGCCGTCGCGCCCGCGGCTCGTCTATGTGGTGTCGGAGGATTGGTATTTCCTCTCCCACCGGCTGCCGATGGCGCGCGCCGCGCGCGAGGCCGGCTTCGAGGTCCATGTCGCGACGCGGATCGTCGAGGGGCGCGGAAAGATCGCGGCCGAGGGCTTCCGGCCGCACCACATTCCCTTTGCGCGCGGGCGGCTGTCCCTGCCCGCGAGCCTCGCCACCATCCGCGCCCTGCGTCGCCTGCACCGCGAACTGCGCACCGATATCGTGCATCACGTCTCGCTCCAGCCGACGGTGCTGGGCCAGGTCGCGACGCGCGGCCTCGACATCGGCAGCGTGAATGCGCTTACCGGCCTCGGCTTCGCCTTTGCGTCGGCCACGGCCAAGGCCGCGCTGGTGCGCACCGCGCTGCGCGCCGTGCTGCGCCGCCTGCTCAACCGTCCGCGCACCGCCGTCATCGTGCAGAATGACGACGACCGGCGGGCGCTGCGCCGGCTCGGTATCCGGGACGACCACATCGGCCTCATCGCCGGCTCCGGCGTGGATATCCGGCGGTTCCGGCCGCTGCCTGAACCGGACGGTCCTTTCACGGTCGCCTTCGTCGGCCGCCTGCTGGAGGACAAAGGCATCCGGATACTGGTCGAGGCTCACCGCGTCCTGCGCGCCCGGGGTCTCACGGTCCGGCTGCTGATCGCCGGCCTGCCGGATGCCGCCAACCCCGCGTCCATATCCCCCCGCGAGGTCGGAGATTGGGATATCGAACCGGGCATCCACTGGCTGGGCCATGTCGAAGACATCTCAACGGTCTGGGCCGAGGCGCATGTCGCCGTGTTGCCATCCCGGCGCGAGGGGCTGCCGCTCTCCCTGCTCGAAGCCGCCGCCTGCGGCCGCGCCCTGATCGCGACCGACGCGCCCGGCTGCCGGGATGTCGTGCGGCCGGGCCTCACCGGACTGCTGACACCGCTCGACGACGCCGTTGCGCTGGCCGACGCCATCGCCTGGATGGACAGCCATCCCGACGACCGCCAGCGGTTCGGCGCCGCCGCCCGAACAATGGCGGAACAGGAGTATGCCGCCGGCCTGATCGGACAGGAAGCGGCCGCGGTCTATCAAAGGCTGATGCGTGAAGGAGCCGCCGCATCATGACGCAGATGCCCGGCGCGGCCTGGACCCTCGGCTGCCTCGCGCTCTCGGCCGCCGTCACCTTCGGGCTGATCGTGCTGCTGAAGCCGCTGCTGCAACGCTATGCGCTGGCGCGGCCCAATGCCCGCTCGTCCCATACGATCCCGACGCCGCAGGGCGGCGGCATCGCCATCGTTGCGGCCACGCTGGGAACGGCCCTTGCCGCCGTCCTGCTGCTCCAGGGGCAGGTGCCACACTGGATCATGGCGCTGGCCGCGGCCGCGACCCTGCTCGCGGCGGTCGGCGCCATCGACGATATCCGCCCGCTGCCGGTAGCCCCGCGCCTGCTGCTCCAGATCCTCGCCATCGGCATCGCAATCTTCAGCCTGCCCGATGACCTGCGCATCGCGCCGTTCGTTGCCCCCGCCATCGAGCGTGCGCTGCTTGTCGTCGCGGTCCTGTGGTTCGTCAACCTGACGAATTTCATGGACGGGCTGGACTGGCTCACCGTCGCCGAGGTGCTGCCCGTCACCGCGAGCCTCGCCATTCTCGGGCTGGCGGCGGGCCTGCTGCCGGCCGCCGCCGTTCTGCTCGCGGTTGCGCTGTTCGGAGCCATGCTGGGCTTTGCACCGTTCAACAAGCCTGTCGCCCGGCTGTTTCTCGGCGATGTCGGCAGCCTGCCGCTCGGCCTTCTGCTGGCGGTGCTGCTGATCTTCCTCGCCGCATCCGGCCATATCGTCGCGGCCATCCTGCTGCCGCTCTATTATCTCGCCGACGCGACGCTGACGCTGCTGCGGCGGATGCGGGCCGGCGAGCAGTTCTGGCAGGCCCATCGCTCGCATTTCTATCAGCGGGCGACGGCCAACGGCTTCACCGTGCGCGAGGTCGTGGCGCGGGTGTTCATCCTCAATCTGGCGCTCGCCGGCCTCGCCTTCGTATCGGTCATCTTGCAGTCCTGGGCGATCCGCCTCGCGATGCTCGCCATCGGCATCGCGCTCGTCAGCCTGCTGCTGCGGAACTTTGCCCGGCCACGCTGAAGCGCAAATCAGTCCGCGCGAGACTCGCGCAGAACATGGCCCGCCATGGTTCCGACCATCAGAATGTAGAGCCAGCCCGGCGTGAAATCGAACAGCATCGAATTGAACATCGCGCCCACGATGCCCGTCACCGTCACGACCAGCCCGGCCCAGGCGACCGGGCCGCTCGCGCGCCAGAGCAGAAGGAGATGGCTGAGCCAGGTCGCGACGAGCAGCGCGACACCGGCGAGACCGAGCTGGATACCCACCGTCAGCACCTGATTGTGCGGATTGCGCGTGACCAGTTCGGCCGGCAACCCCCGGCGCTCCACCGTCTCGCGGAAGGCGCGTTCGATGCCGCCCGTGCCATGCCCGAGCACCGGCGCGGCGCGCATCGCGTCCAGCGAAATCCCCCAGAAGCCGAGCCGGTATCCGGCCGAAGTCAGTTCGCCGCCGCTCAGATAGCGCGACACCTCATCCTGCACCGTCGCGACCTTGCCGCGCAGATGGGAGGACATCGCATAGGTCGCAACGCCCGCGGCCAGCGCCACGGCGACGACCGCGAGCGCGACCCGCCAATGCGACCGCCGCAGCCCGAACACCACCACAAGAACGACGAGCGTAACGAGATTGGTGCGGCCCGTTGCAACGATCAGGATATTGCCGACGAAAGCCGCGGCCAGGCACCAGAGCGCGGCCGCAACGCCCCTGTCCCCCTCCCGCCAGCGCGCCAGTCCGCATTCCAGCAGAATGAAGGCGCAGACGACGAACAGCGTGCTCTGCACGATATAGTCGTTCACGGGGACGCCGGGATAAGCACCCGGCAGCCATGGCTGGCCATACAGCGCGACGTGAAGGAAGGATGCCGCCAGCAGCGCCGCGCAGGAGGCGAGCAACGCGTGGACCACGGGCATGACGCGGGCGCTGCGCAGGCCGTGCATCATCATCAGCGGAATCACCAGCAGGCGGAAAAAGGAATCGAAGCCGTGCCAGCGTTCGATCCAGCTCACGTCCGCCCACAGCATGCCGATGGCGGCGAACAGAAACAGCGCAATAGGGAGCGCCGCGGCGGGCGCGGCGAGCACGCGCCGCGCCACCGGCCAGGACAGGGTCGGCGTCTGAAGCACCAGCCACGCGACCAGCAGCACCGACGTCGCCGAAGGCGACCACGGCAGGACCACCGCGATGCCGATCAGCGCATGATCGGCGGATCGCTCCAGATGCCGGCGCCAGGGCGCCGCTGCGGTCATATCCGGCGCCATGGTCATGGCGTCCCCCGCGGCGATGCGCAGGCGGCGTCCGCGCTCGCGCCGCCCAGCGTGGACAGCCCCCGGACGGCTTGCACGCGCCGCGTCGCGATGGTCTGCGCCAGCCGTTCGTCATGCCGCTCAAGCTGGCCACGATCCGCCTCCCGGTGCCAGAGATGGAACACACCTGTCGCGAAGCGGCCATCGGCCCGCCGCACGCCGGCATGGATCAGCCGCACGGCGAGGTCGGAATCCTCCCGGCCCCAGCCATTGAACGCGTGGTCGAAACCATCGACGCGCATGAAGTCGGCCCGCCACACCGCCATGTTGCAGGTCCGAACACCCTTCCAGTCCCCGGCCCTGCCATGACGCAGTATCCCCATGGGCAAGCGAAGCACCGGAAGGAGGCGATTAAGCCCAGCCGAGACGCGATGATGCACGATCTCGCCAAAACGCCATTGCTCCGGTTCCAGCCCTTCGCGCAGCACTCGCTCCGTCAGATCGGCGGACAGCAGGATGCGATTGCCGGCGACGAGCCAGCCCGACCGCGCCAGCCGCCGATGCCGCGCGACGAAATCCGCGCGCGGAATGCAGTCTCCATCGAGGAAGATCAGATAGTCGCCCCGGCTCGCGCGGACCGCCAGATTCCGCGCCTCGCCCGGCCGGAAGCCGGTGTCCGGCTGCCAGACATGGGCAAGGCCCCTCACCCGTCCCCGCCAGCTTTCGACAAGCTGTCGTGTGTCGTCGCGGGAGCCATCGTCGGCGATGATGACTTCGAAAGCCGCGTCGCTCTGGCGCGAGAGGCCGCGGAGCACGGCATTGAGCGCATCGGGCCGGTTATAGGTCGTGACGATGACCGAGATCAGCACCGGCATCGGGCCTTCATTGGTTCCGGTCTCGCGCGCGCTGCGCCAGCCATGCCTTCATGTAACGATAATAGGTGCCCTCGGCATTGACCACCGCCAGCAGGAAGCCTTCGCGCCCGTCGAGAAAGCCCGCGCGCAGGATGTAGTGCCGCACGAAAGCCCACCAGCCACGCAGGATTCCAGTTGAGAAGGAAACGCGGCGGCCGTTGATCGCCATCTGCTCGGCGCCCGCGGTCGAGTATCGGTCCATGCGCGAAAGCGAGTCTTCCAGCCGCAGCACCGGATAATGGATCAGCGGCTCGCGCAGGCGCTTCACCGTGCCGTTGCAGACCGGATGCGGGTGGACGAGCACATCGTTCCAGCGCGTGGTGCCGCGCTTCCACAGCCGCAGCACGTAGTCGGGATACCAGCCGGAATGGCGCATGAAGCGGCCGCAGAAGCTCGACAGGCGCGGCATCTCGTAGCCATCGGCCCCGCCGTCCGCCACCGCCTGTTCGATCTCCGCACGCAAGGCGGGCGAGACGCGCTCGTCGGCATCGACGGACAGCACCCACACGCCGGTCGCCTGATCCAGCGCATGATTGAACTGGCGGCCGAATCCCTCAAAGGCACGATAGACGACGCGCGCGCCCTTCGACTCCGCAATGGCGACGGTGTCGTCGGTGCTGCCGGAATCCACCACCACGATCTCGTCGCAGAACGCCAGACTGTCGAGACAGTCGCCGATATTGGCGCTCTCGTTCATGGCGATGACGATGGCGCTCAGGCGCGGTGCGTCCGGCCCGGTCATGCCCCATGCCTCCGCCGGCGGATGGCCTCGCGCAACAGGCGGAACCGCAGGCCGAGGCGATACTTCCGGAACAGGTCCCACCGCTCCCGCCAGCCGAGCGGCCAGGCATGTTCGCGCGGCACATACCAGGCGTTCAGCCCGGTGCGGCGCATCAGGCGATAGTCATTGGCCTCCAGGAAACGATGCTTGTCGAGGCCGACGACATGATCCTCCAGCAGGATCAGCCGCGGCCGCCAATACAAGAAGTCGAAGCCGCGCAGCACCTCGATCTCGTGGCCTTCCACGTCCACCGAGAGCAGATCGAAATTCACCGGCGCGCCGCCTTCGGACAGCACCTCGTCCAGCGTCGCCAGCGGCACCTCGATGGCGTGGCTCGCCCGCGCGCCGCTCACCATCAACTGTTCGTCGAAGGAGGAGAACGCCCCGGCGACATGCAGGATGCCGGTCTGCCCCGCCCGCTCCGGCGACGAGCAGGCGACGGCGAAGACCTTGGCCCGGCGCGTCTCGTGAAGCTTGTGGGCGAGATCCGGCTGCGGCTCGATGAGGATGCCGGTCCAGCCGATCTGTTCCAGATGCAGAGTCTGCGAATCCTTGACCGGGTCGTGCGCGCCGACCTCCACGAAGTAACCCTGCCGGATGTCGCGGAAGAACTCGCGGATCAGCGGGATCTCGTCGTCATAGGGAAACACGGCGCGGGTGGTCGCCACCTGTGCGAGGCGATCGAGGCTCATGACGCCGCCTTCCCGTCCGCTCGCGCGATCAACCCGGTGGTGGAATGCCCCTCCGCCAGTTTGATGATGACGACTTCGCCCCCCTCGGCTTCCACGATCTCGCGGCCGACGACTTCCTCGGCTTTGTAATCTCCGCCCTTCACCAGCACTTTCGGCCGCACCCGGCCGATCAGCGCCGCCGGCGTGTCCTGCGGAAACACCACCACGAGATCCACCGCCTCCAGCGCGGCGAGCACCTCCGCGCGGGCGTGTTCGTCCTGCACCGGCCGCTGCGGCCCCTTCAGCCGCCGCACGGAATCGTCGCTGTTGAGGCCGACCACCAGCCGGTCGCAAGCCGCCCGCGCGCCCGCCAGCACCTTGATATGGCCGGGGTGCAGCAGGTCGAAACAACCGTTGGTGAAGCCGATACGCAAGCCCTGCCGCCGCCATTCCGCAAGCTGCTCGTCCAGCCGCGACCAGTCGAATAGCACCTTCTCCTCGGAGGCGAGCGAGGCGGCCGGCAGCAGCCGCGAGCGCAGTTCGGCAAGGCTCAGCGTCGCCGTGCCGCGCTTGCCGACGACGACCGCCGCGGCGGCGTTGGCCGCGCGCATGGCGGATTCGTAACCCGCACCGGCCGCCAGCGCCGTCGCGACGACGGCGACCACCGTGTCGCCCGCGCCGGACACATCGCGCACCTTGACGGGATAAGCCGGCACATGGACCGCCTCGCCGTCGCGCGTGACCAGCGTGATGCCTTCCTCGCTGCGGGTGATAAGCACGCCCTCGCTGCCCGTCTGCCGGATCAGCTCATGGGCGGCGGCCACCGTCTCGTCGTTGTCGCGCACCGGATGGCGCGTCGCGTTGGCCAGCTCCTGCCGGTTCGGCGTGATCAGCGTCGCGCCGCGATAGATCGAGAAATCCTTGCCCTTGGGATCGACGATGACGGGTTTGCCCGCCGCCAGCGCCGCATCGATCACCGCGCGGATCACCGCCGGTGAGAGCACGCCCTTGGCATAGTCGGACAGCACCACCGCACCGACTTCCGCCAGGCGGTCCGTCACGCGGCTGATCAGCATGCGCTCGGTCGCCTCGCTGACAGGCTCGGTGGTCTCCCAGTCCGCCCGCAGCAGATGGGTGGAATGATGCTCGGACACGAAGCGGATCTTGCGGGTCGTCATCCGGCTGTTATCGACCACCAGCGACGGCTCGATCCTGCGCTCGTCTCCAAGCGCCGCGATGAGCTGCCGGCCGGCCTCGTCGTCGCCGACCATTCCGACGAAGATGCAGGTGCCGCCCAAAGCCGCGATGTTGCGCGCGACGTTGCCCGCGCCGCCGATCACGACCTCGCTGCGGCGCACCGCGATCACGGGCGCCGGCGCTTCCGGCGAGATGCGCGAAACATCGCCATAGAGAAAATCGTCCAGCATCAGATCGCCGATGCACAGCACGCGCTGGCCAGCGAGTCGCGAAAGCAGTTGGTCGGGCTGGAACATCAATCGGGACCTTGCCGGATGGCGATGGCGTTGGCGATGGCGCGTCAGCGATAGCGGTCTGGCGTGTCGAGGAAGCCGGTCACGTAACTGGCCACCGCATCCTCCAGCGGCGTGAAGCCGGCATTATATCCCGCGTGGCGGAGCTTGGTGACATCGCTCTGGGTGAAATACTGATAGCTGTTGCGGATCGAGACCGGCATATCGACATATTCGATCCTCGGCGCGCGGCCGAATGCCTGGAACATCGACACGATCATGTCCTTGAAACTGCGGGCATGGCCGGAGCCGACATTGAACAGGCCCGAGACCGACGGCGTCGCCAGCAGCCAGGTGATCACCGCGATCACGTCGTCCACATAGATGAAGTCGCGGCGCTGGTCGCCATCCTCGATGCCGTCGCGATGGGACTTGAACAGCTTCACGGTGCCGCCGGCCTTCGCCTCGTCGAATACCTTGGAAAGCACACTGGCCATCGCACCCTTGTGGTATTCGTTCGGCCCGAACACGTTGAAGAACTTCAGCCCCGCCCATTGCGGCGGAAGGGCCTCGCCCTTGGCGGCGCGCTCGGCCACGACGAGGTCGAAAGCGTGCTTGCTCCAGCCATAGAGATTCATCGGCCGCAGGCGGCGCAGCGCCTCCAGCGAGACATCGTCCACGAAGCCGGTCTCGCCGTCGCCATAGGTCGCCGCCGAGGACGCATAGATGAACGGCACGCGCGCCTGCGCGCACCAGTCCAGCAGGCGGAGCGAGCAGCGGAAATTATTCTCGAACACCTCGTCGCCGTCGGTGGCCGTGGTCGCGGAGATCGCGCCGAGGTGAATGACGGCGTCCAGCCTGCGGCCCGCGAGCCAGGCCGGCAGTTCGGCCGGCGGGACGATATCCGCGATCTGGCGCTTGGCGAGGTTGCGCCATTTGCCCTCGGAGCCGAGCCAGTCGCTGACGACGACATCGCTGCGGCCCGCCGCGTTCAGCGCCGCGACCATGTTGGAGCCGATGAAGCCGGCGCCGCCGGTAACCAGCATCATGCAGTCGCTCGTCCTTCGCTCGCGGAATGGATGGTTCCGGGCCGAACCCGGTCGCGCTTTCCTTTGCCTCAGCCGGCGTTCCGAGGCAACTTTCCCGCCCGCCCGTTCCACGACGCTGGACTTGAGGCCCTACACCGGCTAACCGCCATGGGCCGGCGCGAATACGCCGACGGCGCGCGAGAATATGCAAACCACGCCAGACACTTACAGCATCGGCCCGGACGGCGGCGCAGAAGCAGGCCGGCCGATCCTGCTCGTGCCCTATATGTGGATCGGCGATTTCGTCCGCTGTCATACGGTGGTGCGGCTGCTGAATGCGCGGTTTCCCGGCCGTCCCGTCGATATCCTGACCTCGACCAACACCGCGCCGCTGGTGGACTATATGCCCGGCGCGCGGAAGGGCATCGTGTGGGACCTGCCGCGCAGGCGGCTCGCCCTCGGCCTCCAGCGCGGGCTGGCGGCGAGGCTGCGCGCGGAGGGCTACGGCCAGTCCCTCGTCATGCCGCGCACCTGGAAAGCCGCGCTCGCGCCCTTCCTGGCCGGCATTCCGGTGCGGACGGGTTTCGCCGGCGAGGCCCGGTTCGGCCTGCTGAACGACATCCGCTGGGGCGAGAAGGCCCTGCCCCGCATGGTGGACCGCTGCGCCGCCCTCGCGCTGCCCAGGGGCGCGCCGCTGCCGGAATTGCCATTGCCGCAACTCCGGGTCCCGGCTGGTGAAATCACCGCATGGCGGGGCCGTAACGGCGTGAGCGCCGGCGTTCCGGCCGGCGGCCGGCGGGTCGCGGCGCTGGCTCCCGGCGCGGTCGGCCCGTCCAAGCGCTGGAGCTATTACGCGGAACTGGCGGTCCGCCTCGCCGGGGAAGGCTTCGAGGTGTGGGTGGTCGGCGGGCCGGGCGAGCGGGACATCGCCGCGCAGATGGCGGCCCGCCATCCCGCCATCCGCGACCTCACCGGCACGGACCTGCGCAACGCCATCGTCGCCCTCGCCGCCGCCGACGTGGTCATCTCGAACGATTCCGGCCTGCTGCATGTCGCCGCCGCCATCGGCACGCCCTCCATCGGCATCTTCGGCCCGACCAGCCCGTGGCACTGGGCGCCGCTGAACCCGATCTCGGCCGTCATCCAGGCGGCGACCGATCTGCCCTGCCGGCCCTGTCACGAGCCGGTCTGCCGCCTTCTCCACCACGGCTGCATGCGGGATATCCCGGTGGAGGCGGTCGCCGCCGCCACCCATGCGGCACTCAATGCGGAGGCGGCGGCAGCGCCGCGATGACCTCCGCCGCCGGCGGCACCACGCCCCGGCTGCCGACGATGGCGATCGGCCCGGCGCCGACCGGCCCCGTCAGCCCCGGTTCCGACGCGGTGAAGATCGCGACCAGCGGCACGCCATAGGCGGCTGCCAGATGCAGCAGGCCGGTATCGACCCCGACGACCAGCGCGGCGGTGGCGATCAGCCGCGCGACAGCATCCACCGGCATCGCCTCGGGCACGCTCGCGCCCGGCAGCCCGGCGGCCAGGCGCTGGCTGCGCTCCCGCTCGCGGGCATTGCCCCAGGGCAGCAGCAGCCGATAGCCCCGCGCCCGCAACTCCCGCCCCAGCGCCAGCCAGTGCGCCTCGGGCCATTCCTTATCCGCCCGCGAGGTCGCATGAAACAGGATCGCCAGCGGCTCCACGCCCTCCGGTGCGGCGCGCGCAAGGCCATAATCGAGGCGCTCCTGCGGCGCATAGCCGAGCGCAAGGCCGGTCAGGATACGGTTGCGGGTCACCGCATGAAGGTTGCGGCCGACGGCGTGACGGCAGTCGTAGAACCACGCCGCGGCCGGCTCGCGGATGCTGGCGGAATCGTAGCCGTGGCGCTCGCCCCGCGCCGCACGGGCCATCATGCCGGTGCGGACCAGCCCCTGGGTGTCCAGCACGATATCGTAGCGCCGCGCCCGCAGCCGGCCCATGAACAGGCGCATCTCCCGCATGGAATTGTTCCAGGCCGGGGGAACCGCGAGGGTCTTGCGCCAGCGCCGGAACGACACCGGCAGCACCTCGTCCACCCCCGGATGCAGCCGCGCCAGCGGCGCAAAGGCGTCCTCGACCACCCAGGTGAGATGCAGGTCCGGCCGCGCCCGCCGCGCATCGGTCACCGCTGGCATCTGATGCACGACATCGCCCAGGGACGAGGTCTTGATCAGGAGAATATCGGCCATTCCGCCCGACATCGAACGTTCGCCCCGCCGGCTCGCTGTCTGCGCCGAAGCCCGGTTGACCCTTGAAAGTCCGGAGCAGGAAAGGCAAGGACATCCGGCATCATGGCTCCTTCCGCTTCGGCGGGCGACAAGGAACCGGTGCAGAAACGGATACGATGCTCCCCTCGCCCACGCAACCGCCGGCCAACAACGACACCGCCCGGGTCCTGATCCGGCGTCTGGTGATGGAATATGCGCGCGAACACTGGCGGCGCTACGTCTTCGCCTTCGTGCTGATGGCGCTGGCCGCCGCCTGCACCGCCGGCTCCGCCTATCTGATCGGCGACGTCGTCAACGAGGCTTACGTCAACAAGAACCTCACCGGCATCTTCGTCCTCGGCTTCATCACGGTCGCGCTGTTCACGGCCAAGGGCCTTGCAACCTACGGGCAGGCGGTGACGCTCTCGCGGATCGGCAACAGCATCGTCGCGGAAAATCAGCGCCGCATCTTCCGCAAGCTGGTCGACCAGAATCTCGGCTTCTTCGCGGACCGGCACAGTTCCGAATTCATCGCGCGCCTCACCGCCGGCAGCACCGCGGCGACGCAGGTACTCAACCTGCTGATCACCGCCATCGGCCGCGACGGCCTCTCGCTGGTCGGCCTCGTCATCGTCATGGTGGTGCAGGACCCGTGGATGTCGCTGGTCGGCCTCGTCGTCGCGCCGCCGGCGCTGATCGTGCTGCGCAAGCTGGTGCGGCGCGTGCGCGGCATCGCGCTCGGCCAGTTCACGGGGGGCGCGCATATCCTCGAAACCATGCAGGAGACCCTGCAAGGCATCCGCATCGTCAAGGCGTTCGGCCTCGAAGACACGATGCGCGCGCGGTTCGACTCCAACATCGCCTATGTGGAGACGCAGGCGAACAAGATGGCCCGCGTCGCCAACCGCGCCAGCCCGCTGATGGAATCCCTCGGCGGCATCGCCATCGCCCTTGCCTTCGTCTATGGCGGCTATCGCGTCATCGCCACCGACGCCTCGCCCGGCCAGTTCTTCTCCTTCATCACCGCCTTCCTGCTGGCCTACGAGCCGGCCAAGCGGCTCGCACGCCTCAATATCGACCTCAACAGCGGCCTCGTCGGCGTGCGCATCCTGTTCGACATCGTCGACATGCCGGCGACCGAGACCTCCGATGCCGGCGCGAAGCCGCTGGCCATGAGCGCCGGCCGGCTCGAAGCGCGGAACGTCACCTTCGGCTACCGCAAGGACGAGCCGGTGCTCCATGGCGTCAGCTTCGTCGCGGAACCGGGGAAGACGACGGCGCTGGTCGGCCCGTCCGGCGGCGGCAAGTCCACGGTGCTCAATCTCATCCTGCGGCTGCATGAGCCTTCGCAAGGCGCGATCCTGATCGACGATCAGGATATCTCCGCCGTCACCCGCGCCTCGCTGCGCCGGCAGATCGCCTATGTCGGGCAGGACGTGTTCCTGTTCCGCGGCACCATCCGCGACAACATCGCCTTCGGCCGGATCGGCGCGAGCGAGGACGAGATCGTCGCCGCGGCACGCGCCGCCTATGCCCATGACTTCATCACGAACTTTCCGCTCGGCTACGACACGCCCGTCGGCGAGCATGGCGCACAGCTCTCCGGCGGCCAGCGCCAGCGCATCGCGGTCGCCCGCGCGCTCGTCCGCGATGCGAAAATCATTCTTCTGGACGAGCCGACCGCCGCGCTCGACGCCGAATCCGAACGCGAGGTGCAGCGCGCCTTCGACCGGCTCTGCGAGAACCGCACCACCATCGTCATCGCGCACCGGCTGCACACCGTCGCCCATGCCGACACGATCCATGTGATCGAGAATGGCGCAATCGTGGAATCCGGCCGCCATGCGGACCTGCTGGCCGCGAACCGGCGCTATGCGTCGTTCTATCGCCTGCAATTGCAGCACCAGCAGCCGGCCGACGCCGCGGCGGGCTAGAGCATGATCCAACCTCGTTGAATCAGACCCGCTGGTACTCTTTTAGTTTGCGCACGATCTTTTCCGGGAAGCGATGCCCACCCTCCGGATCAAGCCCGAGGGCAGGCATTTTCGGGATCATGCTTTTTGTTTGAGCATGATCTTGTCCGAAAACCGGTTCCCACTTTTCGGGATCCTGCTTTAGAGTCCGAGATAAGCCTGCCGCACGCGGTCGTCCGCCAGCAGCGCCTCGCCGGAGCCGGACAGCGTGATGCGTCCGTTTTCGAGCACATAGGCGTGGCTCGCGAGCTTCAGGGACACCGCCACATTCTGCTCCACCAGCACGCAGGTCAGCCCGTCGCGATTGAGATCGACGATGGTTCGCAACACATCCTGCACGATGGCCGGGGCGAGGCCGAGCGAAGGCTCGTCGAACATCACGAGACGTGGCTCGCCCATCAGGCAGCGGCCGATGGCCAGCATCTGCTGCTCGCCGCCCGAGAGCGTGCCGGCCGCCTGCCCGGCGCGTTCCTTCAGGCGGGGAAACATCGTGAAGACCCGGTCGAGATTGCGCCGGCGGTGGGCGGACGCGCGCGGCAGCATCGCGCCCATGTCCAGATTCTCGCTCACCGTCAGCGTCGGGAACACCTGGCGGCCTTCCGCCACCTGCCCGACGCCGAGATCGCAGACCCTGTGACTCGGCCAGCCCGTGATGTCCCGCCCCTCGAACACGATTCGGCCCGCGCGCGGGCGGTGCATGCCGCCGATGGTGCGAATGAGCGATGTCTTGCCCGCGCCGTTGGCACCGACGATGGCGACGATGGTACCCGCTTCCACCGTCAGCGCGACATCGTCCAGCGCCTGGGCGTCACCATGATAGACTTCGAGGGCTTCGACCGTGAGCATCAGGCCACCGCCTCCGCCCCGAGATAGGATTCGATCACCGCCGGATCGCGCACGACCTCGGACGGCGGGCCCTCCGCGATCTTCGCGCCGTGATGCAGCACCGCAACGCGGGAAGCGAGCGCCATCACCGCGCGCATCACATGCTCGATCAGCAGGATGGTGAGGCCGCTCTCGCGGTTCAGCTCGGTCAGGATCGCCACCATGCGGTCGGTCTCGGACGGGCGCAGCCCCGCCATCACCTCGTCCAGCAGCAGCAGCTTCGGGTCTGTCGCCAGCGCGCGGGCGACTTCCAGCCGCTTGCGGTCCGGCAGCGTCAGCGCGGCAGCAAGATGGTTGCGCCGATGCGAGAGGTCCAGCTTCTCCAGAATGTCCCGCGCATGGGCCTTGGCCGAAGCGACGTCCGGCCGGTGCAGCAGCGCGCCGACCACGACATTGTCCTCCACCGTGAGGCCGGGAAACGGCTTCACGATCTGGAAGGTGCGGCCGATGCCGCGCCGGCAGATCAGGTCCGGCGAAAGGCCGTCGCAGCGGCTGCCCGCGAAGGTCACGGAGCCGGTATCCGGCGGAAACACACCGGCGACGATGTTGAACAGCGTGGTCTTGCCGGCGCCGTTCGGGCCGATCACGGCGAAGATCTCGCCTTCGGCCACATCGAAGGACACGCCGTCCACGGCCAGCAGGCCGCGGAAACGCTTGCTCACGCCGTCGATGGAGAGCAAGGCGGTCATGACTTGCGCGCCTCCAGTCCGAACATGCGGGAGAGCCATGGCCACACGCCGGTAGGCTTGAGGCTGATGATGATCATCAGGATCAGGCCGTAGAACACCGCCTTCGCTCCCGGCGCGCTGATGCCCAGCGCATGGGTGAGCATGATCAGCCCCTCGCCCATCGGCGTGAGCAGAAAAGCACCGACCACCGGCCCGAACACGGTGCCGAGGCCGCCGACGATGGGGCCGAGGATGATCTCGATGGAGCGCGCGATGTCGAACACCTGCGCCGGGAACAGGTTGCCATAGTAGAATGCGTGGAACACGCCGCCGATGCCGGTCATGGCGGCAGAGATCACCACCGCTTTCATCTTGGCGCGGAACACGTTGATGCCCAGCGCCTGCGCCGCGACGGGGTCCTCGCGCACCGCGAGCCACTGATAGCCGAGCCGCGAGCGCAGCAGCGCGGCCGCCAGCACCACCGCACCGACGGCAAGGCCAAGCGCGATGTAATAGAACGACACCTGCCCGCCGCGCAGATTCCACCATTCCGACGAACGGTCCGCCTGAAACGGGATGAACAGCCCGCCGGCGCCGCCGCTGACGCCGATATGGTCGAAGGCGATGCGCGTGAATTCGGCGAAGGCGATGGTCAGCAGCGCGAAATAGACGCCCTCGATGCTGAAGCGGAAGCCCAGCCAGCCGATGGCGACGCCGAAAGCGGTCGCGACCAGCACCGCCGGAATGACGCCGAGCCACGGCCCGATGCCGAAGAACAGCCACAGCAGCGCGGCGACATAGCCGCCAAGCCCGACATAGAGCGCATGGCCGAGGGAGAGCTGTCCGGCAAAGCCCATCATCAGGTTCCACGCCTGTCCCACATAGGCGAAGTAGAACACCAGCGTGAGCACCGAAAGAACGTAGCGGTCCGCCACCGCCGGCGCGAACAGCAGCACGGCCAGCAGCACGACGACGAGCGCCTGCCCATGGCGGGGCATCGCCTTCCAGAGCCCGGTCATGCCCGCCGCCCCATGATGCCCTGCGGGCGCAGGACCAGAACGATGATCAGCAGCGCGAAGGAGAACATGCTCTTCATCGACGGCGAGATGAAGAAGCCCGCCAGCGCCTCGGAAATGCCGATCAGAACGCCGCCGATCAGCGCCCCAGCCATGGAGCCGAGCCCACCGATGATGACGATGGTGAAGGCCAGCAGCGTATAGGCCGGCGCGAGCGAGGGACTCGCATCCGCAATGGTCACGAGCAGCGACCCGGCCGCGCCGACACAGGCAAGCCCGAGCCCGAAGGTCAGCGCATAGAGCCGCTTGATGTTGAGGCCGACCACGGCCGCGCCGGTGAGATTGTCGGCGCAGGCGCGGATCGCCGTGCCGGTGCGGCTGTAGGCGAAAAACAGGAACAGCAGCACAGCCACCACCACGGCCGCGATCGCCGCATAGAGCCGCGCCTTGTCGATGATCAGCGCTCCCACCATGAAGCTGTCGAAGCTGTAAGGCAGGTTGGCAGGACGCGCGTCCGGCCCGAAGATCATCAGCAGGCCGTTGACGATGATGATGGCAAGGCCGACCAGCAGGATGAACTGCTCGTGTTCGGCGCGGCCGACGAAACGCTGCACCAGCGTCACCTGCAAG
>Ga0182745_1001493_pt1 | contig 22392 bp, 21 predicted proteins | sample eDN3rd30CKraftBY_FD_128523 | JGI IMG/M metagenome (GOLD analysis project Ga0182745, IMG submission 128523) | Enriched backyard soil microbial communities from Emeryville, California, USA - eDNA 3rd pass 30_C Kraft BY (version 2) (version 2) | ecosystem: Environmental > Terrestrial > Soil >...
CGGCCGCCGCTGCTCCAGCCGCCACCGCCCGCCCCCGCCACCAGGGCGAAAATAAAAGCCACCACCCCGGCTCCGAGCGCAATTCCCAACACACCGGTCAGCAGCCATCCCAACAGACCGCTACCCGCCCCTACGACGACTGAGCCCAGCAGCGCGCCGAACATGCGGCGCAGCACGCCACCGAACACCACCACGATGCCGAACAGGAAGGGCAGCAACGAGCCAATGTTGTCTCCGACCTGGTGCACCGGGGCACGGCGCTCCGGCTCGGGCAGCGGCTCACCCTCGATGACCCCGATGATGCGACTGACCCCCTCGGTGATGCCGCCCGCAAAATCCCCCTGGCGAAAGCGCGGCACGATGACTTGGTTGGTGATGCGATGCGCGATCACGTCGGGCAGCGCCCCTTCCAGGCCGCGGCCCACTTCGATGCGCACCGCGCGATCGTCCTTGGCCACCAGCAGCAATACCCCGTCGTCCACGCCCTTGCGTCCCAGCTGCCATTGCTCGACCACCCGGATCGAATACTGCTCGATGGTTTCCGGTTCAGTGGTCGGCACCAGCAGCACCTGGACCTGGCTGCCCTTTTTGGCATTGAAGGCGCGCAAGGTCTGATCCAGCGACGCGATCTGCCCCGCGTCCAGGGTACCGGTCTGGTCGACGACCGGCGCGGTGAGCGCCGGCACGGCGACGTCGGCCGCCGCCGCGAACGACAGCGGCAGCAGCACCAGCGCAGCCACCGCCCGCCACAGTCGATTCATTATCATCAATGGGTGGTGCTGCTGATCCGCGGCGGCGTCCTGACCGGCGGCGTTTCGGTACCGAAATCCACCGCCGGCGGCTTGGAGATCTGCGCTTCGTTCTCCACCGTGAAATTTGCCTTCACCTGGTGGCCGAACATTTTCGCGGTCAGGTTGCTGGGGAAGGAACGCACGGTCACGTTGTAGGCCTGCACCGCGTCGATGTAGCGCTTGCGAGCCACGGTAATGCGATTTTCGGTGCCTTCGAGCTGCGCCCGCAGGTCCTGGAAACCGGAAATCGACTTGAGGTCGGGATAACGCTCCACCACCACCATCAGGCGCGACAGCGCCGAACTCAGTTCGCTCTGCGACGCCTGCCATTTCTGGAACGCCGCCGGATCGTTGATCAGTTCGGGGGTGGCCTGGATCGAGGTGGCCTTGGCACGGGCATTGACCACGCTGTCCAGAATGTCCTTTTCCGCCGCCACGGCTCCCTTCACCGTATTCACCAGATTGGGCACCAGGTCGGCGCGGCGTTGATACTGGTTCAGCACTTCCGACCAGGCCGATTTCACCTGTTCGTCCTGCGACTGCAAGGTGTTGTAGCCGCAGCCGGTCAACGCCCCGGACAGCAAGCCGGCCAACATCACTATGACGACGGTCCGCAAAGCACGCATGGGCAAGATTCCTTCGCAGCAAGAAACGGTGGTGAGTGATATAGGGGATGAACGGGCGCGAGACAAGAAGTACTTGCCGGAAGGGCAATTATTTTCTTGTGATTGGGCGCCCCACCCGCAAATGCATCGGCCACGCCACGGGACGCAGTTCCCCGGGCGGGCCCCAATGCGGCTCCAGCCGGCGGCGCAGTGCCGGCAGCGGATCGACCCCCAGCGCCTGGGCGTAGCGCTGCGTCGCCGACCAGGTGCCCACATAGCCCACCAGGGTGTCCAGGTCCCATTGCAGCCGCAGTTGCAGCGGCGGCGGCGTCAATTCCCGCAACGGAAACGGCAGGGTGCGATAAGCCGCCTCCACGTGGCGCCGCTCGGGCGGCCAGTAATCTTTCACCACATTGGCGTAGAAGTCGCGCACCCCCTCATCCAGCGCCGGGGTGAGGCTGGCCAACCCGTACGTCCACAGCGCCAGCACGCCGTCCGGATGCAGCACCCGCTGCACCTCGGGGTAGAAGCGCGCGTGATCGAACCAATGCGCGGCCTGCGCCACCGTGATCACATCGATGCTGTGATCGCGAACTGCCAGGCACTCGGCAAGGTTGGCGACGTATCTCACGCGCGGGTGCGGCTGTGCATTTTTCAGCTGCGCCACACTGCCATCGGTGGCGACCACCCTCTCGAAGTGCCGCGCCAGCCCCAGCGCCGCCTGCCCGTTGCCGGTGGCGCAATCCAGAGCGCATTCATGCCGGGACACCAGGGTGGCCAGGTACGCATAGAGTTCCGGCGGATAGTCGGGCCGATACTGCGCATAGGCCCGCGCATGCCCGGAAAAATGATCCTTGAAGGCCATGCGCCAACTGTGCAGAAAGCAGCACACGAAAAAAAGCCCCAGGCTTGTGACCCGGGGCTGCAGTAGCGGACTATCTGAAGGGTAGAAGCCCGCTAGGGGATCTTCAGGGGGACCTATCTCAATGCAGGCGCGACCACTGCAGGACCTTGATGTTGCGCGATTCGCAGGCGAAGTTGCGGGCCAGCACCGACGCCGCCTCCTTCAAGTCGCCGCGACGCATGGCACGATTGACCTCGATCACGCCCCGGTACTCGCTCATGCCTTTCGGCTTGCCTTCCTGGAGCAGGAAATGGGTGTAGTACTTCACGCTCATGCCTGACAGACTAGAGAGCGGAACCTGTATGTACCGTGAAGGACCGCACATTTTGCCGGCCATCGACCCTCGATCAGGCGATGTCCTACAGCGTACTGCGTCATCAGCCCCATCAGACAATGATGGCCCCACCCGTATCTCGAGCCATGAGCCGTTATCGTCCGCCCTCCCCCAAGGGCTCCAAATTCATTACCGCGCCCGGCGCCGAACGCCTGAAACAGGAACTCGACCATTTATGGCGCGTGCTGCGTCCGCAAGTCACCCAGGCCGTGTCCGAAGCCGCCGCACAGGGCGACCGCTCGGAGAACGCCGAATACATTTATGGCAAGAAGCAGCTGCGCGAGATCGACAGCCGGGTGCGCTTTCTACGCCAGCGCCTCGACGGCATGACCGTCGTCACCGAACCGCCCAAGGATCGTTCCCGGGTGTTTTTCGGTGCCTGGGTGACGCTGGAAGACGACGCTGGCGAACAGGCGCAGTATCGCATCGTCGGGCCGGACGAATTCGATCTCGGCCAGGGCCTGATCAGCATGGATTCACCGCTGGCCCGCGCGCTGTTGCGCAAGACACTCGACGACGAAATCAAAGTCGCCCTGCCCGGGGGTGAAAAAACCTATGTAATCGTGGCGGTGCGCTACGGATGAGGGAAGGACGATGGCGCCCGCGGGCGCCATCTCCCTTCAGGGTCTAAGCCTTACACCAGCACGTTCTTGAACTGCCAGGGATCGGCGGTATCCAGGTCTTCCGGGAACGGGTAACCGCGTCCCTCCAACGGAGTCCAGCTGGAGTATTGCCCCACCACGGGTCCAAGGTAAGGCTTGCAGATCTCCAAGTTGCGACGGAAATCGATCTCATCCGGCTCCACGATGCCGGCGGTGGGATTCTCCATCGCCCAGATCATGCCCGACAGCGCGGCCACGCAGACCTGCAGGCTGGTCGCCGTGTTGTGCGGCACCAGCTTGCGCGCCTCCTCGATCGACAGCTGCGAGCCGTACCAGTAGGCATTCTTGGCGTGACCGGCCAGCAGCACGCCGAGTTCGTCGATGCCGCTGATGATCTCCGGGTTCAGGATGCGCTTGCTGTCCTGCAGCCGCCAGTTGCGGCCCGCGAATTCATGCACCGACAACACCGCATCGTCGCAGGGGTGATAGGAGTAGTGCACGGTGGGCCGCGCCACCACCTTGCCGCCGGCACGGTGAGTCAGGAAGTCGGCCAGCGAAATCGATTCGCTGTGCGTGATCAGAAAGCCATGGAACGCACCCGCCTTCGGCGTCCAGGTGCGCACGCGGGTGCTGGCGCCGGGCTGCGTCATGTAGGCGGCGCACTTGGGTCCGAATTCGAACTCATGACCGCGCGGCGGCAGACTCTTCTCGTGAGTGCCCCAGCCCATTTCGGCCGGCTGCGCGCCTTCGCTGACGAACCCGTCCACCGACCAGGTGTTGACGAATTCGTTGGGACGCTTCGGCACGTTGGCCACCTGGGTATCGCGCTCGGCGATGTGAATCACCTTGATGCCCAGCCGGTGCGCCAGCGCCGCCCAGTCCTCGCGGCTGCGCGGATTGCCGGCGTCCACCTGGGTATCGGCGGCAATGTTCAGCAACGCCTCCTTGACCAGGTGCGAGACCAGGCCCGGATTGGCGCCGTGCGTGATCACCGCGGTGGAGCCGTTCTTGTGCGTTTCGCGCAGTGCCAGCGCCGTTTCGCGCAGCGCATAGTTGGTGCGCTGGGCCGGGGGCACGTTCGGGTCGGTATAACCGCCCGGCCACGGCTCGATGCAGGTATCCAGGTACAGCGCGCCCTTTTCGTGGCAGAACTTGATCAGCGCCACGCTCGACACGTCCACCGACAGGTTGAGCACGAAATCGCCGCGCGTCACCAGCGGTTCCAGCACCTGCCGATAATTCGACTCGGTCAGCGGCCGGTTGGTGTGTTGCACGCCATAGTCGGCCGCCTCGGCCTTGCCGGCATCATCCGCCGTGACGATCGTGATCCGATCCGGCGTGATGCCCACGTGCCGCAAGATCAGTGGCAAAACTCCCTGGCCGATGCTGCCGAAACCGATCATGACGATGCGGCCGGGGAATACCACGTGAACAGGATGCTGGGACATGACACACACTCGACTGACAAAAGAACTCAAGAAAATCCACTAGTGGATCAATTCCAATAAGGAAACCCCAAGGAGAACGCCGGCGCGGCGCCCCCAAATGAATGCCAAGGGAACTTGGCCCGGCGGAGTGTACTGATTCTTGTCCCGCGGGGCGAACCGCGAGTCAGCTCGGCTCACGCCAATGCGGCGGATAGGTACGCTCGTAGCCAGGCAGCGCTTCGACCCGTTTGATCCATGCGGCAATCGCGGGATATTGAGTCTCCAGCGGCAACAACCGGCCGCGCAATTCCTGCGCCTCGCGCCGGTCCAATGCGCGCAGCAACATCTGGATGCCTGGGAAAACCACCACGTCCGCCGCCGAGAAATCCTCCCCCACCAGCCAGGAGGACTGCGACAGCCGGGTTTCGATGGTCTGCGCCTCGGTGGCGATCAGCAGCATGGCGCGGGCCACGTCATCCGAATGAGCCTCCGCCCCCTGGAACAGGATGGCGTAGATCACTTTCATGATGTGTTCCTCGGCATACGCGGTGTACTCGCAGATCACCCGCATGATGGTGCCCGCCAGCTCCGGCGTGGTGCCCAGCAACGGACGCTGCGGATACTTCCGGTCCAGGTACTGCAGAATCGCCAGCGACTCGAAGCACACGTAGTCGCCATCCTTGAGCACCGGCACCCGGCCGCGCGGATTCATCTGCAGCAGCTCCGGCGATTTGTGCTCCTGCTTGGCGAACTGCACCAGGTGCGACACGTAAGACAGTTGCTTGTACTCCAGCGCCAGCAAGGCCCGCCAGGAGTACGGGCTGCCGCTGCCCCACCAAAGTTCTAGTGCCATGGACCTCGTCCTGGTTGCGCAAAGACGGGATTGTAACGGATGGCGGCGACAGGGTGACGGACCCGCCGCCAGGGTACAAAATCCGCTCCCCTCCTCAACTTCGACCGCGCCCGCCATGACTTCCACCCTCATCTCGGCCGCCGACCTGGCGAGCCACACCAGCGATCCTCACTGGCTGATCGTCGATTGCCGCTTCGATCTGGCCCAGCCCGCGGCGGGCGCAACGGCCTACGCCGCCAGCCACATCCCGAATGCCGTGTATGCGCATCTCGATCGCGATCTTTCCGGCCCCATCACCGCGACCAGCGGTCGCCATCCGCTGCCTGCGCCGGACCAGTTGGCCGCCACCTTGAGCGCGTGGGGCCTGACCGACGATACCCAAGTGGTCGCCTACGACGCCGACACCGGCGCCTATGCGGCGCGCCTGTGGTGGTTGCTGCGCTGGGCCGGACACCGCAAGGTGGCCGTGCTCGACGGCGGCCTGAAGGCCTGGACCGCGGCCGGCCTGCCGGTGACCGCGGAGATTGCGCAACGCACCCCGAGCCGCTTCAAGGTACATCCCGATCGCAGCCTGTGGCTGGACGTGGACGAAGTCGCCGAACGGGTGCGGCGCCGTGACTGGCGCCTGCTCGATGCCCGCGGCGCCGAACGGTACGCGGGCACCGTCGAGCCCATCGATAAAGTCGCGGGACATGTCCCCGGCGCGCTGAGCCATCCTTTTGCGCTCAATCTCGCGGCCGACGGGCGGTTCCTGCCGGCTGAGGAATTGCGAGCGCGTTTCGAAAAATCCCAGGCGGCCGCGGACGGCGCGCCCATCAGCGACCAGCACACCATCGCCATGTGCGGCTCGGGCGTGACCGCCTGTCATCTGCTGCTGGGCCTGGAAATCGCGGGCAAACCCGGCGCCAAGCTCTATGCCGGCTCATGGAGCGAGTGGCTCAGGGACCCGGCGCGCGGCGTTGCGAAAGGCGACGCGCCGTAGCAGCAACGTCATCAAGAACGCCGGCGCTTCTGTTATCTTTTCCGCTCATGGATACCGCGAAGCAACCGGCCGGCAACGCCAACTGGACCATCGAGGACTCACTCGACCTGTACCAGGTGCCCGCCTGGGGGAAACATTATTTCGGCATCAACGCCGCCGGCCACGTGGTGGTGCGCCCGGACGGCGAGCCGGCGCATGAAATCGATCTGCATGAAGTGGTCGAGGGCCTCAAGGAGCGCGACCTGACCGCGCCGGTGGTGGTCCGGTTCTCGGACATCCTGCGCCATCGGCTCGGCCGGCTGCATCACGCCTTTGCCGAAGCCATCGCCGAGAACAATTACCAGAACCGCTACTGCGCGGTGTTCCCGATCAAGGTGAACCAGCAACGGCTGGTGGTCGAGGAAGTCTATCGCTACGGCAAGGAATATGGTTTCGGCCTGGAAGCCGGCTCCAAGCCCGAGCTGCTGGCCGTCATGGCGCTGACCGAGGGCGAACCCGAGCGCATGATCATCTGCAACGGCTTCAAGGACGACAGCTATATCGAGGCGGTGATCCTGGCCACCAAGCTGGGACGCACCATCATTCCGGTGATCGAGAAATTCGACGAACTGGCGCTGGTGCTGAAACACGCCGAGAAGTACCGGGTGCGGCCGCGCATCGGAGTGCGCGTCAAGCTCGCCAGCGAAGGCGCCGGACGCTGGCGCGACTCGGCCGGCGAGAAGTCCAAGTTCGGCCTGTTCGTCAGCGAAATCCTCGAACTGGTCCGCACCCTGCAGGCGCACGACATGCTCGACTGTCTGGAACTGGTGCACTGCCATCCCGGCAGCCAGCTGCAGGACATCCGGCGCATCAAGGATGCCATCAACGAACTGGCGCACGTCTATGCCGAATTGAAGCTGATGGGCACCGGCTTGAAATACATCGACGTGGGCGGCGGCCTGGGCGTGGACTACGACGGCAGCGGCACCAATTTCGAATCCTCCATGAACTACACCATGAAGGAATACGCCAGCGACGTGGTCTACCGGATCGGCAGCGTCTGCAACGCGCGCGGCATCGATCATCCGGTGATAGTCAGCGAATCCGGCCGCGCCACCGCGGCCCATCACAGTGTGCTGATCTTCAACACGCTGGGTTCCTCGGCCCTGGACCGGTTCCGGATCACCGGCCGCATCGAGGAGGACTACAGCGGCGACCAGGAACTGCCGCAGCCGGTGGCCGACCTGTTCGATGCCTATCGCAGCGTTGCCGCGCGGCGCCTGGTCGAGTGCTATCACGACGCCGTCCAGGCGCGCGAGCAGGCCCTGCAGATGTTCAACCTTGGCTTGCTGAGCCTGGAATTCCGTGGCCTGACCGAGCGCCTGTACTGGGCCACCTGCGCCCGCATTCGCGACTATTGCCGCAAACTCGACCAGGCGCCGGAGGAGCTGGAGGGCCTGGAGGTGATCCTGTCGGACACCTATTTCTGCAATTTCTCGGTGTTCCAGTCGCTGCCGGACAGTTGGGCCATCGGCCAGCTGTTCCCCATCATGCCGATCCAGCGGCTGGACGAGAAACCCACCCGCAACGCGGTGCTCGCCGACATCACCTGCGACTCGGACGGCAAGATCGATCGCTTCGTCAGTCATCGCGACGTCAAGCGCACGCTCGAAGTACACGAACTGCGTCCCAACGAGGACTATTACCTGGCCGCCTTCCTGGTGGGGGCTTACCAGGAAACCCTGGGCGACCTGCACAACCTGTTCGGCGATACCCACGTGGTGCACATCCGGCTGCATGACCAGGGCGGCTGGTGGATCGAGGAAATCGTCAAGGGCGACACCGCCGGCGAGGTACTGAGCTACATGCAGTACGACATGGACCAGCTGTTCCCACAATTCTCGCGGGATTGCGAACGCGCCGCCCGCGAGGGCCGCCTGACCGTGGCGGAAAGCCAGGCCCTGCGCCGCTTCTACGAGTGGGAGCTGAACGGCTACACCTACCTGGAAGAGTGACAACCATGCCAGCCGGACCGTGGCGCTGCTCTCCCCGCCCTGCGTCTCGCACGGCCATCGCCCTGACCGTCGTCTTCACCGTCGCGCTGGCCACCGCGTGCGCGATGCTGGCGGGAGCGCCGTCCGCCCTGGCACAGGCGTCGGCCGCGCCGGCAACCTCCGACCTCAAACCCAAGGGCAAGGTGCGCCTGCTGGGAGTGGAGGTGGCTCCTGGCACGCGCAAGCGACTGACCTGGAGCGGCGGCGCGGCGCTGGAAGGATTCGCGGTTCCGGTGCCGGTGATCGTACTCAACGGCAAGGGGCCCGGCCCGGTGTTGTGCCTGACCGCCGCCCTGCACGGCGATGAGCTCAACGGCATCGAGGTGGTGCGCCGCGTGATCGACGATATCGACGTGGAGGAATTGAACGGCGCGGTGATCGCCCTGCCCATCGTCAACCTGCAGGGCTTCTATCGCGGCACGCGCTATCTACCCGACCGGCGCGACCTGAACCGCTATTTCCCCGGCAACGCCCGCGGCAGCTCGGCGACGCGCCTGGCCCATTCGCTGTTCACCGAAGTGATCCGGCATTGCTCGGCACTGGTCGACTTGCACACCGGGTCGCTCAACCGCACCAATCTGCCCCAGATCCGTGCCGACCTGCGCTCGCCCCAAGTGACACGCATGGCGCAAGCGTTCGGCGCCACTGTCGTGCTGCACAACAAGGGCGACCGCGGCTCGTTGCGGCGCGCCGCCAACGATGCGGGCATTCCTTCGGTCACCTTTGAAATGGGCGAGCCCATGCGGCTGCAGCCCGAACAAGTCGAACATGGCACCAAGGCGGTGGCCACGCTGCTGTACGCGCTCGGCATGACCAGGCAGCGGCGTTACTGGGGCGATCCCGAACCCGTGTACTACGCCTCCAAGTGGGTCCGCGTGGATAATGGCGGCATCCTGTTCTCCGACGTCGCACTGGGCGAGCGCGTCAGCGAGGGCGAGTTGCTGGGCGTGGTCACCGATCCCCTGACCAGCCGCCAGTACCGCATCTACGCCCCCGCCAGCGGCCGGGTTCTCGGCATGGCCCTGAACCAGGTGGTGCTGCCGGGCTTCGCGGCCTATCGCATCGGCACCCGGACGTCCGGGATGAGCGCGGACGGGAAGGACGATGGCGGCAGCGAAGAAGGCGTGGATGGCGGCGAGGACGAGGAAACGGCCGAGGATGAAGCCGCGCCGCGTGGCTGAGATCGAATCATTGACTGGAGCAGGCACGTGATGAACGAGCAACTTGGTTTCGGCGGCTTCCTGTTGCGCATGGGGTTCGCCCTGCTGCTGGTGCTGCTGACCTTCAATCCCAGCGGCTATTCCTACGTGCACATGGTGGCCATGACCTTTCCGCACTTCGAGCCGCTGGCCGCGGTATGCGGCCTGCTGCTGTTGATCGGCTGGTTCGTCTTCCTCGGCGCCACCCTCAAGTCCATCGGCATGCTGGGCATGCTGCTGGCGTTCGCGCTGAGCGCGGCCCTGGTGTGGCTGGTGACGTCGTGGGGCTGGTTCAGCCTGTCGGACACCCATGCGGTGACCTGGGTCGCGCTGGTGGTACTGGCATTGATTCTCGCGGTGGGCATGTCCTGGTCGCACCTGTATCGCCGCTGGTCCGGACAAGCCACCGTGGACGAAGTGGACGGAGAGAAATAATGCCGGTACTCAGCGTCACGCCCGGATTTCAGGGCCGCGTGGTGCAGGTCAACGTCGAACGGGTCCAGCTGCCGAACGGCAACATCGCCGATCTCGACGTCATTCATCATCCGGGCGGCGCCGCCATAGTGGCGCTCGACGAGCAGGGACAGGTGTGCCTGTTGCGGCAATTCCGTCATGCCGCCAACGGCTGGTTGTGGGAGCTGCCCGCCGGCAAGATCGACAATCGCGAACCGCCGCTGCAGACCGCGCAACGCGAACTCGAAGAAGAAGCCGGCTACCAGGCCAGCCAATGGAGCAGCCTGGGCGATCTGGTCAGCTCACCTGGCGTGTTCACCGAAGTGATCCACCTGTTCCTGGCGACCGGGCTGCGTCACGTTGGCGCGAAACTGGAAGAACATGAAGTGCTGGAAGTTCACTGGAAGCCACTCGACGAAGCGGTGCGGATGGCGTGCAGCGGCGAAATACGCGACGGCAAATCCCTGGTGGGTATTTTCCGCGCAGCGGCGCTGCGTGCGCCGTAGTTTCTTGTCACGCATCACACTTCATCGTGCGTGTGTCGACAATCCTGACACTCTTATGCCCCAGTCGCGTCGGCGCGCGTGACTTCGTACACAGCGTGCCGCGAAGCATTTTATCTACAATGCGCGGGTGAAGGATGAATTGAAAAAACTGGGGCTGCGCGTACGCCCCCGCACAACGAGCGGTGAGCGGCGTGACACGCCACGCGACAAGGTGGACGCGTCCCGCGAGAAGGCGAGCAAAATCTCCTTCGACGAGCGCGGCAATGCCAGACTCGAATGGACCAGCCAGCACTTGAACGAGGACAGCGATACCGGCGAACGGCTGCGCGACGCGGCGTTGTTCCATCCAGGCCTGTCCATGACGGACGACCATCCCCCCGCCAACGCGCCCATCCGCAGCAATCCCAAGGGACTGCGCCAGGGCTACAACCCTTACGAGAGCGGCCTGCTGTCCAAGAAGGAACGCAAGCCCAAGCGCAACCTGCGCGAACTGTCCGACTGGATCGAAGCGCAACGCAAACGCAATTCACGCCCGCCAGAAAAAGACTGAGCCAGAAACGCAAACCCCGCGGTGCTTGCGCACCGCGGGGCTTTATCAACAGCTCACTGCGACAGGCGCCGCTTACCAGCGACCGCCGCCACCACCGCCGCGAGGACCACGGCCACCGCCGCCGCCGCCGCCCTGGCGCTCCTGCGCCTCGTTGATGCGCAGCGGACGGCCGCCCATGTCCTTGCCGTTCAAGGACTGGATGGCACGCTGTGCATCGGCGCTCGACATCTCGACGAAGCCGAAGCCGCGGGGACGACCGGTTTCACGATCGTTGATCAGTGCAACGGACTGCACCGCACCGTGCGCTTCGAACAGTGCACGTACGTCAGCCTCCGTAGCGGAGAATGGCAAATTGCCAACGTAGATTTTCGTCATAAAAAAGCTTAACTCTCTCTCTGAAAAAGCCTCGAGCGCGCTTGCGCCTTGCGGGAACACGCGCTACGAAGCCTGGTTGCAAACGGGCTCCTTCCCCGGTTTGCCGATTTCCATTCGTTCAGCATCCCGGTTTGGTCCCAGGCCTAAGTTCGCGGTCTCGCCGGATTTTTCAGAAGTTGGCCGAAACAAGTGGGTCGTCAATGACCCGGCTGGCCAAGCCAGAGAAAAAAGCGTTCAAAGGCAACGAACGGCGCGCAATCTACGCCAATCGTAGAATCAAGGCAATCAGCTGCAGGCCATTGAATTTACGGGAATACAACGGCCCAGACCGACGGCTGGGCCCACCCATAGAGTCAACTCCAGATTTTGGAGTTTTTTATGCGTTTTCGAGAGCCCTGATCCGACCTGCAGAACTGGTTTCCAGCCAGGCGATCAGTTCGGCCAGGTCTGTCACCCGCACCGGGGGCGGCTCCAGGGTCGCCGGCCAGGGCGCCGCGTCCCGATCCATCCACACCGGACGCATGCCCACGCGCCGGGCACCCTCCACGTCCAGCTCCGGATCATCGCCCACGAAGGCTACCTCCGCCGGGCTCAGGCCGGTGTCTTCGATCACCTTGAGGAACATGGCCGGATCGGGCTTCAGCACCCCCACCTGGCGGGCGGTCACACTGCGCTCGAAGAAATGCTGGATGCCGATCTGGGCCAGGTCGGCATTGCCATTGCTGGCCGAGAACAGGCGGTAGCGCCGATGCAGCAACTGCAGCCCGGCCGGCACGTCTGCATACAATTCCACCTGGCTGCGGGCCCGCATGAACACTTCGAACGCCTCGTCGGCCATGCTCGCCGGGTAACCGGCCGCGGCCGCTTGATCCCGCAACGACTGGTGCCGCAGGAAGGAAAAATCATGCGCCATGTGCGGATACAGCGATGCGGCCTGAGCGCGCGCCGCGCGCAGCGACTCGACCGTCATCGACGCCACCGCCTTGGGATAGCGCTGCACCAGGAAATCGTACATGACGTGTTCGGCGCGGCGGATCACCGGCCACACATCCCACAAGGTATTGTCCAGGTCGAAACAGACGGCGCGAATGCTCATGCCGCGGCCCCCAGTACCGCGGCGAGGCCGCGCTGCAGGTCCGCCCTGAGATCTTCGACATCCTCCAGTCCGACCGAAATGCGCAGCAGTCCCTCGGTGATGCCGGCCCGCTGCCGTTCTTCGGGAGTGATCCGCGAATGTGTCGTGGTCGCCGGGTGGGTAATGGTGGTCTTCACATCCCCCAGGTTGGCGGTGATCGACATGAGACGTATCGCATCGATGAAGGCCCAGGCGCCCACCCGCTCCCGCTCCACCTCGAGCGCCAGGATGGCGCCATGAGCCCGCTGCTGGCTCTGGGCCAGAGCATGCTGCGGATGGGAATCGAGACCGGCGTAATGCACTTTGCGCACACCGGCTTGGCGTTCGAGCCACCGGGCCAGTTCGAGCGCGGCGGCTGAATGAGCCCGCATGCGCAATTCCAGGGTTTCCAGGCCCTTCAGGAACACCCAGGCATTGAACGGGCTCATGCTGGGACCGGCGGTGCGCACGAAACCAAACACCTCGGCGCCGACCAGTTGTTCGCTGCCCACCACGGCCCCACCCACGCAGCGTCCCTGACCGTCCAGGAACTTGGTGGCCGAATGGATCACCAGGTCCGCGCCGAGCGCCAGCGGCCGCTGCAGCGCCGGGGTGCAGAAGGCATTGTCCACCGCCAGCAGGATGCCACGCGCATGGGCAATTGCGGCGATGGCGGCAATATCCGCGATGACCGACAGCGGGTTGGAGGGCGTCTCCAGGAAGAACAGCCGCGTATTGTCACGGATGGCGGCCTGCCAGGCGGCATTGTCGTCCGGGCGCACATAAGTGACCTCGACGCCGAACTTCACCAGGTAACGGTTGATCAGCGCAATGGTGGAGCCGAACACGCTCTCGGAGCACACCAGGTGATCGCCCGCCTTGAGCACCGACAGGCAGGTGGCCAGGATCGCGGCCATGCCCGATCCGGTGGCCACACAGCAGGCGCCCCCCTCCAGGGCCGCCAGGCGCTCCTCCAAACAGCGCACGGTGGGATTGGTGAAACGCGAGTAAATATTATTGCTCTGCCGATTGTCGGCGAAGCGGGCCGCGGCGTCGGCGGCGCTGCCGAACACATAGCTCGACGTGGTGAAGATGGGCTCGCAGTGCTCACCCTCGGCGGTACGGACCTGGCCGGCGCGAATGGCCAGCGTGGCAAGACGGTAGTCGTTCATAGGACGGTGCTGGTGAAGGACGGCGCATTGTAAGAAAAAATGCCGGCCGCCGATCATTTAATCGCGCCCTGAGCGCTATTCCATTGCGCTATTCTGGGGGACCGGCGGCGGCGCACTGCAATCTCGAGGCTTTCCATGCTCACCCTGGTCATCGGCAACAAGAACCTCTCCAGCTGGTCGTTACGGCCCTGGTTGGTCGTCAGGCACCTGGGGCTGCCGTTCGCCGAGGTCAAACTCATGCTGGACACGCCCGAGTTCAAACCGGCCGCGCTGCGCTATTCGCCCTCGGGCCGGGTTCCAGTGCTGGTGGATGACGGCTTTGCCGTCTGGGACTCGCTGGCCATCGCCGAGTACCTGAATGAAAAATCGGGCGGCCGCGGATGGCCCGCGAACGACCAGGCGCGCGCTCACGCCAGAGCGATCAGCGCCGAGATGCACTCAGGCTTCGCCGCGCTGCGCCAGACCTGGCCGATGGACATCACGGCACGCCGGGAAGTGCCGCTCACGCCAGCGGCGGCCGGCGATGTCGCCCGCGTCGACGGGCTCTGGCAGGAGTGCCGCGCCAGGCACGGCGAGCGCGGCCCATGGCTGTTCGGCGATTACAGCATTGCGGATGCCATGTACGCGCCGGTGGTGCTGCGTTTCAACACCTACCAGGCCAACGTGTCACCCGTGGCACGCGCCTACATCGAACAAACGCTGGCCGACCCGCACCTGCGCGCATGGATGCAGCAGGCGCGCGAAGAAGTCGGTGCGGCATGAATCTGGGTCTGGGCCTGAGGCTGGGCCTAAGCTTGAGCCTGAGTGCCCCGTTGTACGCCGCCTTGTCGCTGGCGCAGCCGCAGCAGCCGGCGGACGCAGCGGCCAGCCGGCAACCGTTCTCCGTCGAGCACCTGGTACGCCTGAAGCGGGTCTCCGAGCCCGCCCTGTCGCCGGACGGCAAGACCGTGGTGTTCACGGTACGTGCTACCGACATGGACGCCAATCGCGGCCGCACCGACCTGTGGTCGCTCGACCTGGCCACCAAGGACGCCCAGCCGCGGCGGCTGACCTCGTCTCCGGAAAACGACTCCAGTCCGCAATGGGCGGCGGATGGCCGCAGCCTGTACTTCCTGTCCAGCCGCAGCGGCTCCAGCCAGGTATGGCGACTGAACGGCGCGGGCGGCGAGGCCCAACAGGTCACGCGCCTGCCCATCGACGTGGGCAGCTTCAAGCTGGCGCCGAATGCGCAGTTGCTGGCGATCAGCGCGGCAGTGTTCCCGACCTGCGCCGCCGACTTCGCCTGCACCGCCAAGCGCCTGGATGACAAGCCCCAAGCCAGCGGCCAATTGCACGAGCGGCTGTTCATCCGCCATTGGGACACCTGGGACGACGGGCGTCTGTCGCAACTGTTCGTGCTGACGCTCGCCGATGGAGCGGCGCAAGGCGCGCCGGTCGCCATCAGCCGCGCCCTGGATGCCGACATCCCTTCCAAGCCGTTCGGCGATGCGAGCGAATACAGCTTCTCACCGGACAGCGCCACGCTGGTGTTCAGCACCCGCATCAAGGGCCGCACCGAACCCTGGTCCACCAACTTCGATCTGTACCGGGCCAGCGTGACGGGCGGCGAGCTGCAGAATCTGACGGCCGACAATCCGGCCTGGGACACGCAGCCAGTGTTCTCCCGGGATGGCTCGCTGCTGGCATGGCGCGCCATGCAGCGGCCGGGCTTCGAGGCCGACCGGTTTCACATCATGCTGCTGGATCTGAAGAGTGGCGAACGCCGTGCCCTGACCCAGGACTGGGACCGTTCGGTGGACTCGCTGGCCTTCGCCAGCGACGGCCGGACGCTGTACGTCACCACCGACCATCTCGGCCAGCACCCGTTGTGGTCGGTCGAGGTCAAGACCGGCAAGCCCACCCTGCTGACCGGCCCCGGTCACGTCAGCGACGTCACCGTCGGCGAGCGTGAGGTCGTGTTCACACTGGCCTCGTTGAAATCTCCCGCCGAGCTGTATGCCCTGACCACGAAGGGCGATTTGCGCGAGCTGCCACGCATGAACGCGGAGCAGCTGGCCGAAGTCGTCATGGGTGAACCGGAACAGTTCCGGTTCACCGGCGCCAACGACGAAGCCGTGTACGCCTACTTGGTGAAACCGGTGAACTTCGATCCGCGCCACAAATACCCGCTGGCCTTCATCATTCATGGCGGACCGCAAGCCTCGTACGCCAACGCCTGGAGCTATCGCTGGAATCCACAGACCTATGCCGGCGCCGGCTATGCGGCCGTGTTCGTGGATTTCCACGGCTCGCCGGGCTACGGCCAGGCGTTCACCGACTCGATCTCGCAGGACTGGGGCGGCAAGCCGCTCGAGGACTTGCAGAAGGGCCTGGCCACGGCGCTGGAACGCTATCCCTGGCTGGATGCAGGGCGTGTCTGCGCGCTGGGCGCCAGCTATGGCGGTTACATGATCAACTGGATCGCCGGCAACTGGTCGGAACCATTCCGCTGCCTGGTGAACCATGATGGCGTTTTCGACACCCGCGCCATGGCTTATTCCACCGAGGAGCTATGGTTCGTCGAATGGGAAAACGGCGGCCCCGCTTACGCTAAACCGGACAACTACGAGAAATTCAATCCGATCAACCATGTCGCGCAATGGAACAAGCCCATGCTGGTGATCCAGGGCCAGCGGGATTTCCGGGTACCCGATACCCAGGGCATTTCGGCATTCACCGCCCTGCAGCGGCGCGGCATTCCGAGTCGTTTGCTTTATTACCCCGACGAGAACCACTGGGTGCTCAAACCCGCCAACAGCGTGCAATGGCACCACGAAGTGCTGCGCTGGCTGGATGAATGGCTTGGCACTAAAGCAGGGCAATAAACTCAGCTCTCGTCGAGGCGCCAGGCGGCCTGGTAATTACAGCCCAGGCGAATGATCTGTTCCAGCAGCCGCGGATAGGCCACGCCGGTGGCCTTGGCGGATTCGGAGAAGTCCTCGTAATCGCTGATGTTGGGATTGGCGTTGGCCTCGAGCACGAACACGCTGCCGTCGGGACGCATGCGAAAATCCATGCGCGCGTAGCCGCTCATGTGCAGGGCGCGATAAATGCGCTTGGACAGCTTGTCCAGGTAGGCCGGCACTCCATCGGGCAGGGCCTGCGCCTCGTCGGTGCTGATGCCGTGCTTCTCCTGGTAGTTGCGGTCCCATTTCACCTTGCGGGTGGCGATGCCCGCCATCACGTCCGGCAGGGTGCCGAAATCCATTTCCCACACCGGAAAGGTGCGCAGGCGCTCATTGCCCAGCACACCGACATACAGCTCGCGCCCCTCGATGTACTCCTCCACCAGCGCATCCGAATTGATCTGGGTATGGATGAACTCGATGCGCTCCTTGAGCTTTTCGGCATCGTGCACCACCGAGGCCTGTGAAATGCCGAGCGAAGCATCCTCGGTGGCGGATTTCACGAACAACGGGAATTTGAGCTTGCGCGGCAACCGGTAGCGCCGCCCCTTGCGGAACACCGCGAAGCCCGGCGTCGGGATGCGGTGATACGCCAGGATTTGTTTCGACAGCACCTTGTCGCGCGAAATCATCATGCCGCGCGGATTGCAGCCGGTGTAGGGCTGCTTCATCAATTCGAGGAACGCCACCACGTACTGGTCGTAAGTGACGATGCCCTGGAACTCTTCCAGCAGATTGAACGCCACGTCCGGCTTCCAATCGGTGATGGCGGTGCGCAGGTCGGAGAGATTGTCGCCCAGGCCGAGGGCGCGCACCTCGTGCCCGGCCCTGCGCAGCACTCTGGTAACGTCGAACTCGGTGCGAAACTCGTCGATCTCCTTGTCCGTGTAGCCTTTCAGGCTGGTGGGTGGCACCAGGCTTTCGTGCATCAACACCAATACACGTAATGGCTTCATAGTGCCCTGCTCATAAGACATACCGTTCGCGATCACGGCGCAGCAAATCCATCAGGATGCGCTCGACCACGCCCAGCACGGCGCGCTTGGCCACGCGCTGCGAAGTATTCAACACCAGATCCAGCTCCCGGCAACGTTGTATTACGGTACGCAGCACATGGTGCACCAGGTAGGGATGCAACCGCGAGCGGCGGATCAACAGCCGTTCGAGTTGCGGCCGGACCTTGCGTACGAAAGTACTGGCGCGCAGATGGCGCCGCCGCGCGCTATGTCTGCCAAAGACACGCTTGAGCCGCAAGTCATAGTCCGCGGCTTGATCCCATTCATAGCGCGCGCGCTTTTGCTCATAATGTTCGGCCAGCGTGCGTGTGTCTTCACTGAGCGGCTCGATCAAATCCCGATTCACCACGGCGGCACGCATACCCTGGATTTCGCCCATCAAGGCGTCGACGTATTCGAGCTTTTGCAAGGCTGGCCAGCCCTGGTAATCGCGGCGCCAACGGGCGCGCGGCTGCAGCCACACTGCAAAAGTCTCGGCGAAATCCTCGCTCGGATGGCTCTGCGCATACCAGTGCCCCAGGTGCAGTACGAAATCACGGCTGGCGGGTCGAGGCTGGTAGACATCCGGGTAGGGACGTGACGATTTCCCGAAGGTCAGCTGCCACTGGCGACGACGGCGCAGGCGATAGGCGTTGTCCAGCGCATGCCCCGCTTCATGCCGCAGGATGCGGGTCAGCCAATTGGCATTGCCGCCCTCCACCTCGCCCATCAGATGCCGCTCCAGACGCATCAGGCGGGGATGCGCCATGTAGAACGGCACCGCGATGCCGGGAACGCCGTCGGGCGAGAACCACTCCTCCGACAGCCATAAGTGCGGCCGGAAACGGATGCCGCGCCGGGTCAGGTTGTGCAACACCGTGCCCCAGTGACGTTCCACCAGGGTGCCGCGCAACGACAAGCGCAGATCGCAGAAACGCTTGGCCAGTAATTCCTCGTCGCTCAGGTGCACCCACGCCGGCTCGCGGCGTGAAGTGCGCTTGCGGCGCGGCGCAGATCGCGCAGCGGATTTTCGGTTGGAGCGGCGAGCCATGTCATAGGCATCATGCCACGAAACGTTGCGCCAGGGCGCGCAAGGATGCCGTTTGCGACAGTGCCTGCTGCCACTGCAGTGGCAGCGCGTCGCTGCCATAGTAGGCTCCGGCGATGGCGCCATACAGGGCTCCGGCCGTCGCCGGCGCCGCCGTGTCGTCGAGCGCCGCCAGCAAGCCGCTGGTGAAGTCGTCGGTCGTTTCCCAGGCCGTCAATGCCTGCGCAATGACCGACAGCGCGCTGCCACGGCCGTTGGCCGCACCGCGCCAATCATGTTGCAACAGCTTGTCGAGTTCCTTGCGCAGCTTGCGCTGACGCAGCAACTCAGCCGTGGCCGGCGCTTGCAGTCGCAACAGTTCGGCCTTGTCGGCCCCGGCCAGAGTGTCGAGCAGCAAGGCGGTCCATAGACGGCAGGTGTCGAGTATCACCGGCGACTGCTGCGTGGGCCGCGATAGCTCGGCCGCCAGCTCGATGGCCGCTGCCGGGTCGGCGCGCCGATACAGTGCGGCCGCCAGACTGCGCGCCAGCGAATGTGGATCGAGATTCTTCGGATCGTGCGTGCCGCCAGTGCTCTTGCGCGACCATTTCCATGCTGCCAGGGCACGCTTGAGTTCGGCCGGCACGCTCGAGTCGGTCTGCGCGAAGCCGGCTTCATAGCGCTGCAATTGATCCAGGGGATCATGCTCGCCGCGCGCCAGCAGGCTTTCCGCGGCGGCAACGGTCGCAACCGTATCGGCGCCGCTGACCAGCGCCGCGCCGGCCCACGCCTCCGGTTCGAGCGGCCGCCGCGCTTCGGGCTGGCCGGCCAACCAGCTGCCCAGCGCATCACCTAACGCCAGCCCCACCAAGGCCCCCGAACGACGCTCCGTCAATCCCGCGCTGCTCGCACCCCGCCCCGGCTCACACCAGCGTTCGATGAACTCGTGCTGCGGCAGGGTCTCGGGAATGGCGGGCCAGGCCTGGCTGCGGGCGGACTGCAACCACAACACCTGCAACCGGTCGAGCGCCTGCGGGGCGGTGTATCCAGTCCGGATCAGATGGCAACCGATGACGGTGCCGGTGCGGCCGATGCCGGCCCGGCAGTGCACGTACACACAGCGGCCGGCCGCCAACGCGGCCTCGATCTCGTCCAGGACCTGTTGCATCTGGGACGGCGCCGGCACGCCATGATCGACGATCGCCAGGCGCTTGTGCCGCACCGGCAGCGGCCCGCTGCCGGCCAGCAGGCCGGCGTAACCCGGCATCTCGCCCTCTTCGGTCAAATCGATGAAAGTGTCGACCCCCGCTCGCAACAGTCGTTGCACGCGATCCATGGCCTCGGCGCGCGAGCTGGAACCAGGGTATTCGCCCGCCAGCAAACGCCCGGGCTCGACCCAGTAACTGTTGGCAATGGGGGTGGCAGGCATCTTGGCCGGTATTGGGGCCGGTGCCGGGGCGGCCGCAGCCGATACAGGAACATCCTTTGGCATCGCGGTCATGATAAGACAAAGCCACCCCGGGGACCGGCACCACCGCACAGATCGAGGGGCCGCCGGCCACACCCCGCCAGCCTGGCGCCGCGTCGCCCCCGCCCGACACACACCACTGTTCACCCGAGCCGCCCCCCTGTAGCCTAGGCGGTTCCCGTAACGAACTCGTTCGTCCAGGCAGGCCCCGATAATTCATGTCCACGTTGTTCAGCCGCCTGTTCGCGGTTCGTAGCGTCGATTCCCTCCTCAAAGACTTGCAGACCGGCCCGAAACTCAATCGGGTGCTGGGCGTCGGCGCCCTGACTGCGGTGGGCCTGGGATCCACCATCGGCACCGGCATCTTCATCCTCACCGGCACGGTGGCGGCCGAGCACGCCGGCCCGGCACTGACACTTTCGCTGCTGATCGCCGCGCTAGGCTCGACTTTCGCAGCCATTTGCTACGCCGAGTTCGCCGCCATGATCCCGATATCGGGCAGCGCCTATACCTATACTTACGCCACGCTGGGTGAAGCCCTGGCCTGGATCATAGGTTGGAACCTGTCGCTCGAGTACATGATGTCGGCCTCGGCAGTAGCCGTCGGTTGGTCGGAGTACGTGGTAAATCTGCTGGGCGATTGGGGCGTCCACTTCCCAACGGTCCTGACCAACGCGCCGTTCGGCAAGGGTCCGGACGGTCACCTGGCACTGACCGGCGCCCTCGTCAATCTGCCCGCGGTGCTGGTCATAGCAGCCATGGGCTGGATCCTGTATGTGGGCGTACGCCAGTCCTCGGTCGCCAACAACGTGATGGTGGTGGTCAAGGTGGCGGTGATCCTGATCTTCATCTTCGCCGGCCTGTCGTACATCGACACCAGCCACTGGCAGCCGTTCATTCCCCCCAACCAAGGCAGCTTCGGTCATTTCGGCTGGAGCGGCGTGCTGCAGGGCGCCGGCATCATTTTCTTCTCCTATGTGGGCTTCGACGCTGCTGCAACCACCGCGCGCGAAGCCCGCAACCCACAGCGCGACCTGCCTCTGAGCATCCTGGCGACGCTGCTGATCTCCACGGCGCTGTACGTAGGAATGGCACTGGTGATGACCGGCATGGTGCCCTATCAGGAATTGGGCGCCGCCGCGCCGGTGGCGGTGGCTCTGGATGCCCATCCGCAACTGGCCTGGCTCGGAGCACTGGTCAAGCTGGGCGCCATCGCCGGCATGACCTCGGTGATCCTCATGTCGTTGCTGGGACAGCCGCGTATTCTGCTGGCGATGGCGGACGACGGCCTGGTGCCGCCGGCCCTGCGCAAGGTGCACCCGAAGTACCGGACGCCGCACGTGGCCACGGTGCTGACTGCGGTGGGCGCCGCCCTGTTCGCCGGATTGTTCCCGCTCAACGTCCTGGGCGAGCTGATTTCGATCGGCATCCTGCTGGCGTTCACCATGGTGTGCATCGGCGTGCTGGTGCTGCGCCGTACCCGACCCGAACTACCGCGCCCGTTCAAGGTCCCATTTGCTCCGGTGACCTGCGTGCTGGGAGCGCTGATCTGCGGCGGCATGACTTATTTCCTGCCCGGCGACACCTGGTGGCGGCTAGCCATCTGGTCGGTGCTGGGTTTCTCGATCTATGCTCTCTATGGCTACCGGCACAGCCGGTTGCGCGCGGAGGGAAAATAGGAGGGTCTCGATGAACGCACCCACCAGCACTTCGGCCAGTGGCTATGACCTGCGGCCGCTCAACGATGCACAGCGCGAGCAGTCAGCCGCCCGCTTCACTCCGGAAGAGCGTCGCGTGATCCTGCATCAGGGCACCGAGCGGCCCTTCTGCGGCACGCTGCTGAACAACAAGCAATCGGGCCTGTATGCCTGCCGTCTGTGCGGACTGCCGCTGTACCGGGCCAATGCCAAATTCGAATCCGGCACCGGCTGGCCCAGCTTCTACCAGCCCTTCGACCCGGCGCACATCACCGAACTGGTGGATCGCAGCCATGGCATGGTGCGCGTCGAAATCCGCTGCCGGCGCTGCGATGCGCACCTGGGCCATGTGTTCAACGA
>Ga0182745_1001494_pt1 | contig 22381 bp, 29 predicted proteins | sample eDN3rd30CKraftBY_FD_128523 | JGI IMG/M metagenome (GOLD analysis project Ga0182745, IMG submission 128523) | Enriched backyard soil microbial communities from Emeryville, California, USA - eDNA 3rd pass 30_C Kraft BY (version 2) (version 2) | ecosystem: Environmental > Terrestrial > Soil >...
TGCCGCTCAGCGCTGAATCGACTGGCCCCACCTATGATCGCTACGCATTGCTGATCGAAGCGGCAAAGGCAGGGATAGGTATGGCCCTCGTACCTGGTCGCTACGTCGAGGAAGAACTGCTCGGAGGGAAGCTCGCCGCGCCCTGGCCAGTCATTTCGGAACTGCGTGAACGCTACGTGCTGGTCACTCGCCCGAGTATAGAAAAGGCTCCAGCCTTGGCGAAGTTTGAACACTGGGTGATCGGAGAAGCTATCGCAGGATCAACACCATGAAGGCCCGCTATGGGTCGATAGCGGTCGGTCGTGAGAGGCTGCTTTCGACCCATAGCAGACATTGGCTACGGACCCAAATCGGCCAAAACCGATCACTTGCTAATTGTAACGACTACTAGGCAGGTATATACGACCTAACCGCTTGATGCAGTGCATCCAATGACCATGGCTTGCGCAGGAATATTGCGTGGGAAGGTAGCAATCCGTCCGACAGGGATCGATTGCCTGACGTGAGGATGACAGGCAAGTAAGGCCAACGTGACCAGATCACTTGTGCCAATTCCAGTCCATCCATACTGCCCGGCATGCAGATGTCAGTCATTACCACGACTATTGAAGACGAGCTTTCCAGTATGAGAAGAGCCTCATCCGCAGAGGCACAACTGATCACGCATATACCTAACAGTGAAATCGCGTCCCCCGTTAGTGAACGTAATATTTCATCATCTTCTACTATGAGCACAGTGGGAGACACGATTAAAACTCCTTAGTCTTCACTGTGAGGGGTGTCACAGAAATTGATAGTTTCGGTGGCCTGACAAACGGTATTCCGCGCCGGATTGCCGTTTTTCACCACTCCGCTAGGCTGATTCTATCGACCAATTTGTCGGGCTGCTGCCTTCATTACTCATTGGAGGTTCGATAGGATTCCCATGCGACTTGCAGATTTTATCCTTAAAAATCAGGAGCCTATTCTGCAAGCGTGGGAGGAGTTCGCCAGGTTGGTGGACACACCGATGCCAGCTATGGGGCCGCAAGGTCTCAGAGACCATGCCGAGTACATTTTGAGGAGCGTGGCGCTTGATATGCGCACCTCTCAAACCACTCAGGAGCAGATCGATAAATCCCATGGGCTAGGGCCTGCAACGGAGGATGAATCGGCCGCTCAAAGTCATGCCATTACACGCCTCATGGCGGGATTCACCCTAGATCAAATGGTCTCAGAATATCGCGCCCTCAGGTCGAGCGTACTCAGACTCTGGCTGGCCAAAGGATATTCAGGGAAATCGCATCAAATTGTCGACATGATTCGGTTCAACGAGGCAGTCGATCAGGCACTTGTCGAGTCCATAGCAGCGTATGGAAAAGCGGTGGAGACGACTCGAAAAACAGTACTGGGAGTACTAGGGCACGACCTTCGCACACCATTGGGTGCGGTGACGTTAGGTGCCGATCTGCTGAGGCAGACGGAAGAGCTGGGCGCTCGTGGCCAAAGAATAATTGCACAAATTACTACAAGTGCTCAAACCGCAAACCAGATGGTGAATGACTTGCTTGACCTTGCACGCTGCAACCTGGGTACTGGAATTCCAGTACGACCTGAAAAAACTGACCTGTCTTCTGTTTGCCAATCAGTCGTGGATGAACTCACCGCCGCGCACCCCAAAGCACAAATCATTTTCACCGGCTCGGGCACGGTGACCGGCCAGTACGACCCATCACGCATGGCGCAGGTTTTCTCGAATCTCATTGGTAACGCGGTGCGACACGGCAAAGTGCAGCTTCCAATTAAGGTCACCCTGAACAGGGGTGACACCACCGCCTGTTTTTCCGTGCAAAATTACGGAGAGCCTATTCCTCCTATTGCACTCGTCTCTCTCTTTGATCCGAACAGGCGTGTCTCCAAATACACCGAGCAAAAGCAAGGAGCATCGTCTGGCCTCGGGCTGGGATTATTCATAGCGGCTCAAATTGTCGAGGGACATGGAGGAAAGATAGAGGTGGAGTCGACGCTGGAAAAAGGGACAATTTTCCGTGTGAATTTACCCATTCGCTAATATCCATGGTTCGATCGCTCAAGCCGCCAAGCCATAGCGCTTATGGTGAATGGCTGTTATGGGTCGGAAGCAGCCAGTCGCGGATGACCGGGATCGACCCAGAGCTGCCGGTGGTAGACGTTTGATATTGGCCAGAAGATGGCATTGGCGGATGTTTTCTTTGGCCCCGCTCAATCAAATTTGTCTAGGAGATTAGAGGCGATTCATCCAGCTCGCGAAGAAGATGCGTAGGGGCGTCATATCGGGAATACATCTATGCTCTGATTTCGAGAGATGAGACCCGCTTCATGACGACCCCCCTATAAGAGAGGGCGCAGCATGCGAACCAGGCTTTGGCCCATTGATCTCCGCGGTCTAATGTTCTTCGTTGTCCTTCTCTCTGTCCTGGCGACACTCACCAACGGGCTGCTCGTATCCTATCGCACTCAGCGCGACGCTTTGATCAACTCGGCACTGGACGCCAATAGCGCCTATGCGGGGAAGGTGGCTTCCAGTATCAGTGAATTCCTGACAGCAGCACAAAGCCGCCTGAAGTACAGCGCCGATGTTCTGTCGGAGAATTGGGACGATCCTGCCGCCCTTCGGGCAGAGGCCATCCGTCTGCAGGCTCAGGATGCGGATTTCAATTCCATTGTGATTGTTGACGATAAGGGCAAGGTGCTTCAGGCGTATCCGGATACCCTGCAGATTGTCGGATCCACTGTTCGCCCCGATGGTCTTCAGTTGGTCCTTTCTCAACACCGACCTTTGATCAGTGACGCCTATTTGTCAGTGACTGGCAATTTGGTCGTGGCGATTTCGCAGCCGATATACAACGTGTCCGGGCAGTTCATGGGGGCAATCGGTGGTTCGGTGTATTTGCGTAAGCAAAGCGCGCTCCACAGTGTCATCAGCAACCACTTTCATCAGGAGGGCACCCTGGCCTTGGTGGTCGATGGCAATCGACGCCTGTTGTACCACCCCGACCAGAATAGGGTCGGTGAGATATTGGAAGGGGATGGGGCGATAGAGGCGGCATTGCAAGGGAATGTTGGTTCCATGCAGAACGTTACCAACACCGGCGTCTTGATGCTGGCGGGTTACGCGCCGGTTCCATTGGCAAGCTGGGGAGTGGTGGTACAAATGCCCGCAGATCGTGCACTTTCCTCCCTGGGGAAATTGCTAAAGGAGGTGCTTGAGGGAATGATTCCGGCAGGCATTGTCGGACTCGGTTTGATCTTCGCTGCCACAGCGCTGATAGCACGGCCCTTACGTCAGCTCTCGGATATTGCCCAGCAGCTGGCGGCAATGGAAACACCCACACAATTACAGCGCGTCAATGCCTGGTACCGTGAAGCTGCGGCAATTCGCCGGGCAATGTTGACCGGTGTACAGTTGTTGCAGCAAAAGCTTGGTCGACTGGCACAGGAGGCCCAGAGTGACCCGCTGACGGGGCTTGCCAATCGTCGAGCAATGACAGAAGCCCTCAGCTTGCTTGATCAAGCCGAACAGCATTATTCGATGCTTTCACTGGATATCGATCACTTCAAGCGTGTGAACGATACGTTTGGGCATGACGCAGGCGATAGGGCACTCAAGTTCACCTCGGAGATTCTCAAACGAAACTCCAGAACCGGTGATCTTGTGTGTCGTTCAGGCGGTGAAGAATTCACCTTGGTCTTGCCAGACACAACGCTAGAGGTCGCAACCGCCATCGCTGAGAGGATCCGGGAAAGCGTTGCCGTCAGCGAGATTCCAGGCATAGGAAAAATCACACTCTCGATTGGGGTGGCTTGTCGATCCGCAGAGTTCCCCACACCCGAAGCAGTCCAAAGGCTCGCTGACGAGCGCCTCTATCATGCCAAGGATGAGGGCCGCAATCGGGTCGTTTCATAGTCAATTTCTAAAGGCAACACAGGTTTTTGCATCAGGTAGCAACCTGCAATTTGAACGGCAGCAATGGGTTGATAGCGGCCACTTTCGACTGACCGCTTTCGACCCAAAGCTGCCATTCTGTGAACGGAGGCATTAGCCCAAGTACTGCCCCAGCAGTGCTAAATCTACTGATCCAAGGTTCACAGCCCAGCAGCGAATTCCTAACCTTCACCGGACTTCCGACCAGACAGGCCGTGAATGAGCTAAACCAGTTGGCAGTCTTGGGCATTGTGGTGCGCTCATCAAGTAAGCCTGGATGGCTTGAACTTGGGCTGACTCCATGGTTCGGGGACGACATCCTCCCGACGCTAACAAGACGGTGTTCCTGAGAGCCTACACGCCGCGGTGTAATGATCAATCAGCTCAATCGGGCTCCCGCTTCATAGGTGCTGATCACGATGACAAGGGCTCATCACCACACCAAGTATCTTCCAGGATGCGATTGAACACTCCAGCCAGCGCGGGATGCTGACCTGATGCCTGCAGGTGTCTTACGAGAGCTTTCAGCTCAACAGCTTCTTCGGTTGTCATTATCAGGTCGCAATAATGAAGCCCCTCTGGCTTTGCTCAGCAAAGCTTTATGGTCGTCTCGCATAGAAGTACTCCTGGTCACACAAGCGTTTGGCAGCCTATGCCATGCAGAGTGAGAAGCGTATGTACAAAAAAACCGCCTTTCAGGCGGCTTCTTTGGACTCGCTTACTGTTACAAAGACGAGATTAGCGGGTGACCCAGCTTTCGACCTCGTCAGAGCCGTACTCGGTCTTCCATTCCTTAAGCAGCTTGTGATTACCGCCCTTGGTTTCGATGACCTCACCGTTGTGCGGGTTCTTGTACTGCTTGACCTGGCGGGCACGACGGGGAGCCTTCTCTACAGCTGTAGGGGCTGCAGTACGGCGGTTGGCCTGCGGATCGAGCAGGTTGATGACGTCGCGCAGGCTGAAGCCGTACTTGGCCAGAAGGTCGCGCAGCTTGGTCTCAAACTCAATTTCTTTCTGCAGCTCGGAGCTGCCCTTCAGTGCTTCAAGCTCAGCGAGCTGCGCGGCCAGTTGCTGCTCAAGCTGACGGAATTCTGCCAGACGGGACATGGATGCTTCCTCAAATACCAGATGAAATTAGTGGGGTACTTTAAACCATTCGAGCGCACCCTACTTAAATTTTGAGCATACCCCGTTGATAACGTTCAATTGGTGAAATGGCTTTCACCTTCTCCCCAAGTTCGTAAGCTTACGTCAAAGACAACCCAAACACTGTGGGGGCTGCATCGCATCCACGCCTCAGCTGATTTAGATTGCCTTGATATCAGCCTTCATTCTTCAGCTTGGGGAGTCAATCAGAATCAATGATGGGAGGCTGTCAGCCTACGCCTCCTCTGCCTCGGCTTCAGCCTGGAACACCTCAATGAGCTTTTGATTGTAGTCATCAAGGTAAGTCTGAAGCCCTTCACGGTCGACCAGTCGCACAGCCGCCGTAGCTGCAAGCTCCTTAGCTGACTTGGTGAAGTAGGAGTTGGTCACAACCATGGCTTCATCGCAGCCATAGAAGGCTTTGGCTGAGATAGCCTGCTGGACAGCAGCATTGCCGACCGAGCCGCTGTAGTTCTTGGCCTGAATTACCATCGTCTTACCGAATCGGCTCAAGAACAGATCTGCGCCTTGATCAGCTGTTTTTTGTGTCTCTCGTACGTCGTATCCGATTGTCTGGAAAATCTCGACCAAGAACGATTCGAACTGGAATCCGTCCATCGCGTCGACAAGGTACATAGTGATGAAGCGATTCGGATTGAAGTGCTCAAGCTGGCTGCCCAAGCGCTCAACTAGGATGTCGAAATAGATTTCTTCGCACAGACCTAATCCTGACTGGAAAGTCTGGAGAGGGAGCAACGGAACGCCGGTCGTGGTGGCAGCCTGCGGGTTGAACTGCAGCCCCGGGAAGGAAGCGTCGTTTTCCCACAGGTAGTAGTAAAAGAGCGCTAAGTCAGCTCGGAAAGTCGTACCGGCCTCCTCGATCCATGACCTCAATGAACTCGCCAGATCTGATCGGATATGGCGACTGACCTCGCGAGAGAAACCGGCGTATACGGAGTTAAATGCAGTCGTCAGCAGTAGCTTATCGAGTAAGGTAGGCAGTTGCTCAAGCTCGTCAAAGCCCCTGCGAATCAGCACCTCTCTGAAAAGCTCTCGCTCTGTATAAACGCCATTGATCCGGGCGCCAGGCACCGCTGCTTCATCACCTCCTCTACCTACAGTATCGCGGGTGGTGTGAATGAAGTTGGTGAAATACGGTTGCTTCAGCTCTGCGTACTTCCGAAGGACGCTCTTAAGCAGATCGTTCAGCTGAGCCTGCTCCTTCTTCTTCCCCCAGATGTCCTTTAGGAACCCTTTCGACTGATACTGGAAATCGGGGTAGAAGGATGGATCAAGCGGCGTCATACCTTGCTGGGCGTGCTGAGACTGTGCGGTGGGATCTGAAGAACCGCATTTGGAACAGTTGGTCTCGAAAGTAGAACGATGGCAATGATTACATTGATAGATCACGGTATACCGTCCTTTGGAATGATGGAAGGCAATTAAATTGTCTAAGCCAGCCGATAACGATCGACCGAATTCGATCCTGAGAAACCCGTCACGGACATAGCTAACGATCTAGAGGCATTCGCTGAAAGCGCTTGCTACTTTACAGTAGTCCATAATGCATCTCGCAGCTCTTCAACTAGACCATCAGAATACTTATATGGAATAGACTGCACTGTAACTACCCGCCAAAAAGAGGAACCAGACTGAATAACTTGCACATTGAGTCGCGCACTATCACTGGCAATCATACGCCCCGAACCTTCCCAGATTTGGCGCCCACCCCTCTCAAAGAAGCGACCTCCATCTAGAACCATATCCTTAGATGTACTTTGTTTAAACCCAGAAACATAGTCACTCATACTGTAACTGGGGAAGTCCTGCACTGCAAAAACGACCAAAGCATAACCAGTTGCCTCCGTAAACAGGTAAGTGTAAGCACCGTCAGTGGGTGTTTGTTTGGAAGCTTTCCATCTGGAGTCCACTTTAGTGCTGACTAAAGACCTCGGATTCTCCCAAGAATAGGACTTCTGAGCATTTCTAATAACTGCATCTCGATCAGCATTCTTATCAATCACGTTAAGAATTGCCACTATTCCGAAAAGGCTCAAGAATGCACATCCAAAGGCGATTTTTCTCAACCAGCCTGAAGGCTGGGAACGCACGGAGTAACCTGGTGACTCGTCATAGCTTGCCTGCCGGCCATCGCCAAGCCGCCTTGACTGAACCACCATTGTGAAAAGGTTGACTATTGGAATTCCTAGACCCAATCCTCTCGCCCACATTGAGAAATTTCGAACGAGGTACTGAGCAAGGTTTAAGCTTTTGCCTTCTGATGTATTAACCTTTATTCCCAACAGAGCTTTACCCGGTGTATTTCCTACCAGTCGGTACATCAAGGCATCAAAAACAAGTGCACCGGGCAAGCAAAAAATTCCGAATATCTGACTAGTGCCTGGGCGATGAATCCACTCTACGAAACTCGCCGAGTAACGACTTAATAAATAGCTTGAGACGAAGGCTACTAGTAGTGTCTCCCACCAAACATCGAACGTACGAGCAAAAAATCTCGACCAGCGGTTAGCATTCGGATAATCCGCCTCGTTTGCTTTTACTTTCGGTGGGAGTGGTGGTGGCATCACCGTCATCAATGAGCGTAGTTCTTCAACTTCATCCAGTGGCCGCCAGCTTTCCATTCCCTCGCGCCACACAATGGTTTTAGCTCCAATGCTCCCGGTTTGGAGCAAGCGCTTCATTTCCCCTGCCTCTACCGGCCCGAATTTTTTATCTTTAATTGCATACCACCAGCCACTCATTATTTCCTTCTCCTGAAGATAGTGCAGAGGTTCGCGACTGATCGCTTTGGCCACAAATGCTCTGTGCTGGCATTCGTGCTTGTCAGGTGCCTCAAGCAAACAAGCACATTAAGGTCGTGAGCTTAGCTTTGCGCGACCACACGCTCTGCGTGCTGAATAGCTGGCTTGGGCAATGCCATACGAAGGCTTTCACGGTACTGCTCTGCTGGAGCCTCATGGGTAACCTCGACGACAGCATCATAATTTTCCCGAATAATTTTCTCGATCTCAGCAATGTCAGCCCGGAAGAACTCTTTGCGCCCGTTGACCTTGTTGAGTCGGCCTGACGCGAAGTGCTCATGCAGCTTTGCTTCCAACGCGGGAGCATTATTCGAGAAAACCATTGCGTGCACGTCGAACCAGAACGGCACCGATGCATCACCCAGCTCATCTACTCGATCCATGGGCTCCAGGCGGCGAGTCATGCCGATCTTGTAAATTCCCTCTCCGAATGCCCCCAGGTTGGAGATCACATACACATACCCGGCTTTGGCGTTCTGCTCGCGATAATCAATGAGCTTTTCTTCGCTCTCAAGCTCGGCTCGACCTGCCTCAACCTCAGCTAGCTTCACTAGCAGCGCTGAGCGCTCCTCATCAGACTGTACTTGCTCAAGGCGAGCCTGAAGGTCACGCATAGCAGTGGTGAAGTGTTTTCGCTCCTTGGCGATTTTCTCTCGCGCCGCGCGAATCTCCTGCTCGAGCTTCTGCTGCTCTCGCAGCTCCTCTCGCGCTCGTTTCGCCTCTTCCTTTTCTTCTTGCTTCTTGATCTGAAACTCATGAGCAAGATGAAGCTCATCGAGCTTGAGATCGAGGTAGATACCCGATATCTCTACGCTCATGATCTTGCCAAGCCGATTGCAGGCTTCAAACGACTTGAGGATTCGCTTCTCGCCGAGCTCAACGTTGTCAAATTTCACGTTTGCCACGCAGGCATCAGCTTCGTTGTTGAATGAGCGAATCACCAGCTTGATCATGTCGTTGACGAGCTTACGACCTTGGGTCTGGCTATTGTTGACCGTCCAGTTCATATTGCCGGTGGCTGCTTGTCCATTTTTGATCAGGACTTTCTGGCGATCACGAACGTAATCCAGTCGACCCTTGTACTCTTGGCTGCTTGTCAATTTGAACTTGGGCTCATAGAGGGCAAAGCTTTCCAGGAGCAGCGTCTCTTCCCAGACGAGTATCTGCCCTTGTAGATCACTGGAGCGCTGTGCAAGTGCGGCCAGCTCCCTTTCTGAGCGTTGAGTCTCTCCACGAACGGCTGCCAGCTTCGCCTGCTCTTGCTCAATCAGCGTCTGGATATTCACAACGTCCATTGCGCCGATTTCTGCAGCCAGCGCTTGCAGCTGAGAATGCTGTACTTTAAGTTCCGCAAGCTGGGCTTCCAGAGCATCCGCACGTTGCCGGTGGGCCGGGCCTTTCCAGAAATCACTAAAAGTCATGGTTAGTTACTCATTCTCCGCAGGCCTAAACCAGAAAAGCACGAGGTAGGTGTCGGAACGCCCTTCAAGGTTCTGTCGTACGAAGCTCAGTAGTGCTAGATAATTGCAATTCCTACCCGATGCGCATGAGCGTAACCGGTACGAGATCACAATGCCATCATGAAAGTAGCTGTGAACGGTTCAACAAAAGTCTCGTCAAAGTCAGCTTCATCCCGCCAGGTGACGGTCGTGGATTAGCATTTCCGGTCAGTCGTCACAGGAAAACTCACCTGCGCGGCCTCGCGGCGAGATAGGAAGACTGTCAATGCATGGCACACCACATACGACGTATCCTCGCGCCAGATTGCGCACCGATCCACCTTGTATAACCAATTTGCCATTATGGTTTGCCGATAATATTTTTAGCAACTTCCATTTGCTTATCTAGAAGCTCAGAGTAGCAAGCAACGAAAGAGCCAAGCATCTCATCGGAGCTAAACCTTACATACCCTCGATCATTTGTGATAGCGGTCTCTTTCACTGTCAAATCGATTGGCACAACAACATCCATGCCACCTTCTTTTAGGTTATAACCAATAGAGAAAGTCTTACTCGAAATCATTGAATCAACAAAATCCATAATTTCAATATTTTCAAATACCGAAAAAATAGAAAGCTTAAAGTTTTTTTCGTTTATAGTGCTATTTCCTTTGAACTTGGCCGTTGACAAGCCTCCAGCCTTAGCAAAGACAAAATATGGCTTTTCGATTTTTATTTTTGGATCTAGCTTGGCATGCCCTGCCTTTAACACTAAGGCAAGACTGTCTTTTAGGAAATACACCCCAACAAATCCACTTATAACATATACATCACCATGATGATAGACGTGATCATTGTAAGTTGCGGCATACTCCAGCATGCAACCATCTAGCTCTCCCTGGGTACTTTTCGGCTTAAATTTAACACTATATGTTCCCTCATCATTACTGGACAGCGCATAAGAACATGCGCTTGCCATCATCACAAAGATAGACATTGAAAGCACTAATAGTAGCTTCATCATAAAATCTCTTTGCGCAATTAAAGAATTTACATCCCGCCCCACCAAATCAGACACCACTCAAGCATATTTCTTGGAAAGAACCTTAAACCGAAAAACGCAACCGACATTTTCGCAATATGTACTATACTAAAATTTGGCACTCAATCACCACACTACAGGCTGGTGTTAATCCATGACGAATCTATTCATATCCTCAATAAGCAAAACCAGAGATTTTTTCCTACATAGTTATACTAAAAGACAAGTCCATTGCTCAGAAGTGAACATTTCAGATAACAGGTATGCACCGTGTTCAACCTGCGAAGCATTGATCTGAACCTGCTACCGGTATTTGAGGCCGTGTACGAAGAGCGGAACCTCTCCCGGGCAGCGGTTAGGCTTGGGATGAGCCAGTCTGCGGTCAGTCATGCGCTGACACGCTTGCGTGATCTTTTGCATGATGATTTGTTTGTACGGCTACCCCAAGGCGTGCAGCCTACGCAGCTGGCCGAGCTGACCTATCTGCGGGTGCGCGACTCGCTTGCAGGGGTTCGCGATCTGATGGGCGATACAAGGATGTTCGACCCGGCCACTTCAATAAGGCAATTTTACATCGCGATCCCCCATCCTCTAGGGCCACTATTGGCGGAGCAAGTTCATCGGCAATTGGCATTATCCGCACCTGGTCTACGGGTCGATTTTTCTACTCGATCCCTTCCCGTTGATTTGCCTCGAAAACTGCAAGATGGCCGCGTTGATATGGCAGTCGACTGGTTACTGTCTGACGGAGAGGGAATTCATGCCGTGCACTTGTTCAACGACCATGTTGTGCTGGTAGCACGTAAAGGACATCCGGCACTGCTAGCCACTAGCTTTGAAGATCTCTCAAAAATATATTCATTTGTTGCCATTCGAAATAGAATAGCGCTCACCGATACCTGGGTGCTTCCAGACAAACTCAAACACTTAAAATTTGACCTAATGATGTCGGAGCACTTGGAGGTACTGCTTACCTCAAGCAGGACGGAACACATAGGAGTTATTCCATATAGCCTAACCCAACTTGCCAGGAACTCTTTTGAACTGGAGCCACTTACAACTTCACCACCGTCACCGGAGATTCCAGTCAGCCTGATCTGGCACCACAATAGTCACGGCGATCCGGCCCATGCATACATTCGCGAACAGGTAGTTTCCGCTATCAAACTGGTTACTGAAATTTCGACTTTGTAATCATGATCATAAAGACTGGCGGCACCATATGATTCAACTCACTTTGTGGGAAGGATTTGTGTGATCCTTTCGGCGTGCAGGCAGCTGAATAGCCGGCTTGCTTTGCCTCGTGGCTGCTGCCGTCCAGGTCATGGTTATGGATATCAGCGCACGCAACGGCAGAAAGGAATTTTCCGTTTGTAGCCTTTCCTTTCACCTAATTTTCACGTCATGTGCGGCAGCCTTAGCTACCCCTATGTGTGATAGAAGCTCCCTTGCCCGCCCCCAGCGGGCTTTCTTTTGCCCGCAAACTCTCTTCAGCACGCATGAATCGTGCACCCATGCCCCCCTACTTGCAGTAGACAGTCCAAAGCTCGTCGACCCGAGTCGTGAAGCTCTGGCTCATCATCCCCCGCCGGATACCCCAACTAGGTTCAACAGGCACGCTCGCCAGTCGCATCATCCCCCTACCCCACCGGCCATTCACCGCGTCAAGCACGCCCATGAGCTTTTCACTTGCCACCGGCTGGGCAGCTGCAAACAGATCACCTGTGATCTCGTTCCGCTGGCTGAGGTCGAGCAGCAGTACCTCTGCTTTGATGTAACGGAAGCCCTTCCGAAATACTCGCTCAAGGCCCCCCTGCGCCGCTTTTGTCAGCAAACGGGAGTCATCAGTCGGGTAAGGCAGTTCGACGAGGATGCCGTTGGCATACTTAGCCTCATCCGGATTGAACATGCCCGTGTGTGTGCTCACCCGTAGCCGCTTACGCGATTGCTGTGCCCGGAGCTTTTCGGCCGCCCTAGAGGGAACCGCTGCTTGAATGCACGAACCCACCGTGCAAGATAGTCAACGGTGGGTTCGAGGGGTGATGTGTCAGCTCGTTACCGGCTTGCTCAACTGCAGCTTGTCGAGTTCAAGCCGTTGATCACATCGTCGAAGGACTTCGCGAAGAATTTCGCATCACGTTCGATCGGATTGTTGTGCTTCCACGACATCTGGCGTTGCTCATCGTATTTGTATCCACCAGATTTGGCCGTGTTGATCGCCTCCCGGCCCTTGCCGACAAACTGGTTCATCTGGCTCAGCAGCACGGTGCAGCCTGGGCTCTTAGCGGTAGCCTGCTTGTGCCAGCCTTCGATCATCTGCGCGGTTTTGCCCAAGCTTTCCTCAAACGGCTTGACCGACGCATCGGCCCCAGCCGACTGGAAGAAGTCCGTGGACAAGCGCACCGACTGCTTGGCGTACAGCACGATACCGGCGCGGTAGTATTCCACCGAGTCCTTTTCGGCCTCTTCGAACGCTTGCTGGGTGTTGATCTCGTCGCGCTTGGTCAGGCCCTCATAGAACTTAGCCTGCTCGATAGCAACGCCCTCGAGCGCCGCATCCAGGGCAGGCTCCATCTCCTTGCCCTTCTGGCCACCGTCGCTCAAGTAACCTTTGGAGTCGGCGTAGCTGGCGAGCTCGCTGTGGATCGGCTCGAGTTTTTCCAGCGCCACCAGCATCGCTTTTGCCGGCTCGTCCAGTTCCGGCATCGGCGATGACAAAGCCAAAGCCTTCTTCAGATTATCGCGCAGGCCGCTGATGTCATAAGCGCTGAACAGGTAGTACTCGGACAGCTTGTTCTTCGACTTGAGCTGCTTCGAATACTCTGTGCGGCGATGCTCCAGGATGGCCGCGAAGTTGCCACCACGGTTAGCGGCGTCGACATAGGCGTTGTATTTTTCGATCTCAATCTGCTCAGCGCTGGGTTGCTCAGCCGCCGCTTGACCTTGCGGGGCTGCCGCACTGCGCGGGGTCTGATCGTTATCGCAACCCGCCAACAGAACACCTGCCGCGACCAGCATTCCTAGCCATACACTTCTCGCGTTCACTGTCTTCATCCTTGTCATGTCAATGGGCGATCGGCTGCTGACACTTTGCCATTAGCCAGGAGCGGTATCCTAGAGCGCCCAGACGCAATGAAGTTCAAACAGGATCCAACTTTTTGTATTTTTGCGCCCGACCTCTCATTCTGCGTCAGTGACTGCGTCGCAATCTTGCGTTCGGAACGAATAGAAATCCTCATTGGTTGCTGGAGGGTCGAGGCTTACAGCTTCCCGATGCATCACGGGGATGTGCCTATCTTAGAAACCGATTGGATCGGCCATATCATTGGGGTCTTTGCGAATGGCAACCCAAAGCTCTGAGCTGATATTCGCTCACAGCTCGAAACTGGGATTCTGCAATTTGACGCAGCCGCTCGATTTCCTCAGCCGTGCTGCCAGAGACCTGCGCTTCGTGGTACCGCTTCAGCGCCTCCACAGCGTCGGTATACATGGGGTGATCCGGGTAAAGGGCTGGCGTTTTGTGCATCATTTCTTCAGTGATAGCGACTTAGTGAATGGTCGACGAGGGATTGCCAGCTTTGACAAGCTGGAAATCAATCACAGCCTGGTAAAGCGAGTTTGCCAATAGCTGGAGCCGACTCACCTCATGCTCTGGCAATCCAGAAGCCTCCGCCTCATGGGCCTTTCGAATGGCCTCAAGCGCTTGCCGCATCAGCGGCTCACCTGCCTCGACCATTCCACTAAACGTGCGCTTCACAGTCGGTGCTCCAAACAGTTCATGTCATGTCGCAGTATAGGGCGCTGGGACTAAGGCATGAGCTGGCCTCTGCAACGGCTGCTAACGACCCATAGCTGCCGTTGGTGAAAGGTGAAAGGCAGCTGTCGGCCACAAGGTACTCTGATATCCCCCAAATAGCCTCAACTTCACTCCGACCAGTCTGGTGTTCGACAATCCATTAAAAGCTAGCCAGAGCAGCGAATACGCCCTCGAAAAGACTTCAACGAGTCCTTGGTTAATTTTGCCATTTGACGTCACGGCTAAGGCCGCCCTTCTTCGCACACTTAAAAGTCCTCTATGATTTTCGGGCACTACATTTCTGAAAGCGCTATCTCGTTGCTTTGAAGCCAATCCAATGCGTGAATCGCCCCTGGTTTTGTAGACACCTCCAAGCCTCATAAATGGGCCCAGATAAGAGGTGCCATGAGTCGTTAGCGTCTACAGTTCCGGCATACGAGCGAACCTGATTCACGCAATCGTAGCGTCAGTCGGAGAAACGCTTTCCCGAAGGCTCAGTCGCCCCTCGCTCAACAGGTCTGCTATGGCGTCCATTTGAGCTGAGGTGTCTTTAATCTGCTCAATTACACTGTAAATGACCTGCAACCTCAGGCCGCTTATCCGTACACATCCAACTTCGAAGAAACACTGCAACCAAGTGCTGGAGCCATTAGCCGGCAACCAGCATCACCTCTCCCCACTCGAAACCCAATGCCAAGACAAGTGCGATGAACGTAATGCTGCCGGTGCTGAGGATCATCACGGCGCCCCAAAGTGTCGCCGAGTTAGATATGCCCTGCGCCAACCCCGAAATCGCGCTATTTTGCCGATTGCTTCCGGGGTAATGTTGGGGCGCGAAGCATGGGTACTTATTTATTTGCCCGGCGGGCCAGCTGGCGGAGTAGGTTACAGGTAAAAAATAGGGTTAACCTTACTCACAGCCAACATAAAGCGCAATCAAAAAAGATTTTGAATAACACAATTTAACGCCTGCAGGGCATCGATCAATCCAGCCCAGCGCACTGAAATACCTGTTGCTTATCATTCAGCCGCTGGGCATACAAATAGACGGTGAGCCGCTATGACTTACACAAGCATACTCGACCACTAAAGTTTTTTTGCAATAACTTTTATCCTATCTAACTCGCGCCGAACACTTTTGTACTTTGAGAAGAGCTCGCGCAAAACTGAAAACTTATCTTCATAGTTTTGAAAAAGCGCATCTGTGAAATAATCCATTTGCCCCATTCCTTTGCGCGAATAGCGAAAGCCTCTCCCTTTTGGCACCCGCGTGAGGAAAGGCTTTTCTTGAGACCCATGCTGATGACTTTTGTATGCCATTTTAAACCAATATATATCTACGTACTTACCATTACCTTTGATAGAAATAGTAGCACCACGGAATCTTACTTCTCCTGACCTTCTCATTTCATCCCATAATTCCTTGAGAAGCTTTCTGGCCTCCTCCACTGTTTCGTCATGGGCCGCATCCAAAGCTTCCAACGCCTGATTGATCTCATCTATGAACATGTCAGCCTCTCTCGGCATCATTAGTGAAGCTTCATCCTCGACCTTTTTGGGATCGCTGTGGAACGAGTTCGTACCTCATCCGGGGTCAGTTAGCCGCCGACCCTTCCATCTGCAACGAAGATACTTCGTTTCTCTCAGCCGAGGACGTCCCAGCGCCCAAATGCCAATGCCGAGAAGGTGAGGCTGCCTAGGATCAAGCCTTTAGGATCACCGCTGATAGAGAGCCCTACCTGCTGTAAACCATCCTGCGCATCCGTCGGCTGCAGTACAGGTCTTCCTGAACGCTCCGGGCATGAAGGAAGCATTGTCCCAATTCGCATACGCCTGGCATCCCATCCGAATACGCCATGATTTTACCAGCCGCAGATTTGCGATTTTGACCGGGGTGGTTTTATGGAAAGTTGTCTTCAGCAATCACGCTTCAAAAAAATGGCTGTTCACGATAATTGAGAGCCATTTCCTTTCACCATGTACTATCTATATTGGAATCCTATTTGTTTTGACCTTTGGAAGGCGAAGACGCCTCGCAAGCTATCAAGCACCCCTGCGGCGGCCGTTGCTTGCAATGTCTATCTATGGAAAAAACAAACTTGCATTCAGCATAGGTGATACCGTCCATTCGGCCACTTGACAAAACAATCTCTCAGAATCATATCTATGGAAAAAACAAGTTAACCCTGCTTAAGTAATAATTTTCCGCCCCCCCTCAACCGCCATATCTATAGAGAAACCAGTTGCCTTTCGTGCCCTGCCTCCAAGGTTCCTGACAACGAGTAAATAGATCGCCACCTCTCCAAATTGATGGTGCGCCCCATGACGTCCCTCGAAGGATCTTCGCCCGGTTGCAGATTTCAAAAATCGAACGAAGGACCTTTGCCTGCTCGGTTGAGTCGGCTTAGGGGGCACTACTGCCGTCGACGGGGTGCGTTGATGATTTGGTCGGAAGGGGGTATTGCGATCGAGAGCGGTGACAGAACGTTTTTTGCCATAGCTCATATGGGGGTATGCGATTTCGCTGACTCGAAGACCGTTTACTCGGTCAATTGCGCGCATTGCTTCCAGGAAGGAGACCAGCTCATACACCGAGCCCCCCACTATCCATTTTTCTGCTGGCTGTACGCTTTGCATGATCCTGATACAACGCGTCGGCTGTCAGCGGCTTGAGACAATCGTCAGGTGACTGGCACGAAGCGCGTCTTCACTATCCCACTGCTCCTGTATACGCGTGGCCACTTCGGCCTGCCGCGGGAGAAGCGGTAGGAAATCATCATCGGAATCCGACAGAGCGGCCTCCGTGATATTTCGCATTGGATTGCTCAGAAATACCGGGAGCGATACCTGCATCAGACCGGCAGTCTTTGCCTCACGGTAGATCTCAGCCCAGCCCTCGAGCAGCTCAGCGGGGATGGAAATTTCGTTGCTAGCTTGGAGTGGAGCGTTTGTCATGTCAGATACCTCAACGATTGGATGAGACTTCACATTACCCCTTCCGCAACCCCTACCCCTCCACCGTCTCGATAAGCTTCAGGTGGCGTTCCAGGCCTTTGCGCATGACCCGATTCTCTTTCATGAGTTGGCGGTAGACCTCGAATTCATCCTCGTAACGGTTGAACATCTCCTCCAACCAATCCTCCATCCGCCCCATCTGAACACGAGAGAAACGGGGGTAAGCACCCTTACCCTTCGAGATCCGGGTCTTGAACGGTTTTTCCTGCGGCCCGTGCTTGTGCTTTTTGTAAGCGAAGCGTAGCCAGTAGATGTCCACGCTATTGCCTCTGCGCGAAACCGCGACACCTCGATAAACGACCTTCCCACAACCCCTGGCTTCGTCCCAGAAACGGTCCCTGGCGCTGAGCACTTTGGCGTAGACCTTTTCGAAGTACTCATCGAGCTCGCTGATGAGGTTTTCTGCAGAACGCATCATGAGGCGATTTCTCCATAAAATATCTATGTCGCATTTTGACTTACATGCACTATACCGCGACGCCGTTCCCCACTGCGTTCAGAGGAGCCGAGCTACGGTAATGACTGCATTCTGACCGCGCAATGTTATCTATTGCACACCGAAGCTGCTATCACCATATCGCATCCATGCCCAGTGATGAATGAACATTTTTCCTGTATCTGTTATCTATTGCACATCCACTTCGGTAGAGCCATATCGCATTTCAGGACAGCGCTCGTAGCAGATTGAAACCAAAAAAATGGTTGTGTTATCTATATCACATTCAGCCTCCTATGTGAGTCACATATACCATGCACTGCATGGTTCAGGCGGCCATTTTTCTGGTCGCACTTCCTACCCTGAGTACCCGCCTAACACGCCCGGCCTGGCCCCACTTTTCCATCGGCTTTCACGCCGCAGCACTGTCGAATAGATACGACCCTCGGGGAAGAACGGATTGGGGGGGGGTTGCATATTTGAGAACAGTGGCAAGCTGATCCTTGTCGAGCTTTAGTAGCCCAATAGTCGATCATTTGTCGATGACGAGAGAGGGAGGCAAGCCCAACAGACAACATCAGCTATTCGATCATTAGTCGAGGAGTTGAGGGATCTAGAAGCTGATACAGAACGGTTAAGCGTGAAACGCCCGCGAGCGATGAGCGCCTGCTTTTTGTTTAAAACAGAACTCTCAACTTGCCATCATCAATGGAATGATTGCTGGGCTCGCCTTTGTTGAATTACCAAACAAAGAGCCTTTAACTGAATATGCTATTCAAGATCAAGCTAGACCACGACAGAGGAAGTGGGTATGGATCCATTTTACGGCCTGATAATTTTGACATTTTCGGCGCTTTTAGTAATTAGTGTTGCGAGTGTGTGCATAGCTATTCATCTGGATAAAAAAAGGAATAGACGAAAATAATTATGATCATCTTTTCTGCAGGGATTTATTTGAGCCTTCATGACAGGTTGGATATTAGCCTGATGTGACAATTTAAATCATAGATCTCAAGTGCCGACATGAATCCGGAGGTTAAGCTGTGCATAGATGGGCTGACCAGCGTTTGGTTGAAGCGCCGCCTTATTGATCCCGAATACCGAACTCCCTAGCTAGAACAACCTGAGGACTGACCCAATGATGCACTAGGATTTCACCGATGAGGCTCGATTTAGCATGCACGGCCTCAACTTGTCTATGGATGAATAAGGCTCAAATTCCTGCATTTGCTTGCCGAGCTTGTGACTGTTCACCCGAGCACTGATTGATTCAGTTGATACCAGGCGTAACGAGATCGGTATTCCCAATTACTCAGGAAAAAGACCGGAAAGAAGTACGGCGGCCTTGATGCGTTTTGAGAGTCCAAATAAAGCAACTCACTGGGGCGCACTCCAAAACTCATTAGCCCACCTCAATTCATGGGTATTAGCGAGAAAGTGTATGGCCCTGTATTTATAGGAGCCCATGGAACGCCTCGCAACATCGAGCAAATAGAACACCTAACAACAATATCAAAAAACTTACCCAGCTGGTTCTACATATACAATCCCGGAATTAACGGATCCTTCCCAAAAACTGTGATCCATAGTGGAAATCATTACCTATTCATTCACAACAATTGAATCCTGGAGCACACCTATGAAGCTCTTATTCCCATTAGCCCTGGCAGTGATCTTTGCAATATTATATTTCATCCCTCGCACCCTCATTGACCGAAGGATCGCTCGACAAAATGAATGGCGCAATCGGCCAAACCTTCAAGAGTACCTAGAAGAAAATCCCAAATGCCGTACCGGACGAGGCGTTACGTGCAAATACTGCGGCAGTTACAATATCATCAATAGAGGAATGGAAGTCCGACATGACTCAAAGAGAATTCACACCTGCCGCACCTGCAGCACAAACCTGTACAGGACTGAATTCTATGAATAGGGATACGCACATACACACCAAGCGGACCAAAGTCAGCAAAAATTATACGAACCTATTTCTACCCCGGCCGCCTCCCATCCCGCCAGTGCTGAGCCGGAGATCTACATTGCATCTAGATTTTCACCAAGCCAGGATTCGTCTTGTAAATGAGATGTCCCCGACCTACGGTGACCCCGTCTGATGACATGGGCAGCAGAGCTGCCTGCTAGCGCTCACTCGAACTGAATAGCTCAGTCAATCACTAATAGGAAAAGGCATCCTGTTGGCATTGTATAAATGCAAAAGCCAAGAACAATAGAATCTTGTTCAGGCTTGCAGTTTTAAAATAACTGAGACCATTACAACACCAACTGAATAACCCGAGGCAAACTGATATGTATTGGCGCATCCTGATCTCTAGCGCTCCGGCTCTACTGATCATCTCACTTACCACAAATTTCATCACCGCCACCTCTTCAGAAATACCTTTTGCATGCAAACACGAAATCAAGGCGGCAACCCTCAGGGTCATACTGCTAATCATCTTTCACATTGCCCCATATGCTTGGACCCTTGAGATAGTCAGGTCGTTACGCGCGACGCCTACAGCGGCGCAGCTGTCGATGCTGCTTTCAGCTGTCAAAGTCCCTCTGACCCTGTGGGTAGCCCTTTGCCTACTTCTTGGCTGGTGGCTTTGGTCGTCATTGACCTGCTGAGCGGACGAAGTACCTTCGTTTCTCCGTGTCCCATCCAAGGTAGCGGATTGGCGATTCAGCCTCCCCAGCGAAACGCATAATTATCTGTGTAGATCACTAGGAGGGCCTTTATGAACATTACAACCCAGACAGCTCCCGGCGCCTGGTTTAGGAGAAGCAAGGCAGGGACAAGAAGAGCGACACACAGCTGCTCAAGCCGACGCCATCAACGAGCTAGCCAAGCGTGTACATCATCAGCTGCGCATCCAACTACCAACGCCACTACTGTGGGGAGCGCGGCATGGCCCGGTTAAACGCAGAGCACGCAATCGCCGGGCTTGGCCGAGTGGGGCTCTATCGCACTAGATTGGATGCGGCCGTAGATGGTGAGCAGTCGCTAAAACCAGTTGCACAGGCTCGTGGGACGGAATGACCGTGGCCGAGCAGGAAAGATGGCTGTCATTCGCCTTAGAAATTAAAGGCTGGGCCGACGACGAATAACCAACTTGCCGGCAGCGGCGTGGAGACCATCCCATGGAAACCGAGATCCTTTCGGACGAAGAGCTGGTGACGATCACTGGCTACAAACCCCGAGCGTGGCAGCGCCGTTGGCTCACAGAGAAAGGCTGGCACTTCGTCGAGAGCCGCGGCGGCCGGCCACTGGTGGGCCGCCAATACGCCCGCCAGAAACTCAGCGGCGTGGTGATAGACACCATGCCGGTCGCTGCTGCCCCGCTTCCAGCGCCCGCCTGGACCCCTGACTTCTCCCGAGTAAAGTGACATGCGACCGAGAAGTACCGAGAACCGCGACCTGCCACCGGGCATGTACCGGCGCAAGCGAACCAGAAAGTACGGGAAAGTGTGGATCGGGTACTACTACCGCGACCAGACCGGCAAGGAAATCCCTCTCGGTACCGACCTGGTGCAGGCCAAGCTGAAGTGGGCCGACTTCGAAGCCAAGGCCACCCCGGCCGAGCTGAAGACGATGAAGGGGATCTTCGACGAGTACGAGCGCAAGATTATCCCGGGCAAGGCCGCCAGGACCCAGAAGGACAACATCTACGAACTCAAGCAGCTGCGCGCCGTGTTCGACACAGCACCGATCGACGCCATCACGCCGGCAATGATCGCGCAGTACCGGGACTCGAGGTCGGCCAAGACCAGGGCGAACAGGGAAATCGCCCTTCTATCCCACGTTTTCAACACGGCAAGGGAATGGGGCCTCACCACCCGAGACAACCCGTGCCTGGGCGTGAGGAAGAACAAGGAGAAACCGCGCGACTTTTACGCCAACGAAATGGTTTGGCAGGCGGTGTATGAAGAAGCTCCAGCGGAGCTGAAGGATGCGATGGACCTGGCATATCTGACCGGCCAGCGGCCATCGGACGTGCTGTCCATGCGAAAGGACGATATGGAGGGAATCTACCTGCAGGTCAGCCAGGGCAAGACAGGCAAGCGACTGAGGATCGTCTTGGAGGTGGACGGGGCGAAGAACAGCCTAGGGCTGCTGCTGGAGCGGATCATGCGCAGGACCAGCGAACACTCGTCGCCGTTCTTCATCGTCAACGAGCACGGCAAGCGGATGAGCTGGCCGATGCTACGCAACCGTTGGGCAGATGCTCGCGAGGCCGCTAGGGTGAAAGCCGAGGTCGAGAAGAAGCCAGACCTCGCTAATCGAATCGCTCAGTTCCAGTTCCGCGATATCCGGCCGAAGGCGGCGTCGGAGATCAACGACTTGAGCGATGCCAGCGTGCTGCTGGGCCACTCGAAAGAGGGGATCACCGAGCGCGTTTACCGACGCGTCGGCGCCATCGCCAAGCCTTCGAAAGGCTGAAGTTTCGGAACTCCACCCCTTTTATTTCGGAACTCTTAGCTTTTTTGAACCATAAAGAAAAACCCCGCAGACGTTAATCTGCGGGGCTTTCGAATAATGGAGGCCGAGGTCGGAATCGAACCGGCGTAGACGGATTTGCAATCCGGAGCATAACCACTTTGCTACTCGGCCTCAAAGTTCGGATCTAGCGGCTTGCGCTTTGCTATCTCCTTGAAACACTGAACCTTTTTCAAAGTTCGCTGCGTTTCGATGGGCGCATTATGTCTGCATTCCGCAGACCTTGCAACCCCCTTCACAAAAA
>Ga0182745_1001496_pt1 | contig 22371 bp, 14 predicted proteins | sample eDN3rd30CKraftBY_FD_128523 | JGI IMG/M metagenome (GOLD analysis project Ga0182745, IMG submission 128523) | Enriched backyard soil microbial communities from Emeryville, California, USA - eDNA 3rd pass 30_C Kraft BY (version 2) (version 2) | ecosystem: Environmental > Terrestrial > Soil >...
CACATTCGCCAAGTGAAGTGGATTTCCCTTGTTCCCAAGCTCTGGCTTGGGAACACACTCGACGCCAAGCTCCAGCTTGGCCACTGAACGTTTGGTTTTCTTCTCTCAAAAAGAGGAGAGAGTTGTGAGTCAGGTTGTCTTTAATACGAATCTCGAAGCGGAGCTTCTGGGCGAGTGCGTTCCCAAGCCGGAGCTTGGGAACGAGGAACAGCGACTTCCCGCTTGTCTCCACAGCAATCGCAACTTCATTCCGCTAAAGTGTTACGAATTTCGAATTTCTTTCCCTACAGCCTTCCACTTCTCAAAATGCCCCAGATCAGCCAGATGCCGAGCAGTCCGGAGAACAGGAACAACGGGACCGCGATCCAGACCGCCTCGGTCGCTGTAGTGCGGATGATCAGTGCGGTTGAAAGAATCATGGATGCGGTCACGATGCCGACGACCAGACGATTGCCGGACCGGTCGAATTCCGTGATGAGATGGTCCAATCCACGGTGTTCCAGTTGAATTTTCAGATCGTCCTGACACGCCTTTTTCAAGGTCTGTCCCAGATGCAGCGGCAAATCATGAAACGATCTGAGTAATGTCTGTAAGTCGGCGACGGAACGTTCGACCACGCGCTTAGGGTTGTAACGCTGGCGAATCAGCTTCTCAATAAACGGGGAGAGGACCTCGGCCATGTTGAAGTGGGGATCGAGTCGACGACCGACCCCTTCCAGCGTGATGCAGGCCCGAATCAGCAGCATCAGTTCACCGGGACACTGAAGCCCGTGTGTGGAGAGAATGGAAACGAAATCATTGAGCATCCGCCCGACATCGATCTGCTCCAGCGGCATGCCATAATACGCATCCAGAAAGTCTCGAACATCAGCAGACAGCAGCACGCGATCCAACTGAACTGCACCGGGTTGCCCCAGCGTGAGAAGCACCCGAATAACGGTATCAACTTCATGTCGGGCAACCGCCACAAACAAATCGACCAGTTGTTCCCGTCGCTGGTTGTCGAGATATCCGACCATTCCGAAGTCGAGGAGAACCAGTGCTCCGTCTGCTCGAATACGCATGTTGCCGGGATGCGGGTCGCCGTGGAAGCGTCCCAGTTCAAACGCCTGTCGAAGAAAGAGACTGGCTCCATTGATTGCCAGTTGAGCGGGGTCGAGCCCTGCCTTTCGAATTCCGACGAGGTCACCGACTCCCAGACCGTCAATCTGCTCCATCGCAATCACCGAGGAAGAGACCAAATCCGGCTCGACAACCGGAATATGCACACGGGAGTCATCTGCAAACAGACGCTGAAAATCCTGCATTGCCCGGGCTTCACGTGAGAAGTCGATTTCCCGTCGAATGGTTCTGGAGAAGTATTTGACCAGTCCGACGGGATCGAAGACGCGGGATTCTGGAACATGCCGTTCGAGCAGGACCGCCAGTTCCGCCATCAGATCAAGGTCACGTTCGACCGTTTCAACAACTCCCGGCTTCCGGATTTTCACGACCAGTTTGCGACCGTCCCGTGAAGTTGCCTTGTGAACCTGAGCCAGCGACCCGGCCGCCAGCGGCTCTTCACAGAACGTGTCGAACAGCTCGGTAATCGGTCGTTCGAATTCCTCTTCGAGAACGACGCGCATGTTCTCCTTTACGGAAGTGGGAACGTGCTCCTGCAGCACTTCCAGTTCCTTGATCAAGTCTTCGGGAATCAGGTCGGGTCGGGTACTGAGAACCTGACCGAATTTGATGAAGGTCGGCCCGAGTTGTTCCAGTGCCAGCCGGATACGGCGCGGAGTGGTGAGAACTTCAACCTTTTCCAGACGCCGTCGAAAAATCAGCCGCCGCCACCAGTTGAGATACGGGGCGATTCCCAGGCGTTGCAAGACATCACCGAAGCCGTGATTGAACAGCACGGTGGCGATTTCACGACCACGATTCAGGTTTTTCAGAACTCGGAGCGGATAGGGTTGCACAACAGGCCGGATGGTTCTTGAAATGGAAGAAGAGAGACTCACGGGAACAAATTCGAAATTCAATATCGGAAATTCGAAACAAATTCAAAAAAATCAGAAATTCAAAACGCTGAAAGTCGCCCCGAATGCTGTTAAGTGAATCCCTCGATTTCGAATTTTTGATTTTGAATTTGTTTTGAATTTCGTGCTTCGAATTTTGAATTTCCTGAATCACTCAAAACTCATCCATCCTTCAGCAGCATTGAGCCGTTGTCAAATCGCGAGCGGCTACTTGGAGAGATTTTGTCGATAGGCTTCCGTAGGGCGCCGATATTCCGGAGGAATCGGTCTGTTTCCGGACCCTGAACTTTGCGTTGCCCGACGTTCATGGTCTCCTCCGCCGCGATGCTGTCGAGCAGATTCGGTCGAAAGCCCCTTCAACAGGGATTCGAACTGGCGCCGGGCCGACTCCGTTTCCGCCGACTTGTCGATGCCAGGATCGGCGAGCCGGTCTTCCAGACGGTTCATGAACTTGTCCAGATCCTCGGGAGTGTAGCCGAGTTCTTTCATCAGATTTTCCGGCGTTTGTCCCCGTTCCATCTGTTCTTTCAGGCGTTTCAGAGCCAGTTCCGTCGCCTTTTTGCGGTTGGCGAGATCGGCCTGTTCGGGAGTGAGTAAATCACTGTTCCCCGGTCCTCCTGAATTGTCAGAGGACGGAGCCTGATTGTTTCCTTCTCCGATGAACTGAGAACCGGGGGACTGAGTGTTGGAAGAACCGGCTTTACCGGGCATGGCTCCGTCGCCGGATTGGTTTCCGCTTGAAGAATCACTTCCGCTTGACTGGCCCTTCCCTTGACCGGACTCCCCTTGTTGATTTTGCCCCTGTTCGCCCTGACCGGATTCTCCTTTTCCAGGTTGATTCTGGTCGGACTGTCCTTGTTGATTCTGTCCTTGTTCCGGGTTTCCCTGCATTCCTCCAGAGGAACCTTTTTCTCCCTGCTGCGGCTTCTGATTGGGTTGCTGGTTCGGACTGGAACCGGACTCACTCCGCTCTGATTGTCCCTGTCCTGATTGCCCGGGCTTCCCTTCACTCCCCTGCTCTCCCTGACCGGAAGGCGATTGATTTGGCTGGGATTGACCGGGTTGTGACTGATTCGGTTGGGACATCCCTTCTCGTGGGGAGTCACCGGGCTTCATTGGAGTTCCGTCAGACGGCTTAGAATCTCCATTCTGACTTGTCCCACTCTGCCCTGACTCGGAAGGAGACTTCTCGCCCGGCTGTTCCGTTCCTTTTCCTTCGGGGCTTTTCTCTCCAGAGCCCTTTTCTCCGGAGCTTTGTTGTCCTGCTCCTTGCGAATCAGAAGTTTGGCCGTTGGGGTTCATCGGAGGGGAACCTCCGTTCTCCTGGCCTTTCATCTGATCAGATGACTCTCCGGGTTGACCTTTGGAATCCCCTGATTGGGGCGAACCGTTCTCACCCGGTTTGTTCATCTGCCCTGGTTGACCTGACTGTCCGGATTGGGAGTCGCCGGGCTTCATCCCTTCGGAAGAGGATGAACCCTGTTCTCTCTGACCTGTTTGTCCCGGGGCGTTCTCTCCGCCGGGTTGCTGCCCGCTCCCCGGTTTATTGTCACCGTTTTTCTCCTGTCCCCGCTCACCAGATCCTTCGCCGGGAGTTCCGTTATCATTCTTGCTGCCATTCTGATCGGAGGGAGAATCACCCGGTTTCTTCTGATCGCTATTCGGTTGAGGAGGCATGCTGTCCATGGAACCTCCAGAAGAAGGCTCCCCTTCTTTGCCGCGAGTTTCCCCCGGCTTTTGCCCGACGTTCTTCGCGGTGTCATTTTTCCCGGCGCTGTCCTGACCCGTTTTCTCCTGGCCGGATTGCCCGTTGGAGTCAGACGGCTCTTTCTTCATCCCTTCTCCGGATTGCCCATCCTGAGATTGTCCATCCTGAGAATTCTTTCCGTCACCGGGGGGTTGCGGGCGGTTCTGTTGAGGATCAGATGGAGATCCAGATTGCTCCCCCCCGCTTTTTTCCTGCTGGCCGTTCTTCTCTTGCTGACTCTGTTCCTGTTGCTTCTTTGCTTCCTGTTCACGACTCCAGTCAAGCAGCTTTTGTAACGCCTGATCTTCGCCAACCTTATCACTCCGCTGGCTGGAGGTGCCGTCCCCTTTCTGGTTCTTTCCTTCTGAGTTGGATCCCGAAGATGAGCCCTTCTCGGAGGAAGACGTTCCCTGCCGTTGACCGGACTGATCTCCATTCATCGGAGAATTGCCGGATTGGCCGGGCTCCCCTTTTTCACCCGATTCCCCTTTTGACGGCTCCCCTTTGGATTGTTCGCCGTTGGGCTGATTCCCATTGGGTTGTTGCTGCGAATCCTCACCAGACATTCCATCCGATTTTTCGTTAGGCATTCCGTTGGAGTCGGAACCTCCCTTTGAGCCGGGTTGTTGCTGCGGTGTCCCTTGCCCGGACTTTCCTCCTTCACCCGGGGACTGCTCCTGCCCATTCTGCATGGACTCATCGCCGGTCCCCTGATCACGCTGCGGCTTCTGTTGCTGATTCGGGTTCTGCTGCTGATCCTGCTGTTGTTGATCGCGCGGCATCTCCCGTTTTTGTTCCGGGGGAGCATTTGGATCGCGTTGACGTTGCGGGTCTTCCGCCGGTTGCAGTTTGTTTTGCAGTTCCTCAGCCTGTTGTTCTTCGATCCGTTTCTTTTCTTCAGGAGGAGCCGGGGAGGCAATCGTCAGTGTGATTTTCGGACTGCGGGCAATGTTCTTCTGGCGTTTTCCGAACGGTTCGAAGTTGTCTTCCCCTTCGACAAAGAACGACAGACGGTCCCCCGACTTCACGTTCAATTGAGACAGATCAAGACGATGAATGGTCTGAAACTCCGCCATCTCCGGGGGAGCGGTGAAAAGTGAAACCGGTGGAAGTTCTTCCCCGTTCAGTTCCCGTTTCAATGTGACACGACGCAACAGAAAATCGGGATCGCGGGCGGTAATCCCAATGGGAACGACCGTGTTCGCCGGGACCGTGAGATCCCGTTCCGGGTGAACGATTGCCACTTCCGGTTTCAGATCGGGGCGGATTTTGATGCGGTGAATCGTCGGTTGCGGGTCGTTCTGATTTCGTTCGTTCCAGACCTGAACGTGGAAATACCGGGCAAAGGTTCCATCATCGCGGAACTTAAGTTGCCAGCGAGCGGTGAGACGGTCGTCCTGAACCTGCATCGGATAGGCTTCGGCAGTTTCCCGGATCGTTTCCTGATCGGAGCAATACAACATCGCCCGTTTGACCGGCATGTTCGGTTTCGCGATCACTGTCACCCAGGTTCCTTCCCAGGCGTCAATGGCGGTGGCCTGCTGGGTCGATCTGGGAAGTCCCATGTATTGCGGGTAGTCGTACTGAATGCCGGTCACTTCAGCGGTCGGTGGCTGATTGACACGAATCTCGAAGGCCCGAGATTTCGCGTCACCCGCCACGATGTGATAGGTCACATCACTTAGTAACCCTTTGCCTGCGTCGCCGGTCAGTCGGGACTGAAACAACAGTTGCTGCTGGTCCACACGCCGCATCACCTGCGGTTCGTTGACGAATCTTCGGTCAGCGGTTGAGAAGAAGAGTGTCACCTCTTCCGGAAGATGTCCTGCGAGTTCGACCTGAACATCGATCTGATCACGTGCCAGGACTTCGGTATCTCCCGGTTTAACGTCACGGATCTCTGTTCTTGTCGCAGCGGAAACGGCGGAGAACGGCATTAATGCCCGCCAGAGAGTTGTTGACATTCGCTTGGGAGAAAACAACGTATACAGACAGAACAGAACGACCAGTCCAAGCAACAGATAGGCCGACCGCAACAACAGTCGGCGGTCGATGGCGTCATCAACACTGGATTTCGAAATCTGTGTCGCGGTTCGTTTTTCAAGACTGGACCGGATCGACGAAGGAACCGGGCGACCGGTTTGCCGGAAGTCGACCCAACTCATCAGACCGCTTTTCAACTCGGGATGAGCCCGTTCAATTTCTCTGGCCGCATACAGTGCATTCACTTGTCGCATCGCCGGCCAGATCACCTTCCAGCCCAGCCATCCAATCGATCCCAGAAAGAAGAGAACCGTCAGTGTGATTCGTGCCCCCGCGCTGAATCCATCGGCGAGAACCCACTGGTCGGCAATCGCAAACAGCAACAGATAGGTCGTAATACCGACCCCGAGCAGAATCAGCCCGGTCAGCAGATCCGCCTGATGAATTCCGGCTTTCGCCTTTTTCAGCTTGATATCGATGAACTCGTCGTAGTTGACGTACTGCGACGCGTTCTCGGATTGCGGTCGAACCTGTTCCGTCACAGACATGACGATCCTGTGGGAAAAACACTAAATTCTAAATACTAAGAACCAAACAAATGCGTGACACGCGTCTCGGTAATGCCTGAACTCTATCTTCTTGGTTCTTAGAATTTAGGGTTTAGAATTTGTTTTTCAGAATTGCTTCAAAAATCACGCAGCATCCCCTTCCCCATGTTACTCGACAAACGCCCTCCGGTGAACGAGAGAATTGCGCCGATTTCGAAGAGTTTGCAGGCACACCGGTCGGGCTCTCCCTGATATGACGCTGTTTGCGGTCGATCTGTTTCGATGAATCTGATCAACGAACGAGATTTCGTAGGAAATTTTCGGCAGCAAGTTCCTCTTTGCAGGGAAATCACTTTGAGTGACAATCTCCATTCCCTGCCCCTTCCCTCTGAAATTGCAATGTCCCAGGAAAAAGGATTTTCCCCATGTTCTGCACCGCCTGTGGAGAAAAAGCAAAGGGGAAATATTGCTGGAAGTGCGGGAATGCGATTGAGGATAGCGAATCGTCTGTTCACCCCATTCCCCTCCCATTGGAGAACTGGATCCAGGAACATCGGTATGACGTGTTGATCGGCATTCCGGAAGTCCGTCACCGGATTTCGACCGCGTCAGCCGAGTCTGTCAAAACCTTGACTGGGGAAGAATTCCTTCAGATCGCTGAAAAGGCGATGTCCCCCCTGACTGGAGGCGTTCCACTCAGCAAAGTCGCGGCATTTGCTCAACCGATGTACGCAAAATGGGGAATTTCCACCGGTAAAACTCGATCGGAAACGCTTCCCTCTCCCATTGGAGCAGTCATCGTGGCTGTGCTTTGCTCTCTCGGTCGCTCCGGACAGGAAGTGAAAACGATCCAGCAAGGAACGGACGGTTGTGTCATCACAGCAGCACTCCCGTCGGATCTTCATTCCTTTGCCGGATTGCTGACCATCTCCATTGAGAAAAAAGAACACGGGACACACGTCGAAGCGGCGACCCGTATTCAGGGTCAGCTTTTCGACTGGGGAAAAAGTCGCAGGTCTCTGGAACGATTATTCAATGACATTCATCAGGCGTCCTGATCCGGCGGGCGGCGGGAAATGGAGACCAGTGCGACGTTGTAAAGTACGAGTTCAATCACGGCGGTAAAAAAGATCAGAAAAAACATGGCAGGGTGGCCTTGTCTGGTGGATGCTCAAAATTGGATGGCATGCTCACATCGCGCCAGCAGAGTGAACATGCCATCCCGGCCGCCACCAGAATCTTCCATAAAGATCTCTGAACAGAGCCAGCACGTGGATCGACCGGAAATCGATGGGAAATCTCTGAAAATAACAGGCTTTTCACTTGAACTTAATCCCCCGGGAAATCTTCCGACTAGAATCATCCTCGTGTTGCGTCAGCATTAAAATTCAGGGTGGAAGAATCGAAACGGGAGCGGCCAACGAGCCGCGGAACATGTGAGAAACCCTCAGTTTGAAGCCTGACAAGGCACTCGTCCTGAAGACAGGGAGAGCGGGCACTGACTGAAGGACTTGATTCGTCCGTCAACGATTTCTTCAAGAGTGGAAAGTTCGATCATGCCCGTCACAAAATCACCCCAATTTCGTGCCAGAGGTTTTACTCTCATTGAATTGCTGGTGGTCATTGCGATCATTGCAATTCTGGTGGCACTACTCCTTCCAGCCGTTCAACAGGCCCGTGAGGCCGCACGGCGAACCCAGTGTCGAAACAATTTAAAGCAAATCGGCCTGGCTCTGCACAATTATCATGACCTCCATTCCAGATTTCCCCTTGGCGGAGCGGGAACAACTGCAGGCGCGGTCACCACTCCGGGAGGAACCTGTGCCTGGGGAGATGTTGATCCGCGACGTGCTCCCTGGACTGTTCTGATTCTTCCACAACTGGACGAATCGAATCGCTATAACAAGTTTGTCTTCGAGGAGCAGTTCACTTCATATAGCACAAATCGGAGAGGATCAACCGCCAATCATGAACAATGGCTGCTGCCACTTTCAAAGTATCGGTGCCCTTCCGACGACTTTTTTCCGAATGAACCATTGACGAGCTATCGGGGAGTTGAAGGAGGGGGAGGCGTTCCTTACTGCACCTCGAGTTCTTTGCCGACAACTCGTTTTTTCCACAATAACGGAATCCTCTATTACAACTCGTCTATTACATTTCGGGACATCGCCGATGGAGCTTCGAATGTCCTCATGGTTGGAGAATCTCCCTATCAGAACTGGTCAGATTCCGACACGCGCTACAATGAAGGCTGGGCATCTGCCGCGTTTACAGTAAATAACAGCGGATTTCCCTCAGTAACAACAGGGACGCGTTATCCGCTCAATACCGGAAAAAACGGTAACGACTCTTCCGGGTGTTTTGGAAGCAAGCATACAGGAGGAGCTCACTTTCTCATGTGTGATGGCTCGGTTCAATTCCTCAGCGAGAACATGAACCTGCAGATTTTCCAGCAACTCGGCGCAAGAGCCGACGGCCAGCCAGCGGGAGGGGCTCAACTATGATTGCCTCCCCCAAATTATTGCTGATGTGTGTCAGCCTGATGATTCCTGCAATTGTGGGATGTGAAAGATCATCCGGCCCCAAACGTCACACCGTTCAAGGAACGGTGATCTATCAGGGTGCTCTCGTTCCAGAGGGAGAAATCCGATTTACTCCAGATGTTTCTCAGGGAAATACCGGCCCTGGAGCAATTGCCGAAATTCGTGGCGGCCGTTTCCAGACAGAATCAGGACGAGGGGTCATCTCAGGCCCGCATGTCGTCACCATTACAGGATTTGACGGAATCGATGCCCAGAATACTCCCAATCTCAAGGGCAATTCACTGTTCCCTCCTTTTACGACGAATTACGACTTCTCCAATAAAACTTCTGATGTGAAATTCGAAGTCGAAAACAAGAAATAAGGGGCGGGTGGCCCATCCAACATCCGCCCCCTCGCTGAACATGCCATCCCGATATGCCATCCCGCCCGGGCAAACGAGAAATCCCCATCAGGAAGGCTCCTCTGAAACCTGCCGACTTCGGCAGGTTTCCGCACAATTCATGTAAGCAAAAAAACAAAACATAAGTCTTTTATTTCAAATATATTGCATCGCATCCTCCCAGTGCGGACCGGCAAAAAAATTCTCCCTGAACGGTAAGTAGCATCAAAGCAGAACGATACTTTATCGGGAGGAAGTATTGTTGATGGGTCACCACAATCAGGATGATGCTTCGAATCACTGCCACGATGCGAAAGCAGACCAGTACGAGGAGTTCCTCGGCCTGTTCTCTCGTGATCGCGCGAGGTTGTGTGCGTATATTTACTCTCTCGTGCCGCATCATGCCGACGCGGAAGACGTGCTTCAGCGGTGCAGTCTGCTGCTGTGGCGGAAGTTCGCAGAGTTCGACCGGGAACGGAGCTTCCTGAGCTGGGCCTGCGGCATCGCATTTTATGAGGTCCGCAACTTCCTCCGCGCGAATCAACGGGACCGACTGCAATTCGACACCGACCTGATGGCGCAGCTCGCGGAGCGCCGTGTCGAGAATCTGGAGCATCACGACGCTCAACTGGCGGCGCTGCGAGGTTGCGTGGCAGAACTGCGTTCACTGGAACGGGATCTGGTGCGGGCCGCGTATGAAGGCAATCAGGCGTTGAAGGAGTTCGCGGCGTCAACCGGCAGGGCGTCGCAGACGCTGTACAACCGTCTGGGACGCATTCGTCGGGGCTTGATGGAATGCGTCGAGCGGAAGCTGGCTGAGAACGGAGATCCCCATGTCGAGCAGATCTGAACGGGAAGAACTGCACGCATTACTGGAGGCGCTCGTCAATGACTCCATCACACGGGAGCAGCATGCACGGCTGCAGTCACTACTGCGAGACAATCCCACTTTGCAGGACATCTATTTCTCATACATCGACGTTCACACAGGACTGACGACGCTGCACGAACTGCCGACTCCCGAAGAGTCATTGATTCCCCCTCCCCGCAGTCTTCAATCTCCGAGACCAGGCACCCGTTCAAAGGGCTGGCTCGCCGCGATCGTCGTAGTGGTGATGCTGGGGGGAATTTTTTGGACATTCTTCGATCAGAATGAACAGGAACACGTTGCCCGAGGACCTGAGTTGGAGCAGATTCCGGAAATTCCAGTCAGTTCCGCTCCCTCCCCCCTTCCCGCTACTCCACCGGACTCATCCGTCCGCCTGACTCAAGCTGCGAATGCTGAATTGTTCGGTGCTCTACTGCCGTCGCTTCATTCTCCGCTCCAGTCAGATCACAGATATGTGTTGTATCAGGGAATGCTGGAACTCACATTTCCCAATGGAGCAACGGTGGTTCTGGAAGCTCCCGCAATCTTTGAGATCAAAACCCCAAACCGGATGGAACTGCAAATCGGACATTGCTCGGTGCATGCGCCTCCAGGGGCGGAGGGATTTCAGATCCTCACGCCTCAAGGAGAGGTGACCGACCTGGGGACCCGATTTTCAGTCAAAATCGATGAGGGGGGGCATTCCGATCTTCACGTGATCGAAGGAGCAGCCCGGTTTCAACCCAAAGGGCAGCCAGATGCTGGCGTGACGTTGTTTCATGGAGATGCCGGGCGTGTGGACGAGTCCCTCAAACTGGAGAAACTCGATTTCAATCCGCAGACTTACCAAAAGGGCCTCCCTGATCGTGTCATTTCCTATGAGGCGGAAAAAGCTGGCGATGGCCCTGAAGTCCGTTCGCTGCAGAGCGTCACTGTGCAGCGGGGGGGAACAGTTCGTACTTACGGTGTCAGCGAACTGATCGGCATTGATGTGATCAGCTTTGTTGCAGGCCGCGTTCGCAACAATCTGGCCTGGGAAAAGGCTCCTCCGGACAATCCCGCTGACCTGTTATCTGAGAGCACTGCATTGAACGAAGGACTGTTTAATTTTGGTGGCCGTAAGTCACTCACTGACGAAAATAATGGAAGTGACGGCCATCCCCGTCGTGGAATGGGAATCCGATTTCACAAGCCGGTCATCAATGCACCGGGGCCAGATGTGGTCCTGTTCGAGGTCCAGTCCGTTGTTTATCCCCCTGAGGGAGACCACTTCTGGGTCAGTCCTCTGATTCCTCAGGCGGGGCTCCGCAGTCATCATGTGACCCGTTTCGACATCACGATGACCTCTGCGGAAGCCAAGCCCGTTGTGACATTCATGTTGACCTCTTTTGTGGACCCGCCCAAGTCGCTCGACGCACTGTCGACCGCCCCAACACTCTCCCCCCGTCCCCAACGACTGCCGTTCCATGCACTGGCAGTTGGAATTGATCTCAGCGACCTTGGGTACCCTCCCAATGCCGAGGTTGAAGGACTCTTTTTCGAGTCAGACGATTCGGGCAGTCACCAGATCGACCCGGTCTTCATCGGCGGGCTGCCGTAGTCCGAAGGTTGCCACAACTTATTAGCGGGGTTCCATTTCATTCACCAGCAGCCATGGAGTCTTCATTTTCGTTTTCCCGTCTTCCGATCAATGCCGGATTTCTTAGCCGGAAACACGTCATTGCCTCTAAGAATCAACTTCTCTTTCCAATTTCTCCTTCTACTTTCGGAGTCTCCAAAATGAATCGGAACCGAATGCGCCGTTCAGGCTTTACTCTGATCGAACTTCTCGTTGTCATCGCGATCATCGCCATTCTTGTCGCTTTGTTATTACCGGCCGTCCAGCAGGCAAGAGAAGCCGCTCGCCGCAGCGACTGCAAGAACCGGCTGAAGCAACTGGGCCTGGCCATGCATAACTACCATGACACCCATCGGGTTTTCCCTTCCGGGTTCGTGACCAATGTCAACACCACAGTCACCAATTGGTGCCGCACCGAGCCAACAGGCACGGGACTGGCACGAAATCAGTACGCCCCCTGGACGGTGATGTTGCTCCCATTTCTGGAAGAGACGAATCTTTACAACGAGTTTGAATTCGACTTAAGGTTCCGTTCGAACTCGGGGATCGCCGGGCAGGGACGCAATAACAACCTGTTTCTTCGGCCGATGTTTAAATATCAGTGCCCTTCGGACCCTGCCTCAAAACCCGGGTTAAACAACATCAACTATTTCGGCGTACAAGGAGGCGGAGTACGCAATAATGGGGTAGAACCAATTAAAAATGCGCAATGCTATAGAGATGATCGGGTCTTCTTTAATACAGGTGTTCTGTTCCATAATTCCAGTGTCGGTTTCCGTCACATGACCGACGGGAGTTCAAATGTCCTGATGATCGGTGAAACGAAGTATTCACCGGCTCCTGGACACCGGGCAGGAAGCACTGTCCATGCCGGGTGGGCTTCTTCAGCCGATATCAGTGGCTCACCTGTCCCCTATACGCTGGCCGCTGTCGTCAAGCAGACCAATTCTGTGGGGGGAAGCGGTGGAGAACAGACGAACGGCGGCGACCGGCCTGACTTGTTCGGACACATGGCTTCACTGTTTGGAAGTTTTCACACGGGTGGCTGCCACTTCGTTCTGGGAGACGGCTCGGTCCAGTTTCTCAATGAGAATATGAACCTCTCGACACTACGACAACTTGCAAACCGTGACGATGGCCTGCCAACGGGAGGCTTCAACCAATGAGCCGATTTCAACTCAATGACATGATCGAAAAGAAAATCTGTGTCGCTGCACGATTCGCAGCGGCAGCACTGTTGCTGGTGTCCGCAGGCTGTGGAGGGAGCGAGACAACCGGTCCGACACGCTACAAACTCTCGGGAACGGTGACCTACAAAGGAGAGCCAATCCCACGAGGAACGTTGACCCTGGCACCAGACAGCAGTCAACAAAATCAAGGTCCCGGTTCTTTCTGTACCATTAAGAATGGAAAATTCCAGACAGCACCCGGTAAAGGGGTCGTCGGCGGCCACTACATCGTGACAGTGAACGGATATCAGGAGTCCAAAGCGGACGATGAAGTGGAACTGTTTCCCGGCTACGACATCAACGCCGATTTTCCCATGAAGGACTCGATATTCGACATCAAGGTTGCGGAATAGACCCAATCGCCAGGCATCACGTCCTTCACGCCCCAAGTAACATTTGAATTCCTCCAGAAAGAGAAAGTCCGGACAGACACAGGATCTGTCCGGACTTTCTGAATTGTTGACTTATTCATCGTTCGGCACTGGCAGACAAGCCGACCAGTAGCACACAATCTCAGGCAGTGCGTGGATTGACTTTATCCGGGGCGATGCCCAAGTCTTTCAACACCTCGGGAAGTTTCGCGCGGTCGAAGCCACCGTCTGCTTTCTCAGCATATCACCGTTTCGCCACGTCGTTTCCGTATCTTCGGCTCTTTCCGTGGAAGGGGGGCCTTGTCAGGTGAGCATGCCACCCAATTCCTCTCTCGAAACAACACTACTGTTGCGTCAGCATTCAAAATTCGGGTGAATGAATCGAAACGGGAGCAGCCAACGAGCCGCGGAACATGCGAGACAACCCGAAGTCTGAAGCCTGACAAGGCACTACCCTGTCATTCCACATTCAATTCAAAAGACTGATTTTTATCGTCAACAACAATGGCGAGTGGAGTCTTCTCGGAACTGCGATAGTTGGAGTCGACAGGGAATTTCCCCGTTTTTTGGATTTCACTTCCATCTGCTGCCAGAGAGGGAGGAGGTTGAATCGTGACAGCGTATTCCCCATGTGCAATTCCGGTAAGAGACACCATTCCAAACTCATCCAGAGTTGCACTCGCCCCTTCACCGGATTCCTTATTCAGGATGTCAACAACACCGATCTTCAGAGGAGAGCCCTTGAATCTGATCGTTACCATCACCGGGGATCTGCGCACTCCTGATCGCGGTTCGCGATGACAGGCGGACATCACTGAAAACAGCATCGCACTTGACACGAAAGCCACCGCGCGATGCAGGAAAATCCGACGGCAAAACACCATTTGACTTAGTCTCTTTTCGATTGTCGTGCGTCTCAGGAGAGACATTCACCATTGCCGGATAGACCAGTAGCACGCAGAGCAAACTGCTCTCAGAATGCTCCAGTCACGGTTCCATCATCAATGACACAAATGGCAAACAGGGTGGAATTGTTCATATTCTCATTGAGAAATCGAACAGAACCATCCCCCATCAAGCCGTGAATTCCACCGGTATGATAGGAATTCAATATGTGATTCACTTCGTACATGGAGTTGGAGCCACCTGGAGCACTACCGCTCCAGCTGGAATTGATCGGATAGCGGACCGTGGTCATTCCTCCTGTATAACCATTACTGGATTGAATCTGGTTGGCCTGCCCCCACATGACCATTGGATTCATTCCTGCCACTTTGGGTACGCTGGAGTTGTCTACAACGCCGAACCATCCTCCCAACCCGTTGGCACTGTAAAACTGGTTGGCCACCTGTCCTGACTGTTCCGCAATAATCAGAACATTCGAACTCCCGTCGGTCATATCCCTCAGCTTCTTCGAGTGATTGGCAACCATCGCCCCATTATCGCAATATGTTCCTCCCTGGATCGAATTCGCTGTAGAACAGACATCACGATCGAGCGGATCCGGCACCGCGCCTGAAATTCCAACGTAGTGAATCAATTGTCCACGTGATCCCGCATCAAACACGGTTGTTCCGGAATTGTCATACCCCCACTGACTGGAAGGACAGTTATACGCAGAAACTCGTAAGTTCTTCAAAATGGGCTGAAAGGCGGTCGCATTATTCCCATAAAACCCACCGGTGAAAACAATTTGCGAGAAAGCTGGGGTCTGATCGAGCTGGGGAAGAATACGAACCCGCCAGTTGGCTCCCCTTGCAGAATAAGTTCCACCGATCGGAAAACCATTGTAGATGTCATGATAATTATGCAGTGCCAACCCTATTTGCTTGAGGTTGTTCTTGCACTGTGAGCGCCGGGCAGACTCACGGGCCTGTTGCACGGCAGGCAACAGTAGAGCAACGAGAATGGCAATGATGGCAATCACCACCAGCAATTCAATCAGCGTGAATCCTCGACGGGGAGAAGAAGCACTGGAAAAACGGAAGGAGGGCTCCTGTGGATTCTGGCGGACATCACCCCTTGAACAAACATCCCAAATGCAGCAGAGGCTCATCTTCATGTTGTTGCTCCTGAGATAGGAAATAACTTGAAACCAGACAAAGGCGAATTGCAAGAAATTGCAAATGCGAAGGTGAGGACTGAGAATGGATCACGTACCATGAATCAAACGATTGCGATCTATCATATCACGAGACATCTTCCAACGCAACAAAAACGTCTGATTTGTCTATAAAACCTTAAAACGCCTGGCTCCTCCACGTCATGTCCTATTCTTCGTGTGGACGAGATCGATAAGAATTGAGGCTTGGCAATGGTTCATAATTTCCTTTACCGGAAATTGATTGAACTCAAGGCAGAAGATCACGTGGTATGCACATCAATCAGGCAATGGCATCAAAAATCAGTCAAATCCGTCTTCTCTCCGGCTTGTTAGAAAAATTCATTCCACAAAAGCCAAAATTGCTGAAACGGATATGGGGCGCCGTGAGATAAGGGCGTAACGCAAACAGGAGACCGATTGGTCCCCTGTTCGTCTTAATAGAATGTCAGATTCCACTCACACAAAACAACTCACGCGGTGCGTGGGTTGACCTTATCCGGGTCGATGCCCAAGTCTTTCAACACTTCAGGAAGTTTCGCACGATCAAAGCCGCCGGATTGTGACAGGGCTTCGAGTGTGGCGTAGGTCGTGCATTCGGCGTCGATTTCGAAGTGGCGTCGCAGGACCGGTCGGGTGTCGCTGCGACCGAAGCCGTCGGTTCCGAGGACCGTGTACGACCCGGGAATCCACTGACGAATCTGGTCGGGAACCAGTCGCACGTTGTCGCTGGAGGCGATGAACGGGCCTTTGACTCCTTCCAGAACTTCCATCAGGTACGACTTGCGTGGCGTCTCGGTCGGATGCAACAGGTTCCAGCGAGAGGCATCCATCGAAGCCCGACAGAGTTCGCTGTAGCTGGTGACACTCCAGACATCGGTACCGATATCGTACTTCTCTTTCAGCAACTTCTGTGCTTTCAGCACGCTGTTGAGGATCGTGCCGGAGCCGAACAGTTGAGGACGTTCTTTCTGTCCTTTGCCGTCGTCGGTGCTGTTGAGTTTGTACATCCCTTTGAGAATGCCGGGGACAATGTGGTCTCCTTCCGGCATCTGCGGCATGTCGTAGTTCTCGTTGTAGACCGACAGGTAATAGAAGATCTCTTCCCCTTCGGCATACATTCGTCGCAGACCATCCTGAATGATCGCGGCCAGTTCATAGGCATAGGCGGGATCATAAGCGACCAGCGGCGGAACGGTCGTGGCAATCAGTTGGCTGTGACCATCTTCATGCTGCAGACCTTCCCCATTGAGAGTCGTTCGTCCGGACGTTCCTCCGACGAGGAAGCCTTTCGTGCGACTGTCAGCGGCCAGCCAGATCAGGTCGCCAACGCGCTGGAAGCCGAACATCGAATAGTAGATGTAGAACGGAATCATGTTGATGCCGAGGTTGCTGTAAGCCGTCCCGGCAGCGACGAACGAACTGATCGCTCCCGCTTCGTTGATTCCTTCTTCCAGCATCTGCCCATCTTTGGCTTCCTTGTAATACATCAGGCTGCCGTTGATGCGGTCGACCGGTTCGTAAAGCTGCCCCTTGCTGGAGTAGATTCCAAACGTGCTGAACATCGACTCCATCCCGAATGTTCGGGCTTCGTCGGGAATGATCGGGACGATCCGTTGTCCGATGGACTTCGTTCGCATCAGTCCCTGAATGATGGCACCAAACGCCTGAGTGGTGCTGACCTCCCCTTTCCCTTCGGTCCCTTTCAACTGACGAGAGTAGAGCTTGTCAGACAGAGGAGGAATTTCGAGACGTTCTTCGGTCGGTTTTCGGGCCGGAACATAACCGCCAAGTTGTTCCCTCTTGGCCTGCAGATAGGCTGCTTCCTCACTGTCCGGAGCAGGACGGAAGAACGGAATCTTCTCGGCTTCAGTTTCGCTCAGAGGAATGTTGAACCGTTTGCGGAACTGTTGCAGTTCATCCTGATTCATCTTCTTGTTGTTGTGAGCGATGTTTCGCCCTTCTCCGGCTTCTCCCAGACCGTAGCCTTTGATGGTCTTGGCGAGAATGACGGTGGGGGCTCCCTTATGCTCAACGGCCGCCTGATAGGCTGCGAAGACTTTCTCGGGATCATGACCGCCCCGTTTCAGTTTTTCGAGTTGTTCATCGGCGAGATGATCCACCAGTTCCAGCAACTCGGGATCGGTGCCGAAGAAGTGATCGCGAATGTACGCTCCCCCTTCAACGACGTATTTCTGGTACTGACCGTCGACAATTTCTCCCATCCGTTTGATGAGTTTGCCGTTAAAGTCACGAGCCAGCAGAGAATCCCACTCGGCTCCCCAGACCACTTTGATACAGTTCCAGCCGGCGCCACGGAAGGCCCCTTCCAGTTCCTGAATGATCTTGCCGTTTCCACGGACCGGACCATCAAGTCGCTGCAGGTTACAGTTCACAACCCAGGTGAGGTTGTCGAGGTTTTCACGGGATGCCAGCGTAATAGCACCGAGCGATTCCGGTTCATCGATTTCGCCGTCCCCGAGAAATGCCCAGACGCGAGACTTCGAGGTATCTACCAGGCCACGATGTTCCATGTACCGCAGGAATCGGGCATGGTAAATCGAGCAGATCGGTCCCAACCCCATCGATACGGTTGGGAACTGCCAGAAATCAGGCATCAGCCAAGGGTGGGGGTACGAAGACAATCCGGTTCCACGTACGGTTTCCTGACGGAAGTGTTCCAGATGGCTTTCGTCGATACGGCCTTCAACAAACGCCCGGGCGTACATCCCTGGGGATGCGTGTCCCTGGAAGTAAACCATGTCCCCCGGATGATCGGCGGTACGGGCATGGAAGAAGTGGTTGTAGCCCACTTCGTAAAGCGTTGCCGCTGAGGCATAGGTGGAGATGTGACCACCAACAGCTCCGGCGTGATCGGTTTTCTTGTTCGCCCGGACCACCATGGCCATGGCGTTCCAGCGAATGATCGATTTGATCCGCTTTTCAATTTCGCTGTTTCCGGGATATCGGGGCTGCGAGGTGACCGGAATGGTGTTGATATAAGGAGTGGTCGCCAGGAACGGCATCATCACGCCACGATGATACGCCCGTTCCCGCAAACGGACGAGAAGTTGTTGCGTCCGTTCCGGCCCATAACGATGCAGAACGTCTTCGAGCGATTCGTACCATTCTTCCAGTTCGATCGCATCAATGCTTTCGATCGCCCCTTCCACTGGGGTTTTTGCTACGGAATCCATCTTGTCGAGTGCTTCGTCAGTGGCCATGTCGTTTTATTCTCTATTTTCAACAACCAGAGTGATACTACCGGGGAGGAGCCGGCCTCAGAATTCTCCCTCTCCCCTGAGGGGAGAGGGCTGGGGTGAGGGGCAGTCGCTGTAAAAAGTTTCCACTGGCAACGTTCGCTCCCTCATCCGGCCTTCGGCCACCTTCTCCCCTGAGGGGAGAAGGATTTGAAATCATCTCATCTCCGGTTTCAATATGATTTTTCCTGCGCTAACCTCGCATCTTAGCAGGCTGTGCGGTGATCTGAACCCCACTTCGAAATGTTCTCCCGCTTCTCCAGCGTCCTCATTCCATTCCTGCCGATCCACAGGATCCAATAAAGCGATCCCCGACACAACACATCAAGAAAAGATTTGCGCAAACAATAGCCACAAAATCAGTTACAAAACATCACCGCAAACCGGCTCCGCTGCACTGGCATCACTGGACAGATTTTGCCATTCTCACATCGGTTTTCCCTGAATTGATTAACTGGAGTGTGCCGCGTGTCTCGTGTTTTATTGATTGGGCTCATTCTGCTGGCCTCCCCTGCTTTCTCGCAGGAGTTCCCGAAGCCGTATAACTCCGGCGAAGATGCCAATGCCGTGGCGACTCCCGCCGCTGAAACAATCCAGAAACTCACGCTCCCCAATGGGTTTGTGGCGAAACTCTCGGCAGCCGAACCGATGGTACAGAACCCCATTGCTGTCACGTGGGACCAGCGGGGACGCCTCTGGGTCGCCGAAAATTACACTTATGGCGACAGTAAACTCCGGTTTGATCGCGGATTGAGAGACCGCGTTCTCATTTTGGAGGATACCGACGGGGACGGCGTGTTCGATTCCCGAAAAGTCTTCCTCGATACCGTGCAGATCCTCACCAGTATTGAAGTGGGACGAGGGGGCGTGTGGCTGATGTGTCCCCCACAGGTCCTGTTCATCCCGGATCAGGACGGCGACGATATTCCCGACGGCCCGGCCCAGGCGGTTCTTGATGGCTTCACCGTCGGCACCGACAGTGCTCATAACTTTGCCAATGGTCTTCGCTGGGGACCGGATGGCTGGTTGTATGGTCGTTGTGGAGGCACCTGCCCCGGGTTGGTGGGTATTCCCGGAACCCCTGACGAGGCCCGCGTTCCCATTTGGGGAGGAATGTGGCGATATCACCCCAAGACCAAGGTCTATGAAACCGTCGTCACCGGAACAACGAATCCCTGGGGACACGACTGGAATTCACTGGGAGAATTGTTCTTCATCAATACGGTGAACGGACACTTCTGGCATTCCATTCCCGGTGCCCATTACGAACGACACACCGGACTCGACCCCAACCCTCGCAGTTACCGACTGATTGATCTGCATGCGGATCACTGGCATTTCGACACAGGGAAACCATGGCAGGAATCTCGCGACGGGGCCGCAAATGACCTCGGCGGCGGCCACGCTCATACCGGCGGTATGGTCTATCTCGGAGACAACTGGCCCGCCGAACACCGTGACCGTTTCTATATGATCAACATGCACGGGCGACGGCTCAACACCGAAATTCTCGAACGGGAAGGCTCCGGCTACATCGCCCGACATGGCAAAGATCTCGTCTTCAGCAGCGACACGTGGTTCCGGCCGATTGAAGTGACTTACGGGCCAGATGGCGGCGTCTACATCATCGACTGGAGCGACACCGGCGAATGCCACGAAAACAACGGAGTGCACCGCACCAGCGGCCGTATCTACAAAATCACTTACGGAACCCCGAAGTTCCCCGGTACGTTTGATCTCTCAAAAAAATCCAATTCAGAACTGGTGGAACTGCATCGTCACGCCAACGAATGGTTCGCCCGACAGGCCCGCATCGTTCTGGCAGGTCGACTCGATCAGGGAACCGAACTCGGTGATGCGCGGGAAGGGTTATTGAAGCTGTTTCAGACGGAGTCGGATCGTGTCGTCCGTCTTCGTGCCCTGTTTTCTCTCTATGTGATTGAAGGCTGCTCTCAAGAGTTTCTCAAAGGGTTACTGTCACACGAAGATGAAGCAGTCCGCACGTGGTCCGTTCGATTCCTCACCGACTCCTGGCCACTGGATGGACCGAATGGACCAGTCAAACGGGCCGCAACACTGCAAAAACAAACCGAAAAGCAGGCAACAGAACTGTTGCCGACTCTGGTACGCGCCGCAAAAGAAGATCACTCCAGTCTCGTGCGACTGGCACTGGCCTCCACTCTGCAACGCCTTCCCGTTTCACTGCGAACCGAACTGGCGTTACCGCTGGTGTCTCATGCCGAAAACGCGGAAGACCATAATCTTCCTCTCCTCATCTGGTACGGCCTCATCCCGGTGGGAGACACCCATCCCGAGGCACTCGTCACCGTTGCAACCCACTGCCAGCTTCCCACAACACTGACACTCATCGCCCGACGGTTCACGGAAGATGTGGAAAAGAACCCGGCCCCTCTCAATGAATTACTCTCTTTTGCTGCATCGAAGGAGAGTTCTCCTGCCGTCCAGAACGCCGTCATCACCGGCATGACAGAAGCCTTGCGAGGCTGGCGTAAAGCCAAAGTGCCATCCAACTGGCCCTCATTTCAAGCGGCTATCGACAAGAACGACAACGACGACCTGATCGCCCGGGCGCGGGAGTTAAGCGTCGTCTTTGGAGACGGTCGGGCATTGGATGAAGTGAAGAAAATCGTTCTTGATAACAAGGCATCCATGGAAGCCCGTAAGGCGGCCTTGCAGACACTCATCGATGCCAAACCTGATGATCTACGCGAAATCTGTGAGAAAGTGATTCGAATCCGCATCCTGAATGTCGTCGCCGCGCAAGGACTGGCTCAGTTCGACGACCCGGCCATCGGCGAACAACTTGCCAAAGCTTACGGAACATTCCTGATGCCGGAGCGTCCACAGATCATCTCCATTCTGGTTTCACGTCCGAAGTTTGCCCTGCCATTACTGAAGACGATTGAACGGGGAGGCATCCCGCGAACGGCACTGACATCATTCCATGTGCGGCAATTGCACAGTCTCGAGAATCCCGAGATCAGCAAACTGACAACCAGCGTCTGGGGGGAACTCAATGATTCGTCGGAAGAGAAACTCAAACTGATTGCCGATCTGAAACTGCAACTGACCGATGAGGCTCTGACCAAAGCCAATCTTTCAGAGGGACGCGTGCTATTCAACGCCACCTGTGCCAAGTGCCATCGACTTTATGGAGAAGGGACACTCGTCGGGCCGGACATTACCGGTTCCAACCGCAATGATCTGCATTACCTACTGGAAAACATTGTCGATCCCAGCGCGGTCGTCGGCAAAGATTTTCGCATGATCATCGTCATGCTGGATGACGGACGGGTTCTGAACGGCGTCATCACCAGTCAGACCGAACGAACCATGACGCTGCAAACGCTGACAGACGCCGTGACCATCGACAAAGAATCGATCGAAGAGACGAAACAGACCTCGCTCTCACCGATGCCGGAAGGACTGCTGCAAAACCTGACTCCCGAGCAAATCCGAAACCTGATCGGTTACCTGAAACACCCGAGTCAAGTGCCGCTACCGGTCGGGAAGGAGTAAGGAGAGAAATTCAAAATTCGAAAAGGGAAAATTCAAAACAAAGTAACACATTCGCCAAGTGAAGTTGATTTCCCTTGTTCCCAAGCTCTGCAGCTTTTTGCACGTTAAATCACAATGCCTTGAAGGAGAAGTGGTTGCAACACGTAATGGTGTCTACTCCGCATC